>Ga0302225_10000807_pt1 | contig 21556 bp, 18 predicted proteins | sample II_Palsa_E3_2_FD_193515 | JGI IMG/M metagenome (GOLD analysis project Ga0302225, IMG submission 193515) | Peat permafrost microbial communities from Stordalen Mire near Abisko, Sweden - II_Palsa_E3_2 | ecosystem: Environmental > Terrestrial > Soil > Palsa > Peat permafrost | place: Sweden...
AAGCGCCGGCGCCTGGAAGATGTAACCATATTGACGGCGCAGCCTCGCCTGTTCGGGCGTGACGCCGTTGACAAGAATGGTGCCTTTAGTCGGGCGCTCGAGATCGGCGATCACCCGCAACAGCGTAGTTTTGCCGCAGCCCGAGGGGCCGATGAAGGAGACGAAATCGCCGTCCGTGATCTGCAGATCGACATTGGCGAGCGCTTGAACCTCGCCGTCGCTGGAGTGAAACGTCAGCGAGACGCCGCGGGCATCGACGGTCAGCGCCGGGGAGCGCGCGCCGCGGGCGACGCTCGCCTGTGCTCCTGCATCTTCGTCCGGGTTGATCGACACTTGGGGCGAAGGGCCGACGTCCAATTTTTGCTCCGCCGGGCTCGGCCGCCTTACCACGCGCTGATCCATCCTAAAATACTGACAGAACCGCGCGTTTAAGGCGCGCGCAACCTTTACTCAGGCTGCGAGAATATTGGGCGGTGCCATTTATTTCAATTACAAATTATCTGCGTGGGCGCCGCGGCGCTCCGGCTAACGTTTTGACTCGCGCGATGTTTTACCTATTTTGACCGCTCGACATCGTTCCACTGAGGCCGTCCGCGCAACCGCATGAAACCCGCGCCCTTTCGCTATGTTGCCGCTCAGACCATCGAGCACGCTTTGGCGCTCAAGGCCGAGCATGGCGATGAGGCGCGCTTCTTGGCTGGTGGTCAAAGCCTTGTTCCAACGATGAATTTCCGGCTGACCCAGCCGGCAATGCTCATTGACATCAACCCGCTGACGGAACTTGCCGGCTTGAAGAACGGTGCGGGCGACAATGTTCGCATCGGCGCGCTCACGCGCTACCGCACTTTGGAGCGCGATCCTACCGTCGCGGATCGCCTGCCGCTCATCGCCGAAGCCTTGCCGCATATTGCGCACCCGCAAATCCGCAATCGCGGAACTATCGGCGGCAATCTCGCGCACGCCGATCCGGCCTCGGAAATGCCGGCCATTGTGTTGGGCCTTGGCGGCAGACTGCGCGCCCAATCGGTCCGCGGCGAGCGTTGGATCGACGCATCGGATTTTTTTGTTGGCGCGCTAACGACGGCACTCGCCGCTGACGAAATGCTCATGGAGGTGGAGTTGCCGGCCGCGCCGCCGCGCTCCGGTTCCTGCTTCATGGAAGTGTCGCGCCGCCGTGGCGACTTCGCCATGATGGGCGTTGCCTGCACGGTAAGCCTCGACGCGGACGGACGCTGCACGCAAGCGCGCATCGCGCTCTGTAATGCCGGGGATGGGCCGGTCTTCGCCGCGCAGACGAGCGAATCTCTCGTCGGCGGCGCGATCGACGCGGCGCGGATCGCAGACGCCGCGAAACTCGTCCAGGGAGAAATCGAGCCGGGCGGCAGCATTCATGCCAGCAAAGAATTCCAGCGCCACCTCGCCGGCGTGCTGATAACGCGCACCGTGACGATGGCCAACAAACGGGCGCGGCGTGACCACTGAAACTCACGACATCGCCGTCACCGTCAACGGCAAGGTTTATAAACGCACGGTCGAAGGGCGGCTATTGCTCTCGGATTTCATCCGCCACGATTTGTTGCTCGCGGGAACGCATGTCGGCTGCGAACACGGGGTCTGTGGCGCTTGCACCATCCTGTTCGACGGTGTCGCGGCGCGCTCCTGCCTGATGTTCGCCGCGCAGGCCGACGGCCACAGCCTCGAGACCGTGGAGGGTCTCGCCCCCGACCCCGAGCATCTGCACCCATTGCAGGAAGCGATGCGCGATTGCCACGGCCTGCAATGCGGCTACTGCACGCCCGGCATCTTGATGACCATGAAGGCGTTTCTCGAGGAGACGGCTTCGCCCGACGAGGCGCAGGTGCGCGAAGCGCTGTCGGGGAATCTGTGCCGCTGCACCGGCTATCAGCACATTGTCGACGCCGTGCTGCTCGCCGCCGAGCGGTGGCGGAGGTAACCGGGGTGACGACGCGAAGTTTCGGCGCCCCGGTCACCCGCAACGAGGATGCGCGGCTCCTGAGCGGCCGCGCGCTGTTTGTTGACGATGTCGAGCTTCCGGGGATGATCTACGCGGCCTTCCTGCGCAGCAATGTGGCGCATGCCCGCATCAAGTCCATCGACGTGGCGGAAGCGAGGGCGCGCGACGGCGTCGTTGCCGTCTATACCGCCCAAGACCTCGGTGATTACTGGGCGCCGGGGCCGCTGCTGGTTCCGCCGCCGCCGATCAAGGACATTACGTTCAATCAGCGCACGCAGGTTCCGCTCGCCAAGGACAAAGTGCGCCATGTCGGCGAGCCGTTGGCGGTGGTGCTGGCCGAGACCCGGTATCTCGCCGAAGACGCGCTCTCCGACATCGCGCTCGATCTCGAGCCGCTGCCGGCCGTCGTCGATCTGGAAAAAGCGCTGGCCGATACCTCGGCCTGCGTCCACGACGGCGTACGCGGCAATCTTGCCGCCCTGGTGCGCCAAAGCAGAGGCAATTACGCGGCCGCGCGCGCCCGTGCCGACCGCATCATCGGCCGCCGCTTTCTGTACGATCACGGGGCGTCGTCGCCGATCGAGACCCGCGGCGTCGTCGCCAGCTGGGACGATCGGGCGGCCCGGCTGACCGTCTGGGACACCACGCAAGCGCCGGTATTTTTGCGCAACGGGCTCGCCGGGATGCTCGGCTTGAGCGAGCGGCAAGTGCGTGTAATCGCGCCGTTTGTCGGCGGCGGTTTTGGGCCGAAGATCATGCTGTTCTATCCGGAGGAGGTGGTGATTCCGTGGGCGGCGATGAAGCTCAACCGCCCAGTGAAGTGGATCGAGGACCGCCTCGAGCATTTCTTCGCCACCACCCATGAACGCGGCCAGACTCACGATGCCGAAATTGCGCTTTCGGCCGACGGGCGTATCCTCGGCGTCAAGGACATTTTCCTGCACGACACCGGCGCCTATAACCCTTATGGCCTGACGGTGCCGATCAACAGCCAATGTACGCTGCTCGGGCCTTACGTCATCCCGAATTACGACAGCACCTTCCGTGCGATCTTCACCAACAAACCGATTGTCACGCCGTACCGCGGCGCCGGCCGTCAGCACGGTGTCTTCGTCATTGAGCGGCTTCTCGACATTGCCGCGCGTGAACTCAATATCGACCGCGCCGAGATCAGGCGGCGCAATCTCATTCCGCCCGAAGCGTTTCCCTACAACAACGAGATCATCTATCAGGATTTCGCGCCGCTCTCCTATGACAGCGGCAATTACGAGCCGATCCTCGACAAGGCGCTGGAGATGATCGGCTATCATCACTTCCTCGCCGAAGAACAGCCGCGTTTGCGCGCACAAGGCCGCCATGTTGGTATCGGCGTCGTTTGTTACGTCGAGGGCACCGGTATCGGCCCTTACGAAGGCGCCAAGGTGCAGGTGCAAAACAACGGCAAAGTCAGCATCGCGACTGGGATCGGCACGCAGGGGCAGGGGCATTTCACCGTATTCGCCCAGGTTGCCGCCGACCAGCTCGGCGTGTCGGTTCGCGACATCGATATCGTCACCGGCGATACCGATCAGTTCTACTGGGGCGCCGGCACCTTTGCGAGCCGCGGCGCGGTGGTCGCCGGCAACGCCGTCAACGAGGCGGCGAAAGTCGTGCGGCAAAAAATCCTGAAACTTGCCGCCGAACATTTCGAGTGCGCCGAGGAGGACCTTGAAATTGCCGACGGCAAAGTGTCGGTCGTCGGCGTACCTGGACAATCGGTCAAGCTCGGCGAGCTTGCGGTTAGGGCCAATCCGATGCGCGGCGCGGTGAAGCCCGGAACCGAGCCGGGGCTCGAATCGACGCAATATTTCGGACCGTCCGGGGGCGCCACGGCAAGCGGCGTGCACGCCATGATCGTCGAAGTCGACCCGCAGACCTTCACGCTCGAAGTGCTCAAATACGTCGTGGTGCACGATTGCGGCACCGTCATCAACCCGCTGATCCTTGCCGGCCAGATTCACGGCGGCGTCGCTCAGGGTGTCGGCAATGCCTTTTACGAGCAGCTTGTATTCGACGAAGAGGGGCAACTGCTGAACGCTTCGCTCGCCGATTATCTGTTGCCGACGTCGCTGGAGGCGCCGCGCACGGAAATCGGGCACACCGTTACGCCGTCTCCGCTCAATCCGCTCGGCGTCAAAGGCGCCGGCGAGGCTGGGGCCATTCCGGTCGGGCCGCTTTTTGCCCAGGCGATCGAGGATGCACTTGAATTGGCCGAACGGAAGATCGAACTCAACGAAATTCCACTGAGCCCAACGCGGCTGTTCGAGCTGGCTTCTCTGCAACAATGATCCTGGTGACCGGCGCCGCCGGCAAGACCGGCAAGGCCGTGGTCGAGGCGCTGGCAAAAAAGGGCGTCAGCGTCCGAGCTATGGTGCGGCGCAGCGAGCATTTCGCGGCGCTGAAGGCAGTGGGCGCTACAGAGTGCGTCACCGCAAGCTTTGAGGATGAGGAGGCGCTTCGCCGCGCCGCCGCTAACGTTCGCGCGGTCTATCACATTTGCCCGAACGTCAGCCGCGAGGAAGTGACTTACGCCCGCGCGGTCGCCGCCGCGGCGCAGGCGCGGGGCGCCAACCGCTTCGTCTATCATTCGGTGCTGCACCCGCAAATCGAAGCCATGCCGCACCATTGGCAGAAGATGCGCTCGGAAGAGATGCTGTTTGCCACCGGTCTCGATCTGACCATCCTGCAGCCGACCGCCTACGTGCAAAATATCCTCGGCGCGTTGCCCGGCATCATCGCCGAAGGCGTGTTCCGTGTGCCTTATCCGGTCACGACGCGCCTAAGCCTTGTGGATTTGCAGGATGTCGCCGAGGCCGCGGCTTTAGTCCTGACCACAGACGGACATAGCGGCGCCACCTATGAACTTGCCGGCACTGAACCCTTGAGCCAGGTCGAGGCCGCCGCCGGCATCGGCACGGCGCTGGACCGCCCGGTGCGCGCCGAAGCGGAAACCGTCGAATCCTGGCGCGAGCGCGCGCGTGCCGCAGGGATGGGCGAGTACGAATGCGCAACGCTTACCGCGATGTTCCGCTATTACGCGGCCCACGGGCTGATCGGGAATTCACACGTTTTGGCGTCGTTACTGGGCCGGAAACCTAACGACCTTGCCGCGTTTTTGCGCCGCAACGCAGTGCAAGGCGAGCCCTAACCCGCACTTAAAGCTCGATCTTACTGTAAATCGTGGTGTTGAGCCCGAGTTTTTCGCTCGACAGCGTCACCGCGGCGGTCACGGTTTCATGGCCGTGGATTTTTCCGCTGGCGAGCGCAGCACGAACAATGCGCTCGACCTCGCGCTGCGTGGAAAAGCTGATCTTTTTGACGAACCGCTCGACCGCCGCCGCAATGGCCTCGTCACCCATGGCGCATCCCCGAACTCTCAGTCGTTGCTGCCGATGATAAGAAACTGTGCCATCCGAAAACAAGAAATTAGTTAATGATACCCACCGGACAAAAACATTGTTGCATGCTCGCTTTACTTCTCGGGCGCGATTTTAGTTTTTGCTCGGCTGGATATTTGCCATCGCGTTATCGATGTCCGCGGGTTTTTCTTTTCTGCACGGCCGGTTCGGATTACGCTTCCAAGAAGTGGGGCTGGCGGAATTCGCCGGTCGTAAAGCGTTGTGAGGAGGAACCATGAGCTACTTTACTCCCGCCAAGACGGGCCGCGAGAAGACGACGGGCACCGGCGACGTTCGGCCGAACGAGACTTCCGCGCCGAGAATCTCGACGGATTCGGTCTCCACCCTTGGCCCCGGGATTGTCATCACCGGCAACATCATCTGCGAAGGCTCGACGCAAATTTTCGGCCGCGTCACCGGCGATATTCAGGCCGCGCAGATCGTCATCGGCGACGGCGCGCGTGTCGAGGGCAACCTGACCGCCTTAGAGGTTGCCATCCACGGCGCCTTCAAAGGCACCGTCCGCGGCAACAACGTCAGGCTCAAGGGGGCCGCCACCGTCGAAGGTGAGATTTTCAGTAAGTCGCTGGCGGTCGAGGAGAATGTGCAATTCGAGGGCGTGTCGCGAAAGCTCGAGAAGCCGATTGATACATCCGCAATTGCACAGACACCGACTGTAAAAACTGTTGGCGGCACCACGACGACGGGCCCGACCGCCGCAGCGGCAGCTTAATTGCCGTAGGAAGCGTCTCTTTAAAGCCCTCCGGCTCGCGTCAGACGGCGGCCTGCCAGAAATCGGCATGAAGGGCGGCCGCCTCATTTTCCAGTAACGGCCCGACCACCTCGACTGGCCGCTGGCCGGCGGCAAACACGGTCCGGCAGGGCAAATCGAGCGTCGGGTTTTCCTCGTGTTTGCCGGTGATCGCCTTGAGCCTGTGCTCTGACAGGCCGTAGACGACACGGCCGATTCCCGCCCAATAAATCGCCCCCGCGCACATCGCGCACGGCTCGGCCGACGAATAAATCGTGCAATGAGCGAGCACGTCCGCGGCGAATTTCTTTGATGCCTGCGTGGCCAGTAGCCGTTCGGCGTGGCCCGTCATGTCGCGGTCCGGCATGAAGCCGTTTTCAATTTCCAGCAAAACTTGGCCAGATCCACTGACCAAAACGGCACCGAACGGATGATTGCCGTTGGCAACAGCGCTTCTCGCGACGTCGAAGCTGCGGCGCAGGAAGGTTTCGTCGGCCGCAAGCAATCGGTCCATGGGCGGTCATTTCCTCACTCGGCGGTGCCGTATTTTTCCACGATTGAAGCGAAAATCCGATCCGGCTTGAACGGTGTTTGGCAGAAACGGATGCCGGTGGCGTCGGCGAGTGCGTTGCCAATCGCGGCGTTGATCGGATTATACGGGCTCTCGCTCATGGATTTGGCGCCGAACGGACCGAGCTCGTCCGAAGTCTCGGCAAACAAAACCTCGGTTCGAGGCACGTCGCCATATTGCGGCAGGTGATAGTTGCGGAAGTTGGGGTTCACCACGCGTCCCGCTTCGTCGATGACCATTTCCTCATAAAGCGCAGCCCCGAGCGACTGCGCCACGCCGCCCTCGATCTGACCACGGCATTGCATGGGATTGATCACCGTACCGGCGTCTGCCGCGTGCACGCTGCGCAGAATCTTAATGGCGCCCGAGCGCTTGTTCACCGCGATCCGAAACGCCTGTACGTTGAAAGCGACCGAGCGGGGGCTGCCGTCGGCTCTCGCGGTGGCGGAGAGCTGACGTCCTGCTGATGCCGCGGTGGCGGCCAGTTCCGCGAGGCTGACGCGCTTTCCCGCCCGCGTCGCCGCGCCGGCCGTGAGCGCCCAATCCGATGCTGCGCCGCCGTTGCGTTCTGCGGCAAATCGCAAGATTTCTTCGCGTAAAGCTTCGCAGGCGAGCTGCGTCGCGCGTCCTGCAACCACCGTGCCGGTCGAGCCATAGGCGCCTGTATCGTGACCGCCGTTGTCGGTGTCGGAGCTCAGCACGTGGATGTGATCGGGCGTCGTGCCGAGCACGCTGGCCGCGATTTGATAATGGATGGTGGTGGTGCCGTTGCCGAATTCGGCGGTGCCGACCGCAACCCTGAAGGTCCCATCGGCGCAGAGCATCGCGCCGACGTCGGCGAAATGTCCGAACGGCGGCACCGTGTCGATCATCCCAAGCGCCATGCCCTGGCCGACGAGCCACTCATCCGGTGGCGGCGCCGGCAAGCCACCGCCATTGCCAATCGCTTCCCTGACCAGCGCAAGGCACTGATCGAGACCGTAGCTGCCGTATTGCACGTCGTGGCTTTCGTCCGAACCGACCGAAATCATCGGATCACCCGGACGCACCACGTTGCGCTCGCGGAAAGCAATGGGGTCGATGTCGAGTTTGCGCGCCAGTTCGTCCATGGCCGACTCGACGGCAAAATTTGTTTGCGGCAGACCGTAGCCGCGAAACGCACCGGCAGGCACCGTGTTGGTGTAAACCGCATAGCCGTCGATTTTCTTGTTGTCGCACCGATAGACACCGAAGCATTCCCCGCAGGAGTGAAACAGCACCGCGGGACCGTGATTGCCATAAGCGCCGGTATTGGAGATCACGTGCATCTGCATGGCGGTAAGCCGCCCGTCACGGCTCGCGCCGACCTTGATACGTACCCGCATGGGGTGCCGCGTGGTCGAGCCGATAAACTGCTCCTCGCGGGTGAATTCAAGCTTGACCGGCCGGCCGGTCCTGAGCACCGCCAGCGTGACGACGTCTTCGACCAGCATCTCCTGCTTGGCGCCGAAGCCCCCGCCCATGCGTTCGCAAAACACCCGCACTTTGGCCGGGTCGAGGTTGAACAGCCCCGCGATGGCGCGCCGTGTCAGGAACGGTGTCTGCGAGCTGGTGCGAAGAATGAGGCGGCTGGTTTCGTCGAGCCAGCCGATGGCGCAATGAGTTTCCAGATGCGCATGCTGAACGCGCTGGGTAACATAGGTGCCTTCATATACGACGTCGGCTTCGGCGAAGCCGCGCTCAACATCGCCGACGTTGCCGTGGACCTCGCCGGCGATATTGTGTTGCGAATCGAGGATGCGCGTTTCCGGTCCCTTGTCACCGTGGATCGCGGGCGCGCCCGGCCGCATGGCGTCCTCGGGATCGACCACCGCCGGCAAGACCTCGTAATCGATGATGATTTTGCGGCAACCGAGTTCAGCCTCCGCTTCGGAGTCGGCGACCACCGCGGCGACACGCTGGCCAACAAAACGCACGACCCGATCGAGCAACATTGTGTCGTCGGGATCGCCGGTTTCAAATTCGTGCCGGGCGGTCGAATAAAGTTTTTGCGGGGCGTCCTCATAGGTGAAGACCGCGCGCACGCCTGGCACGGCCAGCGCCGCTCGCTTGTCGATCGACCGAATGCGGGCGTGCGCGTGCGGCGAGCGCAAAAGCTTCAGATGCAGCATTCCGGCCGGGGCGACATCAAGCGTGTAGCGCGCGGCACCGCTGATTACTGCAGCGGCCGCGGGCGCCGCCACGCTGCGTCCGCAAGCTCGGCCGGCTTCGGCCTTCTCCACGGCGCGCACCCCGCGGATTGCATTTTCGATCGCGCCGTAGCCGGTGCAGCGGCAAATATTGCCCTTGAGCGCCCACGGCAGGTCTTGCTTCTGGGCCTGATTAAGGCTGGCCGTCGTCATGATCATGCCGGGCGTACAGAAGCCGCATTGGAAGCCCTGGGCTTGCAGAAAGGCCTGTTGCATCGGATGCAACTCGCCATTCTTGGTCAGCCCTTCGATGGTCGTGACCGCACGTTGTTCGGCGCGGAAGGCCGGAAAAATGCAAGAATGGATTGGGTCACCATCGATCCACACCGTGCACGCGCCGCAGTCGCCGGCGTCGCAGCCCTTTTTCACGCCGAAATAGCCGAGGTCGCGCAAAAAGGTGCGGAGGCATTGGCCGGGCCGCGGCGCGGCCGAGCGCTCATCGCCGTTGACTAGGACCTTCATGCCGCGCTCGCACCGTTCCCGCCGAGCTCGATGCGGATGTCTTCGGCAAATCGCAGCGTCACTTGCCGCCGCCACGGCGGCGTTCCATGAAAGTCGTTGTAGTAACATTCCCGGGGGATCGCCGCTTCGAGCGCGTCGCGGAGCGCCGTCTGTGACGGCATGCGGGCAAACGCCAGCCGGATGGGACGTGGCGTTGACGCCGTGACCGTCAGCGCAACCGCGCCGTCGTCGGGAGAACGCGTACCGATCACCAGCGCGCCGGAGCGGCCAAGCGGGCTTAGCGAAATCTGGCGGAAGGCGGTGCGCCGGCGCAGCGCGGCAATCGGCAGATCGATGGCGCGCAATAGCTCGCCGGGTCGGAGTGCGCTCCGCTGCGGCGCCAAGACGAAGTCGGTGACGGCAACGCGCCGCTCAAAACCGTCCGGCGCCCAAATCGTGCACACGCCGTCCAATGCAGCGGTGAGCGAAATCATCGGCCCGGCCGGCAACGCCATGCAGAGATTGCCGCCGACAGTCGCCAAGTTCCAGATCTTGAATGATGCCAGAAATGACCGGCAGCATTGACTGACCAGCGGCGAAGCCGTCCAGCTCGCTGGAAAAGCCATCCCGTCCAGTTCGGCGATCTTGCAGGTGGCCGCAATACGCAAGCCCTGATCGGTCACCTCCAGGGCCGGCCAGCCAAGATCGGCAATGTCGACGAGCCGCGAAATTTTGGCCTGCGGCTCGGAAAACAACCAGGTTCCGCCGGCGAGCCAAGCGTCGCCGGAATGCCACGCGGGCAGTTCCGCGCGGCTGCGCGGTCTGGCAATTTCGGTGATGCCATTGAGGTCCATCGCACAAGTGCGGTGCACGATTCATGCCGTGTGCCGCGCGCCGGTGCAGAGGCGAAGCGCGTGGAGTAACTGGCATTTAGCCGCATTAAGGGATTGGGGGGACGATTGGCATAACCTGCGGCTTAGTTTATTTGTTGTGCGCAAATGCTGTTTCGCTAGGCAGAGTTTTGCCGCCGGGAATGAACAGAAAAATCCTGCAATTTCTGCGTGGCGGCCGTACGGTCCGCATCGCCGAGTTTTCCCCTCGCGCCACCGTTCTCGATTGGTTGCGTTTGCAGGAGCGTTCGGTCGGCACCAAAGAGGGCTGCGCCGAAGGCGATTGCGGCGCTTGCGCCGTCGTCGTCGTGCGCGAGCACGACGGCCGTCTGGTCTACGAGCCGGTCAATTCGTGCATCACACTGCTCGGCCAGATTGACGGCGGTGAGTTGATCACCGTCGAAGACCTCGCCGACAACGGCGTCTTGCATCCCGTGCAGGAAGTGATGGCGCGCGAGCACGGCTCGCAGTGCGGCTTTTGCACGCCCGGCATCGTCATGAGCTTGTTTGCCCATTATCACGGATGCGACGGCGCGACCACGCGCGACAATATCAACGACGCACTGGCGGGAAATCTCTGCCGCTGCACCGGCTATCGGCCGATCGTCGATGCCGCGCTCGAGGCTTGCACCGGCGCCGACGATCAGTTCACCCGCGACGCCGCCGTGCGGCGGCGGGCGATCGCGGCACTCGACGACAAGGCCGACCTTTTTGTCGGCGATGAAAAGGCGTTCTTTGCCGCGCCGGCGAGCGAGGCCTCACTGGCTCATCTCTATGCGCGCCATCCCGACGCAACCATAGTCGCCGGCACGACCGATGTCGGGCTCTGGATCACCAAGAAGCTCATGCCGATCGAAAAGATCATTCACGTCGGGCGCGTGAGCGAGTTGTCAAAGATCGAACAGACCGAGGAAGGCTGGGCGTTCGGCGCAATCGTGTCGCTGGCGCGCGCCATGCCGGTGCTGGGCGCAATCGATCCCGACCTCGCCGAGGTGCTGCGCCGCTTTGGTTCGATCCAGGTGCGTGCGTCGGGCACGGTCGGCGGCAGCATCGCCAATGCCTCGCCGATTGGCGACTTGGCGCCCATGCTTATCGCTTTGGGCGGCGGCATCGAGCTGCGTCACGGCGACAACGTCCGACGGCTTCCGTTGGAGGACTTCTTTCTCGATTATGGCAAGCAGGATCGCGCCAAGGGCGAATTCGTCTGCCGGCTCTTTGTGCCGAATCTATCTCCGTCTGGCCATTTCCGCGCTTACAAGATTACCAAACGCTTCGACGAGGATATTTCCGCGCTGCTGGCCGTGTTCTGCCTGACCGTCGATGACGGACGGATTAGCGAGGCCAAGGTCGCGTTCGGTGGCATGGCGGGAATTCCCAAGCGCGCGAAAGCCGTTGAAGAGAATTTGCGCGGCTTGTCGCTGACCGACACGCGGCACTGGCAAGCCGCCGCAGACGCCGTAAAAGAGGATTTCACGCCGCTCACCGATCTGCGCGCCAGCGCCGGCTATCGCAGTCGCGTGGCTGGCAACCTTGTGATCAAGGCGCTCGCCGAAATTGCCGGCGTCGCTTCCGACGTCACCCGCATTTCCGATCGCCGGATGCCCGCGCATGCCGCCCAGTGAAACCGCAATCGAGGCGCCGCTGCGCCATGTGCACAAGGCGCTGCCGCACGACAGCGGCGCCAAGCATGTGCAAGGCTCGGCCGAATATATCGACGACATGCTGGAGCCGGCCGGTACCCTGCATATCGCGCTCGGCGGTTCGCCGGTCGCGCGCGGCGCCATCCGCCACGTCGATCTTGCCGATGTCCTGAGCATGCCCGGTGTCGTCACCGTAATCACCGCAGCGCATATTCCGGGAAAGAACGACATATCGCCGGCGCATGCCGACGAGCCGGTATTCGCGCACGATCGCGTCGACTACCACAATCAGCCGATATTCGCCGTCGTGGCCACCACGCGCGATGTCGCGCGCCGGGCCGCGTTGTGCGGCAAGATCGAAATCGCGGTCGAGAAGCCGAATGTTTCGGTCGAGCAGGGCAGGGCCTCGGGCGAGCGCGTGTTGCCCGACTATGCGTTCGTCGGCGGCGATGCGGGCAAAGCGATTGCCGACGCGCCGTTTCGCCTGAGCGGCGCGATGCACATCGGCGGTCAGGAGCATTTTTATCTGGAAGGCCAGATCGCGTTCGCGATGCCGTGCGAGGATGGCGCGATGCTGGTCTATTCATCGACGCAGCATCCGAGCGAAGTGCAGCATATCGTCGCGCGCGTGCTGGCGCTGCCGGACGCTTTCGTCACCTGCCGGGTGCGCCGCATGGGCGGCGGTTTCGGCGGCAAGGAAACGCAGGCCACGCAATGGGCGGTGATCGCGGCGCTGGCAGCGCGCGCCACCGGGCGCCCGTGCAAACTCCGGCTCGATCGCGACGCCGATATGGCGATAACCGGAAAGCGCCACGACTTTGCGGTCGAGTATTCGGTCGGTTACGAAGCCAACGGCCGCATTCGCGCGCTCGACCTTGACATGGACGCGCGCTGCGGCTGTTCGGTCGATCTCTCGGTCGGCGTCGTCGATCGCGCCATGTTCCATGCCGATAACGCCTATTTCCTTCCGGAATTCAAAATCCTGACCCGTCGCGTCAAGACCAACACCGTGTCGAATACGGCGTTTCGCGGTTTTGGCGGTCCGCAAGGCATCATGGCGATCGAGCGCGTGATCGACTGCATCGCCTGGGACCGCGGGCTCGATTCGCTCGACGTCCGCAAGGCCAATCTCTACGGCCCCGGCCGCCAGGTCACGCCCTATGGGCAGACGGTCGAGGATTACGACATCGCAGCGCCGCTGCTCGACGAACTTGAACGAACGTCCAGCTATCGCGCCCGGCGGAACGAAATCCGCTCGTTCAACGAGCGCTCGCCGATCATCAAACGTGGGATTGCGCTGACGCCGGTGAAATTCGGCATCTCGTTCACGCTGACCCATCTCAACCAGGCCGGCGCGCTGATTAACGTCTATCAGGACGGTTCAATCAGTCTCAATCACGGCGGCACCGAGATGGGCCAGGGCCTGTTTCAGAAGGTGGCGCAGGTGACGGCCGAAGAGTTCGGCGTCGGGCTGGAGCGCGTGCAAATCACGGCCACCTCGACCGACAAGGTGCCGAACACCTCGGCCACGGCGGCTTCGGCGGGCACGGACCTCAACGGCATGGCGGCGCAGATTGCCGCGCGCAAGATCAAAAAGCGGCTGACCAAGTTCGCCAGCGAGAACTGGAATGTGCCGGAGGAACTCATCACTTACCGCGACGACCGGGTGTTCATCGGCAACGAAAGCATCACCTTCGGCGAGCTGACCAAAAAGGCCTATCAGGCGCGGGTATCGATGTCGGCGTCTGGTTATTACAAGACCCCGAAGCTGCACTGGGACCGCGACAAAGCCAAAGGCCGGCCGTTTTTCTATTTCGCCTATGGCGCCGCGTGCAGCGAAGTCGCCATCGATATCTTGAGCGGCGAAATGAAAGTCCGCCGCGTCGATATCCTCCACGATGTTGGGCATTCCATCAATCCGGCGATCGATATCGGCCAGATCGAGGGCGCGTTTGTGCAAGGCATGGGCTGGCTGACCACCGAGGAACTGGTCTACGACGACAAGGGCCGGCTGCTGACGCATGCGCCGTCGACCTACAAGATACCGGTCGCCTCCGACGTTCCTAAGGACTTCCGCGTCGCCTTGTTTGCCGGCAGCAATCGCGAAGACACGATTTACCACTCGAAGGCGGTCGGCGAGCCGCCGCTGATGCTGGGAATTTCCGTATTCGCCGCCATTGCCGATGCGGTACATTCGGTCAACCCCGGCAAGCCGGTCGGGCTTGACGCGCCGGCAACTCCGGAAGCGATCCTCAAGGCGGTCGGCCCGGTTGATGCCGTCGCCGCGCTCGCGCCGCTGGTCGAACGCTGATTTATTTGACGCTCCCCTCCATCCACGAATAGGAGGGATTAGATAATTGGGCGACAATGGCGAAGGTTTGGGCCCGCATTCGAGAAACGATTGAGCGGCACGGCAGTGCGGCGCTCGTGAGCGTCGTCGGCGCCGCCGGCTCGGTGCCGCGCGAAAGCGGCGCCCGCATCGTGCTTCAGCCGAACGGCGGCTTTTTCGGCACCATCGGCGGCGGCCAGCTCGAATACGCGGCGATCGATGCGGCGGGCAAAGCGCTGGCCGGAGGCCGCAGCAAGGCGGAATTCCGCGATTGGCCGCTCGGCCCAAATCTCGGCCAATGCTGCGGCGGCATGGTCAAGACGCTGACCGAGACCTTTGACGCGAACGATCTTGTCGCGGTGCGGCGGCTCGAAACGGCCGAGCAGGCGGGGGCTTTCGCCACCCATAGCCAGCTCGACAACGAGGGCCGGATCGCGCGCGCGCTCGCGGCGGATGACGCCAGCAAAAAAGCGAGCGCGCGGCCGCCGTTTGCCAAGATGGCGTTTCACGAGCAGTTCGGCGAAATCTCCACGCCGGTGCTTTTGTTCGGCGCCGGTCATGTCGGCCGCGCCGTTGTGCTTGCACTTGCGCCACTACCGTTTGCCGTGCACTGGATCGACAGCCGGCCCGATCAATTTCCGCAGCATGTGCCGGGCAATGTGGTGTCGATATGCAGCCAGAATCCCGCGCAAGAACTTGCGCGGGCGCCGGGTGACGCCTTTGTCCTGATCATGACCCACTCCCACCCGCTCGATTTCGACATCACGGCGGCGGCTTTGCAGCGGGAAACTTTTGAGTTCGTCGGCTTGATCGGCTCCGACACCAAGCGCGCGCGCTTTACGAGCTTCGCCCGGCAGGTCGGCGTGACCGCACGCCAGCTTGGCCAGCTGGTGTGCCCGATCGGCATTGCCGAAATCAAAGGCAAGGAACCCGCGGTGATTGCCGCGGCGCTCGCCGCCCAACTTCTTGTCGTGCGCGAGCACAGTTCGGCGCCGGAAGTGAGCCCGGCAACCCAGCCGGCGTAATGTTTTAGCTTATCTCCGCGGCGACGGGATCAATCTCGGCCAGCGCTCCGGCTTTCGCCGATGCGGTCAAAAGTGATGCCTGCATGCTGTTGCGCGTCAGCGCGATGATCCCAAGGGAGACCGCGTTCGTGAAAGAGGGCGGCGCCGCGGGCTTCACAGCCAAAGTCTTTTGGGCGTAAAATCTTTTATGGTCGAGCCGGCGTGGAACGCTGCGCGGGTGAAAGAGCGTGCCCGGGAATTGGGTGCCGATCTAGTCGGTATTGCCAGCGCCGCGATGCTCAACGCATTTCCGCCCGATCCGCGCTGGCCGCAGACGCCTCAGCGCATATCTCCCTATTGCCGCAGCGTCATCGTGCTGGTGCAGCGTATTCCTGCCGGAGCCTTCCGCTGCAAGCGCAATACGCCGGTGCAGTACATCGACATGCTGGTGCTGCGGAAAATGGACAAGGTCGCCTATCGGCTCGCCGAGGAGCTCGAAGAGGCGGGCCATCCTAGCTTCGTCACCGCGGCGCAAGAAACTGACTGGAGCTATAAGCGCGCGAGCTACGGTCGGCTCTCAACCCGCCATCTTGGCGTCGAAGCCGGCCTCGGCACGCTCGGCCTCGAAGTCAACATCCTGACACCCGAATTCGGACCACGCGTCTATCTCACCGGGCTCCTCACCGAACTCCAGCTAGAGCCGGATCGGCCGATCACCGAGCAGGTCTGCATCGGGGAATCGTGCAGCCGGTGTCTGCATTCCTGCCCCGCCGACGCGGTGCTGCATTTCGGCATCGACAAGCGCGCTTGCGCGACCGAGGCCCAGGAATTCGGCTTCTCCACCATCCTGCAATTCTTCGAGCGCTTCATCGATGCACCGCCGACCACCAAAGAGACGATGGCGCGCTCGCGCGACCTATACGGCTTCTGGCAGGGTTTGCTGCGCGTCGTCGGTTCGTTTGGCGACTGCCCGCGCTGCCTCGCGGTTTGTCCGGTCGGCAACGACTACCACGCGCATCTCGCCGACTTTCAGAAAGCCATCCCGGAAAAGACGCCGGAAAAGGTCGCGCTCGGCAGACGCTGGCGCGACGATCGTCAGCAGGGGGCCGCTATCGCCGGCCTCAATGAATGGAATCGGCGCTGGGTCGGGCCCGACGGCTACCAGGGCATGGTGGCGCGGCAACTGCAGGAATTCAAAAAAGCCCAACAGCAACGCAAGGACGCGGCCCTGGTCACAGCAGACAGGAACAGCCAGCGCTAGCCATGGTCACGGCCTTCAGGGAGCCGCTCACCGCGGACGAAATCAAGACGAAGGCGCGCGGGCTCGGCGCCGATCTCGTCGGTATCGCCGATGGCGCCAATCTCGAACGCCATCCGCCCGATCCCCGCCATCCGCAACGCCCTTCCGACATTACCGAGCTCGACGGCGGCCGGGTCATCGTCATGGCGAAGCGCGTCAGCCGCGGTGTGACGCGCATCGCCGCCTGGAACGATCGCCACAAATACTACAACGACGAGCTCGCGCTCTCGCGGCTGGAAGAGGCTTCGCTCGAGCTCGTCTATTGGCTGGAAGACAATGGCTATCCGGCCATCATCGTGCCGCCGACCCATGCGGACCCGTGGACCTATGACGGCGAGCCGCAGGCGCACATGCGGACGCTGCTCTCGCTCCCGCACGCCGCGGTCGAGGCGGGCCTCGGCACACTCGGCCTCAATCTGCAATTGCTCACGCCCGAATTCGGCCCGCGCGTGCTGCTGACCGCGATCCTCTGCTCGGTCGAGGTTGTCTGTGACAAGAAAATGGAAGCTGCGCTCTGCCTCGGGCCGAGCTGCGGGCGCTGCCTCAAGACTTGCCCGGCAGACGCGGTCGGGCACTGGACGCGCGACTGGCCGGCCTGCGATCGCTTCCGCTCGCCGCACGGTTTCGCCCAATTGAGCGAGCACGTCACCCGCATCATTTCCGAACCGGACGTGGTGCGGCAGAAGGAACTCGTTCGCTCCGAGGACAGCTTCAACCTCTGGCAGAGCATCCTGCGCGGCGCGGGCGTCATCACCGGCTGCCGCCGCTGCGCCGATGTGTGTCCGGTCGGCGCCGACTACGCGGCGATGCTGCGCGACGCGCTCGACGACATTCCGGAAAATACGCCGGCGAAGGAGGCGCGCGCCGCCGAGATGGACGCGCAGGAGAAGGCGGGATCGCTGCCGGAAACCTACGCTGGGCAGAGCCGCTGGATCGGCGCTTTGCCGCCGCGCGGCTCCTGATCCCATGACGCTGCTCGCCGAATTGCCGAAGAGCCGGATCGAGATCGAGGGCGTCCAATCCGCGCGCAGGAAGCGGGCGGTCGAACAAGCGCGCCGCGCGCCGTTCTATAAAGGCAGGCTCGATCGCGTGAACCTCGATCGCCTTGACGATCCGGATGAGTGGCGAAAGCTTCCGATCCTCGACAAGGAGATGCTGCGCCGGCTTGAAGACCACGAATTTTACGAGAGCTTTTGCCTTACGCCCGATGACGGTATTGCCGAATACTGGCGCTCCGGCGGCTCGACCGGCACGCCGCTGTTCTATCCGCGTAGCTACGACGACATCGAAGCGGCGATGATCGGCTTCGCGCGCGTCTACGATTGCGCGCGGTGCCGGCAAGGCAGCAGCGCCCACGTGTCATTCCCGCTCGGCATACACCCAGTCGGTCAGATGCTGGCGCGTGCGGCAGGCTCGCGCGGCATCGCCGTGAATTGGGCCGGCTCAGGCGCCACCACGCCGTCGGCGATGCAGCTGGAACTTATCGACCGGCTCAAGCCGACCATCTGGATGGGGATGAGCAGCTACGGCCTCCACCTCGCCAATCTCGCCGAAGCGCGCGGGCTCGACTTGTCGGCGGGCTCGATCGATACCGTGCTGTGCTCGGCCGAGCCGCTTTCGGATGCCAAGCGCGAGAAGCTGTCGCGGCAATGGGGCGCGCATGTGCGCGATACGTTCGGCATGACCGAGGCCGGCATGATGGGCGCGGAGGACGGTAACGGCGGCGGCTTCCGTATCTGGACCGACCTGTTCCTGATCGAAGTGGTCGATCCGGACACGCACGCTCCCGTGGAGGAGGGCGCGGTCGGCGCGCTCGTAGTCACGCCGCTCTGGACCAACAACGTCACGCCGTTCCTGCGCTGGAGCTCGGGCGATCTCGTGACCTGGCATCGCGGCGACGACGATTCCGGCCCGTTCGCGGTCTTTCCGCTGGTCAAGCACGCTCATCGCACCTCGGGATTTTTCAAGATCCGCGGCGTCAACATCAATCACGCGGACTTCGAAGATTTTGTATTCCGCAATGTCGAGATCGGCGACTTCAAAGCGGAGCTCGTTACCGAGCGCGACATCGAGACCATGCTGGTGTCGGTCGAGGTGCGACGCGGTATCGATCCAGCGGCGGCCGCCGAACGCCTGAAAACCGGGGTGCGCGACCAGTTCGGGCTCACGCCGCAGATCGCGGTGCTCGCCACCGGCAGCCTCGCGCGCGAATTCGAGGGCAGCGTGAAAATGGCGCGGTTTTCAGATCGGCGGAGTTAGGAGTCGGAAGGACGTAACCCCGAGACGGCCCGCGAGACTACGATGTTCGCCGTGCGAGGGCATCTTATAGTCCGTCCGCGCGAGCCACGCATTGCGGAAATGCTTATGCGCTCGTGGTTAGCACGCGATCGACCTCCGCAAGCAAACTTAGCTTTTCGGCGGTTGGCATCAGCGAAGCCTCGAAGCCGTTGCGCACGATGGCCACGATTTCCTCCCGCGTCAGCGACAGCGCGCCGGCGACGGCGCGGAAATTATCGTTGACGTAGCCGCCGAAATAAGCCGGATCGTCGGAGTTGACGGTCACCACGAGGCCCTTGTCCATCATCCGCCGCAGCGGGTGGTGGTCAGCTCGTCGATGACGCGAAGCCGCAGGTTGGACAAGGGGCAAACGGTCAACGCCATGCGCTCGCCGGCAAGCCGCGCCACCAAGCTATCGTCTTCGAGCGAACGATTGCCGTGGTCGATGCGCTTGACGCCGAGCACGTCGAGGGCCTCCCAGACATAGCTCGGCGGCCCTTCTTCACCGGCATGCGCGGTCAAAAAGAATCCGGCGTCGCGAGCGCGGCGGAAAACGCGCTTGAATTTGCTCGGCGCGTGACCGCTTTCGGAGGAGTCGAGACCGACCCCGGCGATTTGATCGCGAAAGCCGAGCGCGACGTCCAAAGTCTTTTCCGCGTCGGCCTCGTCGAGATGGCGCAGGAAGCACATGATGAGGCTCGCGTCGACGCCCAGCTCTCGCCGGGCGTCGGCGATGGAGCGATGCAGCCCGCCGATCACGGTCGCAAACGCCACGCCGCGCACGGTGTGGCCCTGCGGATCGAAGAACATCTCGACATGGCGGACGTTGTCGGCCTGCGCACGCACAAGATACGCCCAGGCGAGGTCGTAAAAATCCTGCTCGGTCACCAGCACCGACATGCCCTGGTAATAGACGTCGAGAAAATCTTGCAGGTTGCCGAACTGATACGCGCGGCGGACGCCCTCGACCGAGTGGTAGGGCAGCTTCACGTTGTTGCGCTGCGCTAACGCAAACATCAATTCCGGCTCAAGGCTGCCTTCGATGTGAATGTGCAGCTCGCATTTGGGCAGCCGTTTGATGAGTTTTTCGGTTTCATCCATCCGTTGTCTTTCTGGCATTGCCAGAGCTTTAGGTCTCGCGTTGCATCGGCGCCGCGTTAGTCCATTTGGAGGACAACACGGAAGCGCGCCTTGCCGCTCATCATGTGGTCGTAGGCAGCTTGAGCTTGGGCCAGAGGGAAGATTTCATTCATCGAGGTAATGGCGTTGAGTTGGCTGAACTCAAGCGTATCCTCGGAGTCGGGAGCAGTGCCCGAATACCAGCCGCGGACCGCGGCGCGTTTGTTCAGCATGTCCAAAGAATCGACGGTCAAATTCCCGACCGCGCCGATCACCATCATCGTTCCGTTGGGGCCGAGACCGCCGACGATGGCTTGCATCGCTTGGGCGTTCGTCACCGTCGCGATGATAGCCTTGGCGCCGCCCGTCGCCTGCAACGCTTGCGCCGGATCGGTCGCGGCGCTGTCGATGTAGTCGTGCGCGCCAAGCGAGCGCGCCAGGTTTTCCTTGTCGCGTCCACGGTTCACCGCGACCGTGTGGAAGCCTTGGCGTGCCGCGAACTGTATGCCGAGATGGCCGAGACCGCCGACGCCGTGGATGGCGACCAGATCGCCCGGTCCCGCTCCGCAGTGACGTAACGCGTTGAAGGTGGTGATGCCGGCGCAAAGCAGCGGCGCCGATTGAACCGGATCAAGCGCTGCGGGCACTTTCGCCAGCGCCGACGCAAGCGCCAGCATATGAGTGGCGTAGCCACCGTCACGCGTAACGCCGGTGGCACCATGGATATTTTCGCAGGCGAAGGCTTCGTCCCGGCGGCAGCGCCGGCAATAACCGCAAGAGCCGCCGAACCAGCCGACGCCGACGCGATCTCCTACCGCCCAGCCTGCCACGTCCGGACCCAATGCGTCGATCTCCCCGATCACTTCATGGCCCGGAATGCGCGGATAGGTGAGGCCGGGCATCAGACCTTCGACAGTGACAACGTCGCTGTGACAGACTCCGCAGGCCCGTACGCGAATACGAACTTCGTGCCGGCCGGGCTCGGGAAGGTCACGTTCCTCCATCCGAAAACCACTATGGGCTGCGGGGACGACGGCGGCGCGCATCTTCGGCATTGCAATCTCCAGGTGCTCAGAAACGGTCAGCCACATGTAGGTGTCGAATCTGGCCACTCCTATAGGACACGTGTTTGATCAGGCTTTCGATCTCGGGCATCGTGTCGGGTGTCAGCCGCCTAAAATCGAAGAATGGGCGAGGGGGAGGATTATGGGCGCGGACGCCGGCAAAGCCGCTGAAGCGCTGATGCGTGAGCACAGCGAAGGCGTGAACTACAAACCTTTCGCCGCAGCTCATGGCGTCACCACCGCGGAAGACGCCTATGCGGTGCAGCGCGAATATGTCCGTCTGCTCACGCACTCGCGCGGCACAAAAGCCGCCGGCTATAAGATCGGACTGACCACCCCGCGCATGCAGGCGATGTGCGGCATCGATAGCCCGGTGGCGGGCGTCATTCTCCAAGATCGTGTGCACGCTTCCGGCGCGCGCATCGACGCTTCCGCCTACGGCCGTGTCGGCCTGGAATTCGAGATCGCCGTGCGAGTGGGGCGGGACCTCGTCCCCGCTGGACAGACGCCAAGCATTGCAGACGTGGCCG
>Ga0302225_10000810_pt1 | contig 21456 bp, 20 predicted proteins | sample II_Palsa_E3_2_FD_193515 | JGI IMG/M metagenome (GOLD analysis project Ga0302225, IMG submission 193515) | Peat permafrost microbial communities from Stordalen Mire near Abisko, Sweden - II_Palsa_E3_2 | ecosystem: Environmental > Terrestrial > Soil > Palsa > Peat permafrost | place: Sweden...
AGTAGCGCGACAGCCATTGCAGCAGCGGTGGCATGTGATTGCCGTAGATAACGAGATTGGCCGGATTCGAGATCGGCAGCACGAACGATGCGGCGTTGGCGATGAAGGCGCAGACCAAGAGGTAAGGCACGCGTTGTTCGGCTCGTGCGGCCTTCACCGCGGCGGCAACGGCGGGCGTCAGCACGACGGCGGTGGCATCGTTTGACAGGAAAATCGTGACAATCGCGCCAACAATGTAAGTCAGGAGAAACAGCCGGCTCGCCGATCCGTTGGCGTGGCTGGTAGCCAGTGCTGCCAGCCAGTCGAACAGGCCTTCGCGGCGCGCAACCTCTGCCAGCAGCATCATCCCTGCGAGAAAGAGATAAACATCAAGACCTTTGCGGAGGCCGGCGACGGCATCAGTCCACGGCAAAAGACCGAATGCGACCACCGCGATTGCGCCGGCAACGGCCCAAATCGCTTCAGGCCACCGGAAGGGTCGCGTGATGACGCCGACCATCGCCAAACCGGCAATCCCCCACGTCGCAAGCGTGCCGTCAGTGATAATTGCCAACCATCACTCCTATTCGGCGGCGCGGAGCGCACAAGCCACAAAAGCATTACGCACTTTCCAGGAAGAGATTGTCTGCGTCGAGGGCGAGACTCGTTCGCGCCAACGCGTCGCGATCACCGCCAGCCCGGCCAATTGAAACCTGCCACGGGCACTCAGCGTGCCGTGCCCAAAACAGCCAGGTTAGGCGAAAGTTCCCTCGAAGCAACTTTAGACCGACGGACGGCGGCCAAGCGTCCGGGACTGAATGTTTTGAACATGACCGGTTATTGGCGCAACGCCGTCGTCCATAATGGGCGGCTCGACCAAGGCGTCAACACGATCGAGAAGCCGTTCACGCAGGCGGCGCTGGCGGCAAAGATTCGCAATCCGTTGGATGGATTGCAGACTGAGGCTCGTCTCTTGGCGAACATCCACTTCGACGGTTTGTCGTCTCGGTGGACTCGCTACCACCTCGACCTTAGAGTGGGTGCGCACTGAGCGTGGGCGACTTTGTCATGACTGATGCGCGGCCTGAGCGGCGGCTCGCCGCGATTCTCGCGGCTGACGTTGTAGGTTATAGCCGGCTGATGGGGGGTGACGAGGAAGGTACCCTTGTTGCACTCAAAACGCTGCGCCGGTCGCTTATTGAACCCATGATCGCCGAATACCGTGGCCGGATCGTCAAGACCACGGGTGACGGCATTCTTGCGGAGTTCCCCAGCAGCGTGGAGGCGGTTCGTTGTGCGCTGAGCATTCAGGGTGCGCTGCCGGAGCGTAATGCGCAATTGCCGCCGGAGAGGAGAATTGCGTTCCGCATCGGCGTTCACGTTGGCGACATCATCATCGAAGACGGCGATATCTTTGGCGACGGGGTCAACATTGCTGCACGCCTTGAAAGCATTGCTGCGCCGGGCGGCGTTTGCATCTCGGACGACGCTTATCGCCAGGTCCGCGATAAGGTCGACGTCAAGTTTGAGGACTTCGGCGAGCAAAAACTTAAAAACATCGCGCGCCTCATGCGCGTCTATCAGGTTGGCCGCGAAGCGCCTGTAGTTGACGCAGTGGCATCGGCTAGCGGCCTCTCCTTGCCCGACAAGCCGTCGATCGTCGTGCTGCCGTTTCAGAATATGAGCGGCGATGCGGAGCAGGAATATTTCACGGACGGCATGGTCGAAGATATCACGACCGGTCTGTCGCGCTTCAAATGGCTTTTCGTCATCGCGCGCAACTCGGCTTTTACTTACAAGGGCAAAGCGGTCGACGTTAACAAGGTTGGCAGCGAATTGGGCGTGCGTTACGTGCTCGAAGGTAGCGTGCGAAAAGCGGCGGGCCGCGTACGGATCACCGTGCAGCTGATCGAAGCCGAAACTCGTAACCACATTTGGGCGGAGCGGTATGACCGGGCCATCGATGACATTTTTGCGCTGCAGGACGAGATCACACTAAGCACCGTCGCGGCTATCGAGCCGAGCTTGCGGCAGGCTGAGATTGAGCGAGCGAAGCGTAAGCGGCCCGAGCATCTTGGTGCTTACGATCTTGTGCTTCGCGCCACTCCACTCGTCGATGCGCTGATGCCGGGCGAAGCGTCGCAAGCGATACTGTTACTGGAGCAGGCCCTCGCTCTTGAGCCGGAATACGCGGTCGCGCACGGCTATGCGGCGCTGTGTCACGAGATTTTATACGTGAGAGCCGGAAGGCACGAAGAAAACCGGAGTAAATCGGTGCGCCACGGTCAAGCGGCGATATCGCTGGGTCAGGATGACGCCGTAGCCTTGACATGCGGCGGGAACGCGATTGGCATGGTTGCGCACGACCGCGCTTTAGCTCAGGAGGCGTTCGAAGCGGCGCTGGCGATCAGTCCATCGACTGCCGCGGCCTACATGTGGGGGGCTCTCAATATGGGGTGGGCCGGCGAGGCCGAGCGCGCGATTGAGTGGGGCGAGCGCGGCATCCGGCTTAGCCCGATGGACGCATGGATGATCGCGTCTTTGCACGGAATGTTCTTGGGCCACTTTTTGCGTTGCCGCTACGATGAAGCAGCGACCGCAGCGCGCCGAGCGATCCGCAGCAAGCCCGGGTTCAGCATTTCCTACATGATGCTGGCGGCTGCGCTTTCCAAGCTTGGCCGCGTTGACGAGGCGACGGCCGCCGCTGGACGGGTGCTCGAGCTGCAACCTAACTTCAGCAGCAGCGCACAATGCATCGCCGTCGGCGCCGTACCCGTGGTCGCCGAACCTCTTGTCGAGGCGATGCGTGCCGCGGGGCTGCCAGACTAGCCAAGGAGCTTTTCGCCGTCGCGTCGCGGCACGATTTCCGCCCTCGGAGCGCAGCGGGCTTTAGTAATCCGCCCTTAGTTGAATTCGTCCGGTAAAATCGGCAGCGGATGAAAGGCGATGCCTTCCTCGTGCAATTCCTTGGCCTCTTCCGGTGAAGCTTCGCCATAGATCGAGCGGTGTTCGGTCTCGCCGTAATGAATCTTGCGCGCCTGTTCGGGAAAGCGCTGGCCGACATAATCCGCGTTCTTGACGATGTGTTCGCGCAGTTCTTTCAGCTTCTTGCGCAGCTCACGTTCCTGCGGCGACATGATGGCGACTGTTCCTTTTCCCGGCGGCGCAAACGGCATTGGCACGGGAAGGGCGGAAGGTGTCGGCGGCGCCGCCGCAGCGGCTGGCAACGACTCTTCACCGGCGTTTTCGCTGCGCGCGAGCCGCGGCGCCATGATTGCCTTTTCGACCTTCGCGGAGCCGCAAGTTGGGCAAGCGATCAGGCCGCGTTTTCTTTGACTGTCGTAGGCCGCGGAATTCTTGAACCAGCTTTCGAACTCGTGGTCCCGCTCGCAGCGCAGCGCATACTTGATCATCACGGCACCCGCACGGCGCGCAGATGGGTAGGCTCGGCAAGCGGCTCGGTCAGTTCAAAACGCCGGCCGTGGCGGAGCGACGGAATCTTGGCGCGCGCGGCGACGACTTGTGCCGGATCGATCTCGGCAACAATCACGCTTGGTTCGGCGCCGGCCTCCGCGAGAACGCGTCCCCACGGATCGACCACGAGTGAATGGCCGAACGTTTCCCTCCCGTTTTCATGCCGGCCGCCCTGCGCCGCGGCGAAAACGAAACAGCCATTTTCGATGGCACGCGCGCGGACGAGAACATGCCAGTGCGCCTCGCCGGTCTGTTGGGTAAAGGCCGAAGGGATAGAAAGGAACGAAGCGCCCGCCTCCGCCAGCGCCCGGTAAAGCGCGGGAAAGCGCAGGTCGTAGCAGACAGTTAAGCCCAGTTTGCCCCAAGGCAGGTCCGCGGTGACGGCAAGCTCGCCGGGGCGGTAGTTGCGCGACTCGCGGTAGTTTTCGCCGTTCGCCAAATCGACGTCGAACATGTGAATCTTGTCGTAACGCGCGACAATATCGCCGTCGCGATCGATGAGGAACGAGCGGTTGGCCGCCCTGTCGGCCGAAAGCTTGATCGCGAGCGAGCCGGCATGAACAAACATCGCGTGCCGGCGCGCGGCCTGCCGTAAAGCCGCGAGCGTCGGGTCGTGCTCCTCGTCGGTGATGGTGGCGAAAAGCCGCTCGCGCTTGGTCTCCATAATGTTAGTTACTTCCGGCGTGAGCACATACGCCGCGCCGGCGCGTGCCGCCTCATCGATCGCCGCAAGCGCCGCGGTGAGATTGCCGTCCGGATGCAAGCCCGAACGCATTTGCGCAAGCGCGACCTTGAACGTCGGTGGGGCCGTAGTCATGCGGACTTTTCTTCGCCCTGCGCCAGCAGCCCATCGAGCTCGCCCGCGTCTTCGAGCGCATAGAGTTCGTCGCAGCCGCCGACATGAGTGGCGCCGATGAAAATCTGCGGCACCGAGCTTCGCCCGTTCGCCCGCGCGCTCATCGCCTGGCGCGCCTGGGTATCCGCGGTGACATCGATCTCATCGAAGCCGACACCTTTGCGAGAAAGAAGTTCCTTCGCCCAGTGACAATAGGGACAAAATTGCTGCGTGTAGATTTCTACGGAAGCCATAAGAGCGCGTTAATTTTTTCCCCTCAGCACTTTATATGGACGTTTGCACCGGATCGGCAACCCTCGCAAATACTAGCACATCGACGTTCGCCGCCCCGGCGCGCAGAAGCGCTCGCGCACAGCCCTCGGAGGTCGCGCCCGAGGTCAAGACATCGTCGACTAGGACGAGCCTGCGGCCGGCGATTGCGACTTTGCCCTCAGCCGGCACGCGGAACGCGCCCTGGATATTGGCGGCGCGCTCCGACCGTGACAGCCCGACTTGTTGGACAGTGGCCTTCACCCGCTTCAGCGCCGACGTGGCCACCGGCACGCCGGTCTGCGACGAAACCGCCGCCGCCAGCATTCCCGATTGGTTGAAGCGCCGCGCCCAATTTCGCCGCCAATGCAGCGGCACCGGGACGAGCGCGTCGGCCTCGGCAAGAAGCTCGCGTCCGGCAAGCGCGAGCCAACGCCCCATCATCGGCGCAAGATCGAGCCGGTCGCCATATTTGAGCGCATGCACCAAGGCGCGGGAAATTTCGTCGAAGCGCACCGCGGCGCGGGCGCGCTGATAGGCCGGCGGATGGGCTATTGCCTCCATCGACAAAATGCCGGGACCGGGATCGTAGACGAAGGGGATGCCGAGCCGCTCACAATAGGGTCGGGTGATGAACGAAAGCTTCGACCAACAGCCGGGGCAGAGGCCGTTGCCGTGGACCGGGGCGCGGCAGACGGCGCAGAGCGGCGGGAGCGCAACATCCAGCGCCGCGCGCAGCAATGTGCGCGCCGCATTCGCCGCCCGTTTAACTCCAGGCGAACTGACGAACCCCGCCGCGGCCGACATGAGGGGAAAGTTACCTTGCAGGCCGCCGATTGTCATCGCCTATGGTTCGCCCGCGGTGGCGAATGTGAGAAAATCGTCGGATGAGCGAAAGCCCGCTGATCTTCGATCGCAAGGTGCTGCGCGCCCGGCGCGCCCGTGCGCGTGTTTTGGGACCGGCGGCTTTTTTGCTCGAACGCGCCGCCACCGATCTCGCCGAACGGCTCGCGGCAGTGCTGCGGCGCTTTCCACTCGCGCTCGATCTCGGAACGCCGGGGGATGAGGTCCGCGCCGCGCTCTCTGGTTTAAATTCCATCGAGGAGATTGTCGCCGCAAATACCGACCGCGACGGCTCGCATCCTCCGCTCTTCGTTGCCGCCGACGAAGAGGCGCTGCCGTTTCGCGATGCTGCGTTCGATCTCGTCGTGTCGGCGCTGTCGTTGCAGTTCGTCAATGATTTGCCGGGCGCATTCGTTCAGATCAGGCGTGCGCTGCGGCCGGACGGACTGTTTCTTGCCGTGCTTATGGGCGGCGACACGCTGACCGAGCTGCGCCAATCCTTCGCCGCCGCCGAAAGCGAGATTGAAGGCGGCCTATCGCCCCGGGTGGCGCCGTTTGCCGATTTGCGCGACCTCGGCGCTCTGTTGCAGCGCGCGGGATTTGCGCTGCCGGTAACCGATTCCGACAGCATCGCCGTGCGCTATGATTCCGTCTTCGGCCTGATGAACGACTTACGGCGGATGGGCGCGACCAACGCGCTGCTCGATCGAAGGCGCACGCCGTTGAAGCGGGCGACCTTGCTGCGCATGGCGGAAATTTATCGGCAACGTTTCGCCGACGCGGACGGGCGCGTGCGCGCGACTTTCGAATTTCTGTGGCTGTCCGGCTGGGCGCCGCATCCGAACCAGCAGCGGCCGCTGAAGCCTGGCTCGGCGCAGGCGCGGCTTGCCGACGCGCTTGGCACGCGCGAACTGCCCGCCGGCGACAAAGCGGGGAAGTAGGAGAGGAGACTTATTTCAAAGCGGTGGAGACGCTGGTGAAGTCGGCTTTGACGGCCGTGCCGACCTGGAACACTGTCGCGGCAATGACAATGGAAATCCCGGAAGCGATCAGCGCGTATTCGATCGCCGTGGCCGCGCTTTCATCGCGCGCGAAACGGCGGAGCAATCCAGCGCCGAAGGATATGGATCGCTTGTTCATGGTCTTATGCACCTTTCCGTCACAGCAGATTTGTCAGGTGTGGAATCAAGGGTTCGTCGGCGGGAGGCATGGAATAGTTGCGTAAGTCGTTCGGCCGCACCCATTTCAATTTTTGTCCTTCGCGCGCCGCGACAATTCCTTCCCAGCGCCGGCAGACATAAAGAGGCATGAGCAGTTGGAATGCAGGATACCGATGACTGGCAAAAGTCAGCGGCGCCAGACACCCCTCATTGACGACGATTCCCAGTTCCTCCTTCAGTTCGCGGATCAGACTCTCTTCCGGACGCTCTCCGGCTTCGACCTTGCCGCCGGGAAACTCCCAAAGACCGGCCATCGCTTTGCCTTCCGGACGTCGGGCAAGGAGCACACGTCCGTCAGGGTCGATGAGCGCGCAGGCGGCGACAAGGACGAGATTCACACTCACAGGTCCGATCTCAATTTAGGGACGGCAGGTAAAGGCAGGTTCAAGCCGCCCGCGTTCATTTCCGCAAACGTCGCTATGGTGAATAAACATTTACTGTATTTGGGACGCTGTGACGGCTTTAAGCAGTTCTGACCAATTCGAGTACGGCTTCGGCGAAGATGGCGGGCGCTTCTTGTGGAGGATTATGCCCGATTCTTGGAAGAACGCGGTACTGGTAAGGGCCGGTGAAAAAGACGCTGTGCCTTTCGGACAATTCCCGCGGCAGGACCCCGTCGGCTTCTCCCTGCAAAGCAATGGTCGGCGCTGCGATTTTCGGCTTGGCGGCAAGCCGCTTTTCGATCTCCTCCAGCGCCGGATCGCCTGCGGCGTTGCCGTAGCGGTGCCGGTAGGAGTGGATCGTCACGTCAACAAAATCGGGATTGTCGAATGACGCCGCGCTGCGCGCGAAGGTCGCATCATCAAAGGTCCAATTCGGCGACCACAATTGCCACAGCAGACGGCAAAAGGCGCGGCGGTCTAAATCCAATCCCGCGCATCCGCGCTCGGTTTGAAAATACCACTGATACCAATAGCGGCGCTCCTGCGCCGGGTCTTGCGGCTGTCCCGATCCGGCGATGTCCTGGATATTGTAGCCGTTGACGGTAAGGAGGCCGCGCACGCGCTCGGGCCACAGCGCGGAGACAATACAAGCGGCGCGCCCACCCCAATCGTATCCCGCGAGAATCGCACGTTCGACGGCGAGCGCATCAATCACCTCAAGCAAGTCGTTGCCGAGTGCCGCCTGCTGGCCGGAGCGCGGCGTCTCGGCGGGCAGAAATCGCGTTGGCCCGAAGCCGCGCAGATAGGGCACGAGGACGCGGCATCCGGCGGCGACCAGTGGTGGTACCACGCCGTCATAGCAGCGCGGATCGTACGGCCAGCCGTGCAGGAGGACGACCGAGGCGCCGCCGCGTGGTCCGCTCTCCTCATAGGCGACGTCGAGGCTCGCGGTGCGGACGTGCCGGAGCTTTGAGGCGTTCATGACGTGAAGTCTCGAGTTTGGCGACGGAAGACGCCGCGAGTGAGCGCCGCATACGCATAAATCCTTACACCTCGCTGCAAACGTTTGTTGACGACTATTGGGTAAATATTTTCGCGGATTGGAGCGGCGCGATCTGGCGGGTGCCGTCCGGAGCAAGCAAATGACTAGCGCAAAGGTGGCCCGCGCGGCAAATCATGGCTGGCTTTTTTAGCTCGCAGCTCGACTTCATTCTCTTTTTCTACGGGCTCGCTTTCATTCTGCTGGGCGCCACTTGTGCGGCGCTAGCGCGCGGCTTCGGAGAAAATCATTCCTGGCTTCTACTCGGCGTGTTCGGCTTCCTGCATGGTGTCGGCGAATGGCTGGATTTGACGGCGCTCGTGCTCGGCGACACGCCGGTATTCGCTGCGGTGCGTGTGGCGCTAATGATCGCTTCGTTTGCGCTGCTGTTGGAATTCGCGCGGCGTGAAGCCTGCCGCCTGGGACTAAAGTGGGCGAAGGGCTGGGTGTATGTTCCGCTGCTTGCGGCGGTCGCGCTTGGCGGGGCGGTCGGGGGAGTAAACGCAGCCGGAATATTCGCGCGCTACGCCTTGGGTTTTCCCGGCGCGCTCGCCGCGAGCGCGGTGTTCGCCCGATGGGCGTGGGATTTTTCCGACAGCCGGAAAGTCCTCGCTATCGGCGCTGCGGTGGGTTTCGCCCTTTATGCGATTGCTGCCGGCATCATCGTCCCGGCCTCGGCATTCTTGCCGGCAGCATGATCAATTATGCGGCGTTCACCCGCGTAACCGGCCTGCCGGTGCAGCTGGTGCGCGGCATTCTTGCCTGCTGGATATCGTTTTCCATTTGGGCGATCTGGGGCCAACAGCTTGTTCTCGAAATGTCGTCGACGCGCTACACGCGCCTTTTGCGCCGGCAATTCGTCTGGACACTCGCGCTGTTGGCGGCAATCCTCGTTACCGGATGGGCGCTGACCGAATTCCTCGGCGGAATCTATAAGGACAACGTCGAGCAGGAAGCGCGCGGCGACATCGAGCTTTTGGTCAACCACCTCGCTCGCGAGACCGCAACGGTGGAGAGCATGGTCAAGGTTCTCGCCGGATCGCCCTCCGTATCGTCCCTTGTCGCGCGCGGTGACACGCAGGATCTGGATGGGGTTAAGTCCTTTCTCGATCGTGCCGTCGACGCGTCCGGGGCACGAGCGGGTTTCATTCTCAACCGTAACGGTGCGGTCCTCGCGTCTTCCGGCTATCGGAGCGCCGAGCCGCCGGGGGGAAACTTCCGGGACCTTGCATATTTTCGTAAGGCGCTGGCCGGCGAAGCCGGCGATCGCTTCGTTTCCGACGCGCGGAACGACAGCCCGATCTATTTCGCGAGCTATCCGGTGCACAACGATAAAGGCGCGGTCGCCGGCGTCGTCGTGCTCGAAAAATCACTCGCCGTATTCGAAGCTGATTTGAGCGAGTTCAACCGGCCTTATTTCTTTGTCGATCCCAACGGCATCGTGGCGCTCACCAACCGCCCGCAGATGCTGTACCGCGCGCTGTGGCCGCTTTCCGCCGAGCAGAAGGCGGTGCTGCATGGGCGCCTTGAAAAGCCGAACGATCGGCCGCTTTTGCCGGAGGAGATCGTCGACTCGACTTGGATCAGCGTTGACGGGCAGCGCGACTTCGTGCGCCGCCGTGACGCCAATCGCAGCGATTGGTCGCTGGTGATCCTTTTGCCGACGCGGGAGGTATACGCGAGCCGCGCACTCGGGATCGTCACCACGCTGTTGGTGGCGATCATGTCGTTGATCTACATGTTCGGCAAGGAGCGCTCGGCGCACGACCGAGTGCAGATGGAGCGACAGTTGCAGTTGCAAGTCCTGGCGCAAAACCTGCGTTCACAGGCCACGACAGACGCACTGACCGGCCTTCACAACCGCTTTAAATTTGACCAATCGCTCGCCGCCGAGGTGGCAAGTGCGGCGCGGTACCGAACGCCACTTTCGCTGGCGCTGTTCGATGTCGATTTCTTCAAGGAGGTGAATGACACGCACGGTCACAATGTCGGCGACAAGGTGCTGGTGCAGCTCGCCGCCGTGGTGGCAGGAAAATCCCGCACCACCGATGTGATAGCACGTTGGGGCGGCGAAGAGTTCATGATGATGCTGCCGGGCTCGAACGCCGACATGGCATTGCAAGCCGCCGAGAAATTACGGGCGGCGATAGCACTAGCGACTTTCGAAGTGCCGGGCACCATAACCTGCAGCTTCGGCGTCACCGAGTACGCCGATGGCGATACGCCCGAAAGCTTCGTCGCGCGCGCCGATCGCGCGCTTTACCAAGCCAAGCTCAAGGGCCGCGACCGCGTCGAGCTGGCCGTCAAGGACGATTTGGCGCAAACTGGCTTCGCTTCAGTCGCCTAAGAGCGGTCGAGAATTCTACCGCCACCGTGTCGTCAGGAGCGATAATCGCCGTTGATGGCGATATATTCTTTGGTCAGGTCGCAGGTCAGCACCCGGTCGCTGCCTTTACCCAATCCGAGCGCCACCTTGAGCGCAATCTCGGGTCTCTTCATCGCCGCCGCGACCGCGGTCTCGTCGTAGGCCGGATCGCGCTCGCCTTTGTGGGCGACCCGGATGCCGTTGAACCAGATCGACAGGCGGTCGCGATTCGCCGGCTCGCCGGCTTTGCCGACGGCCATGACAACGCGTCCCCAATTGGCATCCTCGCCGGCGATCGCGGTCTTGACCAGCGGCGAATTGGCAATCGAGAGCGCTATGCGCCGCGCTGATTTTTTCGAAACCGCGCCCTCGACCACGATCTCAACCAGCTTGCGCGCGCCTTCGCCGTCGCGGGCAACTTGCTCGGCGAGATCGGCGAGCACGGCGAAAAAGCCTTTGCGGAACGCCGCGATCCGCGGATCGGAGAGGCGCGTAATCTTGGCGAAGCCGTGCGCGGCGGCGGCGCCGGTCGCGAACGCGAGCAGAGTGTCGGAGGTGGAAGTGTCGCCGTCGATGGTCACGGCGTTGAAGGTGTCGGCTACGCCCTGCCGCAGCAGCGTGCGCAAGACCGCAGGCGCAATCGGCGCGTCGGTGAACACAAACGACAACATGGTCGCCATATCCGGCGCGATCATGCCGGCGCCTTTGGCGATGCCGCAGATGGTGATCACGCTCGAACCGAAGCGGATGATGGATGCGGCGCCCTTTGGAAAGGTGTCCGTGGTCATGATCGCCCGTGCCGCTTCTTCCCAGCGGCCGGGCGTGGCCTCGGCCACAAGGCGATCCATCACGCCGGCAAACTTCGACCCATCGAGCGGTTCGCCAATGACGCCGGTCGAGGCGAGCAGAACATCGCCTGTTTCGCAGCGCGCAGCCTTCGCGGTGATCTCGGCGGTGAGCTTTGTTGCCGCGCGGCCGGATTTGCCGGTAAAGGCGTTGGCGTTTCCCGAATTCACTACGAGCGCGCTGGCGTTGCCGCTGCCGCCCTTGAGCCGGGCTCGGCACCAATCGACGGGCGCCGATGGGCATTTCGAGCGCGTGAAGACACCGGCGACCGTTGTTTCCGGCGCCAGCAATGCCAGAAGGACGTCCGTCCGGCCGCCGTAGCGGATTCCGGCAGCCGCGGTTGCGAACTGCACGCCCGCCACCGGCGGCATCTCCGGAAACGATTCGGGCGCGAGCGGGGAAATTTGATCACCCATGTTATCTTCGTCATTCCGGGGCGCGCGCAGCGCGAACCCGGAATCCATAATCACGACGTCCGAGGTGACGCGCCATTGCAGTGGTTATGGATTCCGGCTTTCGCTCCGCTTGGCCGGAATGACTAAGACTTTTGCGGCGCGCCGCAAGCGAAAAGCGTCACTTCTTGCTCGGCGCTGCGGTATTGAGCGAAGGATCTGCGGCTGGCGCCGACGCCGGCTTGTCGAGGCGCTCGATATTGGCACTGGCGCGCAACTTCTCGACCAGCGCCGCCTGCGCGCGATGCGCGACATAGTTTTCGAGCTGGCCCTTGACCTGCTCGAAAGTCGGAGTCGGCTTGATGCGCTTATCCTCGACTTTGATGATGTGCCATCCGAACTGGGTCTTTACCGGGTCGGACAGCTGGCCCTTGTCGAGCTTGAACGCGACCGCGGCGAATTCCGGCACCATCTGTTCCTTGGTGAAATAACCCAGGTCGCCGCCATCGGCGCCGCCCGGATCCTTGGACTTTTCTTTCGCCAGCGTGGCGAAATCGGCGCCGGCCTTCAATTGCGCGAGGACGGCTTTGGCTTCTTCTTCGGTCGGCACCAGGATGTGGCGCGCATGGACCTCTTCCTCGTTGGTCGTCTGCTTGATGGCTTCGTCATAGACCTTGTGCTCGGCCTCGTCGGAGAGGGCGGCGCGGCCGGTTTCCTGCAACAGTGATTCCATCAACAGTCGGTTATGGTCGAAGTCGAGCCGGCGCTTGACGTCGGGCCGGTCGGCGAGACCCTGCTTACCGGCAGCTTGCGACAACACCACCACGTCGGTCACATAGTTGATGAAATAGTCGCGCTTCTGCTCCGGCGGTATGTTCGGGATGTTGTTGCCGATCTCCTCTTCAGCGAGGGCAAGGTCGCTTTCGTGGATGTCGACGCCGTTGGCCCGGGCAACGACCGGATCACTGTCCTCCGCCAAGGCCATCTTGATCGGCATGGAGAGCATAAGAGCGAGGGCGAACGCGCCGAGCGCGTAGCTGACGGGAAGGCGGGTGAGGGCCATTGAACGCGATCCTTTGGGTAAATGGGCAAGTCGACGGGCGAAGCCTTACGTTGCCGGCGCGGACACTCGCCGAATCAGTCCGCCTTGGCAATGGCTGAATCGTGCGGGTATTTAACGAGGCCGTGAAGTAGCGGCTCACATTGACAACAAAACTACCCCCTCCTATGTCTCGCGGGGTATCCAGGCGCGCCGCTATCGCCTTGCAGAAGCCGTAAATAGCGCTGCATTTTCCGCTGGTTGGACTCGCGCTCCGCGGACCAAATTGGAAAGAAGATGACGCGATGATCGGCGCTGTTGCCCGCAAGCTGTTCGGTTCCTCGAACGACCGCCGCATTCGCGCCTTTCGGCCGCGGGTCGATGCCATCAACGCGCTGGAAGCGGAGCTTGAGAAACTTTCCGACGAGGAATTGCGCGCCCGTACCGAAGAATTCAAAAAGCAACTTGGCGAAGGCGCCACGCTCGACGACATTTTGGTACCGGCGTTCGCTGCGGTGCGCGAAGCCTCCAAGCGCACGCTCGGCCAACGCCACTTCGACGTGCAGCTCATCGGCGGCATGGTGCTGCATGAGGGCAGGATCTCCGAAATGAAGACCGGCGAAGGCAAGACGCTGGTCGCCACTCTTCCGGTTTACCTCAACGCGCTGGCCGGCCGCGGCGTCCACGTCGTCACCGTCAACGATTACTTGGCCAAGCGCGACTCTGAATGGATGGGGGAAATCTACAAATTCCTCGGGCTTACCGTAGGCGTCATCGTCCACGGCCTCGACGATGCCGAGCGCAAGAAGCAGTACGACTGCGACGTGACTTACGGCACCAACAATGAGCTCGGTTTCGATTATCTACGCGACAATATGAAGTACCGGCTCGAGGACATGGTGCAGCGCGGACACACCTACGCCATCGTCGACGAGGTGGATTCGATCCTGATCGACGAAGCGCGCACGCCGCTGATTATTTCCGGCCCGCTCGACGACCGTTCCGAGTTTTACAACACCATCGATACTTTTATCCCTAGCCTCGACAAGGCCGATTACGAGGTCGATGAGAAGCAGCGCACGGTGACGCTGACCGAAGTCGGCATGGAGAAAATGGAGCAGGGACTGCGCGACGCCAAGCTCCTGAAGTCGGACTCGCTCTACGACGTCGAGAACGTCTCCGTGGTGCATCACGTCAATCAGGCATTGCGCGCGCACAAACTGTTCCAGCGCGACAAGGACTACATCGTGCGCAACGGCGAAGTCGTCATCATCGACGAGTTCACCGGCCGTATGATGCCGGGACGGCGCTATTCGGAAGGGCTGCACCAGGCGCTGGAGGCCAAGGAGCGGCAGCCGATCCAGCCGGAAAACCAGACGCTCGCCTCGATCACCTTCCAGAACTATTTCCGCATGTACGAAAAGCTCGCCGGCATGACCGGCACGGCCTCGACCGAGGCGGACGAGTTCCTCGACATCTACAATCTCGAAGTCCTGGAAATCCCCACCAACATGCCGATGGTCCGCCTCGACGACGACGACGAGGTCTATCGCACGGGGGCGGAAAAATTTCGCGCCATCCAGGCGCTGATCGAAGACTGCAAGGCGCGTGGCCAGCCGGTGCTGGTCGGCACTACCTCGATCGAAAAGTCGGAAGCTCTGGCCGAGATGTTGCGCAAGCAGGGCTGGGAGCAACACGATTTTTCCGATCCCAACGCCTTCGCCGCGCTTTACTCCGGCGACGATTCGTCGAAGGCCAAAGTGTTCGCTGTCCTCAACGCTCGCTATCACGAGCAAGAGGCGCAGATCATCTCCCAGGCCGGCGTGCCCGGCGCCATCACCATCGCCACCAACATGGCCGGCCGCGGCACCGACATTCAACTCGGCGGCAACGCCGACATGCGCATCCGCCAGGAACTCGCCGACATTGAGGACCCGCGCGAGCGCGAGAAATCGCCGCGCGCCGTTGAAATCCGCGCCCAGGTCGCGAAGCTGAAGGAGAAGGCGCTGGCCGCCGGCGGCCTTTGCGTGCTTGGCACCGAACGGCACGAGAGCCGGCGCATCGATAATCAGTTACGCGGCCGCTCCGGACGCCAGGGCGATCCGGGCCATTCCAAGTTCTTCTTGTCGCTCGAAGACGATCTGATGCGCATCTTCGGCACCGACAAGCTCGACGGCATGCTCACCAGGCTCGGCTTGAAGGAGAACGAGGCGATCGTTCATCCCTGGATCAACAAAGCGTTGGAAAAGGCGCAGCAGAAAGTCGAGGCGCGCAATTTCGATCTGCGCAAGAACATCCTGAAATTCGACAACGTGATGAACGACCAGCGTAAGGTCATCTTCGACCAGCGCGTCGAGTGGATGAACGACGCCGCGACCGCTGAGATCGTCGCCGACATGCGGCGGAACGCCATCGACGACCTCGTCGCCAAGCACGTCCCGGAGAATGCCTATCCCGAGCAGTGGGATACGCCGGGTCTGAAGGAAGAACTCAAACGCGTAATTGGTCTCGACCTGCCGGTCGACGAATGGGCGAAAGAGGAAGGCATCGCCGACGAGGAGATTTTCAACCGCGTCGAGCGCCGCGCCGACGAGCACATGGCGGCGAAAGTCGCGCAGTGGGGTTCCGACGTCATCCGTTACATCGAGAAGTCGATTCTCCTGCAGACGCTCGATCATCTGTGGCGCGAGCACCTGGTCATGCTCGATCATCTGCGCCAGGTGATCGGCTTGCGCGGCTACGGTCAGCGCGATCCGCTCAACGAATACAAAGCCGAAGCTTTCTCGCTGTTCGAGGCGATGAGCCAAAATCTGCGCGAAGCGGTCACCGCCCAGTTGATGCGCGTCGAGATCATGGCCCAGCCGCCGACCACTATGGAGCCGTCGCCGCTGCCGGCCATGGAAGGCCATAAGATCGACCCGACCACCGGCGAAGATGAGATGGCTTTGGCGATGGCCGGCGCCGAAACCTTGGCGCGTCACGGGATCGGCCGCGCGCCCTCTGGCCTCGCAGCGGCAGGAACAGTTATGGCAGGCGACGCGGCGGCGCCGGCGCGCAATCCGCAAGACCCGACGAGCTGGGGCAAGGTCGGCCGCAACGAGCCTTGTCCGTGCGGCTCAGGCAAGAAATTCAAGCACTGCCATGGCAGGTATCAGTGATCAGCAGTCAGTGATCAGGCGGCTCAGCAGGACATTCTGATTACCGACACTGGCTACCGATTATTGGAGTCCGCCCCAGCGGTTCGAGAAGTCGCCGGACGCCGGCGGCGGTTGGGCTCCGTTAAACGTCTGTGGCCGCGGCGTCGGTGCGGCCGCGTTGGCTTCTTGCGTCGGTGCGGTGATTGCGGGAGCCGGAGCCGGAGCCGGCTTTGCTCTCGCGGTCTGTTGCTCTTCCGGCTTCGACGGTTCAGACCGCGGCTCGTGCGTCTTTTTTGAGCTCGTAGCGCCGACGGTCTCGCGCAGCTGCAGCTTCGGCTTTTGCGCGGCGGCGGTCCCCGTCGCCTCTGCACCTGCCCCGTCGGTGGACGCGACTTGCGTGTCGGACTTCCCGCCAAACACCCCGCTGAACAAACGGCTGGCCATTGACGGCGAAGAGCTGTTGTCGAGGGCAAAGGCGGGCGGCGCAGGTTGCGGCGGGAGCGAATTGGGCACCCGCGCCGGCGGCAGACTGCCGCCGACTTGTGACAGGAACACCCTGTTCATGCCGCCATCGAGGCCGGTGCGGATCGGTGCGACCGACACGTTGGATTTCACCAGCGCCGCATATTGCACTTCGTCGTTATGCGACTTTTCCAGCGCGGGCGCGGCGATGTCCGCCGCCACGACATAGGCCGGGCAACGGCCGCTTGGATTGAATGCCAGCGGCTTCGAAGAATTGGCCGGCTGCGCCGCGTCGAACACGTAGTGGCGGTCGCAGACTTCGACCTTCGGCTCGAGATGGCTGACCTCGAAATGGTCATTCCCTACCTTGAGCATCTTCCAGAATGCCATGTTCGGATTGGTCCGATGGCGCGCCAGGTTCGCTGGCGTCAGGCGGAAGGGATAGGCCTGGATCTGAAACGACGGTTGGCCGCCGAGGAACGCCTCGCGCGCCAGCGAGTAGATTTCGCCGATCTGCTCGTCGGTCATGGCGTAGCAGCCGCGTGACGAGCAGTCGCCATGGATCATCAACAGCGCGCCGTTGCGTCCGTTCGCTTTGTCATAGGCGTTCGGGAAACCGGTATTGATGGCGAGGTAGTAATTGGAATTCGGGTTCATCAGCCCAGGGGTGATGGAGTAGAACCCTTCAGGCGCCTGCCGATCGCCCTCTTGCACTTTCGGACCCAGGTCTCCGGACCAGCGGCAGATCGGATAGACCTTTAGAATCTGATAGTGTCCGGTGGTGTCCTGCTTCCAGACTTCCAGCTCCGATTCCTCTTTGAAGAGGCGGACGAGGATCGGAGAGTCTTTGGGCATGTGCTTCTGATCGAGCAGCGTCAGCATCTGCGGCGATAGCTCTTTCATCGCCTTGGTGGGGAGTTCGTAGCCGTCTTCGCTGAAACAGCCGCCCAGCGCCAGCGCCCCTGAGAGCACCGCCGACGCTAATAGCGCCCGGAACAGGCTGGCGCGGTTCAAAGCGAAACTCCCCGACTGACGGACAGACCCCGTGCCATCAACCCCCTAATCGTTATCCTTACCAAACCCTTAGTGCAAGCTAACTGGGCTTCCGGCGCGGGCGGCCGCCTCGCGCGCCCTGAAGGCATGGTAAATATTGCACAAATTTAAGTGGCAAAACCAAGGTCTTGTCCACAACAGCCGAGCAGAACTGCCTTATTTCAGGGGTAAGACAGGTGCCGGACGAAACGGCCGGATGAGAGTTCCAAACGGGCCACCTTAGCCGGGGGGCCAGGACCGTCAGCTCAACGTCCGCCCGATCGCCATGAATTTCTCGCGCCGCAATCGCACGACGGTCGCTGGATCGAGGGCTTGGAGCTCTGCCAAGGCATCGGCAATCGCGGCCCCGGTTGCGGCTATCGCGGCCGGCGGATCGCGGTGGGCGCCGCCTGTCGGTTCGGGCACGAGAGTATCGACGACGCCCAGACGCATGAGATCTTCCGCGGTGATCTTCATGCTGGACGCGGCTTCCTGCGCTTTGGTCGTGTCGCGCCAAAGGATCGAGGCGGCGCCTTCCGGCGAAATCACGCTGTAGATCGCGTGCTCGAGCATCATCACACGATTGGCGGTAGCGAGCGCGATCGCGCCGCCCGAGCCGCCTTCGCCAATTATGACCGCGACGTTCGGTACGGAAATTCGCAGGCACGCTTCTGTCGAACGCGCGATCGCCTCGGCTTGTCCGCGCTCTTCGGCGCCGATACCGGGATAGGCGCCCGCGGTGTCGACAAAGGCGATTACCGGAATCTCGAAACGCTCGGCCATATCGAACAGCCGCACCGCTTTGCGATAGCCCTCCGGCCGCGCCATGCCGAAATTATGCTTGAGCCGGCTCTCGGTATCGGAACCTTTTTCGTGGCCGATAACGCAGACGCTCTCGCCGCGGAAGCGGCCGAAACCGCCGATGATGGCGGCGTCTTCGCCGAAGCTGCGATCGCCTGCGAGCGGGGTGAAGTCAGTGATGAGTTGCGCAATGTAGTCCAGAGAATGCGGCCGCTGCGGGTGCCGCGCCACCTGGGTCTTCTGCCAGGGCGTCAATTCGGCATAAAGCTCCTTGAGCGCCTGTCCGGCCTTGGCCTCCATGCGGGTGATTTCGTCGCCGACGGCGATAGCGTCGCCGGCGGTCTCTAGCGCCCGCATTTCTTCGATTTTGGCCTCGAGCTCAGCCACTGGTTTTTCGAAATCGAGGTAGGAGCGCATCAGCTGTCAAATATTGGCGTCTGCGAGCGGATGTAAGTCGCGGACCAGACTTTTCAGCCGTTCCTCGATCACGTGGGTGTAAATCTGGGTCGTGGAAATATCGGCGTGCCCGAGCAACGTCTGCACGACACGCAAATCGGCGCCGTTATGCAACAAATGGCTGGCAAAGGCGTGGCGCAGAACGTGCGGGCTTATTTGCCCCGCGCGCAATCCGGCCGCAGCGCCGAGCGTCTTAAGCTCGCGGGCAAAATGCTGGCGCGTGAGGTGGCCGGACTCGCCAAACGAAGGGAATAGCCATTTCGAACCGGCGACCTGATCCGACTCCGCGACCAGCGAAAGATAATGCGCCATGCTGTCTTTGGCCGCGTTGTTGAGCGGGACGAGCCGCTCCTTATTGCCCTTGCCACGCACCACGAGCACGCGGGCCTCGCGGCGGGCGGCCGAGGCCGGCAGGCTTATGACTTCGGAAACGCGAAGCCCGGTCGCGTAGAGAAGTTCGACCAGGCAATGAAGCCGCGCAGCGCGCAGGCGCGCCGCTAGTGGCGCCTCTGGATCCGAGTCCGCGGCCGTGCGCAGCAGGCGATCGACTTCAGCGAGCGTGAGCGTCTTCGGCAGCGCGCGCGTGCGTTTCGGTCCTTCGATGACTGCGGCCGGATCGTCCTTGCGCATTCCTTCGGCGTAAAGGAATCGATAAAGCTGCCGGATCGCCGACAAGCGCCGGGCGACGGTTGCCGGCCGAAGCCCGCGCTTGGCCAGATGTTGAAGATAGCGTCGCACATCGTCGGTCGCCGCCTTGGCGACGGTGCGGCCGATTGCTGCAAGGTAAGCGGCAAAATCGCCGAGATCGCGTCCGTATGCGGCCAGCGTGTTTTCGTCGGCGCCGCGCTCGGCTGCGAGCATATCGAGGAACAGCGCAACAAACCGCTCGTCGCCAGGTTTTGCCGCGCGTTTCTCTTTCCGAGGCATGGGATCTCTGAGCTTAGCCATCAGCGGTTCTTGAAAAACTTATCGGGCGGAATGGTAACGCTGATTTCACGCGGTTTCGGATTTACGAAATGGGCCAGCGAATAAAGACCGGCGTAGATGGCGGCGGCGGCGATGGCGATCACCGTAAGGAACCGGACCAGGCTCGGCATGATCAAGAGTTCCGATTGCAAACTTCGCCGGTATGGGCCGCACGCCGCTGGTTGAAAAATCGGAATCATTAAGACACTACCGGCTTATAATGCTAGTGCGCGTTTGGTTCTGAAGTCTTAAAGGCGTCCTAGCCGCTGAATCGTAAAGGAAGACTGCAAATACCGGCGGGAGAACTCCTCATCCCATTGGTCGGGGCTCAGGAGATGAGTACCATCGGATTGACCTCGGCCGGACGCGGTTCAGGTCATCCATTGAGCGCGAAAGGGCGTGCCTTCGACCGCGAGAACCTATGACTGACACGGCGTTACAGAGCGAGGCGAACGCGAGCGCGGCGGTGCTCGCCGCACTCGGCAGCCGCTCGATCGTGCTGGTCGGCATGATGGGCGTAGGCAAATCCTCCATCGGCCGCCGGCTCGCCACACGGCTCGGCATTCCTTTCGTTGATGCCGACACGGAAGTCGAAAAGGCGGCCGGGATGAGCATCACCGATATTTTCGCCCATCGCGGCGAAGCCGATTTCCGCAGCGGCGAAGCGCGCGTCATCGCGCGGCTCTTGGACGGTGGCCCGCAGGTGTTGGCGGCCGGCGGGGGCGCGTTCATGAACGAGGGCACGCGCGAGGCGATCTGCGGCAAAGGCGTCTCCGTCTGGCTTAAAGCCGATCTCGACGTGCTGCTCCGTCGTATCAGCAAACGGCGCAACGAACGGCCGTTGCTACAGACCGGCGATCCGGAAGCAACGCTGCGCGCTTTGTTGATCGAGCGCGAACCGACCTACGCGCAGGCGGACTTGACCGTGCACTCCCGCGAAGTCGCGCACGACGCGATTGTCGCCGACATCGTCGCGGCCCTCGGCGCGTTCTTGCATGTGTCCGCCTCGATGCAGGAGAGGTCCGACGCATGACCGCGCCCCTCCGTCCCGATCCCGCAACGGTTCGTGTCGCGCTCGGCGCGCGCAGCTATGACATCGTGATCGGCCGCGGACTCATCGCGTCGCTCGGGGCGCGAATTTCAGCTTTGCGTCCGGGAGCTAAAGTCGCGATCGTGACTGATGACAATGTCGCTCGCGTTGCGCTCGAGGCTGTCGAGGCTGCGCTTGCCGGCGATGCCATCGCGTCGGGCCGTGTGATCGTTCCAGCCGGTGAAGGCGCAAAGGGCTTCCGCGTATTCGAGCAAGCGTGCGAGCAGGTGATCGCGGCGCGTATCGAGCGCAGCGATCTTGTTCTGGCGCTTGGCGGCGGCGTCATCGGCGACCTCGCCGGCTTCGTTGCCTCGGTAGTGCGGCGCGGGCTCGACTACGTGCAAGTGCCGACCACGCTGTTGGCTCAAGTCGATTCCTCGGTCGGCGGCAAGACCGCTATCAATTCAGCCCACGGCAAGAATCTCATCGGCGCCTTCCATCAACCGGTTTTGGTGGTCGCCGACACCGCCACGCTTGATAGCTTGCCGCCGCGGGAATTTCGCGCCGGCTATGCCGAGGTCGTCAAATACGGTTTGCTCGGCGACGCTGCGTTCTTTTCTTGGCTGGAAACGGACTGGCGCGAAGTCTTCAAAGGCGGGCCGGCACGCGAGCACGCCATCGCCATATGCTGCCGCGCCAAGGCGGCAATTGTTGCGCGCGACGAGCGCGAAACCGGCGATCGGCAATTGCTCAATCTCGGTCACACCTTCGGGCATGCATTGGAGGCGGCGACCGGTTTTTCCGGGCGGCTTTTGCACGGCGAAGCGGTCGCCGCCGGAATGGCGCTGGCGTTCGAGTTTTCCGCCCGGCGGGGTTTGCTGCCGGCC
>Ga0302225_10000818_pt1 | contig 21318 bp, 20 predicted proteins | sample II_Palsa_E3_2_FD_193515 | JGI IMG/M metagenome (GOLD analysis project Ga0302225, IMG submission 193515) | Peat permafrost microbial communities from Stordalen Mire near Abisko, Sweden - II_Palsa_E3_2 | ecosystem: Environmental > Terrestrial > Soil > Palsa > Peat permafrost | place: Sweden...
TAATTCTCGTATGGCGCGCAATCGTTCTATATGTGCCAAGATTGCTCTGGCAGTCGGCGCACCTGGCGGCAGCCGCAACCATGCGAGAGTGCTGTACGGACTGCCTTCGCGCATCTCAAGCAAGCCGTCGAGCTGCGACTTCTGTTCAGGACTCAGACCCTCCGACAAAATTGTTAAGATTTTTCGCTGGGCTCGCGTTGCCGCTTCAGCACAGAGGCGTTCGATGACAGCCACTGGCGGCAGAACAATGAGCCGCTTTCGTAGTTCTTCCACAACTACCTGTGCGAGGACCATTCCTCGCGTGGTCTGCAATGCTGTTGGTTGCAGCCACTCCGATGATGCCCTGTAATGCCTGGTTGAGAACTGCTTCATGTCCAGCAGAGAAAGCAATTCGGCCAGATGCTCCCGCGGGTTTCATCGCGATCTGCGTATAGGTCCCACGCGGCGGTGGGAATCTGAAGCTGCTCTGCGATCAGGTTCAGAACTGAATCATGGGGCTTCTCATCCTTGGCCAGAGTTCGCCCAGGAAACCGGAGGTAGGCCATTAGAACAGCAATGCCAAACCGGTTGTGATCCCCGCGGTGTTGGCACACGAAGGCGATATCGGCCTTGCTCAGTGTGAGCACGCGAATCAGCTCTCCCGCGTCTTCGGGGAAGGCCAGCAACTGAAGGCGTTCTGTAGGGGTGAGCAGCTCGCGGCGCGGCATCGTTCAGGAGTGTAGCGAAAACGAGGGTTTTCAGGACAGCCGGGGCGTGTCCGGATTATGCCCTATTTCGCTGGTCAAAAGTGTCTCACAACTTATCTTGAAATCAGTGTCCGAAATGTCCTTGGCTTGCTAAGATTTGGGACATGCGCATCGGCTACGCTCGAGTCTCGACCGAAGACCAGACCCTTGACCTTCAGAAGGACACCCTGAAGCGCGCCAAATGTCGGGAGATCTATGAAGAACAGGCCAGCGGGAAAAATACTGGCCGGCCACAACTCGAAGGATGTCTCAAGAGCCTTCGTGAGGGCGACACCCTTGTCGTGTGGAGACTCGACCGGCTTGGAAGAAACTTGGCCGATCTTGTCAGGCTTATTGCCGAACTCGAACAGCGCAAGATCAATTTTGAATCCCTTACCGAAAAGATTGAAACTCATTCTCCAGCTGGCCGCCTGGTATTCCACGTCTTCGCGGCCCTAGCAGAATTCGAGCGCAATTTGATCCGCGAAAGAACGGTTGCTGGCCTCAAATCAGCTCGCGCTCGCGACCGCAAAGGAGGTCGCCCGGCGAAGCTCTCTCCTAAAGAGATTAAGACCATACGCGCCCTACTCAAAACCGCAGATGTCCCTGTGGCCGAAATCGCAGCCCGTTTCGGCATCGCCCGATCAACCCTGTACCGTGCGGTACTCAAACCTGCGGCGTGATGCCGGAGATCGGTAGCCAATCGCAATTCCTTTTTGCAGTTCGAATCGCTGGACTTTGGGTCTGCCCAAAGGTTGGCCAAATCGAAGTTACTGAAAACGCCGTTTTTCGCGCAGTAGGAGACCGGAACAATGTTCGACTCAAATCGGGAAGGGCTGAGACAATTGACCCTGCAACTGTCTATGAGATTAGCGGGGTTCGTATGCGTACGCTGCACCTGTTAATGATCTGCGGAGTGATCGCCGGAACTACTGCACTGCAAGCTCAAGAGGTGCGGAGCCAAGAGGAAATCGCCAGCCACCTGATGACTTGGGTTGCGCCAGTCTATCCGGCGATTGCACAAGCGGCTCAAGTGCATGGCGATGTTGTCTTCAAGGTCGAACTTGCTCCAGACGGTCTTGTGAGGTCAATGAAGGTAGTTAGTGGGCCGCCCATGTTGAGACAAGCGACCGCCGACGCGCTGAAACAGTGGAGGTATCAACCATTTCACGATGGCGACGCGGCGATTGCGGTAACAGGTGACGTTTTGGTCAGATTCACTCTTGCAGACAAGCCTGCCGTACATACCCCTCACGAATCAACGGCAAATGGCAGTTGGTCTACTACTGTCACTTTCCCGCCGCCGGATAATCGAGGTCAACCAGATGAGGAGGTAGCTAATCGCTTTGAACCTGTTTGGAATACGTGTTCGGGTGGCGTAATTGCTCACACGAGCAACACGGATGTAGCAGGAGCTTGTAAGAAAGCGGCTGCCATCGCCGATGAATTTCCACCGGATCGACGATATATAGAGCGCCGAGAAGCTTACGTATACGCGGCCACCGCATTTGCAAATGTACGCGATCTTCAGACTGCACTCACCTACGCAGGGAAGGCGGTTGACGTTGTGAAACTGGGGCACGACGGCAATTCAGGGGGAGAGGCTGCGTATTCGATCCGTGGCCAGCTTCGTGCGTATTCCGGCGACATGAAGGGCGGCGATGAAGATATGTCCATAGCTGAGGATTTTGGGCGTAAAGGAAGCGCCCCCGGTGTACTAAAACGAGATTTGCAATTTCATGCCGAACTTCTAAATCGTATGAACCGGCCGAAAGAAGCACAAGCAAAACTCGATGAGGCCGCCAAGCTGTAATCCTGCTCCCAAGGATTGCTGTTGTATCGTGCCGGAAAGTCCGGCAATAGGTAAGTTGCTGGCGAGCGCATGAAAGCCCCAGCGGTCAAAGACCTTCGTTAGCGTACATAAATTTCCGTTTCGTGAGGTGTCCCCATTCCCTACTCAAAGCAGTGGAGAACAAAACGACGGCGAGCATCGGCTAGGGGCGGCGGTGCTTTCCAATCTACGGATGCGTCGGCAATCCAGGCGATGTGCGACCGGTCGCGCTTCACAGTCACTTGACAAACAAATGATCACAGATCATCATTTGTCTAAACGGGTGCACTTGTATGTCTAGTGGAGATACTGAGCCGATTCAACTTCTGCAGGGCACTCTGGATCTCATCATTCTACGCACGCTTGCCACGATGGGTCCCCGACATGCCTATCAGATTGCAACGAGGCTTCAGCAGATTTCTGATCGTCTACTCAATCTCAACCAAGGTACGCTTTATCCGGCGCTAGTCCGGCTTGAGCAGCATCGATGGATCAAAGGTACATGGGCGCAAACGGAAAACAATCGGGAAGCAAAATTCTACGCAATCACGAAGTCGGGACAGAAAGCCCTAAATGAAGAAACAAGACGTTGGAGAAGAATGGCGGGTTTAGTAGAACGTCTCTTAGGGGAGGAACCTTCATAGTGGCTCACCTTCGGCGGTTTTTTTCTAAGCTTCTCGGGCTCTTCTCGGATAACCACGTCGAAGGCGAGTTGAAGCGAGAAATTGCTTCTCATCTTGTACTTCTTGAGGATGACTTTAAGCTAAAAGGTATGTCTGAGGATGAGGCGCGAATTGCCGCCAAACGCGCATACGGCGGCGTCGAGCAGGCGAAGCAGTTGCACCGCGATGAGCGCTCCATCCTTTGGCTCGAACAAACTGTTCAAAATCTTCGCTATGCAGTTCGCAGACTTCGCAGATCGCCTGGATTCACGATCACCGTAGTCCTTATATTGGCAGCCGGAATCGGGACCACCACGGCGATGTTTTCGCTGATCGATGGCATCCTTTTGCGGCCCCTTCCCTTTAGCCAGCCAGATCAATTGGTCTTGCTGGGCGACCATCTCGGAAAAGGCCTAGATCTCGGTGTGACTGCTCGCGAGATTGGCGAGTACTCAGATGCTACAGGTGCGTTCTCGTCGCTTGGAGGCTACGCGCCTCGCACGTATGAACTCTCCGGCGGCGCGACTCCGGAAGTCGTACATGCTGCTCGACTAACCGCAGGTGTTTTTCCAACTCTTGGTGTGCAGCCGATTCTTGGCCGCATCTTTACACAACAGGAGGAGGACGCCCATCAGCCAGTCGCTGTTATCAGCTACTCGTTGTGGACGAACCGTTATCACCGTGATCCGCGAATCGCAGGCAGCATTATCGAACTTGATCGCAAGGTCTACTCAATCGTCGGAGTGATGCCGCGCAGTTTTGAATTCCCCTTGTTTGCCGGAAATCTCGGACAAGCGCAGCTTTGGGTGCCGGTGAGCCTGACACCTGAGGAGCTGTCCGACGAAGCGACCGGCAGTTGGGGATACCACATGGTTGCTCGCCTGAGAGATGGAATCAGCCTCTCCCAGGCAGCGCAGGACACCGACCGCGTTGCACGGCAGATCATGCGCAACTTCCCTGCGGGCATCTCCGCAATTCAGATCCGCGGTGACGTAATGCCGCTGCGTGAACAGACAGTCGCAAGTGTTCAACCCTTACTGCGCGCTCTATTCTTTGCTGTTTCCGTCGTCCTTCTGATTGCTTGCGTCAATGTGGCCGTTCTGTTACTTGTTCGGGCCATCCAGCGCCGCCGTGAGTATGCAGTTCGCCTGGCGCTTGGCGCGCGATTCAGTGCGATCTTCGGAGAGTCCCTCGTCGAGGGCCTATTGCTTAGCATCTCCGGCGCGATGCTAGGTATACTGTTTGCCGCCATTGCAATCCGTACAGCGCTGCATCTGCTACCTCAATCCTTGCCGCGGATTGATTCCGTCTCCATGAACGCGACGGTTGCCCTATTCGCGCTACTCCTCGCGCTGGCCACCGGCATTTTTTGCAGCCTGGCGCCTGCCTTCGCGGCCGCTCAGACCAGCCTGCTCGATAGCCTCAAAGAGGGCACGTCAACTGGCTCCCAAGCCAAGAGTCATGCCTGGTTGCGCTCAGCATTGGTCACCTCAGAGATCACCATCGCCCTCGTACTTCTGACCGCATCGGGAGCCTTCCTGCGCAGCTACCAGAAGATGCTCGCCGTGGACCCCGGATTCCGGTCAGACCATGTCCTGGTCGCGGGTTATCAACTGCCTTCCAACCAATATCCGACGAATGGCTCCATTGAAATATTCAACCGCGCGGTCATCGAACGGCTCAGGAATGAGCCTGGAGTGAACGACGCGGCTATCACCACAGCGCTCCCAGCCTCTGGAGGGTCCGCTGCATCGGGATACACCGTTGAGGGAGAGCCCGTCTCAAAGTGGAAACTGAAGTTCGCCAACTTCGCAATTATTTATGGTGACTACTTTCGCGCGATGGGTATTCCGCTGATCGAAGGCCGGTACTTTACCCCGGATGACGGTCCCGACTCGCCTCCCGTCGTTATCGTCAACCAGTCGATGGCGAAACATTGCTGGCCCGGACAAAACGCCATTGGCAAGCGATTCCATGCCGGCAACCCGCGTCGGCCATATCCTTGGGCGACGGTTGTCGGAGTTGTTGCGGATACCAAGCCCGATTCTCTCGATCAACCCAGCGCCGACCAATGGTATGTCCCGACTGAGCAACCTGCCACGCTCAACGGTTCTGTAGACGGTGGAACCCGCACGCTGCCGGCCAGCGGATACCTCACGTTGCGTTCCGTACAGCCTCCCGAACAGATGATCCATTTGTTGCGCTCGGCAGTCGGCTCAATCGACCCGCTGCTCGCACTCAGTGAGGTGCAAACCATGGACGAGGCTATCTCGAAAGTGGAGGCACCGCGCCGTTTCAACACTTTCTTCATAACTGCTTTTACCGTCGGCGCTCTCGTACTCGCCATAACCGGAATCTACGCCGTTGTCGCGTTCTCCGTCACGCTGCGTACCCAAGAGATAGCCATTCGCATGGCGCTCGGAGCACAGCGCTTGCACATCGCCCGGCTCGTTCTCTTTTCCGGAGCGAAACTTGCCCTTTTCGGCTGTACATTCGGCGTAGTTGGGTCTCTCATGTTGTCACGGCTCATCAGATCTTTCCTTTTCGAGGTCAGCCCTCTCGACCCGGCGATATACACGGTCAGTGTCCTGATCATGATTGCTATCGCCCTCCTAGCGTCGGCGCTTCCAGCAAACCGCGCAGCGTCTACGCGCCCAACAGAGGCTCTGCGGTTGATTTAACTCCCGAATCGAAGACCAGGCCGGTCGCATTCTGCTGGTCGCCCGTGGAAGAGCCGTTCTTGCTTTTGCCGGCGAACAGTTGGGAGGAATAAATCGCTGTGTCATACGTTTTTTCGTCACAATCGAAGATGTGTCAGATTCTGCGCTTTCTCGTCATGTGGACCAGCGGTGCGTCGTTATGTCCGGCGAGGCCACTCGCCCAAGAGCCATCGAAACCCTATGTTCTTTTTGAACAACCCGGAACGATGGTGAGACTGCCGCAAGGCAACCGGCTCAGTATGTATTGTGAAGGTGTTGGCAGTCCTACAGTCCTTTTGGAGACTGGCTTTGGTGGTGGAACATATCTGGCTTGGCACGAGTTGCAGCCGCGGCTCGCCAAGCTCACACGAACGTGTTCTTATGACCGTGCGGGATACGGTTTCAGCGAACTGGGGAATGACCTGCCGCGAGACATTCGTCATGACGTTATGGATCTTCATGCTCTTTTGGCAGCTTCCGGTGAACGCGGCCCATATATCCTGGTCGGCCACTCGGACGGCGGCCATATTATCGGTGCTTTCTCCGATTCGTTTCCGCAGCTGGTGGCCGGTCTCGTATTCCTCGATGCCGCAGTCCTGCTCGACAAGCAACAAGCCAGCGGACCAAGGGAAAAGCCATCCCCGGACTTGCAGAAATATTACGACGATCAACTGCGGCAAATCCGTTCTTGTCTGGCTCGTGCAGAAGATTCGACCGGTCCCTTAAAAGCCAAACCTGGCGACTATTGCTTAGATAGTAAGGATTTAGAGGATTTGCCGCCGCAAATCTCGAAGGCGCTTGCCGTTATCGCTGCCCGTCCAGACACCTGGCGTGCGTTCCTGTCTGAAGCGGAGCAGCACTACCTTGTGGATGATGATACTTGGGAGGTTTCGCTATTGCCGCATCGATGGCGCGCTCTCCCGATTCGAGTTTTCACAGCTAGCATAGCGTCCCTGGACGATGAACATTCAGCCGCGTTGTATGATTTACCGCTTTCCGGCCATAAAGCAATCGAGGCTGCACGAGTAAGCAGGCGGCGCTGGGAAAACTTGCAATCTCGGATTTGCGAACTATCGGCACATTGTGAAGTGAATCTCATCCCGACCGCGCAGCACGAGGTGCAGAATGCTGTGCCAGATCAAGTGGCAAAAGCAATTCGAACTATGATCCTGCGGATAAGAACACGAATGTAGAAATAAAGACGGGAAAGGGACCAAAGCGCTGGAGGCACACCTCGGACTGCTCCGGTTCCCTTATGGTTGCCGTTACGATGCGGACTTCAATTCCTTCCGGCTCCGCTATGACAGCGCAGACAGGATCTACACCGACCTCGACCGCATTCCCTGCGTTCTGGACGGCCAGCCCTTCGATAGGTGCTACGCCGTAGGCGTAGCCCTAAGCCGAGCTTTTGACCGCAAGTATCGTTCAATCTCTGAGCGGATAGCCGAGTCCCAATATTTCGAAATCCGCTTTTACAAGAAAGGCACCGTCCACCTGAAATGGAAGCGCGAGGACCTATGGGAATCGTTCAACGAGACTGCGGCGGCCGGAAGAAATGGCTTGGAGAAGACACTCAACAATACCGCCCGAAGAAGCGGCGCACGGAGCCGGAATGGTATTGCTCGCAGCACGGCCACAAGTTCGTAGACGGCGGTTGTGAGCACTGCGGAGACCTGAGATCGATGAAGTAGCTGCGGTCGAATGCGACTACTGCCGAGTCATTTTTGGACACACCGGACGCAAACACTGCCCAATCCATGAAGGGGCGGAAATGCTTGCTCTTCCGCTAGACCTCAGCTCTACCGAAATGGCAGAGCAATCGCGTCTCGACTTCTGTCTCTAACGAAACGCCGAGGGGCTGCGTCCGATGCAGCCCCGTTCCCTTCCCTCAATAGCTTCCGCGCTTTTCAAGCGCGGCAGGGCCTGTCTCCTGCCCAGCACCGACCCTCCTATTTCCTTCAAGAGCGCACTAGGGGTAGACCCAACATTGCTGTCACCAAGGGCGATCTGTCACCCGCTTGCCTATATGCGGTTACGACGCGACCGCCGCTACCTGTGGGACCGCCACTGTTGCCAGATGCGCTGCATTTCATCCTTGAAACCCTGATCGTCGGGATATCGCTGTTCCGCGCGAATGAGGTGCAAGACAGTGAAAATATCGTCGGCTATACTCTGGTCCACGTTCCACAAATCGGTGATATCCCACCCGCCGTTTTCGGCTGCGTTATGCCAGGCCAATAAGAAGTCGGCGACACGACGTGATTGGCCGGTGTCTTTTTGAGCGATCTCGATAAGCCGAGCGAGAGCTTCGAGGCCAGCTATCGATTGATCATGCTTCGGCATACTTGTCTCACAGTCCTAGATTATCGTTTACTGCAACAGCCAAGTCCTGCTCCGAACCAAGATATCGTTCCGTCGTTTGAATTGAGCTGTGTCCAAGCAGAAACTTGATTTGTTCCAAATCCCCGCCGTTCTTACGACAAAGCTTCGCGCAGGTCCTCCGCAGATCGTGCGCTCCAAAGTGCTCGATCCCGATCTCTTTCGCGGAGGCCTCGACCACACTCCAGATTGCCCAATCGCCCAACTCTTCCCCCAGAATGCGTCCGCTTTTCGAGAGCGGACGCAGGAGCCGGCCGTCTTCGATTTTGGCCGCCGTTTGCCAGGTGATGATCGCGTTTCTTACCCACACCGGAATTGCCACCGTCCGCACCCGGCCGCCTTTGCCAACGAGGTCCACGATGACCCACCGGCCTTCGCGGAGCTGAATATCATCGAGCGTTAGCGTGGACAGCTCTTTACGTCGCAGAGCGCAGCCGACCAAAAGAGCGAGGATACAGTAATCTCGCTTGCCCTTGAGCTTCGATCGATCCGGAACGGCAAGCAGTTCTTTCGCCTGGTCACGCGTCAGCCAGTTTCCCAACCGTGTCCCCTGCTGACGCAGGTTCGGTACGTCGGTCATCTTCGCGGCTTGCTCCGCATCGAGAATGCCGTTCCGTTGTGCTTCCCCTACCAACTTGCGAATTGCAGAGAGCCGGACGTTCACCGTCGAGGCGCTCAACTTCTTCTCCAGCATGGCTGCACGATATTCCATCAGGAGCGCACGCGAGAGAGGTCGGCTGGCACAGAACGCAAACAGATCGTCGACCGCTTTGGCATAGTTTCGTTTGGAATGGTCGGAGGCGACCGAGTTCAGCACCATCTCCCGCAACTCGCGAAATGCGGCATCGCGGTTGAGCTGGGATTCGTCCGCCGAAGGGATCAGGGCCAGGGACGTGCTCATGCGATGACCCGAAGACGACTCATCCCCGGAGTTCGAAACGTTTTACGGGATAGATGAGTGGTCAAGATCCAATTTGGCAATGGGCCATTGCCAAATTGACAGGACCTCACGATCCCCCATCCCCCGAAGATACGGAACGCCTTATTCCTCATCGGGCACTCCTTTCCGCAGAGACTCGATCTCTGACCGGAGCTTATTGACGACCTCCTGGAGGTCCTCAACGGTGGGCAGCTCCTCCTGCATAGGCGCCGGAAGCTCTCGGGTCACGTGGTAGGTCGAGACGCCGATCGGCTGATTGATGGTCTCAAGAGTGAATTCAACGATTGGACCGCTCCGGCTCTCGCACAGGAGAACTCCGATGCTCGGCCCTTCGACCGGCGTTCGCATCGTGCCGTTCACCGCAGCCAAGTAGAATCCCAGTTTGCCGGCATGTTCGGGCTGGAAGGCACCCACCTTCAATTCGAAGACGAAATACACCCACGGTAAGGATTCGTGTTGGTTTGTCACACTCGTGTCTTGTCCGAAATAGACGGTCGATAGTCATACTGCGACCTGGGCGGGCCGGGCGTCTGTCTCTCCGCGTGGCGGCATTCTGAATTCACGGATGCTTTCGAGTGGTTCCGGCACCCTTTCCCGGTTGAGCTCGTAGCGCCCGAAGCGGTTGAGATGCCCGGTCAGGTATGGGCTGGAGCAAGCGATTAGATCCAAGTCAACCGCATACCCCTCCGCGATCAGTCGTTCCAGGGCTTTGCTCATGGTCACGACGTTGTGAAAGATCAAGAGGTTGGCTACAAGATGGTTGTATTTAATGAACTTGCGCTGCTCGTCGCGAACGCCTTCGGCGGCCAGCGCGCCGCCGCCGAATGAGACCCACTGTAGAAACTGATTGAACCTTTCGCTCTTGTTGGTCGCTGCCTGGATCAGACGGCGCAACTCGATGTCTGAGAGGTAGTGGAGCAGGAAGCCCGTACGGACTGCATGCCCCAGTTCCCGGAAAGCGAAATAAAGCTTGCTCTTTCGCGAGTACGTTGCCAGCCGGCGCAGGATGGTTGAGGGTTTGATTCTGCCGGCACCGATCGAAACCGCCACGCGCAGCATCTCCGGCAGCATAGCCTCAATAAGATTCCAATCGATCGTCTTCGAGAAGAGGAGATCGATATGTTCGTAGCGCAGTTCGGGTCTGGAGCGGAAGAAGTGAAGGCCTTTCCAATTGCGAATTCGCGGCTGGAGTTGGATACCAAGCAAATGCGCGAGCCCGAAGATGGCCGCGCTCTGGCCCTGAGTGTCGGCGTGGATAGTGTCCGGCTGCACATCCGACTCGTTTTCGACGAGATAGTCCAGGATGTTGTGGCCTTCCCAAGAGCCGCAAGTGGTGAACCGGGAGAAGAGAGCGATGTACATATCCGAGACCATGTAATAGCCGATCCCGCCATAACCGCCGTAGCGAAGGTGGTATTCGGACATGAGATTCTGGGCGTGGAGGTCCCACTTAGTTCCGTCGGCAGAGGCATGTTTACCAAGGCCCCAGATTTTCGGCAAAGAAAACTGGTTGTACCCATTGATGACGGTCGTGATCGCTTCGTTCAGCTTATCTTCGGTGACGTGCCGCTGGTTGACGAAGGCCACTTGGCGCCGGTCGAGACCACGGATGGATCGCGATGTTTGTGTCGGACCGAAGTCGAACCCATAGCAGAAGGCGGTCACAAGATAGCGCTCGGTCGGATTGGCCAGTTTGCTGTCATGGCCTGATATCGGACCGAAATGCCTCGTCCAGTTCAGCCATTGCTCTGTATCCGAAAGGGCATCCAGAATGCCGACTGGGGTCATCCTCTCCTTCAGTACGCGCTCGAACGAGCTAAGGCCCGCCGGGTCTGGATTACGCCGCAGACGCTTCAGGACCGCTTCCCCTTTGTCGATCTGCAGATACTCATTCTTCGGATATCCTTCATCTGCTTTGCGTGACCCTTCCTCAAGGCTGCCTTGCAGCGCGGCGACAAAGGCTTTCGGCTCCGTGGGGATGCCGGAGCGTTCAGCATAGGATTCGAGACTCTGACGGCATTCCTCTTCGCTCACGAACTGCTCTCGGAAATCGCTGTAACGATCACTGCCGGAGATACAAAGATCGCCGGACTTCAACTCGCGCATCACCTCCGTGAAGACGCAAATTTCAAGCCAGCGGCGCGAAACCTGTGCCGATTCCTGCTTGGGCGTCGCATCCATCACCACAAGGGGCCGCCAAAGCTCACCCACAAAAGAGAGATCGAGAGTCAGCGCCTCATCGTTTTCGCCGGAACCATCAGCTCTAACAGGTAGCCTGTCCAACCGTGTCTTCCTGTACGTGATCAAAAATCGGATGGCGTCTGTCATGCTTCTGTCCGAGGACGTTGAGAGCAGCTCCACACTCTCGATAAAGTTGAAGAGGGCCGCGCGGTGATGAGAGTAAAACCGCGTGAGAAAGGGAAGGTAATTTCTTCCCGCCGTCGCTTGGTGGGCCTCGCACTGCTCCAAGATACGGTCCGCTTCGGGTTCAATCAGCTCGCCGATGGCGGACAGACGCTGTTCTGCCGATCCTTCGGATCGGTAAGCCAACGTCACGCCGTGCAGAGTAGCGATCAGACTATCGGTCCGCTCCACATGTTCGGCTTGATACTCCAGCAGGGCGGTGCGGGCCTGATTGTGAAGTCTCTGCACGAGACGCACATACATATCCGCGACGTCGTCCATGGCTTGTCCGGTCTGCGCAAATACCAGGGCAGCGGCAAGAGTGAGGCGTTTTGGCTCTGTCAGATCGTTCATCGATGCGACATCGAGCGATCGTGCTTCCGCCGCAAATTGCTTCAGCTTTACCTCGGGAATATCGCGAAAGGTGGACGGCCCGATGGCCTGCTCCCTCAGCCAGCCCAAATGACCGAGAAACTCTCGATTGTTCTGGGCCGTTGGCTGCTTCGGCTCTTCCTTCAACCGGTGCCATGGGCTCTTGGTGTCATCATCGACGCGAGTGAGCAGGATGGCCAACCGCTCCCGTGCAGCCGCATCAAGCCGGCCGCAAACCAGTGCTTGGTATTCCCGGTTGGCCACGGCACGAGCGTGCTGTGCGGCTCGCTGCAGAACCGAAAACGCCGGCAGTTCAAACCGTTGCCGAACCAATTGCTCGAGGATCACATTGATGATGTCGGCAATATCTTCGAGCGTACTTGCTGCCTCTTCACTCGCTTTCTCCATCGCAACCTGAGCTTCTTCTCCCCACGCCTTGACGCCGACGTAATCCCGAATCAAAAGCATGTGCCGGCGACGGACCGAACCTGCGTCGTATCGGAAGATTCCGGATGGAACTGAATCGTAGCCAGCGGATCGGGCTACGTGTTCGAGCAAGGAGGCGGGCACGTCCGACAACGACACAAAGTATCCGAGTCGTTGGAAGATCTTGAGCAATGCCAAAAGGCCCACGCGCGGTGCGGGTTCCCGCGTTCTCTTTTCGGCCCACACCAATTCAACGAAGTTCGGCGTATACACCTCGGCAAGTTCTTTGGCGGAGAGAGCCGACTTCAGTTCGGGATAGGCAGTATCGCGGGTGCCCGGCATCTCAGGGGGCGCTCCTATTAAGGTTGAGGCGGTCGCGCAGCCGATAGGCCGTGCGACGGCTGATATGAAGCTTAGTGGCAACCTGAGACATAGGTGTCCCTTTTGCCAGCAATCGGCAAACCTGCTCCCCGGTAGCCTCGACTGGTTTGCGGCCCAGCCGCTTGCCCTCACCACGAGCGCGTTCGAGACCGGCCTTCGTTCTGCGAGAGATCTTCTGCCGCTCAAGCGCGGCCCAGGTCAGAGCGACCGCTGTCTGGATGTTTCGCATCTCGCGCAGTTCGGGGTCTTCATCGATCCGCGGATCGTAGTCGAGCCAGCCTTGTCCAAGACTGACGACCCGTACTCCGTAGCGATCCAGCTCAGCCAGGTGAGCGAAGCCGGCTGCAGCTCCCTCCCGTGTCAGGCGATCCAGGTCGGTTATCAGAAGAACCCGAAACCGCCTCAATCTCGCGTCACGCAACAATGCGAGGAAGGAGGCCCGGCTTGCGCTGGCGCCGGTTTCTTCATCCGTGTATTCGCGAAAAATCTCGAAGTCCCGCGATAGCGCCAGTTCACGCAGCTGCCGCACCTGATTGGCAACCGTCTGACGGCCATCGTCGGTCGACACCCGCGCGTACAGCGCTGCCTTCACCGAAGCTGCATTCAATGGGGTGCGACGAGAAGTCATGCCAAAGTGTGCCACAAACGGTCGTTTTTGCCCACACGATTTGAGGCTCTCAATTCTACAAAATCATTGGGATTCTCAAGATGCCATGAAGAACCCCTTTCTGGCACACTGGCTCCGCGATGATCGCAACACCTCCACAGCCGACCCCGGTATTCCGATGACGACGCGGAATAGGAGACCGCTTTATGGCTGCAACGCAATCACAACCGTATTAATCGAAGGGGTCGAAAGGGACCATTTCGACGAACCGAAAGTCGCCGTCAGCCTCGATGGTCATCCCAGTCCCGGAGAACAGTAGGTCCCGGCCATGGTCACGCATCGTCAGAGTGAGCCTGACCTCTCCTTCGAAGCGCATCGGTAACGGTACTAGACCGTTGTGCTCAGTTCCTCCGAGCACGAGTGCCCCGCCATAGATGTCTGTAGGCATTTCGGGGACGAGATCCTCAAAGCGCATGGAAGGCACGCTGATTCTGACTCGCTGATTACCGCCTTCGACCGCAGTGTCACCGGCTTTTTCCACTTTTCGGTGCACGTATGCGTCGAGCAAGATCTCGCCCTCAGTCGCTGACGCGGCATCTATAGCAACAAGCTCAGAATCATGCCATCCCATCGATGAGTTCATCGGGACCGAGTCTACAGCACCTGTTCCGGGCATGTCACAGCTGATGGAGAAGTTTCGAGAATTGGGCTTGCTCTGCCGATGCCCCTGATTACGCGAAACTTCCTCATTGTCCACAACTCGACCGGAACCCCAAGAAGGCAATTCCTTCCGCCTCAATGAGCGGGTTACTCTGTTAACCGGCCTACGTGGGCTCTTCGACGCCTACCGCATGTTAGGCTTTGCCCAAGCGAGCGCTCTTCCCTTCCTGAGCGTTTGCACTACTCAGGAGGCGCTGATGACCCCGCGTCTTGGCAGGCAGGCTGTCGTTATCGGTGCAGGCATGGCAGGGATGCCGTCGGCCCGCGTGCTCGCAGACTATTTCGATCAAGTCATCGTTCTCGAGAGCGACACGCTTCCGGCGGACGCATCGCCACGTCAGGGAACGCCTCAGTCGAAACACCTGCACGTGCTCCTCGCCGGCGGCCAACAGGCATTGTCTAGGCTTTTCCCGGGTTTTGAGCAGAGTCTCGCTGCTGCCGGGGCTCAACCTCTTTCGGTGACCACAGACTACTGGGTGGAACTGCCTCGATTCGATGTCTTCCCGCAACGAGATCTCGGCTTTCGGACCTACAGTTTGACGCGTCCGCTGGTTGAACGGGTGGTGCGAGAAAAAGTGACCGCCATCGGCAACATCGAGATCCGAGAGCGCTGTCGCGCGCAAAAGTTGGTGACCACGGACGATGGTGCGGCAGTGAAGGGAGTGGTGTCTACCCACTCCACCGGCGAAACTGAGGAAATCCCCGCAGATCTGGTGATCGATGCCAGCGGCACCGGCCAATTGACGTTGAATCTGCTTGCAGCGCTGGGGTTGCAGCCTCCGGAAGAGTCCACGGTCCGCGTGGAGGTTGGCTACTCCACGACCATATTCGAGATTCCTGACGACGCCCCCTCGGACTGGAAGTTCTTGATGACCATGGCTGACCCTCCAGCAAACCGGCGTGGCGCCGTTTTGACGACGATCGAGGGGAACTGCTGGCTCCTGGGTCTGTTGGGGAGCCATGACACAAAACCGCCGGAAGATGAAGCCGGCTTTCTTGAATACGCAAAACAATTGCGCACGCCGACGGTCTACAACGCCATCAAGGGCGCCAAGCGGCAATCTGATATCGCTCGAAACGGATTCAAGGCCAGCCGTTGGCGGCACTTCGAGAAGCTGGATAGGTTTCCGAAAGGACTGATACCCTTCGGCGACACGATCTGCCGGTTTAATCCGACCTATGGCCAGGGAATGAGCGTTGCTGCCAAGGAGGCATGTCTGCTGCTTGATTTGCTGCAAGCTGCCGCGCAGGAGGGTAAAGAGCTCTGCTCAGTGTCACGCGACTTTTTGATCCAAGCTCAACCCATCATCGATGCACCGTGGGCGACAGCGGTCATTCCCGACTTTCTCGATCCACTGACCGAGGGAGAGCGGCCCCCGGATCTTGGCAACGCGCTGAAATTTACAGGAGCCCTGACCAAGATTGCCTACGAGGACCCGGCGATCCACAAACTGATGTATGAAGTCCGGCACATGCTGAAACCGCGCAGCGTTCTTCGGGAACCGGAGATTGCGGAGCGGGTGAGGGCGGTGATGGCCGAGGCTTAGAGGTTCTCTTACTTCGTTGGGTGATCAAGATGAGCCAGCATCCGATCCTTGAAGCAGATCGCATTCTCATGCACGTGGCTGAGTGCGGCAAAAATCGGTTGATCTTGGAATGTCTTGTTCTCGACGAGCGCTCCGCCAATGCACTCGGCCAGCGATGCAGCAGATGCTCTCTCGGTTTGAGGTCGCGGCAGGATGACCGCGTATGCGGAACTTTGCCAGATTTTCGCCCAGCGAGAGCTTTGGCAGTTCGATCCGGGCTGGCCGGCCGCAACGATGTCGGGGTCACTACACCAAACGTCCAAAATCGTACGCCAAGGAACCGGAGTGGTCTCTCAATCCATATTTCCGCGTTGGCACGATTCAATGAGCGCATTCGGCTGTTGGCAACGGTTTAACGAAGGCACGTATCCAGGAAGGCGACTATACAGACAAGTGACGTGAAGGGCCGTTGGCGATACCCCTCGTCCTAATAGTCTGGCATTGGGCGCGAATATCGTTCCGGGAGTGTCTTGTGCACAAAATGAGGAGCTTCGTTTCTTAGCACCTATTTGTAGAGGATCGGTATCGCAAATTCGGCTTCATTTTCCGATTCACTCTGGCTTACGTGGGCAAAAACCGGCATCTCGGCAGAGAATCACGACGAACCCGATATCTGTTGAACAGCACCATTCCGCCTTACAGCCAGTACCTACTTCACCTCCTCAAGCCGAAGCCGTGTCGATTCCAAGATCGCCGCATGCGACGCCGGATTTTCTTTTCTACTCAGTCTCTAATGAAGGTGAAGCACCCGTGTAGTGTCCGATGGCGAAGTAGTTCACGCAGCCCCGAAGTACCGGATTGATCAGTTTTGCGGCCTGATCAGCGATTGTGACCGGTATCAAAATCGGCTGTACTTGCGGGCCGACAGAGTTCGCACTTAAACCGTACCTGACTTGCAGATCCGTTTTATTTCAGGCTCGCGTACTCGATTTTGGCCTGGAGCAGGATCGGAATATCGGGGTCGGCGTCTTTCCAGAGTGCGAAGAAGTCCTGGAACGCCTTTTTTGCTTTCGCTGAGTCGCCCGCAAGCGCGTAGCCGCGCGCCATTCCCAGATAGGAGAGCGAATAGTACTGCCCCCAATTTGGATGGTCCCAGTCGCTGGCCCAATTGATTCCTTTGTGGTCCGCGATCTTCCGGAACTCGGCCGCGGCCTCCGCTCCTCTGCGCATGGTCAGGTACGCGCGACCCCCCAAATAAACTGCCTCCAGAAAGGCACGCTCGTATGGTGAGGCGGATTCCAGCAACTCCACGCCCTCCTCGGGTCGATTGCGATTCAGCGCAATCGCGGCTTGAATCGCGGGGAGTTGCACTGCGTTCCAAATGGTTCCGCTGGGGAACAGCCTCGAATTCGCGGTGGCCAGTTTTTCCGCAGGCGCCGCTTCTCCGCAGATCGCCAAGGCCAAGGCCGGACGCCCGAGGCGGCGCACAGTTTGGCATTTGCCGGATAGCGCGTCGGCCCGCGCATCAGCTTCTTCAAAGTCGGAGGCGACGTTTGGTAGCCCAACGCGCCGCGCCATATCTGCGGCCCGTTGGTAGAGATCGTGCGAAGCCCGCCGCCGGCCATGGACATTCAGGTAAGCCGCCTGCAAGCCGAGGCTGAGGTATTCTTCCGGCTTGCCTGCGAACCATTGAATCTCCATAGCAATCGCCGCCTGGTCGTTCTCGACGTAGGCGAGCTCGAGAAAGCGCTGGTGGATTCTCGCTCCGCCGAGCCCCATTTTTCGCAGCTTGTCCGCTAGCTGCTTGCCCTCGGAAATCCGATCAAGGCAAATATAGGCATCCAATTGACGGCGGTAAGGTGGTTCAACCTTGGGCTCCAGGTCGGCCGCTTCCAGACCTTCGCGCAACCCTTCCTCGTATTGCCCCAGGTAGATTAGGTTTTCACTTAAGTCGTTATGGAATACCCAGAAGCGGGGATAGTTGCGGATACCCGATCGGTAGAAATCATTCTCTTTCTCTGACTCGCCGGTGTTTGCGTAGTAGACAGCCGCGATACCATCTCGCTCCCGCTCGGAAACATGGTCGATCAGTGCGAAGGCCTTCTTTGCGTATTCCCGCGTCTTGGCTTCATCCCCCGCCTGGTAGTATGCGGTCGCCAAGTATTCGTAAGCTGCGGCGAATTTCGGGTCGAGGTTGACCGAGCGCTCGAGAAAGGGCACTGCGTTGAGAAAATGCCCTTGTTCCATGACCGACATTGCCTCACCAAAGCTCTGAAGGGCCTCGAGCGATGGTGTCGTGACTTGATCTTCGACGGGACGGCTGAATTTCTGAATCGAATCGTGGGATTCTCCCAGCTTGCTGCGAAGAGCCGTTGCGGCGGTTCCCAGTGCGCTCAGCACATGCTCTTTATCCTCGGCCTGCACCTGCTCCCTCGCAAGCGTCCTCCCGTTCTGGCACGAAAGCCCCTGAAGCGTGATGACATAGTTTCTTCCTAAGCTGGCAATCGCGCCATCGATGATGGCTGCGGCTCCTTCGCGGACGCAAATCTCATGCGCAATTGCATTCGTAATACGGGCATCGTCCGGACGGCTCATCAGGCGAAGAACGCGCTGCACCTCCTCGTCATCCATGATCACAAGGAAGGGCGATTGCTCGAGTTGAATTGCCAGCCCCTGCCGAAGCGTGCCGTCAAAGATCGGATCGCCGGTCGAGTTGGCAAAGTCGGCGAGCACGACGGTGTCTCTTTCACCGAGAATAGGCGCATGCTTGTTGAACAGTCTGAAGCTGACAACGCCAATGGCGACCACGAGGACCGCCGCGAGCACAATCCAAGGCCAGGACTTGGTCTCTTCCACCTGCACCTGGACCTTGGCATGGCTCGCTGCAACGATGTTGAGTTCGCGCTCTGGAACCAACTGTACGTCTTCCGCAAAGCGATAACCACGTCCAGGGACGGTGACGACGTACTGGTGATCCTGAGGAGTTTCGCCCAGCGCCTTGCGCAGAAGGAAAATGTTGCGGCTCAGGTTGGCATCTTCAACAAACGTGTCAGGCCAGATCGTCTTCATCAGATCGTCTTTGCTGACGACCTGTTTGCTGTGGCGGATCAGAACGAGAAGAACCTGGAAAGCCTTGGGCGCGATGGGAACGGCTTCGTCTTCGCGCAGCAGCAGTTCCTTTTCGGGGTCAACACGAAAAGGGCCGAACCCATACAGTTGCCTGGTTTTCTGATCTGAGCTGGAATCCATGGGGAAGCACGCTGCTCTCTCGATCGAAAAGGGGAACCGGCAAAACCAGCGTCAGTGCGACCTGATCAGCCCTAAGACTGATCCCCCTCCGGCGGGTCACGTCAGCAGAACCGGCTCTGAAAAGCAAACCTGGTTTGCATCAGGAATCGGATTCTAGCACGGTTTTGCTCAGATTCCTAAGCTGACCACACGACCTCGCGTGGCTCGAAGAGCGCTGTATTCAGTCGCTTAGGCGAAAAGCGAGAAATCATCAGAAATAATCACGAGCTTCGTCAAGACTTCTCACCGCAGTGCAAGCAAACTGTAACCCTGCTTGAGAACGACGTGCTCTCGGAGAGCGGTCTTGCAGGCAGGTGAGGGTGATGGGCATGGCAAAGCGCACGACGATCACAGTCGAAACCGATTCGCTTCTTGTTCTTCGGGGTCGAATGTTGCTGCGTGCTTGGTGTCCGGAGTGCGGCGCTGAGGTCGAGATGATCCCCCTGAATGAGGTCGGGGTGATCTCGAACCTGACGCCGCCGGAGGTTGAGGCCTGGATTCAGTCCGAAGACCTGCATCATACGATGGCCACCGACGGACATCCCCTGATCTGCCTGAACTCGATGCTCAAACGTGTGCATAAAGCAAAGTGGACCAGTTGAAACCCAAAACGAAGGAGAGCTTATGAAAACCACAATGAAATCGACCATTCTTCTGCCTATAGTGGCTGTACTCACTCTTGGTGTCGCAGCCGTCTCCGCCCAGCAGCCCGTAAAGATGACGTTTTCGGGAACTGCGGCGAACAGCATCATGAATCTCCAACAACCCAACACAAACAATGACGAAGACAACTTCGCCGGGACAGGTACGCTGGGCTCATTTACCCTTCGGAATGTGCGCGCGATCTCGAACTCTCCCACGTCGTCCAGCACTTGCTCGGGCCCAAATGATCTCTATTTCTTGGAATCGGCCGGCGCGGGCGTCTTTCGCTTCCAGGATGGCAGTCTGTTGTATGTCCAACTCACCCAAGGAAGCGATTGCATCGATGTGGTGACGGATGAGGCACATTGCACTCTGAGTTTTGAAATCACAGGGGGAACCGACCGTTTCAAGAATGCGTCCGGTACCCTCCTGTTTACCGAGACAGTGGTGACAGTGATCTCCGACGCCTTGAACAACCCCGTCTACTTTGCTGCCACCGGTGAGTTTACGGGAGCGGTTTCCGGAGTCAGACATGCGGAAGACCACGACGAAGGGCACTAGGTACAAATGCTATTCGGTCGGTACCCTGCTCTTTAAAACCACAGATGCCAGTCTGACCCGATTCGGTCGGTGCGAGACTCAGAGTTGCAACACCAATTGAGCCTAAGCGACGCCCAATTAAGCCCAATTTATAAGGCCGGATCACTAAGGTCCGGTCTTCAATCTTGTAACCGGTTATCAGTCAGCTGACATGGAACAGGTAACAGCAGACACAGATTTCACTAATCAGTTAATCTCATGATCCGCGGCACTCCAGGCCTTGGCGCTCGTTGACCCCTATTCAGATCAATGTATGTCTTCGCCCAGTTGCTGTAACGACTTTATGTTCCAGGCAAGGAGCGCGACCATCCAACGCTCGCTCCGCTGATCGGCGGCAAGCTCAATCTGAAGCTGGTCCGAACGCAATGGGAAGAGATTTTGCGATTGGCTGCGTCCATACGGCACGGCACAGTCACGGCCTCTCTCATCATCCGCAAGCTCGCCAGCTATCCCCGCCAGAACAGTCTCCACACGGCGCTGCGCGAAATCGGGCGAATAGAACGCTCTCTTTTCATGCTGGAGTGGATGAAAGACCCCGAGCTCCGCAGGCGTGTCCAGGTTGGCCTCAACAAAGGCGAAGCCAGAAATGCTCTCGCGCGTGCCGTCTTCTTCAACCGCCAAGGCGACCTCCGCGACCGCAGCTTCGAGAACCAGCGATATCGCGCCAGCGGCCTGAACCTGATTGTCGCAGCCATCGTTCTTTGGAACACCGTATATCTTGAACGCGCCGTTGCTGCCTTGCGCGGCCACGGCATCACCGTAGATGACGAGTCCTTGGCTCACCTGTCGCCCATCGGCTGGGAACACATCAACCTGACCGGCGACTATACCTGGCAGGCCGCAGGACGCCTCCGCAAAGGTGCCTTAAGGCCTCTACGGCCCTTCGCAGCCTCAAACGAGTGATCCAAATTCCTTAGCGTACGATTTTTGACGTTTGGTGTAATGACCCCATGTCCAGCGTGTGGCAGCAAACCACCTTCGCCCCCGGTCATGACACGAGTGTGACAATCCAACACGAATCCTTACCGTGGGTGAGCCTCAAGGGTTGGCGCAATTCGAACAGGAGATCCGTGCAAGGATGCCAGAGCGGCATCTGCTCGATATTCTCAAGCATACT
>Ga0302225_10000826_pt1 | contig 21246 bp, 20 predicted proteins | sample II_Palsa_E3_2_FD_193515 | JGI IMG/M metagenome (GOLD analysis project Ga0302225, IMG submission 193515) | Peat permafrost microbial communities from Stordalen Mire near Abisko, Sweden - II_Palsa_E3_2 | ecosystem: Environmental > Terrestrial > Soil > Palsa > Peat permafrost | place: Sweden...
GCTGCAACCGCTTCTCTTCGATCTCTCCCGTTCGATTGTCAAAGATCGCGACCTGCTGAAACCCCGGATGAAAATCACAGCCTATAATCAGCATGACGTTGGCTCCTCTCAGTGAGCCTTGGTCTGTTTGTCGCAACCAATCTACTCGCTGCGACCAGCCAACGTCGTTATGCAATCAAACCGGGCGATAGCCCGGTGAGGAACCTGCCCTCCCTTGCGCCGTTCCCGGATCTCCCTGCGCCGACGCCCTCGACCCCACACGGGATCGAACTCGTCAGCTACACCCGCGAAGGCTGGATCTGGGACCGGGAGACGCTGGAAAAAGGTCCGCAGCCTACGTAGTATAAGAAGTAACGTTCTCAGTAGGAGCTCGAAAGTTGGCACCTTATAGCCGCATTGCCTTCGCACAAGTCGCTGCGAATCCTGCCTATGTTGACGAATCGGGCAATTCTCTCCTGCACGAGCCGGTCTTTCCCGGAGACGATAAAGTCGGACTCTACACTCTTGGAGCGATCGAGGAGATACACCAATTTCGCGGCAAAGTTGCCGCGGCCCTTACCACGCACATGTCGGCAAAGGTGGAGGTAGTCGCCGCGTTTGCAGCGAACCACGGAGCATCCCTGCTCGTTTTCCCAGAGTACTCTATTCCCTCGCCGGTGCTGGATGCGTGCAAGCGCCTCTCAGACGGATTGGATCTAGCGATCGTCGCGGGCAGTCAAGTGGCAACTCAGCTCTCGCTGCGCCACTATAGAGAGGTTGGACTACCGGCAGGGGACGACCTGCAAGGCCGCGCCGTTTGCCCGATATTCGTTCCTCATCAGCCGCCGCGGTTCTGCCAGAAATTGACGCGGTCCAAATGGGAGTCCTCGCTGGTCCCTGGCGAATCGTGCCCGCCCGTCCCGCTCAGCTTGTACGGCAAGAGAGCGTTCCTGCAGGTCTTCATCTGTATCGACGCTATCGCGGCCCCCGCCGACGTTAAACCTCGCTCTTCAGCGAAGCTGGGACCCACTCTTTACGCGATCCCAAGCCTGTCCCCGAAAGCCGATCTGTTTTACGACAGGGCACGCCTGCTCCTTGCCTCCGGTCACGTCGCCCTGTTTGCCAACGGCGCGGAGTTCGGCGGATCAAGAGCATTTGCCCGCACCGAGCGCACTAACTGCTGGTACACGGAGGAAGACGGAACAAAGCCCCTCCCGAAGAACAGCGAAGCTCTCGTTTTACTGGAGGTCGATCTTAGCTCGCAGTACGAGGTGCGAAGGTCTACCGCGGAGCACTTCCCCGTACAGGAAGTGTCGGTGTTTCCGCTGCTGTACTCTGATTCGAGCAACGAAACGAATGAGTACTCCCAAATAATCCAGGAACTGAAGGAGCACGGGGCGTCGGCAATTCCCGGTATCAAGGAAAGAATCGGGCGCTTTACCATTCTAGACGAGAGACTCTTCCCGGGCTTGCTGCAAGAGAAGATCCGACACTTCATCCGAAACGTACTCGCGTTTGGCCTCGCAGACGATGCCGCGTGGGTCCGGTGGCTCGAGCCGCTAACGGTCAGAGCCACGGTCTCGACGGACACCCTCCGGTGGGAGCTCTGCAGCGAGGTCATAGGGCTAATCAATGATCTGCTCGTGTCCGGCAAGCACGCGGACAGGACAGACCAGCTGACCAGCGTCTACAAGGTCCTGCTCACCCGAAGGAGAGAGCTGGGAATGCGCGTGGCAAGCAGCATGCCTCCGAAGGCCGTGATGACAACGGCCCGCGAAACCGTCGCTCTGGTGCCGGGCGTGGCGACTGCGTTCGAACCACCGTTCTATGACCGCGAACCGGCCCTCAACGGCGTTCGGCGTTTCATTGAATCCTCGGCCACTAATTGCCTCACGCTTGCGGGAATGCGGGGAATAGGCAAGACATCCCTGGCGCGCGAGGTCTTCAAGAAAGTTCTCCCGCCGACATGGCGCAACATCTGGGTTACCCTCACGGAGGGGACGGCGTATCCCCGGCTGCTGGCCGAGATTGCCTACCGCTGTGGCATCAGAGCTCCCTCCGACTTCGCCGCCTCCGAGGCGACGCGGGTCACCGTGTCACGGGACGTTCTGCTGTACCTCGCAGGGACGCCCAGAGTAGTCCTCGTCCTAGACGACGTGCAGCATGCCCTCGACCCCTCGGGGGAGTTCGCGGAGGATGCAGTCCTCGACTTTCTAGGCGAAGCAATAAGGAAATGCGCACAGAATCGAAACAAAATAATAATCATCACGACCAACGTTCCCAAACTCCCCGCAGACCTGCAGGACAGCACCGAGGTCAAGTACATTACCGGTCTGGAGCGAGGAGACGCTGAGAACCTTCTTTCCTTTTGGTACCACTTCGAGCGCGCGGACCTGAGGGGCCAACTCGTTGACTTTCCGGACGCGCTTTTCAAGGTCCTTGCTGGACATCCACTGGGCCTTCGCATCGCCGCAAAGATGTGGGCTGAAAATCCGTTTGATCAGGAAGAACTACCATTTTTCAAACGCCTGAGGGAGACTGTCGTGGAATACATTCTTGACAGGGTCAACCTCACTCCCAGAGAGCTGGAATTCATCAGGTTTGCGTCGGTGTTCAGGCTGCCGGTGTCCCGAGATGTGTTCTTGAAATGGAAAAAGGACGAGGCCAACTTCATGATGGACTCGTTCGTTGGCCGATCATTCCTGGAGACTGAAGCCGATAAGTACCAGCTGCATCCACTCATCCGTGAACATTTCTACAGCAACACGGGGGCGCCCGCCCTCCAACCGTATCACCGAATGGCGGGTCAGTTCTTCCTTGACTCCTACTCCAAGGCGAAAGCGGCGGGCCTCGATCCCGACCCAGAGGATCTCGGTGAGGCAATCCACCATTTCCTAGCGGCGGGGGAGCGCGAAAAGGTAAAGTCATTTGGCCTCTACAAGTACGAAATTAGGCCCGTCGCCCTAAGCCACTACCGCAAAGGAGAGCACGACATGGCACTGAAAGACTACCTTCTGCTCGCCCAACTAGATCCCACCGACGTGGAAGCACACTTTCGCCTCGCGCTGATTTACGCCGGCCAAGGCAACTGGGACGACGCCGAGGCGCACTTTGGAAAGGCCATCACCCTGAACCCTCGTGCTTTCTGGGTGTTCCAAGGGTACGCACACATCAAGTTCCGAAACAACCGAGTCGCCGAAGCGGAGCATCTGCTGAACACCGCGGACCATATCAGGCCAAACTACTCCCGCACCCTGCTAGATCTCGGACGCGTCCGGCAAAAGCAGGATCTGGACAATGAGGCTGAGGACTATTTCCAGAGGGCCATCGAAGCGGACGAAAACAATGCCCTCGCATATGTGACGTACGCAAAATTCCTGTTGAGGCAGCAACGTTATGAGGAGGGTCTGACCTACGCCCTCGCTGCAGTGGAGGTGAACCCACGTGACCACGGCAACAGGGAACTCGTGAAAGAACTGCGCCAACGCATTCAGCAAGCCCAGGGCGAGGGAGGGAACGCCTGACACGCCGCGAGCCCGCCGAAATCTTGTCAAGCCCGGCGGCGGGGATTGTTGGACTATGTTATTGATTCGGTGGGAGAAATAAAGTTGCTAATTTGGGGGATTTACCCTTTGCAGTATGATATAATCATATTATAGAGTTGAAACAGCGGCGCAGCCCTCCGGGTCTGCGCCGTTTGTGTTTGCGGTGGGGAAACCAAGGTCCCTCGCTTCGCTCGGGATGACAACTTAGAAAGCCGAACACACATTTTGCAAAGGAGCGTTCTTCAGGCGCGGCCCACTGGCTGCGCCTTTTCTGTCTATGGATGAGAAAAACGACAATTCGGGTGAGGCGCGGGAGAAGGAAGTGATCGACCTACAGGCGGTTGCGGAGAATACCAACAAGCGGATGGGGGAAGCGGTGGAGGCGGCGTTTCTGGCCAAGGTTTGCATGCTTCGGATTCCCGTGTGCAAGCCCTGGGGAGACAGCGAACGCTACGACTTTGTGGTGGATTGGGGCAAAGGGCTTTGGCGAGTGCAGGTGAAGGGTGCTTCGTATTGCGGGCCGTCGCGGGACGGGTCGATGTATCACGCCGCGGCGGGAGGAAACGGCCAGACATTCACCAAAGAAGACATGGATTTCGTTGTCGTGCATATTGTCCCCGAGGATTTGTGGTACGTCGTCCCCATCGAGATCGCGGAGGGGTCGGCCGCGCTGTGGTTCAATCCGCGGTCGACCGGGGGAAAGTTTGAAAAATATCGGGAGGCATGGTGTCTGCTGGATTGTCCGCGGAAGGCGCGGGGCCGGAGGGACATTCCGGTTCGGTGCCGGAGCGAGGGAGTGAAGGTGCAATGTGCGGTTTGCCCGCTGCGCGGGCGGGAGAGTTGATTCAAACGGCGAGCGAGAGTGGACCTCTCGCTCGCCGGGAACGATTGAAACTGTCAGCCGTCAGCTTTCAGAGGATGCTACTTCTTGCCGACGTGACCGCGTCCATCGCGCACTTCGTTGCCTTTGAAGTGCTCGATCTTATCGAGATGCCTATTCGGGTCGGGTTTCTCGCCGCGGGCTGGCCTGGGGCCGTTATAGCCGTGCTCGGGATGGAAATGGTTGTTGACGTGGCCGTGGAAGCCCGCAGGGCCATGAAACCATGGACCAGCGCCAATGAAGATGCCGCCGGTAAACCACTCCGGGCCGTAGTAGCCGTAGGGGGCGCAGTCGTAGGGGGCGACGTCATAGTAGCCGTAGGGACATTCAGGCGCGACTCCGATTTCAACGGCCACCTGAGCTTGTGTTTTGGGCGGGGTTGCCGCGAAGCAGATTGCGGCAACGGCAGCTAACGCAAAGAACTTAAGTCTGTTCATTCAATTTATCCTCACAATCTTAATTGAACATCGTTATTCTGAAACATCGCGGCGGCGATCGTCTGCCTACCCCTACAGCTACTCAGCGTAACGACTCAGGTAAATCTTAATCTGAGCAATATTGCACAGACAACTACGATTCAAGTTTGCTGCAAAAGGTTGACTCAAAAAGGGAACGATGAGGGTTGGGAAAGCCTTGCAGCCTGCCCTAGAGGCACAAAGAAGTCAAAGACAACGCGCCAGGTTTTCTCTGTGACTCTGTGGTGAAAAGGCCGTCGGCCGCGCTAAGGCGCTGGCTGCTGCTGGGTCATGCAGTGCATGGTGCCGAGTCCCCAGACGAGGTCGCCGGAATAAATGGGCACAACTTCTCGCGTGGGGAACAGCGCTGACAGCGTGTTCAGAGCGATGCGGTCGTTGGGATCGTTGAACACCGGCACGAGCACGATGCCGTTCGCGACGTAGAAATTGGCGTAGCTCGCGGGCAGGCGGCGCTGCTCGAAGACAACCGCGCCGGGTATGGGAAGCTCGACGACTTTCAGCGGCTTGCCGGATTGATCCGTCGCGGAGTGGAGACGGCGAAGATTGTCGCGCAGCGGCTTGTGATTCACGTCGCGTGGATTGCTTTCGACCATGGTGACGACGGTGTCGGGCGAGACGAAACGGGTGAGGTCGTCGACGTGGCCGTGCGTGTCGTCGCCGGAGATGCCTTTGTTGAGCCAGATGGTGTGCGGCGCGCCGAAGTAGCTGGCGAAGAGCTTCTCGTAGTCCTTGCGCGACATGCCGGGATTGCGTTGCTGGACTTTGCTCAGCAGGCATTCTTCGGTGGTGAGGATGGCGCCGCATCCGTTGACGTCGATGGAGCCGCCTTCGAGGACAACGCGCGTGTTGTTGTGGAGAGGGAGGATTTCTTGGGTTTGAGCGACTCTGGCCATGAGCGTGCCAATTTTTTCGTCGTGACGGTAGTTGGAGTATTTGGCCCAGGCGTTGAAACGGAAGTTTAGAGCAAGGAGGCCCTCGGGGGCTAAAGCCCCATCAATTTTGCCGTCTTGCGGCACGGCTGAAGCCGTGCCCTGATACGAATCGTTTACGGCACCCTTCGGTGCGCTTCGCTTGCTCACGGCAGGCTCAAATCTGAAGTCGTGCCCTTCCCGGGCTTTATTTCCTGCGAGAGTTTGCGAGCCTTTCGGGAGTTCTCGGACAGGAATGTCCGAGCCACACGTGCAGAAGATGGCGCCGGAGTCGCGCAGCCAGACGCGGTTGGTGGGCCAGCGGTGGAAGCGGACGTTTGCTAGAGGCGCGTCGGCGCGATCGAGCAGCTTGCGGGCTTGGCGTTCCGCCTTTGCATCGTTGACGATCAGCTCGACCCGTTCGTGGCGTGCGAGATTGCGGATGATCTCGGTGTAGACCCATGGGATGGGTTCGAATTTTCCCGGCCAATCACCGTGATAGTGCGGCCAGGCGAGCCACGTTGTGGCGTGGGGTTCCCATTCGGCGGGCATGTGAAAGTGGAGGGTTGCCGGGGAAACACTTAAAGTGTTACTTGAATGATTGGATCGGGGCATGGACGTAGTTTATGGCACGAGAATGGTAAATCGAGCATTCGCTCCGAGACTACATTGATCTTGACGAATGGATTCCTGCTTTACTGCTCCATCTTCGTTCCCAACCCCGCATACAAGTAGTTCTCTCCGTACGCCTTCTTCAATCGCGCAAACGCCGGCTCACCCGTGCAATGTCCCGGCGCAATCCTCTGCACCTTCCACTTCGTCTTTAAGTCCTCCACCAGCACATCAATCTCTTCCACCGGCGTCGTCACCAGGTGCAATCCCCCAAACACAATCTCAGTTCTCGGATCCACTGTGCTTGCCGCTTCCAAAATCGCTTCAATCCCGGCGTGCGAGCACCCGTCCACCAGCAGCAATCCATTCGGTCTTTTGATCGCCAGCGTCAACTCCGGCAGCTCCAAGGTCCCTTTCTTCTGCGAAACTGTTCGCACCAGAAAAATTCCCGGCAATACTTCCGTCAATTGATTCACCGGCACAAAATTCCCTGTGTCATACAGCTTGCCCCATGTGAAGTGTTCCGGATCCGCTCCCGCGAAATACCGCATCTTCGCGGGCAAGGTCTCATCTGCCCGCAAAAACGTCTTCGGAAGCGGCAATCCCCCAAATCCATTCCCGCCATCCGCGGGCACATAGACCGTAACGTTCGGATTCACCTTCAACACATATCTCAACCCCGTCGTGTGGTCTGCGTGCCGGTGTGAGATCACCACAAAATCCAGCTTCGTCAGGTCGACGCCCAGCACCTTCACGTTGTGTTCAAAAATCGCGGCATCATTCCCCGTATCGAACAGAATTCGCTTTCCGTTGTGCTCCACCAAAGCGGAAAATCCCCAATCCTTCGTCAGTTCCTTCGACTCCCCGAACGCGTCATAGAGGATCGTCACTTTATCCTGCGCCCCGCAGGGAACTGCCGCCGCACACGCCAACAAGAACGCCAGAATTCGCAAAATGTGGATTCGCAAAGAACACCTCCAATCGGAATTTCAGAGTTAGTATAACGAACTGGATGCGGATAGCTGTAATCAGGGCGTTAGCGCTCAAAACCCCCGCTCAACGGGTGAACGAGTGCTATGGCGATTTTTCAACAGTTATGTTCTCGACGAAGGGTCGTCTTAGGCTTATCCGCAACGAGTTGAGAGGTTCGTGACTACATTGACAAGGAAGCAACTGAAGAATTGCGATGTAGAATCGGTGGGCATGAAGCAACTGCCCGATATTGTAACTTCGGCAACCTTTTGGGCGTCATGCGCGACCATGTGGGCCGCATCGGGTGCTTGGTACACCTACGTTGCCGCCGTTGTGGCTTCGAGGCAGCAGACCTACGAGGGAATACTGAGCCTGATCATAGGCCTTGAGGCCGAGCTGACGCTGGTGAGTCAGTGGGCATGTGGAGAAGAGCCGAGCCAAGGTTATCTGGTGAGGACGAGGCTTCAGCTCGTGAAAGAGCATCCGGACCGGTTCAACCCTAGCCGCATGGTGTTCAAATTCAACACCCCGCGTTTGAACAACGTGACCAATTCCCCTTACGTCGGGGCCTTAGGTCCGATTATCCGCCAGCTCATTATGCTGAACCACTCGATCAGCCAGCTCTTCGACTCCCTGGAACGCTACCAGGCTTTTGTGATGGGTGATGTGCTGATGTACCAAAGCGTGATGGAAAAGTTCGCCCCCAAGAGCTCGCCGACGGAGCTGGCCTCCTCGACCACCCCGACGACCATAACCGTACCCTATCCCTATCAGATAGAGTGGACCCACGAGCAACAGGCATACATAAACACTATTTTCCTGATGAATGAGGGGATACACCAGGGCGTCATCGGTGGTGCCGATTCGCCCCATGAAGAGTGCCTCTACAAGGCCTTCCGCACGGCGCGGAAGGTGCTGCAAGAGTTCAAACAAGTACTGAAGCGGGAGCCGCTTCCGGACTGGTTCACGTTCTTGCACATCGTAGCTGGCGCGCTGGCCTGGGTTGGCTTTTGGCAGCTGATGAGATGGTTTGAAATATGGTGAGGGCCCCTCTCTGTCAGACTACTGTCGAGAACAGGCCATTGCGCTCACTGACCCGATTTCACTGTCCATCGAGCAGGCGATTGGAGATCGGCGCATAGGCGTCGATGCGGCGATCTCGCAGAAAAGGCCAGTTGCGGCGGATGTCCTCGAGAGCTTTCAGGTCGACGTCGCCCACCAGGATTTCTTCGCGATCGTGCGAGGCTTCGGCGAGGACGCGGCCAAAGGGGTCGCAGAAGAACGATGCGCCCCAGAATTCGAGTCCGTGGCCGGGGGCGGACTTGCCGCGGATGTTGCCGGTTTCGAAGCCTACACGGTTGACCACGGCCACGTAGACTCCGTTGGCGATGGCGTGGGCGCGCTGGATGGTGCGCCAGGCGTCGTGTTGGGCGACGCCGAACTCGGCTTTCTCGGCGGGATGCCAGCCGATTGCCGTGGGATAAAAGAGCACGGGCGCGCCTTGCAGAGCGGTGATGCGCGCGCCCTCGGGGAACCATTGATCCCAGCAAACGAGCGTGCCCAGGCGGCCGGCGGTGGTGTCGAGGGCGCGAAAGCCAAGGTCGCCGGGGGTGAAGTAGAACTTCTCGTAGTAGAGGGGGTCGTCGGGGATGTGCATCTTGCGGTAGAGGCCGCGCAGGGAGCCATCGGAATCGAAAATGGCGGCGGTGTTGTGATAGATGCCGGGAGCGCGCTTCTCGAATAACGACGCGATCAACACGACGCCGTGCTGGCGGGCGGCGGCGGCCAGCTTGTCGCTGCTCGGGCCGGGAATGGTTTCTGCGAGGTCGAACAGGGAGTGGTCTTCACGCTGGCAGAAGTATTGCGTCTGGAAGAGTTCGGGCAGGCAGACTACCTGGGCGCCGCGTCCGGCGGCGTCGGAGACGCGTTCGAGAGCTTTCGCTAGATTCTGTTCGGGCTCGGGGCCGCACGACATCTGCACCAGGGCTACGCGAAATTTGTCTGGGGGCACGCGTGCGGTCCTCGACGAACAATATAGCATCCGGAAGAGAGCTGTCAGCCATCAGCCCGTCAGACTATCAGTAAAAACCTGCTGCTAACGGGTTTCTGACGAGGACTTTGGGCGGTGGGTCGCGAAGGCGCGGGCCAGACGCGGGTTGACGGCGACTAGGTCTTCAATCCGCTTTATGACTTCGGCGGACGGCATCGCACGCAGGATAGCTTCGATGGCAGCTTCGGCTTGCAGGGATTCGGCGCGGACCAGATCGAGCAGGAATTCTAGTGCTGCGTCCTGGCGAGTGAGAGCGATGGCAGAAAGCAGGACGGAACAGAACCACGGGTCTGATTCTTTGGCGAAGCGCTCTCGGAGGACTTCGAAGCCCTGAGCGGAATGTGTGCCGGCGATGGCCAGGGCTGCTTCTGCGGCGGGATCGTCGGCGGCGGCTAGGAAGCGGGTGATCCAGGGAATCGCGCTGGGGCCTTCGATACGAAGGATGCCGCTGTAGCAGGGGCCGAGAACTTCTGGCTCTTCGCCTGAATCTTTGAGTGGATTTGTGGAATTTGGATTGGAACCGAGAACGGCTCTCAGACGCAGCAGTAGCGCGGCGGAGGGCGACCCGACCTGTTCGATGGCGCGGACCACTTCGACGCGGACGGATTTGTCTTTATCGGCGAGCAGATCGATTAGGTGCGCCAGCAGGTCGGGCTCGATCAGGCTGCGGCATTGCACTAGAGCTAGGGCGCAGGTGGCGCGGAGGGTTGCGGCGGAATCGGAAGCGCCTCCATAGGAGGGTTCGGGCTGAATGTGCTTCATGCCGCGGAGGAAGACGGCTGCGTCCTGGTGCTCGAATGCAGCCAGCGCACGGCTGATGGCGTTCTTGGCCCAGCATTGCGGGTCGGTCTTGACGGCATCTTCGAAGAAGCGGTCGAAGGCGGTGAGCAGGTCGGGAGTGAGTTGAGTCAGTAGGAATTGGCGGACCAGGTCGGCGGCTTTGGCTGCGATGAAGTTGTTTTTATTTGCGAGGGCTTTGCGCAGCGGGTCTATGGTCGCTTCGGGCGGTTGTTGGCGGAGCGCGTCGAGGGCGGCTAGTTGTTCCTCGAAGCTGCGCTTGCCGGGCATGAGGTCCAGTGTAAACGCAACGTCAAAATCTTAAACACAGAGGACACGGGGTTACACAGAGGAAAACCTGGGGCGGTGAAAAGGAGCTTGATCGCGGAGGGCGCGTAGAACGGCCGCGCGGAGGGTCGCTTGCCGGGCATGGGAGTCCAGGGTAAATGTAACGTCAAAATCTTAAACACGGAGGACACGGGGTTACACAGAGGGAGGTGCGTGGCATCGTTAACATTCATCCTGTAGAGTAATTGCTCGGGATATCTGCGAGTCCAATCTTGGAGGCATCATCTTGAAACACGGGAATCATGGCGACGGGCATTCGGCGGGGAAGTCTCATGGGAATTCGGGGCATGCGGGGGACGGGGTGGAGCGGGAGCTGCATAATCCGATTGTGGACAAGCTGATTCCGCTGGAGCCGCTGGATCTGGCGAAAGTGAAGTCGATTGACGATCTGGTGCGGGCCATGTCGAAGACCGCTTTCACCGGGCGGCAACTTGGCGAGGCCGCGGACGTGCTGGAGGCGATGGCGCGCGACGAAGAATGTTTTGTGGTGATGACTCTTTCGGGCGCGATGACCGTGGCGAAGCAGGGGCTGATTGTTACGGAGTTGATCGATCGCGGGATCGTCAATGCGGTGGTTTCAACCGGGGCGCTGATGGCGCATGGGCTGGTAGAGGCGACGGGGCGGGCGCATTTCCGGCACAATCCCGAGGTTTCCGATGAGGAACTCTATGAGCAGGGCTACAACCGCGTGTATGACACGCTGGAGCCCGAGCAGAATCTGGATGATGTGGAAGAAGTGATGTCGGCGGTGCTGGAGGGTTGGGACCACAACGAGGTGATGTGCTCCTACAAGCTGAATCACGCGATTGGGGCGTATCTGGCGAAGAACACGCGGGAGCGGGGGATTTTGAAATCGGCGCATGAGATGGGGGTTCCGGTGTTTGTGCCGGCGTTCAGCGACTCGGAGATGGGGCTGGATACGGCGCTGAACAACCGGCTGCGGGAGTCGACGGGGAGGCACAAGATACGGTTTGATCCGTTTGAGGATCTGGAACATTTTGCGGCGACGCTGCTGCGGCAGAAGAAGTTGGGCATTCTGACCATCGGCGGTGGGGTGCCGCGGAACTGGTCGCAGCAGTTTGGTCCATTCTGCGAATTGCGGCACCGGCGGCTGGGGGAGAATATTCCACTGAAGCGCTATCACTATGGGCTGCGGATTTGTCCGGAACCGGTTTATTGGGGCGGATTGTCGGGGAGTCCTTATAGCGAGGCGGTTTCGTGGGGGAAGTTCGTGCCTCCGGCGGAGGGTGGGAGGTTTGGGGAAGTGTTTGTGGACGCGACAGTCGGGCTGCCGTTGATTGTGGCGGCGGTGTTTGAGCGACTGGACAAGAAGGGGGTCAAGGTGGGAAAGGGGAAAACAGCTGCGGCTCGGAAATAGCGGCTCCAAGCCCAGCGCCCTAAAGGCGAACTCATTTTGCAGAGGCTGACGGCGTGCCTGAAGACCTGCTGATACGAAGCGTAGAAATGCCGCAGGGTTGCCGGCTACGCGCCAGCTTCCGGAGGGGATGAATCGGCGACTGCAAGTTGCTGGTTCTCGGCTTCCTCGAATTCATCGGACGAAGCGTTCTCGGCACGGGTCTTGCGGTAGAGCGGCGCCAGGATGCTGTTTTCTAAAACTTGCGACTCTGCCTGTACCCAATCTTGCACGGCGAGGCCTTCGGCCTGGCCGCGCTCGTCGTAAAGATGCTGGGCGTGCAGGCGGATCTTCCTTTCGAGCAATTCGGTCATGAGAGCTTGCTGCTTTTTTCTGCGCGTATCGGTGTCCACAACTAGATCCTTGCTTGAAACCGTATTTTCCTACAGTTCTATTGTACGAGAAGGCTGTTAACGGATGATTAAATTCGAGATGGCGAAAGAGTTACTGAAGTACCATCATTGTGTATTAGATGCGCTGAGGGAACGGCAGATGCATCCAATGGGTAAGGCCTTCGTAATCATTAACATGTGGAGTGTGTATGAAAAAAGTGAAGACTTCCGAAGCCAAACCAAAGCCATGCCGCAGCACGTTTTCCAGGTATCGGGAATCGGCAATCCTGGCATCGGCCCCGGTCGGAAGAACATTGCCCGATGGCTGCGGAAATTGCGCGGGCAATAAACCCTCATGCCGAACACGGCTGCCAGTTCTATCTTGCCGATTTGACCGAGGTCAGCATCTCGCGCCGCAGGATTGCGTTGATGCGGGACTGGTAACCTTTGCCTTGGGACTTAAGCCAGTCGAGGACATCGGCGTCGACGCGGGCCGTTATCTGGAGTTTGCGGGGACGGTAGAAGTGGCCGCGGCGGGCTTTCTTCCACTGTTCGTCCGTCATTTCGGGGATATCACTGGTGTCGATTTCACGGTCCGGGCGGGCGGCCAGGGCTTTCAGTTTAGCTCGGTCCGCTTTGGTCAACGGCGGCAGGGTCTGCGGGGTGTAGCTAACTATTTTCGTCTTCATAGCGTCGTCTCTCTTTGCGCGTAGCGGGTCGAGCCGAGATGATGCGAAACACATCCACCAACGTGCCGTCACCTTCCTGTTCTCGTACTGTGTGGGCAACAGTGAGAATGAGCAAGTCTTCTACCATGCCAATGGCCTGCCAACGGGGTTCCGCATCCTCGATTCTGTCCTGCACCGAAACGTAAAGCGGATCGAGGAATACAGCGCTGGCTTTCTCAAAGCTCACGCCGTGCTTGCGCTGGTTGGAGAGGTTCTTCGCCTCGTCCCACTCGAATCGCAGACCTTCCACGCGATAATTATAATTATAAAAGTGTAGTTATGCAACGCTGGAGTAGCTTTCTCACGCCCTTCACGCGTCCGGAATGCGCCGCATTAATTCCACCGCTAATCGAAGATCAACACCGCCGAGGCGATTACTGTGGTCCACAGGCCGCGCTTGTCGCCGACCGCCGACTGCGTGACGTTGGCGGTGCGGACGATCTTGTTCGAGAGGCGGTAGATTTGCTTTTTCTCGTCCCAGGAGCGGTCGGGATCGAATTCCACGTTTAGTGTGGTGGCGAGCATTTCGGCGGCTAATTCTTCGGCGTATTCGCCGGCGGCGTCTTCGGTTTCGCCGAAGGAGTGGTGCTCGCTGAGATATCCGTAGGTGTTCTTGTCGGAGGGAATGGCCACGCCGATGGAGGAGGCGAGCAGGCGGTGGGCTTCGTGCGTGGAGTTTTCAGCGACCACGGCAAATACGACCTCGCCGGGGCTGAGATACTTCACGCCCTCTTTGCGGGCGAGCATCTTGCAATTGGGGGGAAAGATGGAAGAGACGCGAACCAGATTCTGAGCGGCGATGCCGGCATCGCGCAAAGCCAACTCGAACGACGTTAACCGCTCACGGTGTTTTCCGACTCCCTTGGTGAAGAACATCCGCTTGGGAACCATGTCTTTGCCCAACGCTGTAGCCTCCGGCGCGAAAATTGTTGAGATGAAGAATGCACAATTTAACACAATGGGTTGTAAAGGAAATATGAATTTCACGTGAGAGCGAAAAAATGCGGGAACCCACTGGCGCGGATTCCCGCCGCGATGCCCGGTTCCGTTTTGGGGGAGGGCCCCGGGCAAAACGGGACTACTGTAACACAATGGTGGTCGAGTTGTGCAAGAGGGTCCCTAATTTTCGGTTTCGCGAACTCCGGTCAGCCTTCGTCGCGGCGGCCGCGTCACTTGGCAGCGACCGAACTGACGGCAATCGTATCCCCGTCGAGGGTACCGGTTACCGTGGCATTCTTGCCAGCCTGCTTGTCCAGGGTGGCGAGAGCCGCTTTGTCGGTGGTTTGCAGAGTGTAGACCTTGTCGCCGACGATCAGTGCGAAATTGGAGCCGTGCGCGACGCAGGCGCGGGTACACTCCGCTGCAGACTCTTCTTCCATGTGCTTTCTGCCGCACATGGAGTCCCCGACCTCGCCGGTAAAGCTCTGCTTGCCGCTGGCAAGGGCGGAAAGACATACAACCGCCGAAAAGCTAAGCACTGCCACCGCTGCGAACCACCGCGACCTGCGATTCATTCCGAATTCTCCTTTGGCTGTGATCGTGAACCTTCGTAGCGCCAGCTACGGATCTAGTTTATCCCGATAGGCGATTGGCGCCGCAGCAAGCAGCAAAGTTTCGCGAAATCGGGAAGCGGGTCACTGCGGCGCCTTGGCCATATATTGCACGTCCACGTCTACGGCTTTTTCCCGGGTGATGGCGGTCACGTGCGTGGAGACCTCCCAATCGAGATTGGCGGGGAGCAGCTTGCGGGCCTGCGGGAGGAATTGCTTGAGGTAGGTGGCGTCATAGACGTCGCCGGGACGAAGCTTCCAGGCGGCGCGAAGCCGAGCCGTCAGATTATTGTCGATGCCGCGAAATTCGAGCTCTCCCATGTGGTAGACGTAGCCTTCGGTGACCACAAGGTGGTAGGCGACCGTTCCAGCGACGTCGTCGAATTCGGCATTCGCTTTGATGGTGGCGGTAACGTAGCCGTGCGAACCGTAGAGTTCCTGGATTGCTCGCAGATCGTCTTCGAGCTGCACTGTGTTTGCTGGCTGACCGATTTTGGCTTGAAGGAGCGGCTGGAGCGCGCCGCTCGCCATTTCTTTATTGCCCGACCAATTCCACCCGGTCAGCTTGTATTGGCTGCCGGGCGTGACGGGGAGCGTAACATCCACGAAAGTTATTTCAGCCTTGCTATCGGTTGCTTCTACGGCGGCCGGTTTGACGACTTTCGGCTGCGGGAGAGCGCACGAAACCTTGAGAAATCCGCGCTCAAGGTAAGCCGGCAGGACGGTGTGATCAACGAAGGAACTCAACAGAGCGCGGGAATATTCGCGACCGGAAAGCCTTTCGGCGGCAGCCTGCAGCAGGGGCATTTCGCTCGCTCCTGAACCGGGGAACTCGACATGGTGAATTCGGATGGTCACATTGGATACGCCATAGTCAATCGACTCGACATGGCCGCTCGGGCCGGAGACCCGCAGGTAGTCGACGTGGCCGGGGATGCCATTTTCCACCAGCAGGGCCTGGAGAACATCGGAGACCTGGTCGGGGAGGCGCCCGGTGAGCGGCAATTCACCGTTGAAAAGAGGAACGTGTTCGTGCAGCTTCTGGAGCAGTGCCTGGTCGGAGAACCAGACGAAGTCCTCGAAGTGGGCAGGAATAAACTTGTCGGCGTCGGTGACCTGCAACGCCAGCTTGGTGCCTGCCGGCGAGTACGAGAAGGTATAGGCAATATTGTTAAAGGCTCCACTCTCGCCCAGTTGCCGGGCCGCCTTGCGGAATTCTTCGTTGCTGACGGTTGCCCCCAGGGGAAGCCCGCTGGCGGCCGCGACTTCCTGCTGGGTAAAGCGCTTACTGCCGGTGATCTTGACCTCGATGAGCTTGTAGGCGGAGGGCGGCATGGAAGCAGCGGTTGTCCCGTCTGCAGGCGGGTTTTGAGCTGCCGCGCTCAGACCGGCGGAAATCAAGCCGAACAACGTTAAGCAGAGCGGGAACAAGCTCCTTAAGAAGAGAAGAAGTCGAGCGAACAATATGGGGGCTGGTATCTTCATCTACTTCGAGCTGGAGGATACTACGTCGCTGGACCTGTGGTTCTTGGCAATATCGATGAAGGCGAGCGCGGCGCGGCTGAGAGCCTTATCCTTGCGGAAGACCAGGGCCAGATCCCGGCGCAGCTGAGCGTCAGCCATAGGGATAGCGGCCAGGACGCCGGCGCGAACGTCTTCCTGCACGTTGGAACGGGCGATGAATCCGACTCCCATGCCGGCCGCTACGAAGCGTTTCAAGAGCTCACTGGAATCAAGTTCCATACTGTAGTTCGGCTTTATCCGCCGCTCGCGAAACAGTTCATCGAGCGCATCGCGGGTGTGGCCGGCTTTGGGAAGAACGAGCGGATACTTTGCCAGGTCTCCCACTGGAGCCGACTTCATTTTGCCCAGCGGGTGATGCGGGGGCGCGATGATGACCAGCTCATCCTGATGGATGAGGACTACGGTCAGCCGGTTGTCCTTTACGGGCAGGGAAACCACGCCGAAGTCGACGGAGTTGTCCGTGACCGATTCCAGAATTCTGGCGTAGTCGGCGCGTTTGATGTTTACGGAAACGCCGGGGTACCGCTTCTTGAAGTCGGCAAACACTTCCGGAAGAATGTGGAGGCAGGTGCCTTCATTGGCGCCCACGGTGATGGCACCGCGAGGGACATGTTCCATTTCGGCCAGAGAGGTGAGCATGGCTTTGCGGGCATCCAGTGTCTCCTGCACGTACTTCAGGAATGCTTTTCCGGCGGCGGTGAGGGAGACTTTGCCGCCGGAACGGTCAAAGAGCTTGGCGCCGACTTCGTCCTCGATCGCCCGAATCTGGGAAGAGATGGCGGGCTGGGTGCGGAAACGCTTCTCCGCGGCTCGTGAGAACGAGGCGTGGCGGGCTACTTCGAGGAAGGTTTGGAGTTGGTCGAAGTCCATGGTTGCCAGCGGCCAGTTGCCAGTTAAAACCGGGACCGGACTGAAAGACTCGCCCGCAAGCCCTGCCAAGTATACGGCCAGCGGAGGGACATGGACAAAGACATCCGAGCCCTATAGGATTTCCTGCCGAGATTGGGGCTATGCACTTACACAAGCCCTAACTAAAGGCGGAATTGGTCTGGGACAGGACCGTCACCCGTCATCTGCCAGAAATCTGCGAGCTCCGACGCGAAGGATCCAATTCCTCCAGCGCTACACGGGCTTCTGCTAGATTTGGATCAAGACTTAAAGCTCTCTGATACGAGATCAACGCTTCCGGCACGCGTCCCGCCACGCGCTGCAGGTTCCCCAGTTGAAGATAGAGCTTCGCGTCCGGATGCTGGGCAGCCGCCCGGGAAACGGCAGCGATCGCCTCCTCCAAAGACGGCATCTTCTCTTCTTTATCGACTCGGGAAAGGCCCTTCAGAGCATCCTGATCGCCGGGATCAAGCTTCAGACATTCGTTGTAGTAGTTTCGCGCAAGAGCAAATTGGCGCAACACCCGATACACACCTCCCAGATTGATCAATGCTCTCTTCCGCAAGAACTTGCTGCGCGTTACCTGCCGCGCCGTCTGATATTCCTGAATGGCCTCCTGCAGATTGCCTTGCGTCTCGCGGCAAAAACCAAGGTCGATGTGTCCGAGAGTGTCTTCTGGATTAATGCCCACGGCATTCTCGAAATGAAGCCGTGCTTCTGTAACGCATTTTTGACCGGTCGCCCGGAATGCCTCCTCCAGCTGGGCCGTTCCCACAATGTCCTCCCCCACGTAATTGTCCGGAGTCACTTGCAAGGAGTGCGTGAATAGTGCCTGGCTGCTTTCCCAGGTTTGCAGCTGCCTCCGGGTCAGAAAAGATAGTACGAGGAGAACTACACAAGCTGCCGCCACGCTCCACCGTGGCTCGATGCGGATTGTCCGCGCCACGTCCGCGAGGCCCCAAACGGCAGCTACGAAGATTCCCACATAGGGCAGGTAGGCATAGCGATCGGCCATGCCCTGCTCGCCCACCTGAACGATCCCGATCATCGGCACCAGTGTTCCCAAGAACCACAACCACCCGAACAAGAAATAAGGCCGCGACCGCCGCCACCGCCACGCCAGCATGCTGATAGCCGCTAAGAATGCGAGGCACAAAGCCGCCTGCCAGAGCGCCAGCCGCGAGCCCTGGGGCGCGTAGAAAACAGAAAGGTGCACCGGCCAGACAGCTTTCCACAAATACATCACATAGGAAAAAAGCGCGTTCACCACGCGGTCTCTCAGTGGAAAAGCTTCCATCGTCTTCATGGCTACCCGGTGCTGCGCGATCACCGTAAGGGTGCAACTACCCGCGCTGAGCGCAAACAGCGGCAGCTTTTCTCTGAGCAATCGAAGTGGCGCAAACTGAGGCAAAGGGAGGATTTGCGAAGGGGATTGCCAATCGTTTATCTGTTGCGGCCCGATCCGTTGCAGCGGCCAGTAATCCATCAGCAGCAGGATGAACGGGAACGTGACTGCCATCGGTTTGGCCGCAAGCGCCAGCGTAAACAGCGCGTCCACGCAGCAATGCCGGCTGATGCCGGGTTTTCGCACGTACCAGAGATAGGCCCAGAGTGCGAGCAGCAGAAACAACATGCTCAACACGGTTTTTCGCTCCGCGACCCACGCCACGCTTTCAACATTGACCGGATGCAACCCAAACAGCGCGGCCACCATCAGGCTGCGTCCGATCTTGCCTGTAATGCGCGACAGCAGCAGAAACAGAATCACCGCGTCGATGGCGTGCAGCAACAGGCTGGTAAAGTGGTGCCCTCCAGCATCCAGGCCGAAAAGCTCACAATCGAGAGCGTGCGACATCCACGTCAGCGGATGCCAATTCGAGAACTGCATGGAAGTCAGCGCCCAGCGGAAGGTTGCCAGCGTAAGTCCTTGCTGAACCTGGAGGTTCTGGCTGACGTAGTCCACATCGTCATAAATAACAAAGGGGTGTCTCAATGCCGGAAAATATACGACAAAAACAGCAGCCGCCAGCAGGAGACAGAGCACCCATTTGCGCCACTGATCCTCTGGTTGGGAGCGCTGTCGAGCGTCGCCGGTCTTGCGGCGCACTGGCCGTGACCCAGGCGCCGCCTTGCGTGAGATTGTTTTCTTTGGCATTGCGCCAGTGAGGAGTCACCACGAGTCGGGCCTTCATTCAACTCCGAACTCTAATCCAATGTAATGGAAATCCGGCGGCAACGTCCGAAGGATTACTGCTTCAACTGCTTTTCAATCGCGGAGACCACTTCTTTCGAATCCGGCGTAACCGCCGATTCGAAGCGCTGCACTACGTTTCCGTTGCGGTCAACCAGGAACTTGGTAAAGTTCCACTTGATATCGCCGGAGATGCCGGATCCGGTGTCTTTGGTCAGGTAAGCGTAGAGCGGAGCCTGGTCGGCGCCTTTTACGGAGATCTTCGCGTACATGGGAAACGTTACGCTGTACTTGCGGGTGCAGAACGTCTTGATTTCTTCGTTGGTGCCCGGCTCCTGCGAACCGAAATTGTTGGCAGGGAAGCCGAGGATGACGAAGCCCCGGTCTTTATACTTCTCGTAGGTCGATTCGAGGGCGCTGTACTGCGGAGTGAAGCCGCACTGGCTGGCCACATTGACCACGAGAATCACCTTGCCCTTATATTCGGCCAGCGGCGCGGGTTTGCCATCGATGGAGTTGAGCGTGAAGGTGTAGATTCCCGATGCGGCGAATAACGATCCAGCCATAATCAACAACGCTCCGGATAAAAGATAGCCGCGAACTCTGGCGAACAACAGCAGGCAAGAAAGTCTCATTCCGTTCCAACTCCTGACGGCATTAGCGCCCGGCGCTCCCATCAAGCGCGCTCATTTTGCCGGAGTCACTGGAGTTGAAGATACAGTGCAGGACAAGGCCCTGCAAGCGCACAATTGTAAAATCTGTGTCTTCTCGTCGGACGAGACGAGCAACGCGGCTCAAGCGGTGGTGCTGAGGGATGTATGTCTGGTGGTCTGCCTTACGATTCTGCCCACAAGCTTAATGGTCTTGGCCGATTCGGATGGCCGGGGCGCCTCATGGTGAGTCGCATCCATCAAACCTTCCTCGATGGCATCGACCGCCAGGTAAGAACGCTCGAGGACGGTGAGCAGATACTTCTGGGCGATTGGACGGTCGGCAGGATGAATGAGATCCCACCAGCGGCGAATCGATTCCTGCACGTCGGCTTCCGACTTTTCGCCCACGACGAGGGCGTCGATCAGCCGGTAGACCTTGCTCTTAATCGCCTGATACGAGACCGACACTTCCTGGGGCATCCTAGCTCCGGAGTTCTAATACGGAAGGATTAGCAATCCGCCAGCCAAACCTAGATGGTTGCAATGTAAGCCCTTTGGCCCTGCCAGCCGGCGATCAATTCTATGAATGGGATAAATCAGAATCCTGAATATGAATTCTGGAAGGGAGCGCCTCGCGGAAAATGGTATTGGACTACCGCAGTTCGCACTTGCCCCAGTGGCAGGCTAGCTCGCTCGGCTAATCTTCGGTGCAAACCTGCGCACCACTCTTGATCCCAGCGGGTTACAATGTTGCGCCCATGCACCCCTGCCTAACGCCTTCACATGGGGCATTGAGATGGAAGCTGAGGTGCGTCGCAAAGCGCTAGATTTCCCGAAACGGAACAAAATTCTGGAGGCCGGATGAAAAAGTTGGTATGGATTCTTTCATTTCTTGTACTGAGCTCAGTTTTGGGCGTCGCGCAGATCTCAGCGCCAGCGACATCATCGCAGAACGGCGACACGCAGGAGCGTATGTTTTTTCCCCGCGACATGTTGTGGGGCTGGGCACAATTTGACTTGGCGCCTCCGCACAACGAAATCGACCCTGGCATCTGCGCTGGCAACGCCGGTCAGTACGGCGGCGTGAACGCACCCTGCAGCATGTTCGCCCGCTACATGCTCTCTGGGATGCTCGAGGTGCGTCCGTTTGGCCGGGGAGAGTTGCGGCGATTCATGGTGTTTGGCGCGCCGTCTTTTCTGTTTGGCAAAACCATACCGCAGACTCTCTACACGTGGTCTCCGGATGCGATTGGCATTGAACATTCGTGGGGCGTGGGGATCTTTATCGCGAAGGGATTCGAGTTTCGCGTGACCCAGCATTTCCTGTTCGATCGCCTGGGGGCGCGCGATACGAATCTCGGTCCAGCCGATCAAGGCAACAACGGGCCATGGGGACGCTACATGACGGTGGGCGTGCAC
>Ga0302225_10000842_pt1 | contig 20998 bp, 12 predicted proteins | sample II_Palsa_E3_2_FD_193515 | JGI IMG/M metagenome (GOLD analysis project Ga0302225, IMG submission 193515) | Peat permafrost microbial communities from Stordalen Mire near Abisko, Sweden - II_Palsa_E3_2 | ecosystem: Environmental > Terrestrial > Soil > Palsa > Peat permafrost | place: Sweden...
GGCTAATTGTGCAGTAAGGTGGCGCGAAAGTATTGGCCAACACGTCAAAGAACCCGTCGATCGCGGTGTATGGATTCATCCACGGCGATATCAGGGCGTCGGCATTCTGCTAGTAGTGTGCCATGCGAAGGGGAAGCTGCGCGGGCGACAGAGGATTGACCGGGGAATCGGTAACAGCTATCTTCTGCTTCTTCAACTTCGACCGTCCTGTCGCGCCTTCTCCAGCGTGGCGCCAAGGCCGGTCGCACGATATTCAGTCCTCATGGACGCGCCGGGTCTAAGTCGTTCGGTCACTATCCAGGTCAAGACGAGAAGGACGAAAGGAACGAGTTGGCTCTTGAACGTGAAGGCTGAATCGTTTGCCGCCAGAAACCTCTTTTATGTTTTTGTGTGTCTCGGAGCTGAAAAGGAAAGAGCAGTGTTTCATGTGGTCCCCAGCAAGGTTGTTGCGGAATACGTTACGAAGAGTCATAGACATTGGCTCGCAAAGCCTAGCAAGGCAGGGAAACCGCACAAGGATTCCGAAGGAGGCACCAAATGTCGTAATAGTGACGAGCCATACGGAGTTTTCTCGGCTTGTCGGCCGGACGGAAGGTCTCCTCGTGAAGCAGGCACGCCTTTTCCCAGAAGGTCCGCTTGGCGGAGAGCACCCGAACACTAAAGGTAGCGTCTGCATCAAATTTTGGGAAATGCTCAAGGACATAAGGCTGGATGATGATCGATTCGTGCGGCCAGTCATCTGAACGAGCTCCCAGCTCAATTTTTACGACCGGACGCACGTAGCCGACGGTATCCGGTGGATAGACGGTCGGGTAGTGAAACAGCAGGCATTGGCCGTCGGGCATGTCGGGATCAATTTCCAGCCGCCAACCAGCGCCACCAATCGCCCCTTTCAGACTGTCGCCGAGAGCGGGTTGAAGTGTGCCCTGTACCCATTGGCGCGATGCTTCCATGAGTTTCGCCAAACGATCCCTGCGCTGTTTCTTGCTCGGCGCCTTATCCGGGGCAGCATCGCCCTCGAAGCCAATGGCCTCTTTGTCCACGATGATGTCGATGTCTTCGGAGAACCGCTGGATGAGCCGCCATGCCTTTGAGAGCGAAGTACCTCCCTTGAATGTGATGGAGTCACCGATGCCAGGAAGAGTAAAGAGCTCCCTCAGGGTCCAGCACACCCAAAGGTCTTTTTCAACGCTGACCGCCTGCAAGCCAAGCTGCGCTTCGACCTGCTGAAAGGCGAGTCGACGTTCGTCGGACGGGAGTTTCAGGAAGGTGTTCACGGATTGGGCACTTGATCCGCGAGTGGGCGCAGCAAGTCGGCAATCCAGGCGGGAGCGTGGCGAAGGTCCCGACGAAGGGCGGGACGATCCTCTTCGGTGATCTGCCGGAGGAGAATCGAACGAACTTTGTTGTCCACCTGATCTTCCCCGAGATAGCGAAGGGCCTGGATCAATGTGCCGCTCTTGCGGCCGGCGGCGGCAAGGTTCCGAGGCACCGTCCGCTTAAGGATAATCTCCTGTTTCCCGAGTTTCACCTTGCGGGAGGGCCCATCGGTAAGAAAGACGATCCGGGATGGCACCTGCTCGGAAAGGCCGAGTACGTTGGCGGCGTATGCTCCCGAAGGTTGGAGACGGATTGCATCGCGTCCCACCAACGCGCGTGCCACGGCATCGGCGGAAGGGGCGACCGTTCCTAGCACGGGATGTTTTACCGGGTAATCGTAGAGGCCCCGAGCCAGCAGTCGTATGACTCCCTCATGTCTAAGTCGGCGAAGGGTCGACTCAATGGCAGCGGTGCTACCCATCCCTTGGAAATGCCTATGAGTGAATACCCAGCCCCTCCTGTGGCCGTAAATTCTACTACGAAGTTGTGCATCAACGGATTGTGGCTTATTTGACGCTGTCATCTTGACGGGAAAATGAACCTCTTTTCCCGTCAATAAAAGAACACATTAATCTTGGCTCGCCAGAGTCCTCCGCTCATCGGGGCCTTATTCGTTAACCGACCCTCTCAGGAAATCGGCTACGGATCGATTAAAGATCGGCCAAGGCCTTCAGAGATGCAGCAGCTCATCGACGCCCAACTCCCTCGCAGGCCTTCGCGGGAAGTCGTCCAGAGGGACGCCGTCGCGCCGGCCAAGCTCAATCGTGTTGTTCCACTGGTCCTTGACCCATGAAACCACTTTCGGACGGGACACAGGGTCGCGCGCAGCCTCGCGCGCCGAGCAGCCGTCGAAGATTTCATCTTTGCCAGATTAACATGCAGGCCAGGTTTTGGGGTCGCTTAGGCCGATTTTCCCCGCCTAAGCTGACCTAAGGTGAGACTCTATTCCGGTACGGTCGCCGAATTTTCAGAGGACTCGGCGCACAACCGGATTGCCGACCGGCTACGGGTCGCCTTTCGCGAATGTTACCGGTATGAGCCCGGTCCCTCGGAGGTCGCTTCATGGCGGAACTCGCTGAGAGCGATGGCACAGGTTTTTGATCGAGCGCAATTGAAAGACAACGGCGTGCTACTCGAATACCAGCTTCCTGCAACTTCCCGCCGGTTGGACTGCATGGTCACGGGAAGAAGTGGCGATCGGTCCGCTCAAGCGATGATTGTCGAGTTGAAACAGTGGGAAGAATGCGAACCAACGGATGGTGAGCTCATCCTTACTCGGACCGGGGGTGCCAAACGCGATGTACTTCACCCGTCAGTCCAGGTAGGCGGATACCGGAATTACCTGGCAGACTCTCATATTGCTTTCCATATCGATCCAGATCCGGTTGGCCTCGGGGCATGCTCTTATCTCCATAACTATGTATTTCGGGAGGGCGACCCCCTCCTGGAGGCGAAATTTGAGCCATGGTTGAAGGAGTTCCCCATCTTTTCGGCGCACGATTCCGAAAAACTCATCGAAGACCTCCGGGTACGGGTCGGAGCCGGAGATGGGATGGGAATACTTGATCGGGTGGAGCGCAGCAAATACCGGCCGAGCCGAAAGCTGCTTGAGCACGTTTCGCGAATGGTTGAGGGGCGTCGCGAGTATGTTCTCCTCGACGATCAAATGATCGCTTTCGATCGGGTGCTCGCCGCAGCACGCTCTGGAAAGAGCAAACGAACAAAAAGCCTCGTCTTGGTGATTGGCGGCCCAGGGACGGGAAAATCGGTCATCGCGTTGAACTTGGTTGCGAGGCTCGCCGCCGAGGGGCTTTCTAGCCATTATGCCACTGGTTCCAAGGCCTTTACAGAGACGCTTCGGCAGATCGTGGGTAGGCGGGCGAGTCCGTTGTTCAATTACTTCAATAGCTACTCGGCGATGGAGCCAAGGGCGCTCGACGTCGTAATCTGCGATGAGGCGCATCGCTTGCGTAAGACGAGTTCGAATCGCTTTACCCCCGCGGCCTTGAGAACAGATAAGACCCAAATTCAGGAGCTGATTGACGTCTCCCAAACGGCGGTGTTTCTAATTGACGATCGGCAGGTAGTGAGGCCGGATGAAATAGGATCAGCTGACCTAATTCGGCAGACGGCTAAGGCGAATGGCGCCGAGCTGCACGAGATTAAATTGGAGGCGCAGTTTCGTTGTTCGGGTTCCGACGCGTTCATTCAATGGGTCGAAAATACACTCGAGTTAAACCGCACGCCCACCGTACTTTGGAATCTCAAGGATTCGTATGAATTTCGAATCGTGGAGTCGCCCGAGGCCCTCGAAGCGGCGATACGGGCACGTCTTATGGAGGGCTATAAGGCGAGGTTGACGGCCGGCTTCTGCTGGCCGTGGTCGAATGCAAATGACGACGGAACGCTGGTCGAGGACGTAACGATTGGCAGTTTTCGTCGCCCGTGGAACGCCAAACCCGAAGCCCGACGTTTGGCCAAGGGCATCCCGCGTGCGCCGCTTTGGGCATACAGCCCAGGAGGAGAGAACCAAGTAGGCTGCATCTACACCGCTCAAGGATTCGAATTCGACTATGTTGGCGTTATCATCGGCACGGACCTGATTTATCGGCCAAGCGAAGGATGGATGGGAGACAAACGGAATTCCTACGATTCGATTGTGAAAAGGTCTGGCGACCGATTCGTCGAATTGGTCAAGAACACGTACCGTGTTCTCTTAACCAGAGGAATGAAAGGGTGCTATGTCTGCTTTTTGGACAAAGCGACCGAGGATTTTTTCAGAAGCCGAACAGAAGGCACATCCATCGACTATCCCGACGTGGTTGAGGAGCAGCAACGCCACGTAGCCGAGGACTGAATGAGCTCCTGGTGGGTGAACCATAAACAGACATTCCGCCACGAATTTCGTGGCGGCTATATCTGGTCTCCTAAGCGCCGAAAAGATGGCAGTAGGAATATTTTTTATGATTACATGCGGCTGGTAAGGCCGGGCGACACTGTTATTTCCTATGCAGACGGCCACGTGAAGGGGATCGGGCTTGCAAAATCGCATTGCTACACGTCGCCAAGACCAGATGAGTTCGGACACATAGGAGAGGTCTGGGACGCAATCGGATGGAGGGTCGATGTCGGCTTCCTTCCTGCCGTTCGAACCATCCGGCCCCGGGATATGCTCGGCGAAATCGGCCAATTGATCGGAATGAAACACTCGCCATTGGGCCCGGACGGAAACGGGCGACAGGCTGTCTATTTGGCGGCGATCTCGGATGCACTCGCCAGCTCAATTCGCCGAGCCGTCGGCATCGAGGCAGCGCCACTTCAAGCTGAGGAAGGTGGCAACAGCACTAATATAGAAATCGATCTACCCGGTGTCGAGGAATGGGAGCGCATCGAGCGTCAAAGGATCGAGAGCGCAGCAATTCCGGAAACCGACCGCCTTGCACTCATCAGGGCTCGGCTGGGTCAAGGTCGTTTTAAGGAAAACGTGAGCCGAATTGAGATCTGCTGCCGGCTGACCCGCGTTTCGAACCCCGTCCACCTCATCGCCAGTCACATCAAGCCGTGGCGGGAGTCCTCGAACGAGGAAAGGCTCGCGGCTGGCAATGGCCTCCTCCTCACCCCGTCCATTGATCACCTCTTTGACCGGGGATTCATCTCGTTCGAGGATACCGGTCAAACTCTCATCTCGCCCGTCGCCGATCCCGATTCACTTCGGCGCATGGGCGTCAACGTAGAAGCGCCGCCACGGGTCGGGGGCTTCAATTCCGATCAGCGCCATTTCCTTCAGCACCATCGCTCATCCATTTTCCTAGCCGCAGTGAGTGAATGATCGTCTGACGACAGCCTCGTAGTAGTCCAGCGCCCGGTTGAAGTCTCTTTGTACGGTCGGGTGAAACTCGACCGTCATGCGGAGCGACGGCGCACTCCGGCCCAAAAGGCCTCTTCGGTTAAAGGAAGTACTTCTCCGCTTTCAAGCTCGGCGTCACGGCGGATGGCTTCTGCCAGAATTTCTTCAGGTTCGGCCGGCGCAAGCGGAGCCGGCAGACTGCCAAGAATCTTGCCGGCCAAATGCAGCCGGTCCTTATCGGGAAGCCGAAGGGCAGCCGCTTCAATCTCTTGGAGGGTATTCATGGTTGGAAAATTGGTCGGCAAATCGGCCCTTGCAAGACGGGATCGGAACCCGCGCTCCACCAAACCTGGCGGCCCGTGCGCCGGCTGTCACCTTACAACTCGATCTCGTTCGAGTCGCCGGCAACAAATACAGGATAGCTTTTTACGTTGTCCGAATCTGGAGGGCCGAGGACTTTGCCGGTCGTCATAAGTCCAGCAATTCATCAACGCCCAACTCCCTAGCGAGCTTTCGCGGGAAGTCGTCCAAAAGGATGCCGTCACGCTTGCCGAGCTCAATCGTGTTGTTCCACTGGTCCTTGACCCACGAAACCACTTTCGGACGGGACACAGGGTCGCGCGCGGCCTCGCGCGCCGAGTGGCCGCCGAAGATCGGCAATTTGGCGTCAGCCAGCCCCTGATAGTGTCTCTCCATGGCTGCCCGGATCAATTGGGCCTTGGCTTCAGGAGGGATTTCGGGGTCGAGTTTACTCTGTCGCTTGGAAGGAAAATCTGCGAGGTCGACATCTCCTCCCACGCTCCCCTCTCGTTCAATCCGTTCGGCCATCTGCAACGCCAAATTGATCCGGCTGTCCCGCTCGAAACGAAGCTGGGGGCCGAAGATCTCGGCCAGTCGGGCCCGTGCGAAATCGCTCTTCAGCCTGCCCATCGTCTGCACCATGACTTCCGTCCGTCCCACCGAGATCCTTCCGAGGACGCCAACGCCTGCGGATTCATCATCGGAATGGCGAAAAGCCTCGGGCATCGATGCCTCAATCCGCTTGGACTCGCCGCGCCGAAGCCATACAAACGAGTCAGATTCAGGCAAATTGTCCTCAGAGGGTTCATCATCAGGCTCGAATTCGGGCAGACTCCTCAACGCCTCGAGAACCTGGTGTCGCGCACCGACGATGCTGAAATAAATGCGGCAAACCTCGATGTCCGAACCTCTCAGCATGTGCTGCATCTGCTCCCGTCCCAAGTCCCGCACCAGATCTACTGCATAGCCAAGATCCATGGCTAGCATCTCCTTCATCTGGCCGAGTGTGGGCTTTCGCTTTAGGGCCAATTCCTCCTTTGTAAACGCCCTCCATTCGCTCTCGAAAGCCTCTTTCAGATTGCGTGGTACCGTGACGGCCGACCCGACAAAGCGGACGAAATGGGGATAGGGTGTAACCCAGCTTAAGAGCAGTTCGAAGGGTCGAAATCGTCCGGCCGCCATCCGATCCACCATTAGGAACGGCTGTGCTCCTTTCCCTGCCCAAAGGTCTTTCACCAAAACGCTTTGGGCATCAACGACGCGCTGGATTTCAAGCAGGGTCGCAAATGACCGGCAACGATACCCGCTCATGACACGCTCGTCGTTGTTTAGCCCCAGCCATCCCGCCTTCTCCCATAGTTCACCCAAAGTCTGTCCCTCGTCGTCCCGGAACCCAGCCAGGAGCCAATGTACCGCTGCGGGGAAAGCCAAGTCCAAGTCAGGCTTATCCCCCATGTCGCCCTCCGGGCTGTGATCCTCGATCGTCTCGCGAAATTCCTCCTCACCAACGCAACTAACCACCCAAGCGATAGCCTTGGGCATCCATGTTCCGTCCAGCCGCAACCAGAAATCATATCCTGGAGGCGCGAATGGATTGAAGGCGCAGGTCGGAGGACATGCGATCGTACTGTTGCGCCCGGCACCGCAGTCGGCCGAACTGATCGGGGCTCCAAGAGCCGGACACGGGCGGTGGCCTTTGGGAATCTTCACGGACGAAAAAACATCTTTTGGAGGCTCAAATGCAAGTAGCTTTGACGTATGCGCTTGTCGCCATCCAAATTGCCGAGAACGCAGATCATCCCCGGGTGACCAATCGCGCCTGAATCGGGTCTTTTCCGAGGTCTCCAGCCCGCACCATACACCACCGACTAGAATGAATCCTGAAGCATCGAGACTTGCCCAGCGAGGCGCTGAGAAGTTGGCAGAATTCATTCTCACGCTGGCCGACGATGAGAACGGTATCGGAGAGTACGTGAGAGCATATATTGCTGCAGATGATCCTCCGGCGGCCGTGGAAGAGCTGAAGACGGAAATCGCGCTCATCAATGCCGGTGAGCGGGAATATGACTATCGGCACCGCCGCGGAAATCTCGTTGTCCAACGGGTGGCCCACGTTCTCGACGCTATCGAACTTGTCATTCTTCCGGCCAGTACACGCGCTGCATTCGACCTGCTCGTTGAGGTGATCGAAAGCGATGAGCAGATCGTAAATCAGAGCGGCGACGCCGATCTCCAACCCACGTTCGAGAGAGTCTGCGACATGCTGCTAGCTGCCGCACGTTCCCTGTATCCTCTTGAGACCAAACCCATTCTAGAACGTTTGGCTCTGGCCGATGATTACGGACTTCGTCAGCGACTCAAACAGGTGTAGAAAGCGGTGTAGAACAACTTTCTTCGTCGTCCCCTAAGTTGTTGGTGCCCGAGGCGAGACTCGAACTCGCATGCTGTTAAGGCACAGGCTTCTGAGACCTGCGTGTCTACCAATTCCACCACCCGGGCAATAATTCCGAAAAGGGAGAACAAAGAACCGTTTTCAAATGCCTGCTGCGTTGGCCACAGAGGGCGGACAACTTCGCCCGCGCCGAAATCAACGGCAAGCAGAAATACCCGCGCCCGGTGCTGGCCGCGCCAAAGCCGACCCATGCCGCGCTAAAAACTCGTCAATCGGCTCAACCTAAGCCATGCAGGATCAATGGGACACAGAATGCGGGTTGTGTCTGGAATCTGCGCTGCGCTAAGACATGGAACGATGTCCACGCCAGGCCGCCTTGCACTCGCCCTTCTCGCGCTAAGCGTTGCTGCAGCCGCAGCGGCGGCCGATGCGCTGCCCCCCGATCTCGAGGCCCTGCGGGTAAAGGCCGAAAAGGGCAACGCGGTCGCGCAGTACAACCTGGGGCTGGCGTATGCCGAGGGCCGGGTGATCCCGGCTGACCTCGCCGAGGCGTATGTCTGGCTGTCGCTCGCGTCGGAGAAGGGCAGCACCAGCAAGTACCTTGGGGTCCTTGTCGCGCGCATGACCGATGACCAGCTTGCCGAGGGCAAGAGGCGGCTCAGCCTGGTTCGTCCGCAGATCGGTTTGCCGGCAGCGACGGTCAGGATACTGCCGGCATCCCCATCGGCCACGGAGGGTCCCTCCCCCTTCAACGATCAGGCGCAAGCCGCGGCTTCCCCGGCGGCACCGTCGACGACGGGCACGCCCGAGCAGGGCGACCTCCAAGCCCAGGTCAAGGGACTCCAGAACAACCTTTCCCAGCAGTCGGCGCTCATCCAGCAGCAGTCCCAGCAGCTCGAGGAGCGCGGCCGGGCGTTGATTGAAGCCATGGCGTCGCTCAGGGACGCGAGAACCCTCCTGGACAACCAGGGCGCAGCCAAGGCAGCCGAGGTCGACAATGCCCGGCAGGCGCTTGACTCGGCGAACGCCGCCGCGGCGGCGGCTCGGAGGGAATCGGCTTCCCGGATCTCGGCACTCGAGAGCGAGGTGGCGAAGCGTGCCTCGGATGCGGACGCGCTTTCGGCACGGCTGGCCGCGGACGAGGCGGCACTCAAGGCCTCGGGAGATGCGGGAGCGAGGGCCCAGGCGTCCGCCGGCGAACTCGAGCGCGCCAAGGCCGATCTCGGCACGACACGGGCCCAGCTTGCGGATGCCCTCAAGAGCGCCGAGGCGGCGCGGGCGGATGCTGCCGACGCCAAGAACCGGTTGGAGGCCCAGGACGCAGCCAAGGATTCCGAGCTCGCCTCCGCGCGCCAGGCGCTTGACACCGCGAACGTCGCCGCCGCGAATGAAAAAAAGCGGGAGATCACCTGGTCCGCATCGCTCGAGAAGGAACTCGCGACCCAAACCTCGGAGTCGGAGGCGCTCACGGCAAAGCTGGCCACGGCCGAGGCGGCGCTCAAGGCCACGGGAGAGTCCGGAGACAAGTCCCAGGCCATCGCGGCCGAACTGGCGCAGGCCAGGAGCGACCTCGCCAGCGCCCAGACGCAGCTCGCCGAATCCACCCGGAATTCCGAGGCGGCCAAGGCGGAGTCGGCCGCCCGCATCGCGTCGATGGAACGGGATCTGGCGAAGGGCACGTCGGAGCAGGAAACCCTCTCCTCCAGGCTGGCCGCAGAGGAGGCGTCCCTGAAGGCCTCGGGCGACTCCGGCGCCAAGGCGCAGGCCCTGGCCGCGGAACTCGCCTCCACGCACAAGGCGCTCGAGGCCGCCAATGCCGCGGCCGAGGAGGCGGCGGGCAACGCGTCCTCCAGGGAGGCTGCCCTCGAGGTGGCCAAGCGGGATGACAATGCGGTTCGCGCCCAGCTCGCCCAGGCAGTCAAGGACGGGGACGCAGCCAATGCGGCGATCGCCGAGGACAAGGCCCGCTTTGAGGAACGGAATGCGGCGACCGCCGATGAGCTTGCAAAGACGAAGGGAGAACTCGGCGCGGCCGCCGTGGACCTCGAGCAGGCGCATTCGAACGCGAAGACGCTCGCCGCCAAACTTGAGGTGGAGGATGCGGCGATCAAGGCCACAGGCGACTCGGGAGCCAAGGCGCAGGCCCTCACGGCCGAGCTCGACTCGACACGAAAGGCGCTTGAGGCGGCGAACACGGCCGCCGAGAACGCCCGGAAGGAAACGGCCTCGCAGGGCGCCGCCCTTGAAAAGGCCAGGGGCGATGCCGGCTCGCTCCGCACCCAGCTGGCACAGGCCCAAAGGGACGCGGACGCGGCCAAGGCCGACGCCGCTTCCCGGGCAGCCTCGCTAGCATCGGATTTCGCGAAGCACTCCTCAGATATGGCGGCGATGTCCGCCAGGCTGGCGGCGAGCGAGGCTGCGCTGAAGGCGTCCGGCGACACCGGCGCCAAGGCGCAGGCCCTGGCCGCCGAGCTTGCCTCGACGAAGGAAACGCTCGAGGCCGAAAACGCCGCCGCCACGAAGGTGATGAAGGAGGCGTCGTCAAAATCCGCGGCGCTGGAGCAGGCCGAGGGCGAGCTCGACTCGGAACGCATCCAGCTTGCGCAGGCCCTGAGGGACAGGGAGGAGACCAGCGCGAGGCTCGCGAGGGAATCGGGCCGCGTGCAAACGCTTACCACCGCAAATGCGGAAGCGGAAAAAACCAGGAACGACCTGGCCGCCTCCAGGACCCAGCTGGCCCAGGCGCAGGCGAACGCCGACAAGCTTTCGGCCAGGGTGGCCGCGGACGAGGCGGCGCTCAAGGCCGCAGGGGACTCGGGAGGAAAGGCGCAGGCCCTCTCCGGCGAGCTTGCCTCCACGCGCAAGGAGCTGGAGGACGCCACCGCGGCCGCGGAGAATGCCCGCAAGGAAGCGGCCTCGAAATCGTCCGCCCTTGGGCAGGCGGACAGCGATCGCAGCGCGGTCCGCGCCCAGCTGGCCCAGGCGCTGAAGGATGAGGAAGCGGCCAAGGCGGAGTCGGCGTCCCGGATCGCCGCCCTCGAGGCGGACCTGGCGAAACGCTCCTCCGAGACCGAGTCGCTTTCCGCCAAGCTGGCCGCGGATGAAACGGCGCTGAGGACCTCCGGCGACTCAGGCGCAAAGTCCCAGGCGCTGGCCGCCGAGCTCGCCTCCGCGCAGCAGGCCCTCCTGGCCGCAAACACCTCCGCCGAGAATGCCCGGAAGGAAGAGACCTTCCAGGCCACCACCCTCGAGGAGACCAAGGGTGAACTCACCTCGGTTCGGGCCCAGCTTGCCCAGGCGCAGAAGAACGTGGACGCCGCCAAGGCGGAAACAGCGTCCCAGGTCGCCACCCTGGAGACGGTCCTTGCGAAGCGCTCGTCCGAGACAGCGGCGCTTTCCGCGAAGGTGTCGGCGGAGGAGGCTGCGATGAGGACCTCGGGCGATGCCGGCGCCAGGGCGCAGGCGCTCGCCGCCGAGGCCGCCCAGGCAAGGAGCGACCTGGCCGCGACCCGATCCGAGCTGGCGCAGGCGCTCAAGGGCGCCGACGCATCGAAAGCCGACGTGTCCTCGCAGGCCGCCGCCCTCGAGCAGTCCAAGGCCGATGCCGGGGCGACCCGCGCGAAACTCGCCCGGGCGCTGAAGGATGAGGAAACGGCCAAGGCGGAATCGGCTTCCCAGATCGCCTCGCTCCAATCGGATTTGGCCAAGCGCTCCTCGGAGACGACGGCCCTATCCGCAAGGCTCGCCTCGGACGAGGCGGCGCTGAAGACCACGGGCGACACCGGCGCCAGGGCCCAGGCCCTGGCGGCCGAACTTTCGCAAGCCAAGAGCGACCTTGCGGCGACCCGCGCCCAGCTGGCGCAGGAGGAGAAGGGCGCCGAGGCCGCAAAGGCGGACGGCTCCGCGCGCGCCGCAGCGCTCGAGCAGGCGAAGGGCGCCGAAGAGGCAATACGCGCCAAGCTTTCCCAGGCGCTCAAGGAGGAGGAGACGGCCAAGGCGGAATCAGCCTCCCAGATCGCCTCGCTCCAATCGGAACTGTCTAAGCGCTCCTCCGAGACCGCGGCGGTTTCCGCAAAGCTGGCCTCCGATGAGGCGGCGCTGAAGTCCACGGGCGACACGGGGGCGAAGGCCCAGGCCCTGGCCGCAGATCTCGCGCAGACGAGGAGCGACCTTGCGGCGACTCGCGCCCAGCTGGCGCAGGAGGAGAAGGGCGTCGAGGCCGCGAAGGCCGACGCCTCCGCCCGCGCCGCCGCGCTGGAGCAGGCGAAGGGCGAGGACGAGGCGACACGCGCCAAGCTTGCCCAGGCACTCAAGAACGAGGAGACGGCCAAGGCGGAATCGGCGTCCCAGGTCGCCTCCCTCCAATCGGACCTGGCCAAGCGCTCCTCCGAGAGCGCGGCGCTTTCCGCGAAGCTTGCCGCGGATGATGCGGCGCTGAGGACCTCGGGCGATACCGGCGCCAGGGCCCAGGCCCTCGCCGCCGAAGTCGCGCAGGCGAGGAACGACCTTGCCGCAACACGCACCGAGCTGGCGCAGGCGCTCAAGTCCGGCGATGCCACCAAGGCCGATGCGGCCGGCCTCGAGCAGGCCAACGCAAAGCTTTCCGGGGAGAACGGCGCGCTCCAGGCCAAGCTTGCCGCGGATGAGGCGTCGCTGAAGGCCTCGGGTGATACCGGCGCAAAGGCCCAGGCGATCGCGGCCGAGCTCGAGAAGACCCGGGGCGATCTCGCCTCGACCCGCGGTCAGCTGGCGCAGGCGCTCAAGTCCGGCGATGCCGCCAAGGCCGACGCGTCCGCCCATGCGGCCGGGCTCGAGCAGGCCAATGCGAGGCTTTCCGGGGAGAATGGAACGCTCGAGGCCAAGGTCGCCTCGGACGAGGCGGCGCTCAAGGCCTCGGGCGATTCCGGCGCCAAGGCGCAGGCCCTCGCCGCCGAGGTCGCGCAGGCGAGGAACGACCTTGCCGCGACCCGGACCCAGCTGGCGCAGGAACTCAAGGCCACCGAGGCTGCAAAGGCGGACGCCTCCGCAAGGGCCTCGGCGCTCGAGCAGGCCAAGGCCGACGGCGATGCGACGCGCACCAGGCTAGCCCAGGCGATGAAGGAGGACGAAACAACCAAGTCGGAATCGGCGTCCCAGATCGCCTCGCTTCAGTCGGACCTGTCCAAGCGCTCCTCCGAAAGCGCGGCGCTTTCCGCGAAGCTTGCCTCGGACGAGGCGGCCCTGAAGACCACGGGCGACTCCGGGGCCAAGGCCCAGGCGCTCGCCGCCGACCTCGAGAAGGCCCGGGGCGACCTCGCCTCGACCCGCGGGCAGCTGGCGCAGGCGCTCAAGGGCGGCGAGGACGCCAGGGCCGACGCATCGTCGCGGGCCGCCGCGCTCGAGCAGGCCAACGCAAGGCTTTCCGGGGAAAACGGCGCGCTCCAGGACAAGCTCGTCAAGGCCGAGGAGGCCGGGCTGGCGGCGCGCGTGGCCGCCGAGAGGACCTCCGGCGACGCCGGGGCGAAGGCGCAGGCCCTCGCCGCCGAGCTCGAGAAGACCAACCACGACCTCGACACGGCCCACGGGCTCCTCGCCCAGGCGCTCAGGAATTCCCAAGCGGCGAAGGCGCAGTATGAGGCGGAGGACGCCGCGAAGTCCGCGGAGCTCGCCTCGGCGCGCCAGGCGGCCGAGGCCGCGAGTGCCTCGGCGGACGGCGCGGCCAAGGCCCAGGCCCTGGCCGCCCAGCTCGACCAGGCGAAGACCGACCTGGCCGCGACCCGGGCCCAGCTGGCGGATGCGCAGAGGGGCGCGGAGGCGTCCAAGGCCGACGCGGACGACAAGGTTGCGCTTGAGAAGCAGGTCGCCGACCTGACGGACCGGCTGAACGTGGCGACGCGCGCCGCGACGCTCTCCCAGGAAGAGAATACCCGGCTCACGCGGTCGGTGCCGGTACGTCCGTCCGCCACCGTCGCATCGGTGCGGACGCCGACGCCGGTCCCGACCCCGGAGGAGCGGACGCACACGGTGGTGGAGGGCGACACGCTGACGAAGATCTCGCTGGAATACTACGGCACCGCGAGCCGGTGGCAGGCGATCTACCAGGCGAACCGCGACTCGATGCCCAACGAGGGGAGCCTGTCGATCGGGACCGTCCTCAGAATACCGTAGGTCCGCTCACTCCCCGGGCTTGGGAAGGAAGTCCTCGATGTGCGGGATCTCGTGGACCCGGCGGCCCCCGTTCCTGCGCGCGAGGTAGGGATCCTCGTCGAGCTTCATCTCGACCTCGTCGCCGTCCTCGGCCTCCTCCTCGTCGTCCTCCTCGTCGGCGACGATCCATTCCTGCTCGTCGAAGACGTGCGACATGCGCCGCGCCACCGGCGCGAGGACGAGGGCGGGGTTCTTGACGCGGCCCTCCTTCACGTGCTCGAAGAGGCAGGGGTAGAACTTGTCCTCGAACTTCGCCCGGAAGTCCCCCACCCACTTGTTGGGGACGCCCTCCCGGTGGTTGAGGAGCACCACGTCCGAGAAGTAGATGCAGGCCTCGAACCAGGCGAAGAGCTTCGGGTGCTTCTCCAGGAGATGGCAGTCCACGACGCAGAGGACGCGGGCGACCTCGGCGCCCCTCCCGGCCAGCCACGCCTTGAATTCCTCGATCTGGTCGATGGGATTGCGCCGGCCGTCGGCCACGATGAACACATGGGTCGCGTCCCCGGGGAATTCGGAGTCGATGCCGGTCTCCGCCGCGTGGCGCCAGCGGTCGGCCCGGGCGAACCTCGTGTCCGAGAGCCCCGGCTGCTCCCGCTCCGAGAGGAGGACCGCGGGCCGGTCCCCCTCGCCCAGGCCGCCCTCGATCAGGTCGGCCAAAACCTCGCGGCGCCCGGAGCCGGCCGCCCCGAGAACGAGATAGACCAAGGGCTTGTCATCGGGCGGGATCAGGATCGGAAAGTCTTATCTTCCCCTGGCTTGCGCAAGGAGGAGCCCGGGGGCACACGCGTCACGGTTGTCTGGGCGCAGCATACGGTATTTTCAGCACATGGATTAGGGAAGTAGCCTCGTTTGGCGTATCGCTGGAGAATGGCCGGTCTCCTCCACCGCCAGCCTGCGCGCGTCCGTCCTAGGGAATGTCCCGGCCCGTTCAACGGCAAAATGGCGGGAGACCCGGATTTGCCCGTGAATCCGGCCCACGGGCGCCCGCCCATTTGAGAAAGATTTGAGCATTTGGTCCTTTGAAGTCCCGGGGTTCGGGCGTCTACTCCGCATCGATCCAGCACGAGGGCGCGCTTCCGGGCGGCCGGATCCCCGCCCGCCCGGAAGCACGCCCAACACCCCCATGAACCCACCCCTCTCCCGCCGCACGCTGCTCGCCGCCGCGTGCCCCGCGCTTCTCCTCCTCGCGCCGCAGGCGTTCGCGTTCATCCTGCCGCCGCCGACCATGACGATCACCAGCGTCTTCACCGGCTCGCCCGAGTACTATACCTACACGCTCACGGACCCAGTTGCCGCCCTCACCGAGACGATGACCACCCCGGCCCTGAGCCCGAGCCGGACCACCACGATCAACTCCTACACCTCGACGGCCACGAGGAACTGGGCCGTCTACGCCTTCGCCACCGAGACGCTGACGAACCCCGGCGCCATCTTCTCCAACTACCAATGGGGCTACCAGGCCTCCACGGTGATCTATGACCCGGTCCGCGGCACCTGGCCGACGACCACGGACACCTTCACGACCACGAACAACTCGCCCATCACGGACAGCAACGCGTTCGTGTCGGAGGGCGTCTCCGTGCATTATTTCTACGACGCGCCGAGCAAGACCGCCCAGGTGCACCTGGGCGTGTATGATCCCGAGATGCGCGCATGGAACACGGTCACCTACGTGACGGAGAACGGCGGCACGGCGCTGACTCCCATCAGCCCCCACTACGTCAGCATCGCCGAGGACCAGGGGATGGTGGCGTGGCTCTACACGTCCAGTCCCGGGCTGAACACCTCCACGATCGAATATGCCTTCTATGACGGTGCCAGGCACGAGTGGTTCCACGGGTCCGTCTTCGTGACGGGCTGGAATCCCTTCTCGATCCAGGACGCCACGCTGTACTATTACCCGACGAAGACCAGCCCGGCGGTCGCGGTCGGCTACAACCACACCACCGGGAGCTTCACCAACCAGGTCACGGCGCCGATCTCCGCGTTCACGCTGGGGGCCTCCTACAGCTCGCGGGCCTCGAAGATGGCGGTCTGGGTCGCGGACATGTCGGTGGGCGGATCCAGCGTCATCAACTGGGGGGATGGCACCGAGACGTCGGATGGGAGCACCTATCACGACTACTCGCTGGCCAGGACCTACACCGTGACGCAGACCGTCGGAGGCTTCGCCGGCGGGAGCGCGACCTCCTCGCAATCGATCGTCATCCCCTGACCGGGGAGCCCTCCGGCCCGGCCGCCTTCAGAATTTGAAAACCTGGTTCTGCGCGGCGTTGCGCATCCAGTGGTCGACCAGGACCAGCGCCGCCATCGCCTCGACGATCGGCACGGCGCGCGGCAGGACGCACGGGTCGTGGCGGCCCTTGCCGACGAGCTCCACGGGCTTTCCCGAGACATCCACGGTCATCTGGGGCTTCATGATCGTGGCCGTCGGCTTGAAGGCCACGTTGAAGAAGATCTCCTCGCCGTCGCTGATCCCGCCCTGGATCCCGCCCGAGCGGTTGGTCGCGGTGCCGATGCGGCCGGTCTTGGGCACATAGGCGTCGTTGTGCTCGGAGCCCTTGAGGAGGGTCCCGGCGAACCCGCTCCCGATCTCGAAGCCCTTGGTCGCCGGCAGCGACAGCATCGCCTTCGCGAGGTCCGCCTCAAGCCGGTCGAAGACGGGCTCGCCGAGGCCGGCGGGCACGCCGCGCACGCGGCACTGGATGACGCCTCCCACGGAGTCGCCCTGGGAGCGGGCCTCCTCGATCCGCCGGATCATGGCCGCGGCCGTGGCGGGATCCGGGCACCGGACGGGCGTAGCGTCGACTTCCGCCTGTGTCGGGAACGCGTCGGCCGCCGCCGCCGGCAGCGCGATGTCGTGGACCCGCGTCACGAAGGCCCGGATCTCGACGGCGCCGGCGAGGGAGAGGATCTTCCTCGCGACGGCGCCCGAGGCGACGCGCCCGATCGTCTCGCGGGCGGAACTGCGGCCCCCGCCGCGGTGGTCGCGGAAGCCGTACTTGGCCAGGTACGTGAAGTCGGCATGGGACGGCCGGAACTTCTCCCGGAACTCGTCATAGGCGCCCGGGCGGGCGTCGGAATTCATGACGAGCATCATGATCGGGGCGCCGGTCGTCTTCCCCTCGAACAGGCCCGAGAGGATCTCGACCTTGTCCTTCTCCTTGCGCGGGCTCACGATGTCGCTCTGGCCGGGCTTGCGCCGGTCGAGGTCCCCCTGGATGTCCGCCTCCCCGAGGGGAAGCCGGGCCGGGCAGCCGTCGATGACCACCCCGACCGCGGCGCCGTGACTCTCGCCCCAGGTGGTGACCGTGAACAGTTTTCCGAACGAATTGGGCATGGACTCGCGGCAGGGTTGAGCCGCCTAACCCGCCCCGCAAGAGGCAAATCGGGCAGCCCGAGGCAACCTTCCCATCCAAAGGACGTCATACCACAAGGCCATTTACAATCCCCGCGCTTTGCCCTTTCATCTCCGCTCCCAATCTGCATGACATTGCGCCCTGCACGCCTGTGGCTGTCCCTTGGCCTCCTTGCCGCCGTTCCCGGCCTCCTGGCGCAGCTTCCGCCCGCGAACACGATCAGGCCGCTGCCGCCCGTCGTCAGCCCGATGCCCCCCGTCATCACCCCGATGCCCCCCGTGAAGAACGACGCCATCGTGGACTCGTTCAAGCTGAGCGACGGTGACATCGACGCGGTCCTGGCCGCGCTCGAGATCTACACGGGCCGCACCATCATCCGGCCCGGGCAGCTTCCGACGGGCTCCTACAACCTCAAGATCACGCGGCCGATCCCGAAGGTCGAGCTGGTGACCGCCCTGGAGACGGAGCTCGCCCTGAACGGCGTCGCCGTCACGCCCATGGGCGACCGCTTCCTCAAGGTGACCGCGCTCTCGCAGGCCAAGAGCGAGGCCCCCGAGATGATCATCGGCTCGTCGCTCGACCTCCCGCCCAGCGGGAGGGTCGTCACGAAGCTCTTCGAGCTCAAGTTCCTGCGCGTCTCGGAATTCGTGCCACAGATCCAGACGATCATGACCCCGGGGATCGGGGGCGGCATCGTCCAGCTCGAGAAGTCCAACGTGGCGCTCGTCACCGACTCGCTCCAGAACATCCAGAAGATCGAGCGGCTGATCGACGAGGTGGACAAGCCCCGCGCGGGGAGCCTCATCCCGAAGTTCTACCAGCTGCACAACGCGAAGCCGAGCGACCTGGTGACGAAGATCCACGCCATGCTCTCGGGGCCGGCGCAGAACCAGCTCCGGGCGACGACCACCTTCACGCCGGACGACCGGAGCGGCCAGATCGTGGTGATCGCCGACGAGCGCGAGTACCCCCTCTTCGACTCCCTGATCGAGAAGCTCGACGTCAACGCGGACGCCAACACCCGCAACGAGGTGATCTACCTCAAGCACGCCGACGCGAAGGATGTCTCGACCCTCCTGTCGGCGCTGATCTCCGGGCAGAACAGCGCCGCGTCGAAGGCCGGCAGCCAGACGGGGAAGCCCGGCCAGCCCATCACGGCCCCGGTGCCGGGCCAGCCCGCGCCGGTCGTGGTCACGACGGCGAGCGACACGCTCCTCTCGGGATCGACCGAGTTCAGCAGCCTGGTGACGCTCCAGGCCGACGAGCGGACCAACTCGGTGGTGGTCTCCGGGACGGTCGACGACCTCCGGCTCATCCGCTCCATCATCGACAAGATCGACATCCTCCTCGCCCAGGTCCGGATCGAGGTGGTGATCGCCGAGGTCACCTTCAGCGACACGAGCAACAGCGGCATCAACACGTCCGCGACCACCGGGCCCTCCGTCGCGCTGGGGGCCGGGGGCACCGTGCTCGGGGCGACCGGCGCGGTCGCCGGGCTCTCCCTGACCTCCCTGGCCTCGCTTGCGGCCGCGGCGAACCCCACGGCGACGGTGACCGGCTCCACCACCCTTACCCCGACCCAGCTGGCCGGGGCCGCCGGCTTCAGCACCTTCAACCCGCTCAACGTGGTCGCCACCCTCTCCAGCCTGGGCGGCATCAGCAAGACGAAGATCCTCCAGGAAAGCACGATCGTCACCACCCATAACAAGGAGGCGGAGATCACGGTCACCGACCAGCTTCCCGTCATCACGGGTACGACGGCGACGCCCGTCGTCGCGGGCACGACCAGCTCGTCCTTCGCCCAGTCCTCCACCGTCACGTACAAGGACATCGGCATCACCCTCAAGGTGACGCCGCTGATCGGCGACGACGGGAGCATCCAGCTCAAGGTCGACCAGACGGTCGACGACCAGGGAACCCCCGTCGTGATCAACGGCAACAGCCAGCCCCAGATCAACCACCGCGAGGCGACCTCCTTCGTCAACGCCCAGAGCGACGAGCTCGTCGTCCTCGGCGGCTTCCAGAGCAGCTCGAAGTCGATCAGCCGGCAGCGCTTCGGCATCATCTACGAGATCCCGATCCTGAGCAACCTGCTCGGCTACCGCACCAACGACACCGAGCGCACGGAGCTGCTCCTCTTCCTGCGCCCGCACGTGATCAAGCCCGAGGAGGCCACCCACGACACGAGGCGGGCGATCGAGGGCATGGGCAACCGGGACCAGCTGAACCACTACCTCGCCGATCCCACGCGCATCCCCGACGCCGAGATGAGCGTCAAGGAGCGGTGGCGCTAGGCCGAATCCCCATGCCGACCGTCGCACAGGAATCGATCCCCGCCCCGCTGGCGCCAAGGCTCGCCGACGAGCAGCAGCAGAAGGTCCTCGAGGCCCCCCGCGGGGAGAGGCTGGCCGCGCTGGCGGCGGCGCTCGGCGTCGACGAGAACGAGGCGCTCTCCATCACGGCGGGCGCCGCCGGGCTCGACATCGCCACCAACCTGGAGACGGACCCCGGCGCCCGCGGTCTCCTGCCGGCGAGGCTCGTCCACGATTTCCAGATCATCCCGATCCGCTTCGACGCGCCGGTGTCCGCGGAAGGCGATCCCGAGCCCACGGCCGCGACCCCCCTTCACCTGGCCTCCGCGTGGCCGCCCGACCCGGCGATGGCGGACTGGCTGCGGACCTTCACGCCGAGGCCGCTCGTCTGGCACCTCGCCGTGCCCGAGCGCGTGCACCAGCTCATCATCGAGAACTTCGGCGTCGGCTCGGGCGCGCTGGAGGACAGCGACGAGGGCTACGTCGCCCCGGAGGCCCAGAGGGACGCCGAGGCCGACGTCGACGAGGACGCCGCCGTCGTCCGGTTCGTGACGGACGTCATCACGCAGGCCGTCGACGACCAGGCGACCGACATCCACTTCGAGCCCCAGGAGGGGCAGCTGCGCATCCGCTACCGGGTGGACGGGCTCCTCGTCCCCGTCTCCGTCCCCGAGAACCTGCTGCGCTTCCAGGACGCCATCATCTCCCGCGTGAAGATCATGGCGCGGCTCAACATCTCGGAGCGCCGGCTCCCCCAGGACGGCAGGATCAACTTCAAGTCGGGCGGCACGACCCTCGACATCCGCGTCTCGACGATCCCGACCATCTACGCCGAGTCGATCTCGCTCCGCCTCCTCAACAAGAAGAAGGAGGCCTACACGATGGACAAGCTCGGCATGAGCGCCGAGGAGCAGTCCCAGATCAAGAGCATCCTCGACTATCCCCACGGCATCATCCTCGTCACGGGGCCGACCGGCTCGGGGAAGAGCACGTCGCTCAACGCGTTCCTCCGGCAGATCAATTCCACCGACCTGCGGATCATCACGATCGAGGACCCCATCGAGTACGAGGTCCCCGGCGTCAACCAGATGCAGGTCCGCTCGGAGATCGGGCTCACCTTCGCGAGCGCTCTCCGGCACGTGCTCCGCCAGGACCCCGACGTCATCATGGTGGGCGAGATCCGCGACCGCGAGACGGCCGACATCGCGATCCGCGCCTCCCT
>Ga0302225_10000844_pt1 | contig 20980 bp, 22 predicted proteins | sample II_Palsa_E3_2_FD_193515 | JGI IMG/M metagenome (GOLD analysis project Ga0302225, IMG submission 193515) | Peat permafrost microbial communities from Stordalen Mire near Abisko, Sweden - II_Palsa_E3_2 | ecosystem: Environmental > Terrestrial > Soil > Palsa > Peat permafrost | place: Sweden...
ACCGGATGGATCTGGTACTTGGCGGCTATGGCGTGGACCGGCTCAATGCCCTTCAGGGCTTCGAGACCGACACGGGCTTTCAGATCGGGACTATGCTGACGGCGTTTCTTTGACATGGGGATCGCTGAATCCTTTCTGGATTATGCGACCCGCGGTGTCTAACTTTTGGGGACCACCTCAATCATCCAATGGAGCAATTTCCCAAGCGAATATACGTCCGAGGCAGGCGAGACCTCCTCTTCCAATCCATTCTCGACTTCCGGAGCCATAAAACGCGCCGCGCCGACTGCCTCATCTAGCAACGTGTGTCGCTCTCCGCCTTCGACATAGCAGATGCCGAAATCCCCGACTACCGGCTGAAGATCATTGGTAACAAAAATATTTGCGGGCTTTACGTCCCGATGAATGACTCCTTTGGAATGCGCGTAGGCGATGCCTTCGCTAACTTCGCGAAAAAAAGTCAGCTTTTGTCGCAATGCCCAATTGCCGACATTCAATCTATCTAGAGAACCATTTTCGCAGAATGGCGCTACGGAAAATGGCTTACTGCCGGTGAGGTCAGCATCGAGGATCCTTAGGACATTTGGATGCTCACTCGTACGAAGCACCGAAACTTCGCGTTCGAATCTGGGCAGGCGAGCGACATTTTTCAATCTTTTGAGCACACAAATCACGCCAGGTCGCTTAACGTTTTCGACCAAAAATGTATGCGCTTGTCCTCCCTCGCCGAGGGACTCCGTTACTTGCCAGTCTCCGTATCGTTGGGAGGCCACCGAAAATAGCTGATGCAAGGATGTGTATCCGTCGACGCATTTCCTGAGGAATCATCCCATTTTGAGGAGATATGGTTCAGTCGCACACCAGGCGCGGCCGCCTTTCCGCTACCCAATAAAAGACGCAGAACCGCAAATGTCCTATGCCGTTGCCATGGGTTTAACGCCGGCTCCGCGCCGCCCTATAATTCTCTCCCTGCATGACTGCCACTCGGGCGACGGCGAAATCGCCGCCTTCCTTCCGGCGGGTCGCTTTCTTGTGACCTTTGGCACTCTGTAGGCGCGCGACGGACGCGGCGCGGCCTTTTCGAGGGACTCCGGCTTTGGTTGTGGCGGGGCTTCGTCGATTTCGGCATGATGATCGGTCACGGCGGGACTTGGCGGCCCCTTGACGGGGGCATCCTTTTCGAGGGATGGCGGTTTCGAGCGAAGCACCTGCGAAGCCACGTAATCGGGGTGCCGGCGAAGCCAGGCCTCGATGTCCTGCGGGTAGGCATACCTCCCGAAGAAGGGGTTATCGCCAAACAGCTTTCCAGCCCGCCGTACGCCTTTTTGGAACCAGGTCGAGTAACCGAGCTCCCGGAGTTGTTTTGCGTCGCAGAGCATCCCTCGCAGCCCAGCTGCTCCGGAACGGTGGAGTGGATTCGGGTCTTCGGGGAGGGTATGCGTGGTCGGGGGCATGCCTCAATTGTGGGGCCCCGCGAGGAGGCGCCCGGTCACTCGGCCCCACTGCCTATTGCCTCGAAATCAGGCGATGGGCGCGGCGACGTTGGGCAATTCCGGCCGGCCTGGGGGCCAAGGCACCCGTTGTGCGGAAACGGTGACTTGGGAAGCGGCGCGGCAGGCGTCGGCACGACTGGGAGCCCATCTTAGGGCCATGCCAGGAACGCTCGCCCTTACCCAGGAACAGGAAGCCGCCGTCAGGGCGACACTGGCTCAATTCCCATTGAGGGACCAGGCTCTCGCCGAACTCCTGCTCGGCAGTGGGTATAGGGTCACAGAGGCGCTTTCGCTCAGTGTGGCGGACGTTTGGGCGGTCGGAAGGGTCAAACCCCGGGTTACTGTTCGCAGGGCGCAGATGAAGGGAGGCCGGTCACCTTGGAAAAGGCGCGTCACCGCACGCTCAGTGCCGCTCAACTCGCGTGTGGTCGCGGCGCTGGAGGCGTATCTATTCTCGCGATTTGGGAGCGCAGGTCCCGCGAATTCCGAGGAACCGCTTTTTCCCAGCAGGAGTGGGGGCGGGCGTTTGTCGCGCTGGAGGGTGAACCAGATTGTCCACCAGGTGCTCGAGGCGGCAGGCATTGATTCGCGGCCGGGCACCGGTCAATTCGGAACGCACAGCCTAAGGAAGACGTTCTGCAAGTCCGTTTACCGTTTAAGCAATAATGACTTAGCTCTTACGAGGATCGCAATGTCCCATGCCTCGATCCAAACGACCCAGGCCTACTTGCCCATTGCGACCGAAGACGTGGACAGGATCGTCATGGGTCTAGGCGCGCAGGAAACGCTGGAGACTGCGGCGCAAGGAGCCCGAAGAAAGGGCACATGATTTCACGAGGGACCTGTGTACCATGGAACAGGTGGCGTAATCGGCGCCAAAGGCGCGCGAGACCCAGTGGCGCCGATCCGCCCCATGCGAGGTTCTCCCACAACGTTTCGATTCTGGCGTGCGCCCATCCCCCCGGGGGGTGCTGAAACGCTTGGTCGGTCGGGCAAGCCGAGACTCCCGGTCGTCGTCGGGGGCAGATGTTTCCCGGCGGCGGCGTGATCTAATTGTCGTCGGGGGGCCCGGTTGGGATGGCAATCCGTAGCGAAGTGGGAGCTGTGTTGGCCACCCCCCCGGGGGGGAATGGGCTGGCGGGTCCAGGTTTCGGGGGTCATTGGCGCCGAGTATAATCGACGGATCGACTTGGATTCAGCCGCGCGGTCTTCGTGGGAAAATACCATGCAGGACGCTAACAGGCAGTTGTTTATGACAAATACGGGTGAAACGATCTTCACCGCACTGCTCGCCAAGTAGTTGCGGGTTGCGACCCAAGCCGTTTCGCCCTCGGCTCCGTCCAAGCTTTAGGGGTGAACAACCTCCCCTACCTATACAGCGTCGGCGCCGATGATCAGAGACTCGCGGCTGCCCTACGGGCCAGCGGCAACAAGACCGAACTCATCTTCCCGGAGGACGATTCCCTTCTGGAGCAGTTTGCCAAGGTCCAACGAAGGAACAGCGGCAGCTACTACCAATGCAGGTTCTGTTCTGCGCAGCTCGTTGCACGACGAAACCCGGCATCCGGGTACGGATTTGCGACGAAGGCGCGTTCAGCAATTGAGAATCCCTGCTCGCGGTGTTCCGGAATCCACACGTCGAAGCTGATCGCCTTCGACAGCAGCCCTTCAAGCGGACTCTTCGACAAGTTGGTTAATTCCCGGCAGGCGGCTAACCGGGCGCGGTTGAGGCTGAAGAAAGCCGTGCGATTTATCGCTCACCTCAGCAAGACCAGCAGGTCCACCGGCAACGAAGCGCGCGGCCTCGGGACATCAACCATCTCCCTCGCTGGACTTCTCTTGAATCTGACTGAGGGTGCGAATCTGAGCGTCAACTTTCCGGAGCGTGACTATGTGAAAAACTTCCAAGAGATCACTCCTTACCTTGAGGCACATATTCGCGCCATTGGGTCGAGCTACGAACTCGACAGGGGCAGGGACCGGTTGGTTTTCCCTTCGGCGACCAAGGACTTTGATGAAATTGTCTCGGCCGCAATCGATGTTCCGAGCCTGAACGGTGACCTCCAGGGGACAGCGTTTGTCATTGGTCGCATCTTTCGCGTTGATGAGGATAAGGAGACTGGAGACCGCTACCTCACGTTCACACATATGCGTGCGGCGAGGCTTTTCGTCCCTCACTCACTCTGGCTTGAGCTGTGCAAATCGTTTGGAGAGCCAAAGATGCCAGTAGAGGGACATACTGTCGAATCCCTGGCTATTGCCCAAGTGGTCCGCGATGGAGGGCGGCTGCGTGTCAGGGAGGCTGCCTGGATTAGGACAAACCGGTACGGAATCCTGTCACTTAGCGACTATGAGCACGAGACGGCGGAAGCGTTGATCAAATCAGGCTACAAGTTCATTAAGTCTCAGAGCCAGTATCTGCGCTTCGGGACCGAAGCCATGCTGGTCGATTTTCTGGTATTCCTGGAGACTGGGACAGTTGTACTTGAGGAGGATCCCAGCGGTTCCGTGGATGAGCCGAGGAAGAAGCTTCGCGATCTGCGATTCAAGAAGGCGGGAGTATCGTATCTTTCACATGACGGTGCCCGGTATTCCGATCTTCGGTACTGCTTCCCGCCAGGATTGGGGCCGTGGTGGCCCGGCGCAAGCTGCGCAGGTGCTCTGATCGCCTAAGCGTATCCACCTCGGGCGGCCCAGGATTGGACGCCCTCGTTCTCGGCATCGACCATGATTTTCCAAGGGCGGAGGTGCTCAGCCGAACCGCTGCGATCGGCCCTCGGGCTCGACCCGTGAAGCGCACGATGCTTACAGATTAGACCCTTCGAGGAGGGCTCTGCGAGGTTCTAATGTCCGTTAGAAGTAGCCGTCGCGGCCTCGGCGACAACTAGACCTCGCCGACGGGAATCTCGTGTCGTCGACGCCAGAGTTTGGGGGTTTCCCGGTGGCGGTCCGCCGCCATCTTGTCCCATGCCCCATGCCCGGCGCCGGCCGCACCCGAAGCCGGGCAGCGCTTTCAGGCCAACCTCGAACCCATCCTAACCCACATGATCGACTCAAACGACCCCCAATCGCTCATCACCGTCCTCTCCCTCTCAGGGTCGCCGCGACCCGTGGATTTCGAATTCAAGCGCAAGAAGGCGACCCAAGCCTTCGAAATCCACGGTCTTCCCATGGGACGGTGCTTCGGTTCGAAGTCCGGCTATCGGAATACGCATCCCAAATGCGACTTCATCCCGAACGCCAACGTGTTCACGAGGCGCGGCGGCAAGGTGTGGTTTGGGGACCTCGACCTTGAACGCGATCGGCCCGCGCTTGATCTGGTCGCCCGGCGCCTGCGGTGCCGGCTCTATGTCCTCTCCGAACAGGACGGGCGGTTCGAGGAGGCCACCCGGCCGCACGCGGCGGTCGTCAGGGACGCGGTATGGCACACGGGCGGCCCCTCCCTAATACCGGGACTCGGGCAATTCCTGCGCGGCTCCGGGCTCAGCCTCGGCGAGGCCGCCCTTCTCCTTAGGGTCTCCCGCGGGCGCCTAATCGGGCGCCAGGAGCCAAAGACCGCGCTTGAAATCGGCCGGCGCCTCGGGAAATTCGAGGAGGCTTTCCGGCCCATTGGATCGAAGGCGGGCCACAAAAAGTGGGGCCACTGGTGGACCAAGCCCAGCAGGAAGCTTGGCGGCAAAACCCCGCTTCAGGTCCTCAGGTCCGGTGAGGGGCTCGATCTCGGCAAGTTTGTCCCGATGACGTATGGCCTCTACTTTTTTTCGATCGGTTTCGGCGCCATGGAGAGGCTCTAAAGCCCCGAGGGCAGCGCCCACTCTGCGGTGGTACGATACAGTCATTTCGTACCTCCGGAACGGCCCTGCCAATCCCAAGAAACTGCCAAGAAGGCGACGATCGTTTCCCGGCCTCTCGACCCGTCCCACCATCTTGCTTCATGCATAAAACCCGCTTCAAATCCCGCGCCCCCCCGTTCCCGGAAGCAGTCGGTAGACCACCGTCCAGACCTCCGATCAACCCGCCCACCGCGAGGGGGATTAGGCGTGTCCCTCTCCTCAAGAAAGGCGGCTTCGGCGCTCCCTGACGGAGGTCGACCGGGAAGCTGCGGAAGTCCTCGCGAAGGCTCAGACAACCCCGGCGACGGGGCCGCTCTGGCCGTCAAAATAACATCGCGGACGAAGTCTTCCTTTGGGCGTTTTTCCTGCCTAGGCTGGCCCCGGTATTGTATAAATAGGGAGGTGCTGGACCCACTGCGGACACCGGCGGGAGCCAGGGATTTTTGACCCGGCGGGGGCATGGATTTGGTGGCGTGGCCGGTGGTCTGGCAGGCTTTTGCGCTGGCCTTTAGGTAGCCAACGGGTCCGGATTTCGAGTGGGCAGAGATGGTTCCGAAAGAGCTTGGGCGAGGCGCTCGGGGACGACCTGGGAAGGTGGTCTGACCCGATCAAATGTGCGGCCGGACGGATCGTGGAATTCGGTCGGGCGGCGTATGCGGATGGGGTCGCCAGCTTGGGGAAAGGGCGTTGAAAGTCATGAGGCGGAAGGCGGTTTGAGGAGGGGTGGTCTGGGCTTTGATTGTGGATGGATTCGATGGTTTGGCGGGGTTGGAAGCGCTGGTGAAATGAGAGGGCAGCTCGGTTGAGCTGAGCATGGGACCCCGCCAGAATACGTGCCCAGGCCAATTAGCATCACACACGATGCATATTTAGCTCTGCTAGATCGGCCGAACTGAGGAAGGCGGCGTGATCCAAATAGTGAAAGTTGGTCGGCAATCATCGCCCCATACTGGAATACATGCCCTCATCAACTCCCGCCTACGCCATCCTCCGCACCAAAGTCCAGCGCGCCGCCAATCTCCAAACGGTCGGCCGCCATAACGAGCGTTTAATTCCTGTCTTCGGTGCCGACCCCGACGTCGAGGACGGAGTCAAGATACTCCGCATGGACGGGGCCGAAGCCTACCACGCGGTTGCGGCCCGCATCCACGAGTCCGGTGCAAGGTGGCCGGGCAAGGGCCGGATCTGCGCCTTTGAGGTCGTTCTGACGTTCTCCAACGAAGCCGATCCCATGCCCACCATGGAGTTGCTTGCGGAGCGCGGTGTCGCCTTCGCCGACAAAATGTGGGGTCGGAAGAATGTCGTTGCTGCGTGGCAGCACAATGACGAGCGCACGCCTCACCTTCACCTCCTGGCCGTTCCGATTTGCGAGTGCATTGCGCCGGGCCGGCCCTGCGACGACGAGGAAGAACCGGAGAAGGTGCTGGCGGTCTCCTGGCGCCAGTTTTCGGGTTCGGCCGAGGTGGACTACCGCGATCCCGAAAAGGAAAAGAAGCCGAAGAATAGAATCAGGAAGCAGCCGAAAAACAAGGTGAAGACCAGGCAGAATAGGGTCATGGCGGACTGGCAGACTGCATGGGCCGCCGTATGGGCGGACTACGGCCTCAGGAGGGGCATCAAATCCAAACGCGGCCACCTGCCGATGAAATTGATTCACGAGCAACTTGGGGTCATTGCCGGCCAAGCCGAGGCCGCAATGGCCGGCATTGCCGACGCCGCCGACACGCTCGAGCTGACGAACCTTGACCTCCTGAAGCTCCGCAAGAATCCGACGCCAGAAACGGTGTCCGAGTTGATTGGCAAGTACGTGCTGCCCGAGGTCGCGGCCTACCTCGAAACCTTGAAGCAGATGGCCGCCAAGGCCATCCAGCTCGGGTCGGAGAAGAAGGCCCGCGCCGACTTAGCGGACGCTTACGAGGCCCTCCAGAAGCGGTTCGATGCCCTCAGTGCTGCGGGCCCTAGCGGCCAGCCGGGCAACAAGGAGCTCCTGGTGGAAAACGCGAACCTCAGGGACGAGCTGGAGCGCATGACGACGGCCTTCGAGAGCCCGGATTCCCAGGCGCTCCTTGAGCAAGTTGGGCACCTCTCCAACGTCGAATTCGACCGCCTGGCCGAGGCGCGGAAAGCAAGCCGCCGCCAGGCGCCCGGGAAGATCCAGACGCTGGGCGGCCTACTCAAGATCCCTACTCCTGAGCCGAAGGCGAAAGAGCCCTCAGGACCGTTGCCACAGGCCTAGCCGGAGGCCGCGGCGGCCCGGGGCGAGTTCTGGAACCACCAATCGGACGGAAGGCATGCCAACGAGGCAGGCGCCCCGATTTCGCACCTTCCTGGCGCCTTCAACCGGCATAGTTCCGTACCTCGGGCAGCTATGAATGCGAGCGTCCTCACGCTCAATGCCGGCGCCCCCCCCCCATCTTGGGGCATGAACAACGTCGATTTAAACAGCTGGAAAGCTGCGGCCGAGCGGGTAGCGGGAGACGCTGCCCCTGAGCATTATGCGCGAAGGACGAGGTCGTGAAGAATCCGTTTGCTTGGTTCGAATCTGTGAGCGGCGCTCCGCCCATTTCCGCCAGAGTCGTTGCTGTTGCGATCCACATCGTTTGCTCCGCGACCGGTAAGATTGGCGTCACGGGAGTTGTCATCTGCTATTTCGGAAGCCGCGTCGCGATTATGGCGCGTGCCTTCTATTACCACTCCTCGTTCTTTCGGGGGTGGGGTTGGCAGTTCATTGCCGGGTGCATGTCAGCTCTGGAAAATCGCGTTAATACGTACGCTTGCTACTTTTATGGGCTGGGCGTCTTTCCCTTGGCACTGTCCTTGTTTCTCCGCCTCCTCGGCATTCACGAGCCTTGGGCAAGCAAGGAGATGGGCGAACTGAATACCATCAAACCGCCGCGCCAATTCGCCCGCCGCATCGGCTCGTGGCTTCTGCTCATACCGTCCGTGCAGGTTCTATTGGGTGCCTTAGCCGGATTTATGACTCTGGTCCTGGTTTTTGTCCTCTTAGGAGTGCATGCGTTGGTAGGTTGCCGCCGTCACGGCCGGACTCTTTACTTCTGGGTGAGGACAACCGTGCAGATTGGGGTGCGGAGTGCCATTGCCCGTCCGTACTGTTGACATAAACACAAGGTCCTATCTGTCCACGTTGGCAATTGGCGACATTCACAATCGGATCGATGCGGCAGACGAAGCCCCAACGCCGCAGGAACCCTACGAACGACTCGATGGACCCGATCGACCAGGACGTGTTGGCGTCGATCTGATAGTCCGAATCCATCCCCTCCTTGAGAAGCGTGGGGCCAATCTTGGGCGGCTCCCACCGCCTCAGGGCCTTCTCCCTGTCGCAGTATCGATGAAACTCCATGTCGAGGTATGCTTTGAGCCCGTCGGCAAGGGCGATTGCGTCGTAGCCAGTCAACCGTCCTTGTATCCGATCCCACCGATGTCAGAATATGGGACACCAATCCCGAAAAGACCCCAGAAAACGGGTCTCAATGGCTCAACTCCGTGTTTGGACGTTTCACGTATCAAGTTCTAATAAACGGATAATCAATGTGATATGAAACACAGCTTATTTGGCACAGTCAATGCGAGGAAAGCGACGCGTTTTTTGAATTTCATCTCGCAACCTTTTTCGACTGCAACGCTCGTTCACTCCAGGCGGGATTTTTTCCTAAAAGGGGATTTTTCGCGCGCTTTACTAGTGGGCCCAGAATGTCCGCACACGAAACAACTCCCAGTTCCATCAATGATGCCCAATGTGGCGTCCGCCTGCTGGCGTTCATTTATAGAATCCTCCGAGTTCGCTATGGTTATCGTGGTCAGCCCGCGTTGCCATACGGTCTGGCTCCAGAGGATCTGGCGGAGAAAACCTTGCATGCTCTTCGTAGCGGGGCACGGAAGCTCGACCCAAAGCGTCCACTCAATACTCAACTTTTTGAAGCAGCTAGCAGCGCCGTCTCCTCCCTCCATCGTTGCAAGGAGCCGCGCCTTACAGGCCATGACTTGGAGGAAAAGGCGCCCACGTTGGCCGATGGCAATCCTACCCCCGCCCAAGCCGTCGAGACTACCGATACCAAGGCCGCGATCATTGCCGCCCTCCGCCAGCATCCCTTGGGAAAGGACGACCCGGGTTTCCAGAAGGTCTTGGATGCCTTCGACTGTCGCTTAGATAAACCGGCCGACATAGCCGCGTTCGCTCGCCTGCAAGTAGAGCGCGTCTATCACTACAAGAAGGAGTTGAAGAAAATATACCCCACGTTCCGTGCGCAAATGCTTAAGCAAGGAATCCTCCAAACATGAACTATGAGCCCAGCCAATCTCTGGACTACCTCGAGGCCTTTCTCCTCGGAGATGTCGACGCTCCCTTGAGTGAACTCGAGGCCGAGCTCCGCAATGAAGGCGTAGACGTAGATGCCTTCCTAAAGCGCGTCGATTCCGATTCCGTCGAGCTAACTGCCTCGGCGGATGCCGTTGCGAACATCCCGAAACCCCGCGTCGTCCGCGGGGTCAAGGATGGTGACATTTTCTTTCTGACGCTTCCCAGTGATCAGGAGGAGCATGCCTACTATACGCGTTTTCCACTTCAGGAGATGATCCGCCGTTGCTGGGTGGACAACTCGCTCATTTCCATCCGTAATTTCTTCGCCCAGGTGCCGGATTCGTCTTGGACGGCCGTGCTCTGTCGGAAAACGGAATCAGTCCGTTCGAAACAACAGATGGACCACTATGCGCTAGCGGCGTGGACCACCCGCGTCATCGCCCGCACCCAGGCGATGTCCGAACTTCCAGCCTACCAGCCAGGCAGTGTGACTCGAGAGCTTATGCAACAGGTAGTCCTTAAGAGTCCAACTGCTGACGGACCATCTGCGGCCTGCGCGTTTCTCGCCAAGTCCGGCATCGCTGTGGTTGTCGAGCCGCACCTTCCCCGCACCTACTTGGACGGAGCCGCTATCATGGTCCTGCAGAATCGCCCCATTATCGGCCTCACGATCCGCTATGACCGTTTGGACAACTTTTGGTTCACGCTATTGCACGAGCTCGCCCACCTGTATCTCCACTCGTCACTCGGAATCGTGGAATTCTTCGACGACTTCGACCACCCGGTTACTAAGGATCCCCGGGAAATGGAGGCAGACTCACTGGCAAGTGAGATGCTTATACCTGATGCAGTGTGGCGTGCGAGTCCGGCTAGCCGCTCGCGGATGCCTCAAGCAGTGGAAAGCTTGGCTCGGAAACTCCGCATTCATCCGGCAATTGTCGCCGGGCGCATTCACTACGAGTCCAAATCCTTTCATACCTTCAACAACTATGTCGGACACAACGCAGTGCGGTCTGAGTTCCCCAATGTAGCTTGGCCGGCCTAATAATCCGATGTCCAAACCACTACCATATGTTCCGGTTTTGCGATGGAAGGGTGCCGAAATCTCGGCCGTACGCGATCTAACCAATGCCCAACGGGCCCAGATCAAGCCGCTCTTCGAATTTGTTCCCAAAGCATTCTCCAAATTGCCGGTAGAGCGAGCGGTGGCTCTCAAGGCCCGCGAAGTTGCAACCAACTGGGGTTGGGACCAGCCGTGTTTCATCGATCCGAATCTGCTCGGGTCCTCGGTCGCAGCGGCGGTTTATGCGTTGCTCGACAAGGAGGAATACCTGACCGCCACCTTGGTCACGGGCCTGCAGCCTCGGTTACATCCCCATCTGTTGCGTGACCTGAAATCAGTGAAGAAGCATGGGCTCGCCATTCGGGTGAGCGTGCATGAATTTCGCCAAGCGGGTTGGCGGAAAGCTCTGGTCGACCTGTTGGCTGATCTTCAGTTCCAGCCGACCGAGATCGATCTCGTTATCGATTACGGATTGCTCGCAAGCGTCCCCGACGGGTTCGAGTTGGTGATGAACGCAGTCATGGCCCTCGGCGCTTGGCGGATGGTCGTCCTGCTGGCCGGTTCCTTCCCTTCCGACCTCAGCAAGCTCCGGAAGAACGACGAGCACGTCCTGCCAAGGCTGGAATGGAAGGGCTATGTCGGCTTCGTCCAGCAAGGTGGGAAGGCCGCCTTTGGCGATTACACCATTCAGCACGCGGTCTTCGAAGAGCACGAAGGGAGGGGGATGAATTTCAGCGCGAGCATCCGTTACACACATTACGGTAGCTGGTTCATCATGCGAGGCGAGTCGATCCAGGCTGCCGGAGCTGAACAGTGGCCTGCCCATGCGCAGCTGCTCTGCGAAAAGGGGGAATTCCGAGGCAAAGACTTCAGCGCGGGAGATGCCTACATTTCGACCATGGCCGCTCAGCAGGAAAACAATGGCACCGCCAAGGACTGGCTGAGCGCCGGCATCAACCACCACATCGTCGTCACGGTGGACCAACTTAATCACCTGGCTGATATCCCGGCGACTCCCATTGAAAAGCACTTTTCTGCTGACTGGCCGGCGCGAATTCCAACGCAGGTTTCGGTCAATTGAAACTAACCCAAACAAACCATGAGCGACAATCAAATGAAAGATCCTGAGAAAGAGTTCCAGATATTCGTTAATACCAAGCCCCGCAAGGTTCCCGGTCCCACCATCTCGTTCGAGCGCGTCCTGCAGGAAGCAGGCATTGATCTGTCAGGGCAGGACTCCAACCTCTACGACGTCGAATGGGTATACGGCAATAAAGCTGGGACCTTGGCACCGAACCAATCTGTAAAGCTTGAAAACGGTATGAAGTTCGATGCCGGCAAGTCCAACCGGTCATAGTCCAGATGTCCAGCAGCTGGTCGCGGATGGATACGCCGTGACCATCGACGGGGACTATATCATCGTCGATAACATTCCCTATGTTACCCAGGCCCGGGTGGTCCAGCGGGGTGCGATCATATCTCCTTTCTATGAAAAGGACGGCGTAACGGACGTTAAAGGCGATCACGCCGTTTGGTTTACTGGAAGCGTTCCGTACAATGCAAAAGGGGAGAGCCTTGCGAGCGCTATGGTCGCTAACACAACGGTGGCCGTAATCGCGGGCCGTCAGGTTCTCTGTCAGTTTTCATACAAGTCTGAGCGGCCCGAAACTTTGAAGGATTTCCACGCAAAGCTCACGCACTACATTCGCAAACTCCAAAGTTATGCTCAGGAACTCGAACACGGGGTTAGTGCTTCGAGTAAAGGCAACGGTTCGATTGCCGTGCGACAGCAACGCTCGGTGTTCATCTATTCCAATACAGCTGTGGCGCGCTCGGGCCTAGATGTGTATGAGAACAAGTTGAAGCTCCCGAAGGTCGCGATTATCGGACTAGGTGGGACGGGCAGTTACATTCTGGATGCTTTGGCGAAGACCCCGGTGGAAGCGATTCACCTCTATGATGACGATATCGTAGAGCCCGCCACGGCTTACCGCATGCCGGGGGCGCCCACCTACGAGGAAGCGTACGGCAAACTTCAGAAGACGAATTACCTTAAGGACGTCTATAGCCGCCTGCGCACTGGAATCGAAAGCCATCCGGTCCGAATCGACCAAACAAATGTTGCTGAGTTGAATGATTGCGCTTTCGTATTCATCGCCATTGACGACGGCCCGTCGCGCGGACTGATATCTCGGTACCTTGCTGAGAAAAGCATTCCTTTCATCGACACCGGTATTGGCGTCGATAAGCTCTCCGATGAAGTAAAGCTGCTCGGAAGGATTCGCGTTTCTGCAGTCGATGCCGGCAAATCGGTACTGGTCGATAGACTGCCGACTGCCGACGATCGGGAGGAGGCGGTTTACAACAACATCCAGTTGGCGGAGCTAAACGCGCTTAATGCGATGCTCGCCGTGATCGTCTACAAGCAAAGACTCAATTTCTATGCGAATGAGGAGTCTTTCGATACGTTGCGTTATAATATTTCCTGGCAATCGATACTTCGCATCGGTGAATCCCCGGCATCGCCGTGAAGGTCGATCGGCTTAAGCCCCATTATCTGACGCAGTTCCCGGAACAATTGCAGGAAGGCATTCTCTACATAAGCGAGGAGTTCAGTCTCACCGCTCACAAGTGTTGCTGCGGTTGCCAAGAAGACGTTGTGCTGAAGCTCGGTCCAGCAAAATGGCATCTTACCAAGGAGCCCGACAGTAGCGTAAGCCTCTATCCGTCAGTTGGGAACTGGAAATATGCGTGTCGCTCCCACTACTGGATCGAGAACAATGAGGTTCTTGACGCTGGTCCAATGAGCGCGGGCACGATCAAACGGGTTCAGCGGCGGGATCGTGTGGAGCGGCAGCAATACCTTGAACAATACGCCTCCGCAACGGAGCAAGAGCACCAGGACGGGTGGAAGCGAATCACCTACGCGATTCAGCGCGGCTGGAGGCGCGTCAAGGGCCTCTGGGGAAGCTAAACCTACTGGGGCCGCGCCAATCTGCCGTTATCCATATTTTTGCGTATTGGCACTGACGAGAGTTAGAATGGTTTGGGGTCTCTCGCTTAACCTGCCAAGATTGTCGGCCCACGCGGACCGGAACGGTGGGGCACCAACGAAGTCATCTTAAAAGATCCCTCGGACTGTTTTCCGGACGAAAACCATTCGCAATAGGCATCGTCGCCATTGATCTCGGCGATTGTCATGATGGGGCCGCCCGATTTGAGCTGAACCACATCACCAACTTTGAAGGAGGCGTCAGACATGTTAGCGGTTCTTTGCGGCCTTGCGGATGGCTTCCAGACCCACCTTGCCCGTTTCTTGGCGCATGAACTTGACGGTCGCGTTAGGAGAAAAACCTGCGATCGGGCGCGAAAGGTTCTTGTTGACCGCGTTGCTGTGCTTTTGGTCGATTTGGCCACCTTTCGGGCCGGGGTGATCGCGGTGACGGTTGCCAGGTGCAGGTTCGTAAGCCATTTTCGTATTTGGTTGAAGAGCGCTTCGAACGTGACGTGGAACTGAGCGAGAAGCAAATCTGCTTAATACAATCAGTACATTGACCGACAGCCTTTCGTACTGAAATTTCCAATTTACTTTCGGAACGATTCCAGAAGGTTTAGGATTCTTTAAGGCATTGGTTATTAATTAAATGCGAAGAGCCTTATGTAACTTGAGGTACGCATCTATGATTACAAAAAATCGTTTGCAACACATCGAGGCATAAGCATTTACAGATTCTCAAACTCCTGGGATTCGTTCTTAAATCTACATGGAAATTACACCGAGGCTCCAGCGCACTTTGGCTCGCAGGAAGAAAGGTAGCCGCCGCTTGCAAAGCCAGCGGACCAGGGTTTCCCGCCTGCATGCCCACGTCGCCGACAGCCGTCAGGATCTCTTGGCCAAGTTCACGACCAGTCTCATACGACGCTTCGATCGCACCTGCATCGAGGATTTGTGCGTTAGCGCAATGATGGACGGCCGGGAGCGGGCACGCAGGATGAGCAGTGTCGGAATGTTCGCCTTCCGCCAGATGCTGACCTACAAGTCCCGCTGGTACGGGAGGGAACTCCGGGTCGTCGACCGGTACTTCCCGAGCAGCTAGCGATGCTCGGACTGCCACCACGTTCTCGGGAGCCTTCCGTTCTGGGTTCGCGAGTGGACTTGCCCCTGCTGTGGGGCCTTCCACGACAGGGATCACAATGCATCCAAGAATATATTGTCGGCTGGACAAGCCGCCTCCGCGCGTGGAGGGCACGTAAGACCTAAGGCAACACGGGTTTCCCGGGGCAATGCTCGTCGAAGCGTGAGCCAACCTGCTCTGCCATGATCTGTGCATGTGGTATTCGGGAATCCCGGGCCTTCAGGGCCGGGAGGATGTATAGCCGAGGGGTATGGGGTTTTCCTGGGCGGCCGCTTTCAGGGTCTCAGGGATGGGTGAAGAGGGAATCGGTGACCTGGATCTCCTGAGCGCGGTCGCTGAACTGCCTCACCATCGTGTCGACCGACTGCTCGTCGGCCGCCTGGGTGGTGGAGGCGGAGATGACGGCAAGGTCGCTGCGGATGCCCTCGGCCTCGCGATTGAGCGCCGCGATCCGCGCGGAATTCATCGCGTTGAAAGCGTCGATAGCGCGGCGGGTGTCCTCGCCGGGCGCCTGGGCCCTCGTGTGCGCCGTGAGCGCGACCTGCAGGGAGGCCTTCTCATCCTGGTAGGCGGCGATCCGCGCGGCCAGGGCCGGCGGGAGGGGCGCCGATTCCGGCCTCGGCGCGCGGGCTTTTGAACGGAAGGTGTCGGCGTCCGCGATCAGCGTCGTGTCGGAGAGCGGGGGAGCCTTCTCCGGGTCCATCGCGAGCGTCTTCGGGACGCCGATCTCCACGCTGCCCTCGGGGATCGCCTTCCTGATGAGCCCGTAGCTGTCCTGGCCGAAGAACGGTGAAGCGCAGATCGCCATGGCCGGAAGCAGCTTCGCGAAGTCGTTCCCCTGCTCCCTTAAGCTGAAGCGGGTTTCCCAGAGCAGCTTGTGCTTCTTCTCCTTCCACATCATCTGGAAGTCATACGCCTTCATCACGACGAAGTAGCGGTTGTGCTCGATGTCATCGATGAGGTCGTCGCGCTTCACATTGTGGTTGATCCAGATCCGCGGGTGGGTCTCGGCGATTTCTCCGGCGTAGCCGAGGATCATTGCGTTCTGCAGGTCGACGAGGCCGCCCTGGAAGGAGACGGGGCCCAGGAGCTCGGTCGACCAGCTCACGCCCTTCGGCCGGTCGAGGCGCCCGTACATGAAGCTCTCGGAGGAGGGGTCAAGGGTCCCACTGGTGACGCCCCAGTAGACCATGATCAGCAGGTTCGCCTTATTCGGGTCCCGGGTCGGCATGAAGCTCCGGTCCGCGAGCGGGCGCGCGATGGACCGCGCGATGCTCATGAAGCTCTCGTTGTCGATCGTCGTTTCGCGGGACGGCGGGCCGTAGTACCCGCCGTTGCCCAAGGCGTAGTTCTCGGCCTTGTACGTGCCGTCCGGCAGCCTGTTGCGGGCGTAGTCGTCGCTCACGCCCGAGAAGACCGCGGTCGTCGCGTCGCCGAGGTCGAACCCGCTCGTGAAGGGAGGTTTGGCGAGGGCCGCGCCCCGGCACAGCAGAAAAAGGGCTCCAATTCGCAGGGGGCGTAGGGAGTTCATCGGCGCTCGATTCGGGCTATTCATAGACCCAAGTGTCGCTCAAGGCATGCCAACTCTCACCGTGACGGCCTAAGCCGTTTTTGGCAATCGTGTTATGCGAATTCGTGGGGTGGTTCGCCAATTCCCGATGAGCCCTGTTGGGTGAATGCAGCAATCCGCCTTTACCCTTCGCCAGCCGGGTTGGGGGATGGGTCCCAACCTCGGTTAATCCTCCGCTTTCGTCTGCGGAAGCCTGTAGCAGACAAAGTTGCGGGTGACGCCGAGGCGGCGCGCGGCCGCGTAGACGTTGTCGTCCGAGGCTTGCATGGACTCGGAGATGAGCTCTTCGACCGCCTCCTCAAGCGAGAACCCTATCTCGAGAAGGTGCCAAGCCGGGTTGCGCCAGGCGGCCGAGCGCGGCGCCCCACCGGGCCGAGCGCGGCAAAGTCGATCGGATCACTCCCGCCGAAGATGAGGGCCCGCTCGATCTCGTGCGACAGCTCGCGCACGTTTCCGCGCCAGGGCTAGGCGAGCAGGCGCTCCTCGCTCTCGCGCGTGATCGCCGGCGCCTTCAGCCGGTGCCGGGAGCTGTCTTCGCGAGCATGAGGCGCGCGAGGAGCAGGATGTCGTTGCCGCGCTCGCGCAGCGGAGGGAGCATGATGCGTTTCAGGAGCGCCCAGAGCTACTTTGAATCTCCCATCTCCAAAACCTTCAAGGGGCCGATTTCAACAGTACCATTACCAATTTTTTGCATAGACATCCCTTCGCTATCCCGGCCGAAGAATCGGGCCGCATACCTTGCCATCGAAGGCAACTCGCTCGTGAAATCATGCTTGTGCTCGCGAATGCTAAATCGAGTGAGCCAAAGGAGTCTGTGTAGCTTTTTCGATGCCATTATTTGGTAGTCGTAGGCCATTAAGACTACAAAATAGCGATTCGATTCAAGTTCACCCATGAGGTCGAATCGTTCGAAATGGCCAGGAGTGGAGAAACGCGCACGCGAATCAAATCCCAACATCATGGCGTTTAGATGGTCATTCATGTCGATCATGGCTTGATTATGATACAATCCTGGATTCTCACGCGACCCACTGGAAGAACCCCAGTAAACCATAATTAGGAGCTGTGTGGTCTTTGGATCGAGTGATACCAAATAATTCTGGCTAGCGAGACCAATCGACAAAGTGCGTGCTACATCTTCGAAGTTAAGTTTGTCCATGGTCTGCTCAGGAACACCTATCGTCAAATGGCCGCCGTTACCAAACACATATGTTTCTGGTTGATACGTCCCATCGGGAAGCTGCTTTCGCTTGTAGCCTTCCCAAGCTTGAGATGAGGCGAGAGTGTACAGGTCTTCGCCACGCAACGTTGCGCCTTGCAGCTGCAAAACAAGCAAAAGTATATAAATGCGGTAGGTGAAGTTGAATGAGCGTATCATTGGAATATGGTGGCCTTAGAACAAAGTTGGGTATCTAATTCCTGCGGTTGAATCGAATCTTCGATGGCCAGTGGTTTTATAAAATTGCCTACGGTGAAGCAGAGTGTGCGCCATCTGATCGAGAAAGTCGCAACTCGTTGTGCGCTAATTTCTAACATTTCGGGCCTATCTGCAGTGCCATAGCGCCAAGGCGCGCTATTGGGACTGCTAGGTCCCGAAAACGGGACGAAGATAACGTTATCGATCAAATGCATTCGCGCGCCTGGAATAACTCTTGTTGGCTGGGTCTTAGCAGCCTCTCGTTTTGGGCCCGAAGGTACCGTTGCGAGACCTCATTAAACTCGTCCACGACGCCGGCAGCCGCCGCCCCGATTCGAGCACGCAGGTAATCTTCAACGCCTTTTACTACAGGGACCATCGCTTCCCAATTCGCCACTTGCTATTCCACAAGCGAATCTTAGCGGCGAAACCAGCATGTTAGAAAAGAAACACATAAATCGGTGACTTGCGTTCCTTATACAGTTCGTGAATGCTACAGCTGCGAAGTTCTGGGTTTCACGAACAATTGTGCGTGGCGCGTGATGCTGAAATTCAGGAATGGAACAGCTTCGACGTATCTCACGCGTAAGTCTCACGAAAGGGACATTGAGATCGCGCCAATTCCGGCAGGCGCCCTTTCTTTGCGCGCCGGAACGACGTTACATCCCAAGCTTCCTTTCTGGTGGGTAAAGTTCAGATATAGCTACTCAGCCAAATTAATTTCATGGGCACTCCATATTGGTAGGGCTCAAGATAGAGCATTGGCGCGCCTTTCTAAATGCTAAGACACTTTTTATTCACTATAAACGAAGGTGAATCAAGAGCGAGAGCGCCATAATGCCAGAAAATCCCATTGGTAGGAGAGCGTTCCCTCTCCGGTGGCGGCGGCGCTCAAGTTCGCAGTGCCGCCGACATTCACAATCGTCTCGAAAACCGGCTGAAGGGTGATTTGGGGGGCGAGCACCGTGACGGTATAATTGTCAAAAACAATGCGGTCGGCGAACCCCTCGTTCGTCGAGGAGGCCGTGGAGGCGTACATGTCGATGTCGACCCAGCCTTGGGACAAAGAGGTCCATCCGCTCAATGTGAATCCGGAGACATCGATGGGACGCCCCGACGCCAGCGTGTAGGTGTGGCTGCTGGTCAAATCCTGAAGCTTTGCCGACCACGTCGCCGTCTGGTAATTGACAACAATCGTGAGGTGGCATTTATCGCCCGAGGCAATTGCCACCCCGGTGTCAACATACGAGGAATTTTGGTTGTCCTGAATGGTGATCTCTCCGCTGTTGCCGTCGATGATCACGGCGGAGTGGAGCTGGAAGGCGTTTCCTGAAGAGTTTCCGGCGTCGTAGACATCGAAGTCAAAGGACTGCCCGTTGGTGCCGGAGTTGAGGGCTACCGCCAGGTCGATGTCGAACTGAACGCTCGTGTATCCCGAGTTCGTCATGTTCAAGATGGTGCCGCTGTTTGATCCGGGCCACACCTCCACGCCGAAATCGCCCGCAGCCGTCGTCAACGTCGAGTCCGTCCCGGCTCCGCCGATGTAACCCGCCTTGCCGGTGCCGAGCGTCGAAGTCGCGAGAACGCCTGAGATGGGATCCAGCGACCCCCCCGAAATAGACGCAGAACCATATTGGTAGCCGTAGAACTCGGGCTCGAGCGTGCCCGGCCCTGCGGGGAACGACTCAAAATTCACGTATTGGCCGACGAGCCCGATGGAGATGCCGACATATACGTCGGCCTCGGCACTCGTCGTGCTGCCGGCGGAGTCGGTGACGATGACCTTGTAGGGACCGCTGTCGACCTCCTGAATGCTGCCTGAATCGATGGTGAGCGTTGCGGACGTCGCCCCTGGCAGAGGCGCGCCGTAGAATGTCCATTGATAAGAAAGGCTCCCTGAGGACGCCGTGGCGGCGACGCTCAAGGTGACTGACGAGCCCAAGCCTACGATGGTTTGTGAAACGGGTTGGATCGTGATGGAGGGCGCTGCCAACCCCACGTTGGCGAAAAAACCCAACCCGATGGCGGCCAGGAGCCCTGCCGCAGCGATTCCATGATTATGAGTCTTGGAGCTCACTCGCGGCACACCCCCCTTGGATGTCGAGTTCTCTCGGAAAAAAGGCAACTTGTCGTTCACTCTCCAACGGTTAGGCATCTAAATGCTGCAATTATCATGCCAATCTGGGAAATCCGGGTTGAAATCCTCCCGGCCCTGATAGGCCTCCTGGATACAATGATTACAATCTCAGGGCAGAGCAGGTTGGTTCACGTTTCACAGGAGAATTGCCTTGGGAGACCTGAGTCGGGATTTCCCATTTGGATTCATATTTCGAGTGATCAGTGGAATCGACTGGGGTAAGCGTATATGATTCTGGCCGGTCCTCGGTCGAAATTCAAGTTTTCGATGAGCTTGAGTACCTCCGTCGTGTAAATGCCGCCGATCGGGACCGCAGTTGGAGGGGAAAGCGACAAAATCCTCTGTAATAGAGGACACTGCGCCCATGGCGTTTGAGACGGAACGGCGCGGTTGACGAAGTGGGCTCATCCGGGAGCCGGCACCGGCAGTCTCAACCGGTCGATTGCGCACAGGATGGCCTGGAACAACCTCCGGGGTACCGCCACCTCAGCCAGCTGGAAGGTCACCCGACGGGCGTGGTGCACGACCTTTGCCCCGATCTTGATCAATTTTTCGCGGGTCGTCGTCAAGGTCCAGCGTTTGATCTCCCGCGGCAGGACCAGCTGCCGAAGGAAGTTTCCGAGGTTGTAGGCCAAGACGAATAGATGCAGCCGGACCTGGTTGTCCACGAAGTCATGGCACGACAGACGCGTCCACTTCACCGCATTCTTCCCCTCCTTGATCCATTGCTCAGCCGTGCCCCTCTGGTTGTAGAACCGAACGACCCGTTTGGCTGGCCGCGTGAGGTTCGTCACGATGAATCCGACCCTCGGGAACAACTCGCCTTTGTGCCATTCAACCTTGGCGACCACCCGCCGGGCCCTGTGCCAGCTCTGGGCTTGGTAGGAAAAGTCGGCATACCGGACGAGGGGCGCATGTGACGGACGGCCCACGGGCCGGGTCAAGAGGGGCTCGATCTCTCGTTGCAGCACGTCGTTGCCCGGGAGGCGAATGGCGTAGTCGTATCCTTC
>Ga0302225_10000854_pt1 | contig 20851 bp, 13 predicted proteins | sample II_Palsa_E3_2_FD_193515 | JGI IMG/M metagenome (GOLD analysis project Ga0302225, IMG submission 193515) | Peat permafrost microbial communities from Stordalen Mire near Abisko, Sweden - II_Palsa_E3_2 | ecosystem: Environmental > Terrestrial > Soil > Palsa > Peat permafrost | place: Sweden...
ATTTTCTACGATCCCGCGCGGCAGCAGCGCTATGCCTACTCTGATTCGGCCGCGGTTCAGGATGGAAGCTGGTACAGCGGCGTGCCGCTGTGGTCGCTGGCGGAACAGAACGGGATGCGCTCCGCCTGTTATTTCTGGCCCGGCTCGGAAGCGGAAATCGCGGGAAAGCGCCCGAGCTACTATTTGAAGTTTGATCCTTTGGTTCCCAACGATCAGCGCATCGAGCAAGTGCTGGCTTGGCTGCGTCTGCCGGCGGAGCAGCGGCCTCATTTCATCACTCTGTACATGGCGGAAGTGGACGGCGCGGGCCACGAATATGGTCCCGACAGCCCGGAAACCGCCGCTGCCGTGAAGTTCGTGGACGCCGAACTCGGAAAGCTTATCGCCGGGCTTGACGCGCTGCACCTGCCGGTTGACTTGATCGTGGTCGCCGATCACGGAATGGAAACCACTCGCGGCAAATGGACCGATCTCGACCAGTTCGCGGACCTCGCGCATTTCAAGACCGAGGGACCTTTGATGTACGCACCAAGTGAAGCCGAAGCGGCAAAAGCATTTCAATCGCTGAAAGGCGCGAGCGACAAATTCACCGTGTATCGCCGCGCGGATGTTCCGGCAGAATTGCATTACAACTCGAATGCGCGCGAAGGCGATCCGGTCGTTATCGCCACGGGGCCATACCCCATCCGCGCCCACACTCCCGCTCCCGGCGAAACGGATCGTGCGCCCGCGGTCGGCCAGCATGGCTACGATCCGCGGCTCCTTCCCACCATGAAAGCTCTGTTCGTCGCCACCGGTCCGGATATTCGCGCGGGAGTCACCGTTGCGCCTTTCGAAAATGTGAACGTGTATCCGCTCATCGCAAAAATTCTCGGCCTCCCCGCCGGCCAGATTGACGGCGACGCGAACGTGCTGCAAATCATTCTGAAATCCCGGTGAACCCACTTGATACTCGCCATGGAAGAGGTTAGTGCTTCCATGATCAGCTGGAACCTTGCCCGATTAGCGGGGATGCCGACCATCAGGGCGAAATTCAATTTTGATGGAATGCACGAAAAAGCGAACTATCGGCCGGCAGCCCGGGGCAATTTGATGGCTATTAGGCACGAACGGCGCTCAAGCTACTTGTAACGCCGGGGTATTAAGTCACACTAGAGTCCCCTTCGAACGTGCGGTACACATCCCTTGAAATTTGAGTTTTATTGGCTTGAGGACGCCAGCTTCAATGTCTGAACCCAATGCTCGCCTGTTCAGAAATTTGTGTTTGTATTGCCAGGTCACGGCCATCGGCGTCACCGCGTTGGGGTGCCTGGTTCTGTATGGCTGGGCATTCCATATTGAAGCATTGAAATCGATTCTCCCTGGGCTGGTCACCATGAAGGTGAATACGGCACTGGGCCTGATATTTTCTGCGGCGTCGTTATTATTGCAGCTTCCTGACGCGTCGAGGCCGGCGCTTACCGCCAGGACTCGCATCGCTCAGTTCCTCGCGCTGTTAGTCACCTCGATTGGCGCAGCCGCATTGGCCGAATACTTTTTTGGATTGAATCTGGGAATCGACGAATTACTTCTAAGAGATTCCCAAATGTCTTACGGAACTACCGCGCCTGGGCTCATGGCGCCTACGTCCGCAGTTGCATTCGTGGCCATCGGACTGGCTTTGCTTCTCCTGAATTGGGAAACGCGCGGTGGTCACCGGCCGGCACAGGTGTTGAGTCTTTGCACCGCGCTGATCGCGATGGTCGCCCTGTGCGGTTACGTCTATCACGCTGTAGCGCTCACTAGAATTTTGATGTACACGCAGATGGCCGTGCATACCGCCATCTGCCTTTTTCTTTTGGGCATCGCCGTTTTCTTCGCCCGACCTCGGAGCAGCATTGCGGGCGAGATTACCGGCGAGGGATCCGGCAGCAGGATGGCTCGCCAATTCCTCCCCGCGGTCTTCTTAATTCCGGTGCTTCTCGGTTGGGTTCGCTTGCAAGGCCAATATGCGGGCTTTTACGGAACGGAGTTGGGTCTGGCGTTATACGTGAGCGTAAGCATCGTCGTTTTTGCCGTCTTGGTGTGCTTGAGCGCCGGCCAGATGAACCGGGAATATGAACAGCGCCGTGCGGCGGTAATCGCAATCCGGGAACTGAACGCCGATTTGGAAGCGCGCGTTGCCGAGCGAACCAATAAACTCGCGCTGCTTACGCAACGACTCTCGCTTGCGACAGCGGTTGGAAAGGTGGGCGTATGGGAATGGGACCCTGTCACCAACGTAGTGATGTGCGATGACACCATGTTGGAGATCTACGGCTTGCCGCGCCGTGACGAAACGCCCGTGGGCTCATCGCCGGCCCCCGCGCAGTACATAGACTTTGCCGGCGCAATTCTTCCCGAAGATTTGCCCGCGAGAGAAGCCGGGTTGCAGCGTGTTATCGCGGAAAAAGGGGAAGGGTCTGCGGAATACCGTATCCGCCGGCCGGATGGCGCGATCAGATACATCGCCTCGGTGGAGCGGGCGGTTGTGGATAGCCGCGACAACGTGACTTGCTTGATCGGGGTGAACATGGACATCACCGATCGCAAGGAGGCGCAGGAGGCCTTGTTCGCCGAAAAGGAACGCGCCCAGGTGACGCTGAACTGCATCGGCGACGCCGTTATTTGCACCGACATTTCCGGGGAAATTACTTTCCTCAACGTGGTCGCGGAAAGAATGACTGGTTGGACCTGGAAGGAAGCTTCCGGCAGGCGCATGCCTGAGGTTTTCCACGTGCTGGACGCGGCCTCGCGCGGAGTGATTCCGAATCCCATGAACCTCGCGGTGGAAGAAAACCGGACGATGAATCTCCCGCTGAACTGCATTCTCGTCCGCCGCGACAAAGTCGAAATCCCCATCGAAGACTCCGTGTCCCCCATCCACAACCGCGAAGGCAAAGCTACCGGCGCGGTGATCGTTTTCCGCGATGTAAGCGCGGCGCGCGCGATGACCCAGCGGATGACTCACACTGCTCAACACGACTTCCTGACCGGCTTGCCGAATCGCATGCTGTTGAACGACAGAATCAAACAAGCCATCGTCTTTGCGCAGCGTCGCGGGAAATCAGCCGCGGTGTTGTTTCTCGATTTGGACGGTTTTAAACATATCAACGATTCGCTGGGCCATTCCATCGGAGACAAGCTGCTGCAATCGATTGCAAAACGCCTGGTGATTTGCGTTCGAGCGACCGATACCGTGAGCCGGCAAGGCGGCGACGAATTTGTGGTGCTGCTTTCAGAGATGGCGCGTCAGGAGGATGCCGCGATTACCGCCCGGAGAATGCTGCAGGTCATCGCCGAACCTCACCTGATCGACCAGCACGACCTGCACGTCACCAGCAGCATCGGCGCGAGCGTCTTTCCCGACGATGGCCAGGATGCCGAGACTTTGATCAAGAACGCGGACACGGCCATGTACCAAGCCAAGGAAAATGGACGCCAGAGTTACAGGTTTTTTAAATCGGCGATGAATGAACGCGCCGTTGCGCGCCAATCCACTGAAGAAGGATTGCGGCGGGCGCTCGAACGCAACGAGTTAACCCTGGTGTACCAGCCCATGGTAAACGTAAGGAGTCGTGCCATCACCTCCGCCGAAGCATTGCTGCGCTGGACCCATCCGATCCGCGGTCCCATCGCGCCTGCCGAGTTTATTCCCGTGGCCGAAGATTGCGGTCTGATTCTGTCCATCGGCAACTGGGTTCTACGCGAAGCGTGCAAACAAGCCCAGGCTTGGCGGGATACCGGCCTCCCTTTCTGCAACATGGCTGTAAATATCTCGGCGATGCAGTTTCGCGATGAACACTTTCTCGAAGATGTCTTCTCCGTCCTCCAGGAAACGAGGCTTAACCCGCACTGCCTGGAACTCGAGCTCACCGAAAGCGTGCTGATGAAGCGCGCGGAATCCAGCGGAGTGGTTCTGGCGGCGCTGAGAGCCAAAGGCGTGCAAGTGGCCGTGGACGACTTCGGCACGGGCTACTCCAGCTTGAGCTACCTAAGAAAATTTCCCATCGATGCGCTGAAGATTGACCAGTCCTTCGTCCGCGAGATCAGCACCTCTCCGGACGAAACTTCCATCGTCACGGCCATCATACACATGGCGCAAAGCCTGAAACTCCGCGTCGTAGGTGAAGGCGTGGAAACTCAAGCCGAGCTGCTGTTCCTTGACGCTCACCGATGTGACGAAGCCCAGGGCTATTACTTCAGCCGCCCGGTCCCCGCTTCTCAATTCGCCCAACTCCTTGCTTCCGGCCTCCCGGAGAGAGCGTTCGTCGAAATGTAAGGCCGCCTTGCCGCTGATTGCCCTCACTTCGCTTTGCACTGAAAAATCCCGTCGACCGGTTGCCGTGTGGCCATTTCAGAAAGCGGCGACGTCGATGATGGCTTTGGCGAAGGCTTCTGGAGCTTCCTGCGGCAGATTGTGGCCGATGCCGCCCTCGATGGTGCGTTGAGCGTACTTGCCGGAGAATTTCTTGGCATAGGAGCTGGGATCCGGGTGGGGAGCGCCGTTGGCGTCACCTTCCATAGTGATGGTGGGGACGGTGATGATTGGCGCTTCGGCGAGCTTCGTTTCCAGGTCGTCGTATTTCCGTTCGCCTGGCGCGAGGCCCAGCCGCCAGCGGTAATTGTCAATGACGATGGCGACGTGATCGGGGTTGTCGAAGGACGCGGCGGTGCGGTCGAAGGCGGCGTCCGAGAAATTCCATTTCGGCGAAGCGAGATGCCAAATGAGTTTCGCAAAATCGTGCCGGTATTTGTCGTAGCCCGCGCGGCCGCGCTCGGTGGCGAAATAATATTGGTACCACCATTGCAGCTCAGCGCTCGGCGGCAACGGAGCCTTACCGCCGGCCTGGCTGCCGATCAGATAGCCGCTGACGGAAACCAATCCTTTGCAGCGCTCCGGCCAGAGCGCCGCGACGATGTCGGCTGTGCGCGCGCCCCAATCGAAACCGCCGATGATTGCGGTTTGGATCTTGAGGGCGTCCATCAGCTTGACGGCATCCACCGCGACTACCGCTTGCTGGCCGTTGCGAGGCGTATCGCTTGAAAGAAAGCGCGTGGTGCCGTAGCCGCGCAAATAAGGGACGATCACTCGGTAGCCTTTCGATGCCAACAAAGGAGCGACATCAACAAAGGCGTAAATGTCGTAGGGCCAGCCGTGCAGAAGAAGGACCGCGGGACCATTCGCCGGACCGGCTTCAGCGTATCCGATATTTAGGGCGCCGGCATCGATCTGCTTGAGCGGGCCGAACGAGGCGTTCGTATCCGGCTTCCTCGGCGGCACACCTGCCGGATTTATTTTGCTGGATCGCGCTTCTGCGGAACCGGTGATGAGCAGTTTCGCGGCGGCAACGGACATGGCCATGGAGCCCAAGAGGCGGCGGCGACTTCCGTTGATTACTTCGGACACTTTCGTTGAGGTCATATTGCGACTCCTTCGTTCGATTTGATAGGCGTCATTTTTGGATCTCCTGGGTGCGTAGTGTATTTGCAAAACTGTACGTTGGGCAAATCGGATTCGTTCGCGCTGGATGAATTGCTGGCAAGCATTTGGCGGGCACAGCGTGCTGTGCCGCTACGGTTAAGGTTGTACGACGGCGCCATTCGTACCGTTGCAGCAAGCAGCGTCCTTGGGACCGAAACGTCGGAAGAGCCGCCGGGGGCCCCGCGCCGAAGATACGCAGTGAAAGGGTGATTGTTGGTTGATATTGTGCAATTATTTGGAGCATGTGGTTCCTTGTGTTACTAAGTCGTTTCGTGTCAGCTTCGAAGAAATGGCATTTATCGTGCAGGAAGCAGCCCGGGCAGGAGGGTGTTGTTTCCCCGCCTGCGATTGGACCGCTCTCGCGGCAGGAGTTCGAAAATGCGAAAAGCTATGTGGACCATCCTCGCGGTACTCCTTGGGGCCATCGTCGCGCCCTGCGTGCGGGCCGATAGCGTCAGCTTCACGTGCACCTTGTGTCAGGTCCCGGCACCGACCGCGCCGGACGTAACCTTCTCAGGTCCAACCCTCGACATTACGTGGAACTCTCAAACATTCGACCTTGTGCTGCCTGCCGGCTGGCTCGATTCCAACTCCTTCGTATGGCTTGCATCCAACGGCCAATTTATTATCTTCGACACCACACTACCTGGTGACCCAAGCGTGGATGTGGCTATCAACACTACGGGACCAGGCAATCTGGGCGGGTTAACTGATTCCGGTAAATTAGTTTTCACAACCGGTACCGCGCCTATGCCCGAACCAGACGCAGGCGGCCTCATGCTGATCGGGCTAGGGTTGTTAGGGTTGATGATGGTAATGCGAAATCGTACGACGCGGGCCCAAACGCTGGCGCCTTGAGCTCATCACTCAACCTTCACATCCGCGCACCACTGAGCGCCCACCGCTTCCAGCGCCGGACGTATTGCCCGACACCCCGCAGGATTTCCCTCCGCGGCGCATCCTGTTCATATAAAGCCGGGTAACCCGTCCTCGAAGCGCTCCCCAAGCCGAAGGTGCGACGCCGGTGACATTAATTTTCCGTCGTAGGCGATGACAGGGGAGGTTTGGCCACCGCGCGTGAGCCAACTCTGGTGGCGGGCGCCGCAAGCGGCGCCCTCTGGATTGAAACGTCAAAAGAGCCGGCGGGACGCCGGCGCTACCCTTCGCGAAAAGACTCTGGGTGAATTCCGATGCAATTCACGAAAAAACTAAGGCGCGGCGACGTGTTGAATTAGCGCAGCGGTCGGAACGCTTCACGGAGATCGCTGACGAAAAATTCTGGTTGTTCCCACGCGGCGAAGTGGCCGCCTTTGGGGGTGGCGGTTGTAAAAAATCAGTTTGGGATAGGCTTTTTCTGCCCAGCTCTTCGGCGCCGCATAAATTTCATCGGGAAAGACGCTCACGGCAACCGGGATGGTGACGTTGCGGACGTCGAAAAAGCCCCCTTTATATTCCCAATAGAGACGAGCGGACGAGACCGCCGTGTTCGTCAGCCAGTAGAGCGTGATGTTGTCGAGGACGTCGTCGCGCGAGAGGCCTTCCGTTTTTCCGTCAAACACGCGAGTGATCATCTCGTAGCTTTTAACGTCGTGATCGAGGATCCACGCGGCTAGGCCGATCGGCGAGTCGGCGATTCCGTAGATGGTCTCCGGGTGGTTGGCCATTTCGGTGGCGTAGCCCAGGCCGTGCTTGTAGAAAAAGGCGAGCTGCTCGTACGCGTGCAGTTCGTCGCCTGAAAGATTGGACGGTGGCGGAGCGCCGGCGAGGGCAGCCTTGTCAATGTCGGCTGGAACAGTGGCCGCCATGTTGGTGGAAATGGCGAGCAATCCCGGAGGCGCCTGCAGAGCCATCAGCTCGGTGACGCAATTTCCCCAATCGCCGCCCTGCGCCACATAGCGTGTGTATCCGAGGCGCTTCATCAGCACGATCCAGGCGCGCGCGATGCGGGCGGGATCCCAGCCGGCGGCGGTGGGCTTACCTGAAAAGCCGTAGCCCGGCAGGGAAGGAATCACCACATCAAAAGCGTCTTCCGCCTTGCCGCCGTAGGCAGTGGGATTGGTGAGCGGGTCGATAACCTTCATCTGCTCGATGATCGAGCCGGGCCAACCGTGCGTGATGATGATGGGCAGAGCGTTCGGTTGCTTCGAGCGGACGTGGATGAAGTGAATGTCCAGCCCATCGATGGTGGTGACGAACTGCGGATAGGAATTCAGCTTCGCTTCCACTTTTCGCCAGTCGTACTCCGTGCCCCAGTAGCGCGCGAGTGCCTTCATCGTCGCTAGCTGCACGCCCTGGGAATCATCAGCGACTGTCTCGCGTTCGGGCCAGCGTGTGGCGGCAATGCGGCGGCGCAGATCGACGAGGTCCGCTTCCGGAAAGCTGAAGTGGAAAGGGCGGATTGATTCGTCATCGGCCGCTGGGGCGGTCCTGGCGGACCCGGTGACAGCGAGCGCGACAAACATGAGGACAGCGGCGACTACTAGAGTAGATAGGACACGCATGAGCGTTCTCCTTAGAATTATTGACACGCAAGGCGCATTAATGAAAATCGAATCGGTGACCTGCAGCTATCAACCCACTGTAGGGTTCCGTGTCAGGAAGCACGGGAGCGCAGAAACGCACTAGCCTCTTATCGCGATTCCTGCCGCCCGTCAAATTAAATTTATCGGCGGTACTTCATGAAGGCGGAGTTTACGGCGGCACATCGGAAATAATTTGTGATTCGACGGGGTGGGGAACGGAAGGGTCTGGGAGCGCGGCGTCTAAACCCGCACCCTTTGCAAAAAAGAAAAACGCAAAGGATGCGGCACCCGCAAAGTCGATCCGAGACGCCATCGAAGTCCGGTGTGAAGCGGAACGTTGGGCCACCCGCCGCTAGTCATACGTAGAACGAAATTGCATAAATACTGTAAGGGGCAAGTATACTATTCTTCGTTCCATCTTTCCGACGCTGCTCGGCGGCGCGGCGGGTTTGGCGAAGGATTTTTTCCGCGAAGGTGCCATGCTGAACAAAGTGCCGAATCCAGAGCGCGTGAAATTGGGGTTCGAAGCCGCCGTACTTTCAAGCTTCAAATTCCTTACTGACCTTGGGCTGCGTCCGGTCCAAGAGGAAGTGACGTTCGTTCGGTACGAATCTACCGAAGTTTTTGTCAATGTCTATCATGGGCGAGCGTCGTTCGAGTTGGGCGTCGAAATCGGCAGGTTGAAAGAACCAGGCAAGGACAAGCTGACAATTTATGACATCGTGGCCTGGGCGAGTGCGGAGAAAGCTGAGGGGTTCGGGCATAATGTAATGTTTCAAGTCAGCTCTTCCGAGAGTGTGCGGGATTTCGTTGCCAAGCTCGCCCGTTTAGTTCAAAAGTATGCCGTCCCGTTCATCAAGGGTGATGCCACGGCTTACCGGGAGGCCCTGGAGGCCAGGTCGCGAGCCGGTGCTGAATATATTAAGCAGGTAGATCTGAGGCAGATGCGGAGTAAGGCCGAGGCTGCATGGCACACAAGGGATTACGCGCAGGTGGTCGAACTCTACGGGCCAGCGCGAAAGGACCTGACCGAAATCGAAACTAAGAGGCTGGCCTATGCTGAACAGCAGGTCATAACGCCACGGGGAGTCGGCTCCCACCCTTCCTTACGAAAGAGACACTAGCGGAATCGAAGCTTCGTTCCTAGATCCTTTGCCGGGTGCCGCAGTCTTTGCGTTTTCTTTTCTGCAAAGTGTGCGGGTTTAGACCTCACCCTTGTAAGACATACACGCCGTGCTGACGGGTAGCCCGCCAGTTTCCTGCATCAGCACGGGAGGCCCGCGCATCTTACCTTGCAGAGGGGATATATCAGTCCCGATCGATTCGCAGAATCGAAAAAGAATCGGTGGGACTGCGTGTCGCTCTCAGAGGACGCGCTAGAAATCACACATGAGCAATATCCGAAAGCAGCATCGTAGCTCAACCATCGCGCCGGCCAAGGCCTCACAAAGCGCGTCACCTCGCGAGGAGATCGTCCGAAAGCCGCTCCCGCTGTCAGCGCTTGACCTGGTTCCGCTGGTCGAGGGCGGTTCAAGCGTCGCTGCGCTGCGGGCCGCCGCCGAACTCGCCCAAGCAGTTGACCGGTTCGGCTACACGCGACTCTGGTATGCGGAACATCACAACATGCCGGGCATCGCGACGACCATCCCTGAAATCCTGATCGCGCACGTGGGCTCAATGACTACGCGGATCCGGCTCGGCGCGGGCGGCGTCATGCTTCCGAATCACTCGCCTCTCCAAGTGGCCGAGTCGTACAAGCTCCTGGAAGCGATTTATCCCGGCCGGATCGATCTCGGCATCGGCCGCGCACCGGGCACCGATGCGCTTACTGCGCTTGCGCTCCGCCGCTCGCGGAAGGCTCTGACCGCCGACGATTTCCTCGAGCAGCTCGGCGAGCTCATCGCCTGGGGCAGCGGCACGTTTCCGCCCGACAATCCGTTCCGCTCCGTGCGCGCAATGCCTGACGACCAGCCGCTGCCGCCGCTTTACCTGCTCGGGTCGAGCAATGACGGCGCACGGCTCGCCGCTGAGATGGGCGTGGCGTTCGCGTTTGCAGGACACTTCAGTCCGGATTCGCCCGAAGTTGCCATGCATGCCTACCGCAACGGATTTTACCCAACTGGAATGCTCGACAAGCCGTACGCGATCCTCGCGCTCTCCGTCTTTTGCGCCGATACCCAAGAAGCCGCTGAGCGCATGGCCTCCTCGATGCTGCTCTCATTCGCGCTGCTTCGAACCGGGCACCCGGGCCGTCTGCCAAGCCCGGAAGAGGCTATCGCGCACGTGTACACACCGGAAGAGGAAAAGATCGTAGCGTTCTTCAAGAAGATCCGAATCGTAGGCACGCCCGAAAAAGTCCGCGCCCGAATTCAGGAACTCGCCGCGCGCTCGCAGGCCGACGAAGTAATGATCGCAACGCATGCCTACGACCCCGCAGCGCGCATGCGTTCGTATGAACTCATCGCGCAGGCGTTCGGCTTGCCGGAGTTTAAGCCTTCGCGCTGAAGGGAAGGTTTGGGAGCGCCGCGAATCTAAACCCGCACCCTTTGCAGAAAAGAAAAACGCAAAGGATGCGGCACCCCGCGAGTTTCAATCGTGCATGCGTTCAGTCCGGTGCCGCGCGGATGGATTCGCCACCCGCCGGGTTTAGATCCCACACTCACCACGCTCTATCTAGACCCTAACCAACATCAAAGGGGCGCGCCGTCACCGCCTCGTGAAGCGTCGCGTGTTTCATCAGCACTCCCTGACCAAAGCGGACGAATGCCTCAGTACGTTCGTGCGCGGCTAGAGCCGCCTGTGAAGCCCAATGCTCGGCGATATAGAATTCCAGATCGTCATCAGTACCGCGGTAGACGTCGTAGCGGAGATTTCCTGAATCTTTCCGAGACGCCGGCGCGATCGCGCGAAATGCCGCCATGGCGTCATCAACGTGCTCCTTCGCAAAGCGGAAAATCGCGACATGAAATATCTCGTCACCGCTAGCGGCGCCATCCGCTCGCGAGGATAAGACCGCTGCGCCAAGTAGTGTCAAGAAATTTGCGCGAGATATCATGATCATGCCTCCATTTGCTGGGCCAAGTCTGTGATGCTCTCGGACACGAGGTCAAAATCTCCCGGCTTGGCGCTGTCGGGGACGGCAACGGGTCCGTTGCCGTATTCGTGGGGGCGAAAAATGAATGCTGTACGGAGACCACAACGGCGGGCTGCATCCAAATCGAAGACGTGGGCCGCGCACATCATCACTTCCTCGGGCTTTAGATCGAGATAGTGGTATGCGGAGGCGTAGACTTCGCGGTCGGGTTTGTAGTGCTGGACCAATTCGGCGCCCAGAATGACGTCCCATGGCAAACCGCCGAATTTGGAGAGGCCGGTCATCAGGGCGATATTCCCGTTCGAAAGCGGAGCGATCACATACTTCTTTTTTAGTCGCGTGAGGCCCTCGACGGAGTCAGGCCAGGGTTTAAGCCGGCGCCAGACGTGAGTCCAGGAAACTTTTTCTTCTTCGGTGAGCCCTGCAATTTTGAATTCCTTGAGCACCTCTTCCAGGATCATTCGATGTATATCGTCGAGTCTGGTCCAAGGAATCTCGCCCTTGCGTACCTTGTCCATCGCCGGTTTGTATCCGAGGCGCCAGCGGTCGGCAAACTGCGTCCAGTCGATGTTCAGATCTTTGGCCTTGCCCCAGGCCACGCCCTCGGCAATTACTGAGGCGCGCCAGTCCACAACCGTGCCGAATATATCGAACACGAGTGCCTTCACGTTGGCGAGTTCGGGTTTCATTTCCTGTAGATCGGCGCTACTTCATGAATTCGCGCACGATGAAAGCAATCTCATCGGACGCAGTATCCAGCGCGAAATGGCCGCCATCCACGATGTGGATTTCCGCCTTAGGCACGTCGCGGCGGTACGATTCCGGCTCCGAGGGATCGAAGGACGACTCATACTTGCCCCAGATCACCAGCATACGCGGCTGTTTCTCGCGCATCCAAGCGTCCCACTTGGGGTAAGCGTCCACGTTCGTGCGGTAGTCGTAGAAGAGGTCGCTTTGAATGTCGCCTTGTCCGGGCTGGTTGAGAAAATAATATTCGTCGGTCCACAAATCCGGGTCATGGCGTTCCACGTCGGGATCGTCTCCCACGTGCCGCGCCCGCGTGGTCGGCAGCGACAAGAGATTAACGCGCATCGCGCTTTCATTCGGAGCCCGATCGGCCCAGTAAGCCCGTCGCGTCTTCCAATTCGCACCCAGCCCTTCGTTGTGCGCCACCGCGTCTTGCACGATCAGCGCTTCCACGCGCTCCGGATGCGCCAGGATCATGCGAAAACCCACCGGCCCGCCGTAATCCTGCATGTACAGCGTATAGCGCGAAAGCCCCAGCGATTCGGTGAAGTGATTCATGATCTCGGCAATGTGGTCGAACGTGTACGCAAACTTTTTCGGGTCCGGCCAGTCGCTGTGTCCGAATCCCGGATAATCGGGCGCGATCATGTGATAGCGGTCGGAAAGCCGCGCGAACAGCGGCTCGAACATCCGCGACGAAGAGGGAAGTCCGTGCAGCAGCAAAAGCGTCGGCGCATCCTTCGGCCCCGCCTCTCTGTAAAAAATGGAAAGCCCATCAATTTGTGTCGTGCGATAAGCCGTCGAGTGTTCCATACGAGGTTCCATGGGACGTTCCTTTCCTTGCGCCTGTGCCGGCAATTGAAATGCTGCGAGCATAAGAAGAACCGCTAGGACTAACACTCTCGCTGGAATGGGCGGGGCCATAATTCCTCCTTCTGCGGAATGCCGAGATATTCTACGCAAGGTTTGCGCCGTCGCCTCGAAAAATATTTCTGGTCGACCGGAATGGCGAAGGGAAGGAGCTGGGAGCGCGGGGTCTAAGCCCGCACCGTTTGCAGAAAAGAAAAACGCAAAGGATGCGGCACCCGCGAGTTTCAATCGTGCATGGGTTCAGTCCGATGCCGCGCAGATGGATTCCCCACTGTTGGCTTCATGTATGCATTTCGGTCTGGCTTTGCGACCGCTTAAAGCGGCTTGCATATTCGCCGGCAGTAATGCCGAGAACACGTAGGAACGTTCGGCGCATGGCAAGCGGGGTCTGAAATCCACAAGCATCCGCGATCTCCTTTAGGCCCATCGCGGAGCTATCGATCATTTGCTGCGCCGCCTCCACGCGCATGCGATCGACGAACTGCCCTGGATTCATTCGCGTTTCGCGGAGACAAACACGGGTGAAATTGCGTGAGCTCATTCCCATTCGTTTAGCAAGTCTTTCAACGCTTAAATTCTCACGCAGATTCTCAATCATCCAAACCTGCAGTTCGCGGAGTGGCTGCGATGTTGCCGCTTGCCGCGAGAGCATATGGCTGTATTGGGACTGCCCGCCAGGACGAACGAGAAACATCACCAATATCCGTGCGATTTCGAGAGCAACCTGGTGACCGTGATCCTCTTCTACGAGTGCCAGCGCCAAGTCCATTCCAGCCGTAATACCTGCCGACGTATACATCGACCCATCTCGCAAATAAATCCGATCAGGCTCAACTACGACGGAGGGATATTGCCGCGAAAGCTTGTCGCAATAGGCCCAATGGGTGACGGCCCTTTTGCCGTCAAGCAGTCCAGCGGCTGCGAGCACGAACGTTCCGGTGCAGATAGCCGCCACCCGGCGAGATCGGGATGCCAACTCAATGATGCGGTGGAGATATTCGTCGTCATACAGTTCGTCATTCGCCCCCGGGCCGCCCGCAACCACTAGTGTATCGATCTGAGCCGCCAGCTTTGTGAAGGGAACGGTATCCGAGATTTTGAATCCATGATTCAGTTGCAATTCCGTTGTGCCTTCCGGGCTGGCCACCACCACTTCGTACTCTGGAGCGAATTTAAACACCTCGAGCGGACCGACAAGGTCCAGCATGTCCACAGGTTGCGGACCCGTAATTACGATTCTCCTCATCTATGACCCCCACGATACATTAACCCGAGTGCGAAACCCGTGTCCGATTTTGATTCATTTATGTCGTGGTGTTGAAGTCCACTTGGGAATTAGTGTTGCCTCGTCCAACGATATCTCTGACTTCCGATTTCGACTAAGGTCAGTCGCGGTCACAAAGGAGCATCGGATGAGCAATACGTATCGCGCGATGGAAGTAACTTCGCCAGGCGTTTTCTCCTTAGTCGAAAGAAGGATAGCCGTCCCCGGCGCCGGACAGGTGCGAATCCGCGTTGAGGCTTGCGGTGTATGCCATTCGGATGCGGCAACTGTGGAAGCACAATTCCCCAACCTTTCCTATCCGCGCGTGCCTGGCCACGAGGTTATCGGACGGATAGAGGAAGTGGGTCCTGGCGTGACAGCGTGGAAGGTCGGCCAGCGTGTCGGAGTTGGATTTTTCGGAGGTGAAGACGGAACCTGCGAGGCCTGCCGCCGTGGTGAAACCGCCTATTGCCAAAATGCAATCATGACCGGCATAACAACTGACGGTGGCTACGCGGAAACGATGATTGCGGAGGCACGCGCGCTTGCCCTGATACCGGATGCACTCAAGTCAGAAGATGCGGCCCCCCTGGTCTGTGCCGGCATAACAACCTTCAACGCGCTTCGTAACGCCGCGCGTGCCGGCGACACCGTTGCCATTCAGGGAGTCGGTGGACTTGGCCACCTTGGCGTGCAGTTTGCGCGAAAAATGGGCATGCGCACCGTGGCGATTGGCGGCGGTCCCGACAAAGAGCACCTGGCGCAGAAATTAGGAGCGCACATCTACATCGATGCCAAGGCGGAAGACGCGGCGGCAGCTCTGCAAAAGCTCGGAGGCGCAGATGTCATCCTTGCGACCGCGCCAAGCGGGGCCGCAATCGGTAGCTTGCTTCCCGGTCTTAAAACTCGGGGCAAACTTGCGGTTGTCGGAGTCTCAGGAGATGCCATCCCAGTCAGCGGTGTACCGCTCATCTTCGGTGGACGCTCAGTCGTTGGCAGTCTCACCGGAAGAGCGATCGAGACTCAAGACACGCTTGATTTCAGCGTACTCACCGATGTTCGTCCAATGATCGAAACACTTCCTCTTGCAAAAGCCGAGGAAGCCTACAAGCGAATGATGGATGGCAAGGCACGCTTTCGAATGGTTCTCACTATGAGCTGACCAAGTTCAAGAGTGTGCAGCAAAACGCGTCACAAATCGAATGTGCCGGAGGGAGACTTGGATGAATCCGTTCCAGGAAATCTTTAACAAACAGAAAGCGTACTTCGATTCGGACGCGACCAAATCGTACGAGTGGCGTATCGACCAGCTCACGCGTCTTCAGAATTTGTGCAACGAGAACTCCGAGGCTCTAGAGGCTGCGATGAGCAGTGACTTCAAGACCGCTAGTCAGGAAAAAGTCTTCGAGATCATGGCTCCCGTAGGCACCGCAGCTTTCGCGAAAGCTGAGTTGAAGGAGTGGATGAAGCCCGTAGATGTAGTAGTTCCCAAGGCTCTTCGGGAAAGCGGACACACTGCCAAGGTCTATCGAGAGCCCTATGGCGTCACGCTGGTAATCGGACCTTTCAACGGACCATTGACGCTGCTCTTCGATCCTGCGGTCCAGGTCATTGCGGCAGGCAATCCATGCATCCTCAAACTCTCTGAGGGGTTGCTCGCCACGAGTAAGCTCCTGCTGGATCTCATACCGAAATATTTCGATCCTCGGGCCGTCACTGCCGTCTCGGGAAGCAAAGAAGAAGTTACGGAGCTTCTCAAGCTGCCGTTTGACTTCATCTTTTTCACCGGCAGCGTCAAGGTCGGCAAGATCGTCATGGAGGCGGCTGCAAAAAACCTGACCCCCATTCTTCTGGAACTTGGGGGACAGAATCCTGCTTTCGTTGATGCGACCGCGAACATCCCGGATGCGGCCAAGAAAATTCTCTGGGGCGCAACGGCCTGGGGTGGGCAGTGGTGCACCTCTCCCGGGTATGCGTATGTGCACGAATCGATCGCTGAGGAGTTTGTAAAGGAATGCCAGAAGGCCGTGATCGAGTTGTACGGAACCGATCCGAAGAGCAGGCCTGACGACTACTCGCGCGTCATCAGCCCGCAAGCCGTTGACCGCTTCGTATCTTTAATTGATCGGAGCAAGGTTGTGGCTGGAGGTTCTGCCGACCGCGAAGCGCGTTATCTCGATCCCACGATCTTGTATCCCGTCACTTGGGACGACCCGATTATGGCGGACGAAATCTTCGGGCCCATTCTCCCAATCCTCACCTATAAAGATCTGGATGCGGCCATTCGTGAGGTGAAGAAGCACCCAAAACCCCTCTCCGGTTTCCTTTTCAGCCGGGACCAGAAGGCCATCGATCATTTTCTCGCGAGCTTATCCTTCGGCGGCGGAGCCATCAATCAGGTGAACATCCACCTGTTTGTCGAGTCCATGCCTTTTGGGGGTGTTGGATACTCCGGCATCGGTCACTATTACGGCAAGGATGGCTTTGACGCTCTCACGCACGCGAAATCGGTTCTCATCTCTCCGCCCGACGTGGCAATCGAACATTTGTTCCCGCCCTACACGGAGGAGAAGGTCAAGGCGCTCAGTCAGTGGTTTGAATACTAGGTCACAAAAACCACAACAGTAGAACCACTCATCAGCTCGTCGTGCCCGAACCAAGGCGGCAATCTTACACTAAAGCAGCATCCCCGGGATCTGTGCGGAGTCACCGGCAGCCCGGAAATATCAGCGCACGGGTTGGATTAGTACCGACAAACGCGCTTGTGTTCTTGGGCGCGTTTGAATTACTGCTCACGGAACTCACTCTGTTCCCTTTGGCTCACGCGAACTGAATTATTTTCGGCAGGGGCTGCGACGGCTAGGAACGCGGCTTCTTGGCAGGCTTGTCGGGAGGTCGATTGATTCTGCGTACTGGCTTTGCGATTCGGCGAGCCGATAGGGAAGCGCCCGGCGGAGTGCTCCGAGTGTCCGCGGCAAGTGCGTTCTGCTCGAACGGCTGGTCGTGGAGCACCACATTGAGCATGCTTGCCTAAAAAAGAAAAGGGGCGATTGCTCGCCCCTTTCTTCAGTTTCGGAAACGAAACGGCTGCCGGGCATTTTCCCGTTTTACGGGGAGAAGCCAGCCACGACAAACTCCGCTGGGTTGGTCTGTGGTTTGCGTCGCGATGTCTTGTCAAGCTTTCGCTTGCCGCGAACATGCATAGCCCACCACTGACCAAACCTGGGCTTCGCCGTGATGCCGAGTCGTTCCGAACTATGTCGAAGCCGTTCTATCGTCCGTGCCCTGCATAGCTCGTCAAACTTTCGCTTGCCGCGTTACGAAGACTCAGATGATTCGAAAGCTTTGGCAAAACCCTTGTAACTCCGCGCGGAAAATGAGTCAACTACACCGCAAACTTTTTTGGATGTGGAAATCTCGGGAATTGTGGAAATGTGGAAATCTCCTCCAGGCGTCTCGATAACGATTTATGGTTCGAGCGGGGTGGGGAACGGAAGGCTCGGCGAACAAACCGCCGAAAGGACAAACTGTCAGAGGCGTTTTATGTCGCGGCTACCCTTCGCTAATACGCTCAGGGCAAGAAGCCGCGAACCACAAAACTACTGAAGGCCGTACGCCCGGGGAATATCCGAACGTCAAAAGAGCCGGCGGGACGCCGGCGCTACGAAGAGCGGCCGCCTGCTGAACGGAAGCGTTTGGGAGTGCGGCGTCTAAACCCGCAACCTTGCAGGAAAGAAAAGCGCGAAGTATGCAGCACCCGCAAAGTCGATCCGCGGCGCGATTGAATTGCGGTGTGAGCGGAAAGTTGAGCCACGCGTCGCGCGCCTGTTAGAATAAATCTCACGGAGAACAGGATGAACAATCTCGATTGGTTATTACAGCGTAACAAAGAATTTGCTGTTCAGCAGGCTGCTGCCGGCACACTGATGCCTTCGCTTTTGCGGGCGATGCCCAACGTGAAGGCCATCATCATCGGTTGCGCTGATATGCGTGCGGATCCGGCTCATGTCCTGGGAATTAAACCGGGCGAGGCCGTCGTGCTGCGCAATATCGGCGGACGAATCACACCGGGGTTGATGGAGCAGTTGGGTCTGCTCGGGCGAATCGGTCAAGTTGCGGGAGAGATTCCGGGCGGCGGCGGGGAGTTTCACATCATCGTGATGCAGCACACCAATTGCGGCATCACTCAGCTGGCCGGCGACCCCGCCATGCTGGCACACTATTTTCAAATACCGGAAGGCGAACTCAAATCAAAAGCGGTCACCGATCCCCGCGCGGCGGTTGCCGGCGACGTTGCTGCGCTCCGGGCGATTCCCGCATTGCCGGGCGCGTGGCTTGTATCAGGGCTGGTGTACGACGTGGCGACTGGACTTGTTGAAGTTGTCGTACCGCCGGCGCCGATTCGTAGTGCGTAAAGCTCGAGCCGTAAAGACACGCACCCTTTGCAGAAAAGAAAAACGCAAAGAGTGCGGCACCCGAAAAGTCGGAGCGGGGTGCGATCGAAGTGGAGTGTGAGGCGGAAAGTTGAGCCACCCGCCTGGAGCGAAATATTCAATTTGAACGGCACGAGGTTGTCCAGTAGGGCACGAAGTCACATTAGAAAAACGTAATCACCTTGACGGTGGATGTGGCGGCTTCTAGAGTGGAAAAGTTCGACCCCCTCATAGCCTTTTCTCTCGATCGAGTCATCGAATGGGCGTTCGCGGCCCAGCGCATTCGCAATGAAAACTTGAGACGGCGGAAGCATGGTTCGCAATCAACCATCGCGGCAGCCGCGCATCGCAAAGCAAAAGTGAATTGTGGCCGGAAATCTCGGCGGGCGTTCGCTCCCTCTCTCCAAGGAAGTTTCAAAGACGCACAGATTGAGGAGGCCACCACGCCATGTTTGACTTCGCCATGCAGGGTCGTCCGCTGTCAGCAAGAGTCCTGGAAATTTTAGGTTGTGTAGCGCGGCGCCGTCATGATGCGGCGATGCCCGTCGCGGACGGCAAGCAACAGCGCGACCCGGGGCGCAAGAATCTCTCGTGGGCAAACCGCGCCGGGACGTTAATCGTTCTGCTCGGAATCGTGGCGTTGTACTCGAACTCCGCCCAAGCGACTATCCCCACTAATCCCATACCGTACGTTTCTATCATCAGCCCGCTCACAGTTCTTCCGGGCGGTTCGGCATTCACCCTCACCGTCACGGGCGCGAACTTCATCTCAAACTCGGTAGTGTATTGGGGCAGCACGGCGCTGGTGACCACGTACGTTAGCCGGGGAAAATTGCAAGCGGCCGTGCCGGCAAATCTCATCGCGGCGGAGGGCACGGGCTGGATCACCGTCTTCAATCCCACGCCGGTGGGAGGGCGATCGGGCGTCGCTTTCCTGCAGGTTGGGCACCCGGTAGCCGCCTACAATCCGACCATAATTTCCGTGCTGCCCACCGGCAACTCGTTTTTCAACAGCCATGCGCAAGGAGACTTTAACGGGGATGGCAAGATGGACTTGGTTGCGTTGGATGAAGCGCTGCCGCTTATCTGGGTGTTCCTTGGCAATGGAGACGGCACGTTCCAGGCGGGTGTCTCGTACCCGATCCCAATTTCGGATCCATTCGGAGTGGCGGTGGGAGATGTGAACGGGGATGGAAAGCTTGACATCATCGTATCCAGCGTCGGCTCGGGCATGGATGAGCTGCTGGGAAATGGCGACGGAACCTTCCAGGCTGCGACAGCATTTGGCTCCATGAATGTTAGCGAGCAGTACGCATTTCTGGCCGACGTGAACGGAGACGGCTTTCTGGACATCTTGGTTGCAGATAATGGCTCCAACACCATTAACTATTATCAAGGGAACGGCGATGGCACTTTCCAGAATTCAGTGACCATTGGCACGCTTGATTCTACCTCCGGCATTATCGCAGTCGGAGATTTCAACGGGGACGGCATCCTGGATATTGCCGCGGGTAACGAGGGTGACACTACGATCGCACTCTTCCTGGGCAATGGCGACGGTTCTTTTCAGACGGCGCAGGTTCTCACGGGACAGGGAAAGAGTTGGGTCGCTGCGGTAGGTGACTTCAACGAAGATGGCTGGCTGGACTTCGTCGGCGGCGATTTCGGGGGCACGGGCAGCCCCGGCACGAACAGCAGCTTGCTGCTCAACAATGCCGGATCGGGGTTTCTGCCTTCCACTCTGCTGAACATCGGCAGCGGACGCATTTACGCCATCGGAGTCGCGGACCTGAATGGGGACGGCCACGCCGACATCATTGGCAATGAACTTACCGGAGGTGCGATGACCGTCAGCTTGGGCGCGGGCAACGGCACGTTTGCGGCATTTGTGCCCGTCGGGGTGAACTTCTTCTGGCAGGATGAACCCATCACCGTCGGAAATTTTGTCAGCGGCGGCGGAGTGGGCTTTGTCGGAACGGATGAAAGCTTCGGCGCGGTTGATGTAATCCTGCTGAGCGTGACGGTATCCCCCACGCCGCTTCCTTTCGGGAATGTTGCGATCAATTCCACCGCGGCCGCGATGGCGTTGACGATCACCAACAACTCAACCACCGGCGTCACACTGGTCAGCTCCGTGATTTCCGGAACGAATAGCAGCGAATTTGTGATCTCCGGCACCACTTGCGGTACCACGCTTGCATCCGGCGCGTCGTGCAGTTCCTCCATCGCGTTTACTCCGCTGGCCACCGGAGCACGCAGCGCGACTTTCACGCTCACCGACACCGGCGCCGGCCTAACGCAAACCGCGGCACTCACGGGAACCGGTGTAACCGCATCAGCGGTGCTGCTGACTCCTTCTTCTTCCGTGACATTCGCAAATCAAGCGCTAACCACAACGTCCGCCCCGCAAATCGTGAC
>Ga0302225_10000859_pt1 | contig 20799 bp, 12 predicted proteins | sample II_Palsa_E3_2_FD_193515 | JGI IMG/M metagenome (GOLD analysis project Ga0302225, IMG submission 193515) | Peat permafrost microbial communities from Stordalen Mire near Abisko, Sweden - II_Palsa_E3_2 | ecosystem: Environmental > Terrestrial > Soil > Palsa > Peat permafrost | place: Sweden...
GAGTGGGGGGAGAGGGAGTCGCGCGGGCAAAGGCGGAGCCGGGCGATCATTTGAGAAAGATCGCTGCGGCTTCTTTCCAGTTATTGATCCGGTCGTAGCCGGTGATCTCGAGATTATGAGCAGCGGTGAAGATATAGGGCTTGCCTTTGAACCCTTTGAGGTTCTTTACATGATCGTCGATCATATATTCGCCGCAGATGAGGTCTTTACTACCGCAGAAGGTCACCTGCCGCCAGGTCAGGAAGGGGAAATGGTCCATCAGCCACTCCAGTTTGTCTTTGAGTGAATTGGGGAATTCCATGGCTGCGGATACGATAAATACTTCGTAGCGGTCGTTGAGTTGGCGTAATACGTCTATGCTGTCTTCCATGACGGGAAGATGGCGGAAGAAGCCGGGGCCCTTAAGCCTTTCGAGGATCATGTCCTGGTGTTCTTCGGGGAAGCCCTTTAGCCAGGAGCCTACCAGCATTTTATCCCAATCGACTTCGCCGCCGTGTGTCGAACGGTACCATTCGATCATTTCGCCCATAGGGTCGGCGATGACTTCGTCCATATCTATAATGATTCTTTCCATGCGGGTTCAGCTTTTCAATTCTTCTTTCAGGAATTTGGCCGTGAAGCTTTCTTTGTTTTTCACCAGGTCTTCCGGGACACCCTCGAAGAGTATCCTGCCGCCGCCGTCACCTCCTTCGGGGCCGAGATCGATGATGTGGTCTGCTACCTTGATGACATCCAGGTTGTGTTCGATCACGAGGACGGTATTGCCCCTATCGGCCAGTTTGTTGAGGACATCCAGCAGGTGGCGGATGTCTTCGAAGTGAAGGCCGGTGGTCGGCTCGTCGAGGATATAAAAAGTCTTGCCGGTGTCTTTTTTGCCGAGCTCTGTACCCAGTTTGACCCGCTGGGCTTCACCGCCGCTGAGCGTAACGGCTGACTGACCCAAGGTGATATATCCCAATCCCACTTCCTGCAGGACCTTGATTTTGCGGTAGAGATAGGGGACGTTCTGGAAGAATTCCACGGCTTCGTCTACGGTCATGTCGAGCACGTCGCTGATGGATTTGCCTTTATACCGGATCTCGAGGGTCTCGCGATTATAGCGTTTGCCATTGCATTTTTCGCAATGGACATACACGTCGGGCAGGAAATTCATCTCGATGACGCGCATGCCGCCGCCTTCACAGACGTCGCAGCGGCCGCTTTTGACATTAAAGGAGAAGCGGCCTGCGTTATAGCCGCGGATCTTTGCCTCCGGCACCGAAGCGAAGAGCGTGCGGATATCGGTAAAAAAACCACAGTAGGTGGCGGGGTTGCTGCGGGGGGTCCGGCCGATAGGCGATTGATCGATCTCGATGACCTTATCGACATTTTCCAGCCCCTTGATGCTCTTATATTCCAATGGGGTCATGCGTGAGCCATAGGCATGCTTACTCAGGATGGGATAAAGCGTCTCGTTGATGAGGGTGGATTTTCCGCTGCCGCTGACGCCGGTGACGACGATCAGTTTGCCCAGGGGGAATTTAGCGTCGACAGTTTTGAGGTTGTTGCCTTTGGCGCCTTTGAGCTCAAGAAATTTACCGTTGCCTTTCCGTCTTTCTTCGGGCACGGCAATTTTGCGATGCCCATTGAGATAGGCGGAGGTAAGGGTATCCAGTTTGAGCATGGCAGACGGGCGGCCCTGGGCGACGATCCTGCCGCCATGGAAACCCGCTTTGGGGCCGATATCGATGAGATAGTCCGCAGCCAGCATGATATCCTTGTCATGTTCTACGACGAGCACGCTGTTGCCGATATCGCGGAGGTTCTTGAGGGCCACGATGAGGCGGTGGTTGTCGCGTTGGTGCAAGCCGATACTAGGTTCATCGAGAATATAGGTAATACCCTGCAGTTGCGAGCCGATCTGCGTAGCGAGGCGGATGCGTTGTGATTCGCCGCCGCTGAGGGTGCGGGATGCGCGGTCGAGGGTAAGATAAGTAAGCCCGACATCCAGCAGGAACTGGAGGCGTTCTCGGATCTCCTTCAGCACATCTTTGGCGATGATATTTTGTTTTTTGCTGAGTCGTTTTTCCACGTCGGCAAACCAGTCGGCCAGTTTGTTGAGGTTCATAGCGCTCAACTCTGCAATGTTCTTCTCTCCCACCCTGAACCAGAGGCTTTCCTTCCGGAGACGGGCGCCGTTGCAGGTCTCGCAGGTGGTCAACTCCATGAACTGCTCGACCCATTCCCGGAGGGAATCGGAGGTCCCACCGGCAAACCAGCGTTTGAGGGCATTGATCAGGCCTTCATATTCCGTGGCATAGATTTGCCCGGTGGGGGGTGCATCTGCTTCGAAATCGATTTCCGTATTTGTCTCACCGGTCTCGTTGCCATACAGCACCATGTTGAGCGCTTTTTTGGGCATCTTTTCGATGGGCACTTCCAGGCTGAACTTATTCTTTTTAGCGATCTGCTGGACCTGTTTGAACATATATGCCTCCCGTTCTTCTCCCAGCGGGACGATACCGCCTTCGCTGATGCTCTTCGAAGGATCGGGAATGATGGCGTCCATGCTGATGCGGTAGACCGCGCCCAATCCTTTACAGGTGGGGCAGGCGCCATAGGGTGAGTTAAAAGAGAAACTGTTGGGCGAGGGCTCTTCGTAGCTGATGCCCGTTTCTTCGCACATGAGCTGGCGGCTGTACTGCAGGAGGCGATTGTCATCATTGAGCAGGATGAACATGAGGTTTTTGCCCATCTGCAATGCTTTCTGTACGCTCTGGCCCAGCCGTACCTTCATGTCTTCCGTGGCAGCCAGGCGGTCGATGACCACTTCAATATCATGGATCTTATAGCGATCGACCTGCATTTTAGGTACGAGGTCTTTTACTTCGCCGTCGACGCGCACTTTAAGATAGCCTTTCTTGCGGATGTCTTCGAAGAGTTCGCGATAATGGCCTTTGCGGCCGCGGACGAGGGGGGCGAGAACGGAAATCTTTTTATTCTTGAATTTTTTGAATACGTTGTCGACGATCTCCTCTTCGCTGAATTTAACCATCTTCTTACCGGTATTGTAAGAATGAGCCTCGCCGATGCGGGCATAGAGGAGGCGAAGAAAGTCATAGATCTCGGTTACCGTGCCGACGGTACTGCGGGGATTTTTATTTGTCGTCTTTTGTTCGATGGAGATGACGGGGCTGAGCCCGCTGATCTTGTCCACATCGGGCCTTTCCATATCGCCGATGAATTGCCGGGCATAGGCCCCGAAGCTTTCCATATAGCGTCGTTGGCCTTCTGCATAGATCGTGTCGAAGGCGAGCGATGATTTACCGCTGCCGCTAATGCCCGTGATCACAACCAGTTGATTCTTAGGTATGCGGATATCGATATTCTTCAGATTGTGTACGCGTGCGCCCGATACCTCGATGTACTCCTCTGCGGCCTGAAGGCCGTTGCCGATTTCCGCCTGATCGGGTTGCAGGCGGGTGTCTGTTTTATTGGATGCCATATTTGCTAAGATAGTTCAACAATCGGAATGGCCGGATGGTTGAGCGGCAAAATTGCGAAAAAATTTAGCGAAAAACAGAAACCGGCCCGCCCAGGTAGGCGGAACCGGTTTTACTGAAGGTTAAACGATTATGGATGAATCACTTATGGAGTGTGACGGTCGGCACGGTGGTTGTCTTTGCCGAATCGACGACAATACTGCTGATTGTCGTATCAGAGTAACCCTGCATTCCTGTAAAGCTGATGGAATACGTGCCGGCGGGAACATTTCGGAACTGATACTGGCCGCTCCAGAAGGGAATGGCATATAAGGTGTCGGTGCCGCTGATGGCTGTGACGAGAGCGCCTGCGCCATAGGGCAGCACTGTACCCTGGATTTTAGCCATCACCATGTCGTTGAATACGGTGACGTACGGGTCCAGGTAGAATTCGCCGTTCCAGAAGATAATGGAGCGGGAGAGGTTGAAGTCCAGCCAGAGTTGGAATTCGTTGTTGGAGACATCTTCCACGTTGGTGCGGCTGACATTGATCGTGAAATAATTAGTGGGGCCGAAGATGACCAACGGATAAGAAGTGGTACTGTCAGTATAGACTTTGTTGCTTGAGCCCAGGGTGACCTCGATCTTGAGGATCTTGCCGGAGGTGATCAGGCTGGAGGTAAGGAGGGTATCGGTGCCATTCCGAAGGGCCAGCAGGTTATAGATGCCGGGGGTGATGCTGAGCGTATCCCAGATCAATGATTTGTTGGAAGAACTGCGGCCCCAGCCACAATAGCCGGCGTCCCATTGATTGGGGTTGTCGGCTGCACTCTGCGTGGTGGCCGTGTCTACTTCTACCCGGACCTGGGTAATGTCAAGGAGTACGCTGTCCATTTGAATCGGGCCATCCATCATATAAACAGATAGCTGGGATTGCCCTGCGGGAATGCTGGAATTGGACTTTGTGGAGCTGGATTTGTTACAGGCAAAAATAAAGAGTACAGCAGTAATACCGGAGGCCGCTGTGAGCCAGGCGATCATCGTTTTCATATTCGTGTAGTTTTTTGGGTAGATCTACTTCATGTGAATTTTCAGGTATAGATATAGATACTTTGTTCCGCTTAAAAGGGTTGCCAAAAACCGTTCCAAAAGCACGTTATTGATCCGTTAACCGCCGGTTAAGAGAGAAAATGGCCTCAGAATTTGGAAATATGAAAAAAGGGAGCTTATCTTTGCGTCAGTTCTTACAACATCTCTTATCAAGAAAGGCTGAGGGAAATGGCCCTGCGAAGCCTTGACAACCTGCTGATGCTTAACAAGCTGAAAGTAAGGTGCCAACTCCATCCCGAGGAATATCGGGACAGATAAGTCAGATTCCAGCTTGACAATATAGATACAACATATTCAAAGCTCTTCTGACGAATCAGAAGAGTTTTTTTTTGCCCGGACCTGCCATCTATGTTCCGGCTCAATAAAGCCTTCTGATGATCTCTTGGTAAGTGGTGTCGCTGGACAAACTTTAAATCACATTAAAATTTGTTTATTATGCAAGCGACAACACAACTCATTCACAGCATTCCTGTTGACCCGTTAACCGGCGCCATCTCCGTGCCTATTTATCAGACTTCTACCTTCGTGCAGGAGGCGCCGGGGGTGAACAAAGGGTATGATTATGCGCGGACGGGCAATCCGACGCGCGCTACTTTGGAAAGCCTGGTGGCGCAGCTGGAAGGCGGCCAGACAGGAGCGGCCTTTGCAAGCGGGCTGGCGGCCATTGATGCCGTGGTGAAGCTGCTGGAATCCGGCGACGAGATTGTGGCGGTGGACGATATTTACGGTGGCGCCTTCCGGTTATTCGAGCAGGTATACAAAAAGTTCGGCATCACCGTTCACTACACAGACACCTCGGACCTCGAGGCCGTTTCGAAGGTCCTGACATCCAGAACGAAGTTGATCTGGATCGAGACGCCCACCAATCCCACGCTGAAGATCTCCGATATCCGGGCCCTTTCGGCGCTTGCGAAGGCGCATGGCTGTCTGCTTTGCGTAGACAACACCTTTGCCTCACCGGCATTGCAGAAGCCGCTGGCGCTGGGCGCCGACCTGGTCGTCCATTCCGGCACGAAGTACCTGGGGGGGCATAGTGACCTGATTGCAGGGCTGGTGGTGACGGCGACAGCCGAGTTGGGCCAGAAGATCAAATTCCTGCAGAATGCGAGTGGCGCGATCCTGGGACCATTCGATAGCTGGTTGCTGATCAGGGGGATCGAGACGTTGCACCTGCGGATCCGGCAGCATTGCGCCAGTGCGCTGGCCATTGCGCAATTTCTTCAGCGGCATCCGGCAGTCGATAAGGTATATTATCCCGGTTTGGCTACCCATCCGGGGCATGCGGTTGCGGTTGCCCAGTCGAAGGGGTTTGGCGGCATCGTTTCCTTTTCGCTGAAAGAGGATACGCAGGAGGCGGCGACCGCGTTCGTAACATCGACGGAGCTGTTTAAACTGGCAGAGAGCCTGGGCGGGATCAAGAGCCTGGTGTCGCATCCGGCGCAGATGACACACAAGACCATTCCGGCGGACAAGCGTAAAGCGGCAGGGGTGAGTGACAGCCTGATCAGGTTGTCGACGGGGCTGGAGGATACGGAGGATTTGATTGAAGATCTGCGGCAGGCGCTGGATGCGATTACGACGGAGGCAGCAGATGCTTTTACGACTGAAGCAGAAGCGGCAAGAGAGGAGAAGGTCTACGCGTAAAAAATCATATCAAACCATTTACATGTCAGCGACAAGTATTCAAACCTATAAAGACATCGACAGAAGCCTTTTGCAGGCCATTCCTAATCCGACCGGGCAGGCGTACGAAATCAAGACCAAGATCCCGGAATTCACCTTCCTTGGGGTAAAGGAACAGCCGGATTTTGCGGCCATCTACCTGACTTTCTATCCGGGGAAGAAGATCATCGAGCTGAGATCGTTGAAGCATTATGTTTTTCAGCTGCGGAATACGGTGGTGTCATATGAGAGGCTGATCAATATCTTTTATGACGATCTTATGGCGGTTTATGAACCAGAGCGGTTGCGGGTTGTTATGATCTGCAATCCCAGGGGCGGAATCAGTTCGAAGCTGACCATCGATTCCGACTGGAAGGCGCGAGGTGGAAAAGAGGCCTTCAATGACTGGCAGCGGGTGGAGGATGAGTGGGATATAAGAATGTAATACGAGGAAAAAGTTAAATACTTCATTATAACACGATAAACAATGGAAACACATAAGCAACTTACCATCGGGCTCTTTGGCTTTGGCGTAGTAGGGGAAGGGTTGTACAAAGTTTTACAGCAGACGCCTTCGTTGAAAGCGACAATTAAAAGAGTGTGTATTAAAGATCCGAGCAAAAAAAGGGAGGCGCCGGCGGAGCTTTTTACGACCGACAGGCAGGTGATCCTGCAAGATCCGGATATCAATGTCATTGTGGAGGTCATCAACGAGTCAGGGCCGGCGTTCGAGATCGTTTCGACGGCCTTGCGGAGCGGCAAGTCAGTGGTGAGTGCGAGCAAGAAAATGATCGCGGAGCATTTACCGGAGTTGCTGCAACTGCAGAAAGAGACGGGGGCTTCCTTCCTGTATGAGTCGGCAGCTTGTGCGTCTATTCCTGTCATCCGCAACCTGGAAGAATATTATGACAATGACCTGCTGCATTCCATCAAGGCGATCGTGAATGGCAGCACCAATTTTATCCTGACGAAGATGTTCGAGGAAAAGCTGGATTTCCACGAGGCATTGCTGCTGGCTCAGCAATTAGGTTTTGCCGAGAGCGACCCTACACTGGATGTGGAGGGTTACGATGCTGCCAACAAATGGACTTTCCTGCTGACGCATGCCTATGGGATCGTGGTGAAGACGAGTGACCTGGTCTTCAGCGGCATCCAGCATATACAGGCCGGGGATGCGGTCGTCGCGAGGGAAAAGCATTACGACATCAAGCTGGTGGCGCAGGCCAAGAAGTTACAGAACGGAAAGGTGGCGGCTTTTGTCCTGCCGCAGTTCATTCGTCATGATGAACCCCTGTCATTTGTCAGGAACGAGTATAACGGGGTGGTGATCGAGAGCGGTTTTGCGGACAAACAATTCTTTTACGGCAAGGGGGCAGGCTCGTTCCCTACTGCTTCAGCGGTGCTGAGTGATCTGTCGGCCCTCCGGTATCAGTACAAATACGAATACAAAAAACTCTATCATCATACTCCGCATGAGCTGACGAACGATTTTTATATCCGGGTATATGTCAGCTTCGATGACTGGAAATATATTCCCCGGGACCGGTTTGAGTGGATCGAGGAGTGGCATGCGGAGACAGACCGCAAATACCTGATCGGGGTGATCCATTTCCGGGAGATCAGTCAGAACGGCTGGTGGAAGGAGAATGGTACTTCGCTGTTGCTGACGCCCGATCCGGTGATCGAGGATGTAGAGATCCGCAAGCTCAAGAAGAAGAGCCTGGAACTGGCGGGGATCGTGTAGGATAGCAGAGACGGCCGGTGGCCGTTTTTTTATTTTCCGAGACGGTAAGAGTAGCCCAGGGAGATGAGCAGATTACCGGTGTTATCCTTTCCGTCAGCGCTGTATTTCTGGATATTGAGCAGGCCATATTCGCCGCGGACGTCCAGGTAGATCATGTTCCTCATGAACGGGTAAGCCACGCCGACGCCGCCGGAGACGCCGACGTTAAATTTATGAATGTCGGAGGTGATGTTGGTATTGGCGGTGAAGTTCTGTGGGCCAGGATTGTAGCCCTGAATGGTGAGGGGAACCTGGCCGCCGGGATCTTCATAAATTTCACTGGTGCCTTTGGTCTTTTCTTCCGCGTGCAGTAAGTATCCCAGGTAGGGCCCTGCGTCCACATAAAACTTCCATGTCTTTCCCCAGGTCAACCTGGCCAGTATGGGCAGCTCGAGGTAGTCGAGGGCTGCCGTATTTTTGAAATTCGCGTATAGATAGTCGCCGGAAGGCACTAAACTCTGGTATTGGGCCGGAAGGTTAGTGATAGGCTGCAACCCGTCGCGCTTGCCGCCCTGGCCGGCGTAATTCAGTTCTACCGAGATGGAGAATTTTTTGGTGATGCCGAAATCTGACTGAAAGCCGAAGTTGCCGGCCAGCCGGGAGGTGTAGTTGGAGCTGAGCGCGTTGCCATTACCGCCGCTGAGATCGGGAATGCTGAGGCCGCCGTGGACGCCGAACCAGGTGGACTGAGCCGATACAGAACCGGAAAGGAAGAGTACGGCAAGGATCATAAAGGAAGAGCCAATTAAGTTTCTCATATCCGTTTTATTTTACCGTTATTAAAAATTAGATGTAAATAAATTTACGAAATTTTTGCGTTGTCCTTCTGATGACGCCAGAGATCGTAAAAGACGGGGCTGTTTTGGAGGAGGTAGTCGAAGGTTCCTTCGGCGGCGATCCGGCCCTGGTCGAGTACATATACATAATCGAAACGGGGCAGCAGGTGGAGGCGATGAATGGATGAAATAATTGCTTTATCTGAGAATGCCTGGAATAGCCCTTCATAAATGAGGGCTTCGGTGCGTGGGTCGACGCTGCTGGTGGGTTCATCCAGCAGGACGATGCCGCTGTCGCGGGCGGCCAGGATGCCACGGGCCAGGGCCAGTCGTTGTTTTTGTCCTCCCGAGAGGTTGACGCCTTTCTCGCGGATATCCGACATCAATCCCTGCGGCAGCTGGCTGATGACTTCGGTAAAGTGTGCGGACTCACAGACCTGCATGATCTCTTCGTCGCTAAAGGGCAGGCCGAGGGTAATATTATAGGCCAGGGTATTTTCGAAGATCTCCGGTTCCTGGGGGAAGAGGGTGACGTCTTCGTTGAGGCGTTCGAGCCAGTTGGCGGGGGACGCGGTGGATGTCTTCGAGCCTGACGTTTGGATGCTGATCTCCATGCCCGGTTCGGGGAGATAAAGGCCCCGCAAGAGGGCCAGGAGGGTGCTTTTGCCGCTGCCGCTGGCCCCTATCAGGGCTATCCGCCGGCCTCTTCTGATGGTGAATGTAAGATCGTGCAGGCTTTGAGCATGCTGACCGGCGTCGTAAGTAGGCCGGTGGGAAAAGTTCAGCTGCCGGATATCGATCGAGCGCCAGTTCTCCGGAAGTCCGTCGGGCCTGTCGGCACGATGTTGCCGGGCGTAGGCCTCGCTGATGAGATTGGCCGTCTGCACATTGGTATTGTATTGAACAATATCGGTGTATTGCCAGGCGAAATCCTGGAATCCGCTGGTGAACTGGTTGACATAGCCCAGCAGGGTCACCAGCCCGCCAATGAGGAATATTTTACCGGGTGTCCAATGTTGGTATACATAGCCGAAGGTGATGAGCCCGTAAATGCACACGATCAGCATTTCGGCGGTGAACCATTTCCATTCATTGATGAGGGCGCTACGCCGGAAGGGCCGGAAAATTTGCTGTACTTTTTTCAGCAAGCCCGTCTCCATACTCTTTTCCAGCCGAAGGGTGATGACCGTCATGATATTCGACAGGCTGTCGAACAGGGTTGCGGAAACTATATGTTCGCTTTCATTGACTTCACCGAGGGCCTTGACAAAAGGTTTGTCGAAGAGGCGGATGATGAAGATCGTCCCGATGCCCATGATGACGGCGAGGCCGCCGAAGAGGGGGGAGAAGTAGAGGATGGCGATGACGGAGAAAATGAATTTAGTCAGGGCGTAGACGTACATGAAACCGCGGTCGAAGAATTCACGGAGGGCTTCATAGGCTTTGCGAACACGGTTGATCGTAGATCCGCTATGATGGTCCTGTTGCCATTTGACGGGCAGATGGAGTACCTGGTGGTATTTTTCCTGGAGGAAGTTACGGCTGAGGTGGAAGGCAAGGGTACGCTCCATAAGACGTGCAGGACCGTGGAAGCACCATTGGACCAATTTAATGCCGATATAGCCTGCGACATAAAGCCCTGCATAATGGAGGACGTGCCCTGTATCCTGCTGTATCCTGCCGATGAACCAGCCGAAGAGAATAGGATTAAGTGACCATGTGGCATTGGCGCAAAAAAACATGACATAGACCAGGACATATTTTTTCCGTTCATGGCGGGCATAACGCCAGGCTGTCCGGAGGAGGGATATGTATGGATTGGCCATCGACGATACGAAGTTAGTAAGGAAGTATCTTTATACCATGAAAAAGAATACTGCGAGCCGCGTGGAGGATATCCAGGAACGATGGACTTTCGGGTTCATGCCGGAGGAGTTGCCGGCTTATCTGCGAGCGTACGGATTTGAACTGATGGAAGATGCGGGCGCCGCTGAATACCGGGGGAAGTACCTGGCGGAGAGGAAAAGTATTTTGAAAGGATATGAGTTTTACCGGGTGGCGATGGCGGTGAAACGGGGATAGGCCGCGGGGAGGGGTTGGTTGGCGATGGCTATAAGGCGCAGTTGCTGAAACGCCTTTCCAGCTGCGCAAGCCATTTGGCCCTTTTTTCAGGGGAGACAAATTTGACCATGCTCAGGTTAATCCATTTTCTGTTCTTGTAGCCCATCTTCCAGAACGTGCCGGCAAAAAGCGCACGTTTGATGGCATTTCCAAAAACCAGGCGATACAGAAGGGAAGGCGTATTCATCGTCGTTATGAGCGTGATGCTTTTTAGCCGGTCGAACCGTTTGACCATGCGGGGGAACCTGCCGGATTTATCATAGTCATATGCCACTCCCGGGAAGATCACTTTGTCAATAAATCCTTTGGTCATTGCCGGCATCAATTCCCACCAGACGGGGAAGATGAAGATCAAATGATCGGCTGCCGCCAGTCTTTCACGGTATTCAAGGACTTTCGGGTCGACAGGCTCGCCGAGGGTGAAGGCTTTCAGGTCTGCCGCTCTCATGACCGGATCAAATTGCTCGTTGTCGAGATGTAAAACGTCTGTTTCGTGACCGACGTTGTGCAGGCCGCGGACCACGGATTGAAGGATGGCGGCACAGAAGCTGCGGTCGTAAGGATGGTTGAAAACGATGGCGGTGCGCATATTTTTTTATACAAAGCTCTGAACCGGCAATAGTGGAAACGATAACAATTGTTAAGAAATGCGGGGGGGGCGGAATGGCGGGGGGAATGGTGGAACGGATGGGAGGAGTCCGGGCCGGTACGGTGATCTCCTCATAGAGATGACCGTACTTTTTCCAATCGAAGGAGAAACCCGGGGGATCGGGAGGGAGACCGGAGGTGGTATTTTCGCTGGTTGCCATAGCAAAATGATTTATCCCAGGTAGGCCATGTCCTCGGGTGTCAACCGGAGGTTGCGTGCCGCGAGGTTGTCATGCACCGCCTGGGGGCGATCGGCGGGTTCGCCCCAGATGTGGGGGCTCCCGGTAAGGCGCATGGTACCATAGCCCATGCGATTGACCATCAGAGGATGGGACGAATGTTGGCCAATGGTGATGGTAGAATGGCTCATACGAGTGATGGTATTTGATCCGGCAATTTAGGGTAATTGACGGTAAATCCGTAACTTCGGTAGATTCCGAAGGATGCTTTTCCCTTCTGCCTTCTTTCTCTAAAATCCAACCGATTTACAGAAGCCTCTAAAGCTGATTGCCCAAGCTTTTTTCATTCGAGTTGACCAAACAAGATCGTTATTTATGAAGGTTACTACTAATACCCTTTTCGATATATTGTCCCGGCTGCGCGTATACTTCCAGGGAGAGAATGTGATACGGAGCTATGAAAAAGAGGATCCCTTTCGTTCCGAGCTCTACAGTTCGGACCAGATGAACAGCCATGGGCAGGTGTTAGCCCGATCGCACAAGCTGATGAAGCGCAATGCTGCGGACCGGCTGCTGAAGAGACTGGATGCCAATGAGAAAACATTAGAGGAAGTACGCAACCTGCTGGTCGAAAGCATCAGTGGCGGCAAGACCATTACTCCCGGGGCCGAATGGCTGCTCGACAATTTCTATCTCATAGAAGAGCAGATGATCCTGGCCAGGAAGCACTTACCCAAAGGATACAGTGAGGCCCTGCCCTGTCTGGCGGAAGGCATATCGGCCGGGATGCCCCGCGTCTATGATATTATACTGGAAATCATTTCTCACAGTGACGGGCGCGTTGATGTAAAAAGCCTCAGCAGTTTCATCTCCTCCTACCAGGAAAACACCGTATTGACGCTGGGGGAGTTATGGGCTATCCCCATCATGCTGCGTCTGGGAGTGATTGAAAACCTGCGCAGGATCTCCGGGAAGATCGCGCTGGACCTGATCGATCGAAACCTGGCCGATTATTGGGCGGACAGGATGACGACAACCGTCAAGGATGAACCGGGCAACCTGATCCTGACGATCGCCGATATGGCGAGGTCGAAGCCGGTATTGAACAGCGCTTTTGTGGCCGGTTTCACCCGCGAGTTGCAGGGTAAGGGGCCAGCGCTGGCGCTGCCATTGAGCTGGATGGAACAGCAACTGACGGGAATGGGGATGACCAGCAACGACCTGGTCCGGCAGGAAAATCAAAAACAAGCGAGTGACCAGGTATCCGTCCGCAACAGCATCGGCACGCTGCGGGTGATCGGTGCAACCGACTGGCGGGATTTTGTCGAAGACCTGAGCCATGTGGAAGCGGTGTTGAGGCAAGACCCTGCCGGCACATATCCGCTGATGGATTTTGCGACGCGGGACAGGTACCGGCATGTGGTGGAGGCTACTGCCAAGGCTTGTCCTTTGTCGGAGACGGATGTTGCCCGGCGGGCGGTGGCGCTGGCTGTGACGGGCAAGGAGAAGACGTTCGAAGGAACGGCCGAAATACCCGAAGGGTACGAACGAGGTGGGCCGTGGCGAAGCAGGCACAGCGACGTTCTAAACGGCAGCTTTGTGGCCGGGCAGGACAGGAGTGCGGGGGATTGGACGGGCGAGGACCGGGCGAATGCCGTCAGGCTGGGGCATATCGGCTACTACCTGATCGATAAGGGACTCGAGTCCATGGAGAAGGCCACGGGCATGCGCTATACCTTGAGACAAAAGGCGGATAGGTTCTGCCGGCGGGCGCCGGTCTTCCTGTATGCGACGTCGATCACTATACTGACGCTGGTCGTCGCGGCCGGGATGTTCCTGCTGGTCTACCGGCATGGGATCCATGGCTGGCCGTTATGGTCGTTGGCCGGTTTGTTGTGCCTTGCGGGCGCGGTCCAACTGAGCATTTCCCTCGTCAACTGGCTATCGACCATCCTGGTCAGGCCCAGGCTGCTGCCGCGGATGGATTTCTCCACGGGGATACCGACCGAATACCGGACCCTGGTGGTGGTCCCTACCCTGCTGACCGATGCGGTTTATATCGAAGAATTAGTCGAAGCGCTGGAGATCCGATATCTCGCCAACCCGGAAGCCCATCTTCATTATGGGTTGCTGACCGATTTTCCGGATGCCGCCGCGCAGACGCTGCCTGCGGATAAGGGGCTGCTGGAATTGGCATGCCAAAGGATCGGGGCGTTGAATGAAAAATACAGTAACCCTGAAGAGGACAGGTTCTTTCTCTTTCACCGGCCGAGAACCTGGAACAGCCGGGAGGGAAAATGGATGGGCTATGAGCGGAAAAGGGGGAAGCTGGCTGCGCTGAATGCCTTTATCAGGGGACGGGGCGGGGATGTCTTTTCGGTCGTTATTGGCCGAGCGGGCGTCCTGGCACAGGTCAGGTATGTCCTTACGCTGGATTCCGATACGCAGCTGCCCCGGGAATCGGCATGGCAGTTCGTTGCGACGATGGCCCATCCGCTGAACCAGGCGATTTATAATCCGAAGAAGAACCGGGTCACGGAGGGTTATGGCATCCTGCAATCCCGGATGGCTACCGCCATCCCCAGGACAGCCGTCAGCTGGTATATGCGGATGCAGGGTGATCTTTCCGGTATAGATCCGTATACGCGGGTGTCGTCGGATGTGTACCAGGACCTTTTTGGCGAGGGCTCATTCATCGGAAAGGGGATCTATGATGTCGATATTTTCGAGCAGGCGGTGGGCCAGGTATTTCCCGATAACCGCATCCTTAGTCATGACCTGCTGGAAGGCTGTTATGCCCGCTCGGGATTGCTGAGCGATGTGATCCTGTATGAAGAAAATCCTTCGCAATATCGTGCAGACGTCAAACGGCATCACCGGTGGATCCGCGGCGACTGGCAGATCGGGTCGTGGATGATGCCCTTCATTCCGGCAGCGAACGGCAAATTGACCAGGAACAGGCTGTCTCCGCTGTCCAGGTGGAAGATCTTCGACAATCTGCGCCGGAGCCTCCTGCCGCAGTCCCTGCTGCTGTTGTTATTGATGGGGTGGTTCCTTTCGCCCTTCCCCTGGCTGGGTACGCTGGTCGTCACTTTCCTGCTGCTATTGCCGTTATTACTGGGTGCGGGCTGGCAGTTGCTCAATAAGCCGGAGGACCTCACTTTGCCCGCGCATGTAGCCGAGGTGGTGATATCCGTCAGGGATATACTGATCCGCTTTGCGTTTGATATGACAGTACTGCCCTTTCAGGCCTATAGCTATACGGATGCAGTGGTCCGCACGAACTGGCGGATGATCATAACCCGAAAAAAATTATTGGAGTGGTCGCCTTTCGCCGCCGGGTCGAAGCGGAAGACCGAGACGCTGGCCACGGCCTATGGGTCGATGTGGATCGCTCCGCTATCCGGCCTGGTCTGCACCTGTCTGCTGGTCTATCTTCGTGAGCCGGCCTGGTATGCCGCTATGCCGATCCTTACCTTATGGTGCCTGGCTCCGGCCATTGCCTGGCGGATGAGCGTCCCCGGGGTATCGGAAGACCCCAGATTGCACCCGGAACAGGTTGCCTTTCTGCACCAGGCTGCGCGAAAGACATGGTCTTACTTCGAATATTTCGTGACCGCCGGTGAAAACTGGCTGCCGCCCGACAACTACCAGGAGGAGCCTATTGCCGTCATTGCCCACCGCACTTCGCCGACCAATATGGGGATGGCTTTGCTGGCCAACCTGGCAGCCTTCGATTTCGGTTATATCCCAGGGGGAGAGGTGTTACAGCGATGCAAGGACACTCTAGGGACCATGGAGCAGTTGGAGCGGTTCAAAGGTCATTTCTACAACTGGTACAATACCCGGTCCTTAGCGCCCCTTCCGCCCAGGTATGTGTCCACTGTCGACAGCGGCAACCTGGTCGGACACCTGCTGACCTTACGGCAGGGCCTTTTAGCGCTGCCCGGCGAACCCCTGTTCGGACCGCAGGTCTATGAAGGGCTGCGGACAACCGTCAGGATCATCCGGGACCTTCCTGAAAAGCAGGTGTACGGGTCGACCGTCATGATACTGGAGGAATTGACGATCGCTATTGAAGAAGACCGATCGATACTCAATGTGAAGAACCGCCTGGAAAAACTGGCTGCGCTTGCTGCCGGGCTGACAGGGAATGACAAAGAAGACGGAGCCGGCATGAATGATTGGACGAGCAAACTATCACAGCAGATCGAGGTTTTCCGGGATGACCTCGCGGAGATGGCGCCCTGGCTGGAGTTATTACCTGTGCCGGAAAGGTATCCCCGGCTGGCCGTTGCCGATGAAATGCCCACGATGCTGCTGAGCCGCGACTTATCCGGATTGCTGTCGGCGGATATCGACCGGTATGAGCAGGAGCCCGGCAGTACTGAAGAAAAGGAATGGTTGGTCCGGATGCGGGCCTGTCTGGCCAAGGGGAGCAGGATGGCCACTGAAAGGATCGTCCTCTCGGAGCAGTTAGCGGAGCAATGCGAGCAATTGAGCACCATCGACTATGACTTCCTGTATGACAAACCGACAACGCTGCTGCGGATAGGCTATAACGTGGATGACCAACGGAAAGATGACAGCAGCTATGACCTGCTGGCTTCGGAATCCAGGCTGGGTATTTTCACGGGGATTGCACAGGGTAAGTTGCCGCAGGAAAGCTGGTTTGCCCTGGGTCGGCTGCTGACCAACCCCGATGGCTATCCCATACTTCTGTCGTGGAGCGGGTCGATGTTCGAATATCTGATGCCGCAGTTGGTGATGCCCGCCTATGAAAATACCTTACTCTACCAGACCAATATTGCGATGGTCAGGCGACAAATCGAGTACGGTTCGCAGCGGGATGTGCCCTGGGGTATTTCGGAGTCTGCCTACAATATGGTGGATGCGGCGCTGAATTACCAGTACCGGGCTTTCGGGGTGCCGGGCCTCGGGCTGAAGCGCGGGCTGAAAGAAGACCTGGTCATTGCGCCTTACGCAACCATGCTGGCGCTGATGGTCCTTCCCCTGAAGGCGGCTGCCAACCTGCAGGTCATGGCCGGAGAGGGGTTCGAGGGTGAATTCGGCTTTTTCGAAGCTGTGGATTATACGGCAGGGCGGCTGCCGAGAGGCAAGGCTTACAGCATTGTACGTTCGTTCATGGTCCATCACCAGGGTATGAGCCTGTTGTCGCTGGCTTATGTCCTGCTGAACAAACCCATGCAGCAGCGCTTCGCTGCCGAGCTGCGTTTTCAGGCGACCTTGTTGTTATTACAGGAGCGCGTTCCGAGGGCTACCACTGAATATGCGCATACGACAGATCCCCTGGAAGTGCAGACAGTACCGGTGGATATTCCTGTGCGGCGGATCACCACTCCTGCCACTCCGATACCGGAGATACAGTTGCTGAGCAATGGCCGTTATCATGTGATGATCACCAATTCCGGCGGCGGATACAGCCGGTGGAAGGATATAGCGGTTACCCGCTGGCGGGAGGATACGACCAGGGATGACCGGGGCATTTTTTGTTATATCAAGGATGTCGGCAGCGGCAGCTTTTGGTCGAATACGGCCCAGCCAGCCTTACAGCCGGCCAAGGGCTATGAGGTGTTGTTTTCGCAGGGGCATGTCGAGTTCCGGCGACAGGATTTCGGGATAGATACCAAGACGGAGATCGTGATCTCGCCTGAAGACGATATGGAAATGAGAAGGGTCAGGATCACGAACCGGACGCATGCCGTCAAGGTGCTGGAGATCACCAGTTATGCTGAAATGGTCATGGCGAGCCAGGCCTCGGATGAAGCGCATCCGGCCTTCAGCAACCTTTTTGTCCAGACCGAGATCCTGCCTGAGCAGCGGGCCGTCCTTTGTACGCGCAGGCCGCGCTCTGCCGATGAAATGCCGCCGTGGTTGTTCCACCTGATGGAGGTGCACGGTACTTCAGTGGAGGCAGTATCGTATGAAACGGACAGGATGCAGTTCACCGGCAGGGGGAAAACGCTGGTTCATCCGCAGGCGATGGACGATGAGACGCTGTCAGGCAAGCAGGGTGCGGTACTGGACCCTATTCTGTCTATCCGTTGCCGGATCCTTGTCAAGCCCAACCAGACGGTGACTATCGACATGATCTATGGGATCAGTGAAACGCGGGAGGCCTGCGAGGGGCTGATGAATAAATACCGGGACCCGCACCTGAAAAACCGTGCGGTGGACCTATCGTGGACGCACAACCAGGTGTTATTGCGCCAGATCAATGCCACGGAGGCGGATGCGCAGTTGTACGATCAGCTGGCCGCGTCCGTTATCTACGCCAATCCTGTCTTGCGGGCTGACCCCACCGTCATCCTGAGCAATGCCAGGGGGCAATCGGGGCTGTGGAGCCATTCCGTCTCCGGCGACCTGCCCATCGTATTATTGCATATCTACGACCAGGAAAGCATAGATCTGGTCCGTCAAATGGTGCAGGCGCATGCGTATTGGCGGCTGAAGGGACTGGCGGCGGACCTGGTGATCTGGAATGAAACGTATGGCAGCTACCGGCAGGCTTTACAGGAACAGATCCAGGGGTTGACGACCATCGAAGGAGGCAATGCGGTTGGCAACAGCCGGGGGGGCAGCATCTTTATCCGGACGGCGGACCAGATCTCTTCGGAAGACCGGACCCTTTTTGAAAGCATTGCGCGGGCAATCATCTCTGACAACAAGGGAACCTTAGCGGAGCAGGTGAACGGGCATTACCAGGAAAAGGCGATGCCGCCGGAACTGAGGGTGAAGCCGGTGATGGCACAGCCCCTCTCAGAAGCGCCGGTGTTGCCGGAAGGGCTGACCTTTTTCAATGGCATCGGTGGCTTTGGTTCAAAAGGCAGTGAGTATACGATCATCACGGATAAGAAGACCACTTCCCCGGCACCCTGGGTGAATGTGATCGCCAACCCGAATTTCGGAACGGTGGTTTCCGAGAGCGGATCTGCCTATACCTGGACAGTGAATGCGCACGAGTACCGGCTTACGCCCTGGAGTAATGATCCCGTATCCGACACGGGAGGTGAGGCTTTCTATCTGCGGGACGAGGACACCGGCCTCTTCTGGTCGCCCATGCCCTTCCCGGCGCGGGGTGCGACACCGTATATCACGACGCATGGTTTTGGGTATACTCTTTTCAAACATACGGAACAGGGAATCTCCACGGAATGCACTGTCTTTGTCGATAAGGCTTTGCCGGTGAAATTCATCGTGCTGAAAATAATCAACCATTCAGGGCGGGAGCGAAAGTTGTCAGCCACCGGCTGCATGGAAATCGTCATGGGCGATACCCGGCCAAGAACGGCCATGCATATCACTTCGGAGCAGGATGCCCTCAGCGGGGCGTTGCTGATCCGGAACCGGTATAATACACCTTTTACGGACCGGGTCACTTATTTCAAGACCGATGGCAGCGGGCTGAGCGTCACCGCGGACCGTACGGAATTCATCGGCCGGAATGGACGGCCCGGCAATCCGCAGGCGATGCGCCGGAAAAATCTCTCCGGCAGGACCGGTGCGGGCATGGACCCCTGCGCTGCCTTGCAGGTCAGGTTCGACCTGTTAGACGGGGCTGAGAAAGAGGTGATCTTCCAGTTGGGAAATGGAGAAAATTTAGGCGTGGTCCAGGCTATGATAAGCGAGTTTGCGGGCAGAGAGGCGGTGATGCAGTCCTTGCAAGGGGTAAAGGACTATTGGCGGGATGCATTGGGCGCGGTGCAGGTCGATACACCCGATCCCGCGCTGAACCTGCTGGCGAACGGCTGGCTGCCTTATCAGACTATGTCTGCCAGGATATTTGCCCGCAGCGGATTTTATCAATCGGGTGGCGCGTTCGGGTTCAGGGATCAGTTGCAGGATGTGCTGGCCTTGCTGGCGATCCGGCCCGAGCTGACGCGGGAACAAATATTGTTGAGCGCCTCGAGGCAGTTTGTGGAAGGGGATGTTCAGCACTGGTGGCATCCGCCGGAGGGAAGAGGGGTCCGGACGCGTTGCAGTGACGATATGTTGTGGCTGCCTTATGTTGTCTCGCGGTATGTCGCCGCCACAGGAGATACGGCTGTCTTATCAGTGACAGTAGGCTGGCTGGAGAGCCGGCTGCTGCATCCCGGTGAAGAGTCGCTGTATGACCTGCCAGTGAGCGGTAATTTAAGCGGTACGTTGTACGAGCATTGTGTCCGGGCTATCAAACACAGTCTTCAATTCGGTAAACATGGGTTGCCGCTGATGGGGTCGGGGGACTGGAATGACGGGATGGACCAGGTGGGGGTGAAGGGCCAGGGTGAAAGCGTATGGCTGGCTTTTTTCCTGTACGACGTATTGATGCGGTTTGCCGGGGTAGCGAAAGATTTTGGCGACGAGGTTTTTGTTGCTGCTTGTGGAGCGGAAGCCGACAAACTGCGTTCGGGCATAGAAGCGTCGGCCTGGGACGGCGAGTGGTACCTGCGGGCCTGGTTCGATGATGGAACGCCACTAGGATCGAAGGAGAACAACGAGTGCCGGATCGATGCGATTGCGCAAAGCTGGTCCGTGTTGTCCGGCGCCGGGGATAAGAAGAGAAGCATAACGGCCATGGCCTCGTTGGACAAATACCTGGTCAGGAGAGATATCGGGCTGATCCAATTGCTGGACCCACCCTTTAACGGGCATGGTCTGCATCCGGGCTATATCGAGGGGTATGTGCCGGGGGTCAGAGAGAACGGCGGTCAGTATTCGCATGCCGCTATCTGGACATTGATCGCCTTTGCCGCGTTGGGCGAGCGGGAGAAGGCTTATGAATTATTCAGCATGATCCAACCCTTGCGTCACGGATCAAATCCTGGCGCCATCCAGGTATACAAGACCGAGCCTTATGTGATGGCGGCGGATGTGTATGCCAACGAGTCGCACCGGGGAAGGGGTGGGTGGACCTGGTATACGGGTTCGTCCGGCTGGATGTACCAGTTCATTATGGGGTCGTTGCTGGGAATGGAGTTGAAGGGCGATCAACTGTGTTTCAGGCCATGCTTTCCTTTAGAATGGCCTTCCGTCACTGTCGTCTACCGGTATGGGCG
>Ga0302225_10000862_pt1 | contig 20745 bp, 25 predicted proteins | sample II_Palsa_E3_2_FD_193515 | JGI IMG/M metagenome (GOLD analysis project Ga0302225, IMG submission 193515) | Peat permafrost microbial communities from Stordalen Mire near Abisko, Sweden - II_Palsa_E3_2 | ecosystem: Environmental > Terrestrial > Soil > Palsa > Peat permafrost | place: Sweden...
GAATTGCGAAAGCTGGGAAGCGCTCCGGTGTTTTCGGTAAGCTCCGATCACGAAGAGGTCGGAAGGATCCAGGCGAAGCAGTTCACTGCGCTGTTGAAACGAGGCGGGACGGTTTTGTATCTGCAAGGTCCGGCCACCAGCGCGGCAACGCAAAGCCGGACCATGGGCATGCAAGCGGCATTGCCGGCCAATATCGCGGTGAAACTATTGCGCTGCGGGACCTGGACCGAAGATGGCGGTTATAAAGCGATGCTCGCCTGGTTGCGGCTCATGGTCGCCTCCAAGGAACGAATCGATATTGTGGCCGGACAGAATGACCTTCTCGCGATGGGAGCGCGCCAAGCTCTGCGAGAATCTGTTGGAGCCGAGGCACAAGAATCGAAATGGGAGAAGGTTAGGTACACCGGTATCGACGGGCTGCAAAAGACCGGGCAAGCGTGGGTCCAAGGGAAAATCCTGGCGGCGACCGTGGTCGTTCCTATTACCGCGTTGCCTGCGCTTCAGATGTTGGTGGAAGCTGAGCAGAAACGAATCCAGCCACCAGCCTCCACAAAAATCGCTCCGTACTCATTTCCTGAAATCGACAAGCTGGCTTCCAACGAGCCACAAATAAGTTCCTTCTAGGAATTTCTAGGAAGAGGTCGAGCGGCGAATCGCCTTGGTGCCGGAGAAGAAAGACTTGGCGGCTTTGACCAATTCGTCGCCGCGATCGGCCTTGGAAATCACCGCGTCGATTCCGGCCCGTGCAGCGGCCTGGTCCACTTCCGGGCTGCCGTAAAGGTAAAAAGAATCAGACAGGAATAGGGAAGCAAGGTACGAATTTTAGGGGCTACTTCCAATCCATTCATCACCGGCATGGAAAGGTCCAGAACTACTATCTCCGGCCGGAGCGCTTCCGCTTTCTCCAAGGCGGCCGCGCCATCGCCGGCTTCGCCGCATACTGTCAAATCAGCATCCTTCTCCAGGACCCGACGGATAATGTTCCGCACCACCGGATTGTCATCGACGAGAAGAATCTTGTATTTCGCCACCGGAACCTCATTGGTAGGATGAAGTAAGAAGCCTTTTGGTTTTATTTGTTTCGCTAAAAAGGAATACGGAAGAGTTAACGGGATTATTTTGTGCCCGGATCAGGTACAAACTGGTACCCAAGGCCGCGAACTGTAAGCAAGTAGCGAGGCTGGGACGGCTCGGGCTCGATGTAGCGTCGCAGACGAACGATGAAGTTGTCGATCGCGCGAGTGTCGGTATCCTCGTGAAGGTCCCAGACGTCTTGCAAGATCGATTTTCGCGATACCGGGCGCCCGGCGTTGCTGACGAGGTAGCGGAGCAGTTGGGACTCCATAAGGGTGAGCTGGAAGCTCTGCTCCCCGGAGCGCAACAGCAGCTGCTGAAAGTCGAAAACTTTATCGTCGAAACGATACACCTCGGCCGCCTCGCCAGCTGACCCGGCTTCAGCCGGCGACTCTAAGGTACGCACCTTCATCCAGTTTTTGCGGCGCAGTAAGCTTTCGATGCGAGCGAGCAAAATCGATAAGTTGAAAGGCTTGGGCAGGTAGTCGTCCGCACCCGCTTCAAATCCCTGAAGGATGTCCTGGGGACGGCTGCGCGCGGTAAGCATCAGGAGGGGGATGTAATTCGCCGAAGCACGCAATTCGCGCGCGACCTGAAAGCCGTCCTTCCCGGGAAGCATCACGTCGAGGACCATCGCGTCGAACTCCTCGGCTTTGCCAAGCAAACGATCAAGCGCGTCCTCGCCGTTGCTTACGAGCACTACGGTGTGGTCCTCGGCTTCGAGGTTGAAACGCAGGCCCGCGGCAATGTGATTTTCATCCTCGACTACCAAGATGCGGCTCATGCGCGATACACCCGAGGAAGGCGCAGGACAAATGTGCTGCCGTGACCTTCGCCTTCGCTCTCTGCGTAGGCATCGCCCCCATAGCGCCGGGCCACCGTTCGAACGATGAATAGACCTAGGCCGGTGCCTTTCACCGGGCGGCTGGCGGCAGGTGCGCCAACGCTAGGCTGCACTCGATAAAAACGCTTAAAGATGCGTTTCAGCTCCATCCTTGGAATGCCAACGCCGTGGTCGCGAACGATGAGGCAGAGGGTGTCAAGGTTGGGGGTGGTGAGATCGACGATGATATCTTTGGTTTCGCCGGAGTATTTGATGGCGTTGTCGAAGAGATTGAACACCACGGTGCGAAGTTCTTCCGGATTCGCGAGAACAACGAGTCCCTGCGGGGGATCGGTCCCAAAGCGGAGAGATTCGGGCTGCAAGTTATGGCGTTGGCGAGCAAGTTGAAGCGTAGTTTGAACCAGGTCGGCGAAATCAATTTGCTGCCAGTTTCGACGGTCGCTGCCATGCCGGGCCTCGCCCGCTTTCAAGACTTGCTCAACGGTACCCAGCAGGCGGTCGGCGTCCTCCAGCATGATTCCATAGAAATTGCGGCGCTGGGCTTCATCGACATCCCGGGCTAGAAGTGTTTCCAGATAGAGTCGAATGGAGGCGATGGGAGTTTTTAGTTCATGAGTAACGGCGTTGAGGAAGCTGTCCTGGCGCTCGTTGCGGCGGATCTCACGCACCAGAAAAATCGTGTTGACGACCAAGCCGGCGATAATGACCCCGAAAAAGATGATGCCGAGAACCAGCGGCACGCCGAGCCGCCAATTGAGGACGATCCAACTGACGTTGAGTGCGATTGCCAGTGCCACCAGGCAGGCGCCCAGGGTGATAAAAAATGCGATGGCTCGTCCGCGGGTGGTGATGCGCATTGCGGCTTAGTCTAAAGCAAGGCAGAGAGCCACACTAGGGCAGGTGACGGTCCGAATAAGGTGCCTAAAGGCGCCTGCGGCTTAATCGCCGGAAACGGCCGCGGCGTCGGCGTCGACCACTTGCGGCGGAATGATCAGTGGCGAGGAGGCCGGCACCGGCAGTTGAGGATGCAGTCCCAGCTTGGACAGCTTTATGTCCCAGGCCAGACCGAGCATTCTGAGCGCAGAAATTCCCCACCAGTTCACGTCGATCTCGTACCACGCCAAACCATGACGCGCGGCTTGCGGAGCGGCGTGATGATTGTTGTGCCAGCCTTCACCGAAGGTCAGGATCGCGACCCAAAAACTATTGGTGGAAGTGTCGTTGGTCAAAAACCGGCGCGAGCCCCACATATGTGTAGCCGAATTGACCAGCCAGGTGGCATGCAAGCCTATGATGGTCCGGAGAAAAACGCCCCACAGCATGCAGGAGATGCCGCCGACGGCGTACAGAACGACTGCGAGAATAGTGATGGGCACCCAGTGATATTTACTGATCCAAAGATAAAAGGGCTGCTTGCGAAGGTCTGGCACGTAAGGAAGCAGCTCGTCAGTGTTGCGATGCATGGCTTTGCCGGAAATGATCCAACCCATATGAGCCCAGAGCCCACCGTCCTGAGGCGAATGGGGATCGCCTTCCTTGTCCGTATTTTGGTGATGGATACGATGGGTCGCCACCCACGCGATGGGTCCGCCTTCAAGAGCGAGAGTGCCGCAGACCGTCAAGAAATATTCAACCGAGCGAGGGGTTTTGTATCCGCGATGGGTGAGCAGCCGATGGTAGCCCATGCCGATTCCCAAGCTTCCAGACAGCCACCACAGGAAAAGGCCGATGGCTGCGGCCTTCCAAGTGAAGAAGAAAAGGGCAGCGATAGCTCCAACGTGGAACAACACCATGAAGAAGGTGGTGATCCAATTGAGTGGCTCTTGAAATGTCCGATCGCTTGAAATGGCGCTCATTTCTGGGGTTCCTCGATGGCGGAAAACCCTCCGCCTGAACGAACCGTACCACGAGCGCTGCGGAGCATCTGTAATACTTGTGTAATCCCGGAAGCAGGCGTGGCCCAAGGATCACACAGCTACAAAATGAGTAGTTACTTACACTTGCCATGTCCGCTGACGGCGGCACCGGTCCGACCGGGACAGTTCAATCCGAAGCTACGACCGGCTCTTTTTCTTTCAAGGGAATGGAAGGGGCGCAGGGGCTTTGGTCGGGAGATCGCGCCCAAGCGGAGGGCGAGCGAGGCGTCTCCGCCAACAAATTGGAGATGTGTCGCAACGAAGGGTTGCAGTCGGCGATGAGCTTAACCAGCGCAGTGAGCGGCACGGCGAGGAGAAGGCCAATGGCTCCCCAAAGCCATCCCCAGAAAAGCATTCCCATGGTCGCCGCCACCGGACCAACGCTGACGCGCGAGCCGATGAACTTGGGAATAAGTAAGTTCGCCGAAATCAAGTACAGGCCGACCACGGTCAAAAAAATGACCACGAAAGGGCTAGCGGTGTCGAACTGGAGGGTCGCGGCCATCAGCGGAAGAATGGAAGCTAGGAGCAGGCCGATAAATGGAATCAGATTCAGAAATCCGCTGACCACCCCGATGATGATTGCTCCCTGGAGTTTGAGGGCGAACAACACACCCATGGTCACCGCGGCCATGATCAGTCCGATAAAAACGTTACCCAGAACAAAGCCACGCACCATTTGGGTGAGGCGGGCCACAAATTCCGGAACGTTCATGCTGGCACCGAAGGTATTCGCGAGCCAGTGGTAGAGGTGAGCTTTTCGAACCAGCATAAAAAACGTCAAGAATGGGACCACGCCTCCGACAATGATCGTTCCCCACACCGAGCCTACCCCGCGGACTAGGTAAGAGGGCCATGTGGGGGATTCGCTGATTCGAACTTCCGGGACCTTTCGGGGCGATGGAGTCGGCGTCAAACTTCCCGCTGACTTCTGAACCTTTTCGACTTTTTGAGTCAGCGGCTGAAGGGCCTCGCGGGTGCGTTCGACGTAGATTGGCACGTCGTCCACCAGCTTGGATGCTTTGCCGTAGGAACCGTAAACGATGGCCACGAAGGCGAAGATGGCAAATCCAATCAGCAACGCGGACGAGATGATTCGCGGAACTCGCCATCGTTCAAGTCGCGTGGGAATAGGATCGATGAGGATTGCCAAAAAGCCAGCGAGGAGGAAGGTAATACACAGCGAGCTTGCGAAAAAACAGAAGGCCAAGAGGATGGCAATTACGATAACCCAGAGGAGCCGCGCTACCGTTCCTGATCCGCGAGGGGGCGGGTTCCCAGCCGAAGGAGGCATAGTCAGTCCTTGATGATCGGTGCTAGTAAGTGCGTCGAAGGCCAACCCCCTTCGACTAGAAGATAGGAAACCGCGCTATGCCCGCCCCAGCAGGATTAGAATGACCAGCACCAGGACAACGAGTCCCAGGCCGCTGCTTGGATAGTAGCCCCAACCGTGACTGTACGGCCAGGTTGGAAGCGCCCCGAGGGCAACGAACAGAAGTAGCACTACAAGTATGGTAATCATGGCTGGTCCCGCGATCTGCGCCCAATTGCCGGGTGCATCTCAGTCGGGGTTGGTACCTCCGATCTGGAAGTAAATTGCTAACAGCGCTCATGAACAATCAGCTGAACCTCGTAGGCTCGGGTGGGAGGGGCTTTAGTTGCTTTCGCTAGCGTTTATAATCTACCGTCCTTTCGCGTGACTAAGCGTGACTTTTGTTAGAGTTAGAGGGCGTTTTGGTCAAAATACAGAGAAAACGGTATGTTAAATGGGAGGCTACCCCATTCATTGTAATGCGATCGGATCAAAGACAGTCCTCTGCCCGACGACGGAGCCCGCTTAATCCAATGAAACTGCGCATTTTAGTAGCCGACGACCACGACATCATCAGACGCGGACTGAAGCAGTTGCTAACCGCCCATGCCGGATGGGAAGTGTGTGCGGAGGCCAAGACGGGCCGCGAAGCGGTCACCCTTGCAGAACAGACCAAGCCAGATGTGGTGGTGATGGACATCAGTATGCCGGATTTGAATGGATTGGAAGCGGCGCGCCGGATTCGCAAACAATTTCCTCGAACCGAGATTCTCATTCTGACTTTGCACTTTTCAGATCAGCTAGTGCGGGAAATCGTGGAAGCTGGAGTGCGAGCGTACCTGATGAAGTCCGACGCGGACAAAGATTTGGTCGCAGCCGTGGAGGCACTGGGCAACCATCGTTCATTTTTCACGGCGCGAGCGGCGGATATGTTGCTGGACGGCTTTTGCAAGCAGAGTGCCGTACCCGATCCCCAGGCCCTGCTGCGAAGCAGACTGACCTCGCGGGAACGAGAAATCGTGCAGTTGCTGGCCGAAGGCAAGAGCAGCAAAGAGGTTGCGGTAGCGCTGGGAATCAGCGTGAAAACTGCTGAGACCCACCGGGCAAATATTATGCGCAAACTGGAGTTGCATTCGGTAAGTGAGCTGGTTCGTTACGCAGTACGAAATCAAATTATCGAAGCGTGATGATTTCTCGAGCACAACTCGGCATGGTCCAAGAGTTCGAATTTCTCGTATATCTTGCAGCTGCGGACTCTGCGGCGGGAAGCGATTTCCCGGCCGGCAAACGGGGAAGAGCATGATGACCCGAGTATTGGTGGTAGACGATCATGCGGTGATACGCCGGGGAGTACGGGGCATCTTAAATGCGTTCCCGGAATGGGAACTTTGCGGCGAAGCTTCCAATGGGGAAGAAGCCGTCAAGTTAGCGGAACAATTGAAACCGCAGATCATCGTCATGGATGTGTCGATGCCCGGCCTCAACGGCTTGGAAGCGACCCGCATCATTCGAAAAATCCTTCCAGCAACGAAAGTTTTACTGCTCACGCTGCACTCCTCGACGGAACTAGTGCGAAGCGCGTTCCGAGCGGGAGCACAGGGCTACGTCTTGAAGTCCGATGCAGAACAGGAATTGATCCGGGCCATGAACGTGGTGATCGGGAACGGCACCTACGTCAGCCCTGGTATCGACAGCAAACTGATTCAAAAAAGCCTCGAAGAAAACAAACCGGTCGTTTAGGTCGAAATGTTTGTTGGCCGCCTGCTCGTTCGAATTCCTAGTGCATACAGCGATTCCGGGATACCACCTGAAAGATTCAGCACCTAATCTTGTCGCTCCAACACCTTTCGCTATTACCATGGTTGCCCAGGCTTAGAGCGGAGAGTTTCATGGCAAAGAACATCGCAGTATTTGGGATTTATCCACAGCGCGACACGGTGGAAGCCGCCATTGAGGAATTTCGGACCGGGGGTTTTCGGGCTGAAGATATTTCCCTCTTATTGCCGGAGAATCTCGGATCGAAGGATTTGCTGACTTCCAAATCCAGCAAGGCGCCTGAAGGGGCGACGGCTGGCGCCAGTTCCGGAGCGGTGGTAGGAGGGACGCTAGGCTGGCTCGTGGGTATCGGAGCGCTGGCAATTCCGGGGCTGGGCCCGTTTATTGCCGCAGGACCCATCGTGGCCGCGCTGGCTGGTATTGGAGCGGGCAGCCTGGTAGGCGGGGTCACGGGCGCGTTGATTGGGCTGGGCATTCCGGAGTATGAGGCGAAGCGCTACGAAGGCCGGGTTCGCAAGGGAGGAATCCTGGTTTCCGTGCACTGTGATGACGCCAAGTGGACGGCAGCCGCGAAAAAGATTATGGAAAGAACCGGTGCAATGGACGTGGGCTCAACCTCCGAATCATCGGCGGATTTCGCCCAGAGCGACAAGCCATTTTCACGGAGCTCTACGGGCGTCATTGATTAGGGGATGCGATTACGGGATGGACGATGAGTCGAATTTGTCTTTGTGCGGGAGGCCGGCGATGGCTGATGACGGTCGTAAAGCTCTCCAGTTTCTATTTGGCTTGGGTGTCGGGGTAGGGCTCGCTCTACTATTCGCGCCCCAGTCTGGTCAGGAAACCCGCGAATGGCTGGTAGCCATAACTGAAGATAATGCGCGAAATCTCAAACGCAAAGGCCGGCGGTTGGCGTTCGAAACCATTGATCTGATTGATCAAGGCGAAATCGCCCTGAACCGGGCGATGCGAAGCGGAAAACGGACCCTGCGTTCGGCGGTAGATAAGTGGAGCTAAACCGTTCGCAAGCCGGACCTGACGCGCGCGAACACTTTATGATGATCCCAAATGATCCTTTGCAGCTGAACCCGCCGGAGCCCGAGCTACCGGTGCCGCAGCCTCCGCAGCCAGAATTTCCTACACCTCCAGACCCGGCCGAGCCGGAATCCCCGACGCCGAACCCGGATTTGCCAGAAATGCCCGGCGACCCGGGAGAAGTCCAAATCTAGTTAGCATGTTCTGTTTATCCTCCGAACAACCCCAAGTTCGGATACCGCGCGGTCTGACTTCAATGGGTGAACGCGCTGCCGATACCAGCGCAGCAGGGCTAATTAAAGGGAGATACATGAGAGTACGGAAATTATCTTGGACGGTGCCGCTGCTGATCGCGGCGGTATTCAGTGGGTGCTCTACAGAAAACAAGTCGCCCGATGTAACCGACGCGGTTCGTAAGTCCCTGGATCAAGCTGGATATAAGGGTGTGAGCGTAAGTCAGGACCGCGATAAAGGAGTGGTCATTTTGACTGGTACTGTCCCCACAGAGACTGACAAGGCTGAGGCCGAAAGCGTTGCGAAGAGTAGCGCCGGCTCCCAAGTGGTCGCAGACCAAATCTCGGTCCGGCCGCCAGGAGAGGAAAGTGAAGCCAAGGCCGTGGAATCCGACACTGACAAAGCCATTGAGAAGAATTTGGATGCCGTGCTGGTCAAGAACAAACTGAAGCACGATGTCAGCTACGACGTGAAGAGCGCTGTCGTCACTCTCACCGGTACGGTTCCCTCACAAGGACGGCGCTCGATGGTTGAGAAGTTGGCCGAGGAGGTATCGGGCGTGAAGCAAGTGGTAAATGAATTAGATGTGAAAGGTCAGAAGGCGACCTCGTCCAGGTAGAAAGAAGGAAGGAGCAACACCCGAATTTAGACAGCTTGACTACCGGAGGGTAGGCCAAGCCCTCGCTTTTGGCCTATTTGCCTCACCGGATGCCGAAGAGCGGGTGATAGCACCGGAAGGAACCGACTAATTTTGCAAAGCGACAGGACCCGAGTGGGTGAGGTTAATCAATTGCTGGCGTAGGCGTACTCGTGCGCGAAAGACCCGGGACTTCACGGTGGAAACCGTAATCCCCAGAGCCTGCGCAAGTTCGCGGTTGGTCCAACCCTCGGCCTTCTGAAGGAAAAAAGTGTCCTGAAGGGACGGGTTGAGACCGCTGAAAGCCTTGCGAGTGAGTTCCTTGCTGATGTATTGGCTTTCGGGATTTTGCCGGCGGTCCTCGATCTCCGGAAACATTCTTGGCTCTTCGTCCGAAGCGCTGAGCTCCTGATAGTCGGAAATACGCTCGGAGTTGCGCTTGCGCAGTTTCATCAACGCTTCGTTGATGGCGATACGAACCAGCCAAGTCGAGAACCGCGAATTGCCCTCGAAGCGATCAATGTGATGGAACGCTTTAACCAGAACGTTTTGCAGGTTGTCCTCGGCATCCTCTCGGTTTCGAAGCATGTTCAAAGACAAGCCATAAACCTGGCTTGAATGGCGCTTAACTAGTTCGGTAAACGCCTCCTCACTGCCTGCTTGGGCCCTGGCCACCAAAACGCGCTCCGGAATATTCGATTCAGCATCCATCGCAGAAAGCTCCTTTTTGGTCGGGCCTCGAAGGCTTCGAGTTGCCGCAAGTTAGGCTATGACCAGCATCTACGCTGCCAACAGGTATAGGGGTCATAAGTCGAATCAACAATACATGGGAGTCTGTACAGAATTATTCGCGACGGTGTAGCCGGGGGCGGTTTTCTTGGCATTCTTCCGACGGTAGTAATGGAATTGGTGCCGAAATGGAACCGCCGAATGGGTCCGATGCCGAGGTGGGATTGGGACACAAGCGGCTTGCGATCAGGGCCTCCAAATCCTTTGCTAGCAGGGGTTTGCACAGGCGGGTATTCAGAAGAGTGGAAATTGGCTTGCGAGGTAAACAAGAGGGCGTCTTTGCGCCGCGCATTTGAGAGCATGCTTAGCCTTGGGGCCGAATCACGCAGGCGCGTGAGGCTGTTTTCGAATGGCCGCACCGAGCGGTGAAACTGGCGCTGCAGTGGTGAAAGCGCAAAGCTCACTTGGCGATGAGTATCGCGCGAAGGCTTCGTTTCTGCCAACCGTTCCGAACTTCGTGGAATGGTTGGAGGAGGCCTTTCAACCGGCGTGGCTCCTTTGTTCATTGTGTCTTGGGAGAATTTCACTTCGGTATGGCGGCAGGCCGAACAGACAGGTGCGCTGGGTTCACAAAGATTCGGAGGCTCGAAGCGGCCAGATGTTGTTCTTGAGTCGATCGGAAGAAGCGGTACGACGGATCTTTGGGGTCTTGCGCGGCTCGGAAATCTTAACGGTCGGAGAGACCCAGGACTTTTTGACCGCGGGAGGAGTGGTTCACTCTAAAGTGCAGGACCAATCTGCAATTGGAAGTGAACTTGTCGGCGGCGAATGACGCGCGCCTGATAATGAGCTCACCAATGCTGGCGCTGGCCCGGCGAGTTCTGAACAAGGCGAGGTCCAGGACCGAACGCAGTTCGGACTTATTCGCAATCTTTATCGCTAGGTGCACGGGGAAGATGTTCGAATCAGAATTCTGCCATTCGAAATCGTCAGCCAGGGGAACAAATCAGATGTATCCGAGGACTAGGTAGAGGCATATCGAAAATCAATCCAACGCCGCCAGGATAGATCTCCCGGAGCTACTGGCTCGGCTCGATAACGACCGGGAATTGCTACATGAGCTGTTCTCAATCTTCAAAGAGGAGTTCCCGCGCCAGCTTCAGGCGCTGCAACAGGCCATAACTGGCCGGGACCTTACACAAATAGGCGACATCAGCCACACACTCAAAGGAATGCTTGCCAGCCTGGCGGTTACTGGGGCTGCAGAGCAGGCGTCCCAACTGGAGAAAGCGGCTCGCGCGGGGCACGCCGAGTCGCTTGGAGATGCTTTGGCGGTATTCGAAATGGAAGTGAACGGGCTCTTGTCAGAGGTGGAAATCATCATGGCGGCGGTGCGGGTTTGAGGATATTGATCGCAGACGACGAGCCAGTCGCGCGGCATCTTCTCCAGAAGACGCTCGAGCGCGCTGGGTATGAGGTGATTAGCGTTGGAAATGGGCGACTGGCGGCAGAACAGTTGAGCGAGCCCGACGGTCCGCGGATTGCACTACTGGACTGGGTGATGCCGGAGTTGGACGGGCCGGGCGTGTGTCGCGCCATTCGCGGCCTTGGGGAACGCGGCTACGTTTACATGATCCTACTGACGTCACGCGAAGCGAAGGAAGATATCGTTGCCGGTCTGGAATCTGGTGCCGATGACTATCTGACCAAGCCCTTCAATGAGCAGGAACTGAAAGCACGGCTGCGTGCGGGCGAAAGGATTTTACGGCTGGAAGGGGAACTCATACGGGCGCGCGAACACATGCGCTTCAAGGCGACGCACGACGCGTTGACGATGGTTTGGAATCGTGGCGTGATCATGGATCTGCTGAGTCGGGAGCTGTCGAGATCGCAGCGAGAGCATGGCTCGACCGTGCTGTTGCTTGCTGACCTGGACCATTTCAAATCTGTAAACGATAAATTTGGTCATACGGTCGGCGATGAAGTCCTGAAGGAAGTCTCCCGGCGGCTGTTAGCGTCGATTCGATCGTACGATTTTGTTGGGCGATATGGCGGCGAAGAGTTTCTGATCGTCCTGAACAATTGCAATTCGAATTCCGCAATGGCTCGCGCCGAAGAGATACGGATTGCCATTGCGGGAAGCCCCGTTGAAACGGAGGCGGGGCTGTTGCCTATGACCATGAGTATAGGAGTGCTGTTGAGTCATGAGTGGGGAGGGCGACCGGTGCAGGAATTAATGCAAGAGGCAGACGCGGCCCTATACAGTGCCAAGGCCGCGGGGCGTAACTGTATCCGTCGAGCAACGCCGGAGGTGGTTCGGGAGAGTGCTGTAACGGTGCCGCACGAGTCGGTCGAGGTCGACCCTATCAAGCAAACTTAGTTTTCTGGGCGGGTTGGGACAGCATGTCGCGCATGGCCGCGCTGGAGCCGGGCGCTCGGCGTTCGCGCCAAGCCTCCAAGCGTTTGCAAATGGCGTCTATATTTTCGAACAGGTGAGGATTTTTGAAAGCCGCGCGCCAAGTGGGAACAATGGTACGCATGCGATCCCATACCACCCATACTTCGCCGTTACTTTCGAAGAACAACTCGTCATTGATCAGCCCTCGGTTCACGATGCTGGCTACCATTTCCCAGTAACTAATGACCATGCGAATGTAGGTGTTCTCTTCGCCGCCCTGCGGATATTTTTGCATCATTTCTTCGGGAGACGCTGGGTGGAAGTGTTCTACGAACCACGACCGCGCCTGACGCAACCGCGGTTCTCGCCGCATATCGTACAGACGAAGCATGAGATTGACTTCTTCATAGCTGATCTGGGACATCGCGGTCCTCCTCCCGACTCAGCGTCTTGGGTCTGGTGCTTCGACCATGGCCGCAGGAGCCGGAGACGGTTCGTCGTATGGACCCGGGGTCAGGGCGGGTTGCCGATGGAATTGTATCTGAATTCGACGCCGCAGTTCGCGGCAAACCTCGTCCTGGCGGGTTGGCAGGGTTCGAACTTGGAGCCGAAGGGTCAGAGGTTCGTAAGACTGGACGCCGAGGACCCGCGGACCATCGACCAAGGTCTGGGACCAAGAAGGATCGCTGCGTAGTTCTGAAGCAGCGGCTTCCAGCGTCTCCAAGGTGTGCTGCATCGATGCGCCTGATGCAACCGAGATGTCGACGAAGGACTGGGACCAATCCCGGCTTAGATTGCTTACTTTGCGGAGCTCGGAGTTGCCGACGGTCACCAGGGCGCCGTGAGCGTCACGCACCAGGGTGCGACGTAGGGTGAAGGAGTCGACGCGGCCGATCGTCTCGCCAAAGCAAATAGTGTCGCCGGGTACAAACTGATCCTCAAGGACGATGCAGGCGCCTGCGACAAAGTCGCGGACCAGCGATTGAGTGCCAAGGCCAAAGGCCAGCACCGCTATTCCAAAAAAAATGAGTGCCGGCACCGGGGTGATGCCAAATTCGGGCAACACAGTGGCCGCTGCGATTAGCCAAATGATTACGCTGCCAGCAGTGTAAGTGATAGCGGCAACAGCGCGAGTTTGCTGCTCACGCTCCCGCGCATTGCGGCCGGAAGAGTCTTCCGGTCTGACCAGGGAGTTGGTGAAGGCGCGGAGGATGCGAAGAACCGCGAGTGCTAGAGCGACAATCCCGACGATATGAAGCGCGTTGAGCGCCGTAAAGGTCGACCAGGGGGGGAAGAGGGTAGACATGATGTTGTCTGGGAGCGAAAGTATAGCATTGGCTTTCTGCTCGTGGGTCGGGGGTTGTCGGGTCGCTGGAGGTCGTATGTATCTGTCGAGACGAAATTGGCTGACGTGGTCCGCTGGGGCAGGCTGCGCCACGTGTTTGAAAAGAGCGGAGCTGCAGAATCCCGCGTATCCAGCTCCGGCGGCTCCGAAAGGGCCGGGCGACGCGGAAGGTCCGTCAAATCCGGCAATGCATTCGCCCGCTAAGGCAATCCTGGAGAAAAATCAGAAGGATATAAAGAAGGATGTCGAGAAGTTATACGAGCTTGCGTCCCAACTGAAGGAAGAGGTGGAGAAGACGGACGCGACGGCGGTGTTGTCGATGGCTATGGTGAAGAAGGCGGAGGAGATCGAGAAGCTGGCGAAGCAGGTCAAGGACCATGCCAAGGGCTAGGTAGGGAGTGGTTGTTCTCACGCTAGCGTGGAAGTGGAATCGGGGATAGAATCGTTGCTGATGGCAGAAACGTTGCGCCTAGCAGCGTGTGCTGTCAGTTAAGAGTTCCGCGAGTGGTTGTTGGAGCAAATGCGGAACTTTTGAACCGCGCGCCTGTAGCTCAGATGGATAGAGCGCTGGTCTCCGGAACCAGAGGTCGGGAGTTCGAACCTCCCCAGGCGCGCCATATATCTCTTTTGCTTTGAACCGACTGCGTCAGGCACTGAGGTCGACCAATCCTCGAAAAAGCCCAGACGTGATAGAAACGTGATAGTTCTACGTTCAAATCGGTGCAGAACGCGTACAAACCCTTCAAGTCTTCGCCGTCGAACGATTCTCGCCCAGCTGCGGTTAGCGTCGCAATCTAGTCAAGACTGATCCGCAAAGGAATCCGCTGAATTGGTCGCAGCGCTTTATTTCGAACCCTGGCACACTTCTGGATGCCATTAGGGCGGCCCAGGAACTAGCTGTGGATAGGATACGGGGTAAGTAGTGGGACGGGGATTAGAACGACTGAAATCGGTTGTAGGCTGGAAATTATGATTCCCGGTAATGAAAGCCGCTGGCCCTGGGCGCAGTACCTCCTATTTTTTCAAGGATGCTGGCTGAAATTGGCTGGCGTTGTGGCCAATCCAATCGATTGCACTCCGCCACTCTTTCTATTGAACAACAACTGCTCCCCTTATTAAATTTCCCCGGTCTGATTTACCTCAGTGATTTGTTTATTTGGGCATATATATTTAGCGGGCCACGCCCTAAGCTTTCTCCTGAGCCAAGATTGGCTAGCACTCGGGCGAGCCGAGCGATCTCGGCATCCAGATTCTCATCCGTCACCGGCGTGCCGTTTAACTCCAGGATCGTGTCTCCGATCTTCAATCCCGCCTGGACTGCCGGGCCATTCGGAGCCACTGATGCGACCATGGCCCCACCGGTCTTAGCCTTCCTCGTGGTTACACCAAGCCAGCCCGGGGGAGTTTCCACCAGCACGGCATCCTGAACCGTATATCCTTTATTTACCTGGATGACGTTGGTTGCGGGAATCACCGCTACTTTGCTGGCCACACTTTGTGGCGCAACTCCTGTACCCGCCGTTAGCTCAGCAGCCAGAGAAATGCTGCCAAAAGCAACCCCTACAGCGTTGGTGAGGTTTGGGAAACTAGCTGGACAATCAATCCTACCCTGTTGCTCACTACGCCCGACTTTACAGCGGATGATTTTGGACGGCAACTACGAATGCGAGAAGGCGGCTTGATGAGTGAGGAGGAGGAACGAACGTTATCCGGGGTGCCGTCAGCGGGCCTGTAGTCTCAGCCTTGCGGGCATTGCGGGATTCTAGGATAACCTTACTGCAGCCTCGCGTACTCCGCTTTGGCCTGCTTTAGGATAGGGATGTCGGGATCGGCGTCTTTCCAGAGGGTGAGGAAATCCTGATAGGCCCTGATGGCCTTCACCCTATCGCCTTGAAGCGCATAAGCCCGCGCCAAACCAATCTGAGCCAGCGCTCCCAGCGGGGAATTCAAAACAATAGAGCGGTGATCCAGAAACTTTTGAAACTCGGCAGCCGCTTCTTTTCCCTGACGCGTCCCAAGGTACGCCTGCCCACGGATATAGACGGGGTATAGATTGCCAGCCGGAAATCCGACATCGCCGAGCTCGTAAGAAACATCCCGCAGGGCATCGAGGGCTTTCGCAGGATTCTTGCGAGCCAGTTGCATTGCGCCACGAATCGTCGGCAGCCAATACCTCTGCAGTAGCGTGTGGGAAGGAAACTGCCTGTTCAATTCGTCCGCCATCGCTTGGGCGTGCGTCACATCGCCCGCGCGCGCCAGCGCCAGAGCCGTGAACAGCTTTGCGCTTCGGCCAGAAGAGGGAGTAAGCGCCGTTGCAGCGGTTCGCCTGGCCTTGCCGGGATATCCGAACTCGACCTCCCGCAGCGCGTCGGTATCCTGAATCAGCGAAGCTACCTCGTTTAACTTCCCTCTCACAGTTTCCAACGCTCGCCGGGAAAACTCGAGGGAGTGACTCAGGCGTCCAAAGTAAGCTTCCGTGCTGGATTGCGCGTAGAGCGCCACGCGCGCATCAGAGCCTGATCTTCCCGAGAAGGTGGCCAATTGTGCGTCCATCTCTTTTGTGTCGTTTTCGAGAAAAGCAACTTGGTAAAGAAAAAGATGAAAATCGGGCATTTCAAGACCCTGCGCCAGGGCACGTTGGGCGACCTGTTTCGCTTCATCCAACCTGTGAAGAGAAAGAAGGGCACTATCCACATTGGTGTAGCACGTGTATGTATGAGGGGCGAGTCGAACGGCTTCCTGGGCCTCGTCCAGAGCGAGGGCATAGTTTCCGAGTATCTCGTGGGTGGAGGATGAATCGACCCAAGGTCCGGCTTCCCGCGGATAGAGATGTTCCCATATGGGATAGACGAGCAATTCTCGATCTAAATCGCCCAAGGTCGCAAAGTAGAACGTCGCAGTGATATTAAGCCGCTCTCGCTCGCTCACGCGCTGGCGACGGTCATAGGCTTTCTGGGCATACTCGGATGCGAGCTCGGTGTCTCCGACGCTGGTGTATAGATCCGACATTTGGCTATACGCGAGAGCGAAATTAGGGTCCAGTTCGATCGCGTGCTGGAGCATCGGATAACCTGGAGTAACGCCACGCGAAAAGAGACTGAAATTCTTTAAGGCTTCGAGCGACGAAGTCGTGACCTGCTCCATAGGCGCATCGAATTGTTGAATCGAGGTGACTGATTCGCCTAACTTGTTGCGAATTTCCGATGCTGTCTTGCCGAGAGCGCCGAGCACGTGGTTTTTGTCGCTCACCTCAGCCTGGACGCTGGCCATCAATTCACCGTTTGAACAGTTGATGGCCTTCAGGATGAGCAGGTACTGCGTGCCAACCTGCGCGATCGAGCCGTCGAGGGTGGCGGCGCCTGACGTTCGCTGGCAGACCTCTCGTGTAATCCCAGGCGTAAGCTTTATGTCCGGCTTCTGACCCATCATCTGTAGCGTCTGCTGGATTCGCTGGTCGGAGACAATGTTCAGAAAGGGTGACTGTTCCAGTTGCACGGAAAGCCCCTGCCGGAGGGTCTCGTCGAAGACGGGATCACCCGTCGTATTCGTGAAGTCCGCGAGGACGATGGTATCTTTCTCGCCCAGCGGGTGCGGCTTGCGGGAGGAAAACCAAAAGCCGAACACCGCCAGCCCTCCGCCCACGATCATTGCAGCAGTGATAGCCGTCCGCGGAAACTCCCTGGTCTTTTTGCCAGTCTTTAATGGCTCGTGTGCCTGGACAGACGTCACATCGGCTGTAACTTTGCTCGGAGAGGTGACCGGGAAGATGAATCGATAGCCGCGACGAGGCAGCGTTTCGACGAAGCGTGGCGTATCGGCGCAATCCGCCAAGGCCGCCCGGAGCTTGGCAACGGCCACGTTTACGGCATGATCAAAGTCTCCGAAAGAGGCTTCCGGCCAGATACGGCGCTGCAATTCCTCCCGAGTAACCACTTCGCCGGGGTGTTCTAGGAGCGCCAGCAGCACTTTGAAAGGCTGATCCTGCAACCGGATTCGCGTTCCGGCTTTGCGCAGTTCCCCCGAGCAGGGGTCCACTTCAAATACACCGAACCGTATCGTCGGATGAGCTCGGCCGGTATGTTCCATGGTGACGACCTCGCGGAGGCCTCACGGGGCACTATTAGCATTCCGTTCTGAGAAGAGAGAGTCGATTCTAAGTGGCTGCATTATCAAAACAGTACAACGCGATGAAGTCAATACAGAAAGGAGAGTTGCAGTGAATTGAGATACCCATTGGCCTGACCGAACCTCGGCGCCACCGCCACTCGCGGTTGAGGTGAGAGCCATGAGGTTCCCAGTCCGCTGGTTCGTCCTCGGATGTCTCGCTCTCCATAGCCAGGCAATTCAAGCGCAAGCAAGTCCCGACACCGCCCCAACAACACTTAACGAAGCCATCCCGTTTCAACTGGGCAGCGGCTTCCTGATCGTGGTGGAAGGCAGCATCGGCGCACTGACACCGCTCAAGTTCATCCTGGATACAGGAGCATCGCACACGGTGGTCGATCGCAAGATAGCGGACAAGCTATCGTTGCCGCGCCAGAAAGGGAAGGTCCTCAACTTCGACCGGTATGCCAAGGTGCAATGGACGAATCTGGCTGAATTGCAGCTTGGACCGCTGGACGCTCGGGACGTCCATGTGATGGTCAGCGACCTGAAGCAATTCTCTGAGTTTGCCGAGGGCGTGGACGCGATTGTTGGACTAGACTTGCTGCGCACCAGCCAGAGTCTGTGGATCGATTACGGCAAGCGCCTAGTAGCATTCAAGACTCTCGTTGCATATGTGCCGGTGAATTCCGAGAATGTACCCGCACTGATTGTACGGCTGCCAGTGCAGGGTCAAACAATGCACCTTATTGTTGACACGGGACTTCAGGGAATGCTTTTGTACGCAGACAGGCTCCGGGGCCACATGCCCCAGCTGAAACTGACCGACAAGATCGCGGAGGCTCATGAGGGCAGACTGTCGGGCGAAAAGGTGAAACTCGCAGGAATTATTTTGGGCCCCCACGAGTTGCAAGCGTCGGTACTACTCCTACGCGGAGCGCCACATTCACTTCCGTATGATATCGACGGCTATTGCGGAACGGGGCTTCTAAACGCGCAGCTGATCGAACTTGACTTCGCATCTAATACCATCCGCTGGCAATGACGCTCACTCTCTGTGGGGCGCAGATTGGTACTTCAAAAACAGACAAATCGAACTATCCGAACGCGAGCGAAAAGTGATCGGACTGTTGCGATCCTTGCCTTTTGGGCAAGTCTATTCCCGCCGCGAGAACCAAGTCATTTTGTTTTCCATTCGGAACGCCATGGATCGTGTGCGCGTTGGAAGACGGATACATGAATCAGCGACTTTGGAGGAATGGTCCGGTGGCGCCAGAGATTCGTTCTGCGATTGGTCCTGCCCGTGGCCCAGTCATAGTGTTTCTTGGGCACGAGTTCCGCCAGGTGTCACCAACTGTGTTCTCCCAGTATTGACCCGCACTCCGAACTCTTCAGGCTTCGGGCTCTCCCAGCAATAAGACTGCGCAATCCCAACGGCGAGGATCCGGGTATCCATGAACGAGAAGATCAAGTCGCCCGGGGCGACCTCACGCATGGACTCGTAGAAGGGATTACGAGCAGCTGACAGTGTGTATTCGTCCCACAGTGGTGAGGGCTGTGTATTCGTATCCGCTGGGATCGTGATCCATAACGGCGGAAATCGTGGTTGCTGGTTTGATCGGGGAAATCTATTTCGGGATCGTTGAAAACAGGCGCCTAAGCGCCCCTGGGCGCTATTGGCGCGGCCCAGGTTCCTTGGCTGGTCTGATGATGGGGTTAGGGGAGGAGCTGTTCTCAGAACCTGTTATTTTCGAGTTGGTGCCATTTTTCCTTTTTAAGCCCCTGTAGGGCTACCCACTAATTTAGACAGTCAGGGCCTGGTTTTTTAGGTCAACTGCAAAACTCAAGAAGGCCTCGTGCGGAGTACGGTTTTGAACTCCGCGATGAGGCCGGTCGTGATTGTACTCCTCGATCCAATGAGCGATCGAGGCCCGCGCTTCCTCCAAGCTGCGATACTCGGCGGTCCAGACTTCCTCTTCCTTCAGGCTGCGATGGAACCGTTCGATGTAGCTGTTGCCTTCCGGGTGATTATAGGCCGTGCGCCGATGGGCGATGCCCAGCCGATGCAAAGTTTCGACGAAACGTGTCGAAGTAAATTGCGTTCCGTAGCACCTCGGGAACGAGGAGGTTTTTGCTAACGAGCGGGGTGGACCAGCATGGCTGAAGGGAGCGAAGCGACCGGAAGCCATGCTGGTCATGGTCAGCGAGAGGTCTCCTGTACTGTGAGTGTGTTCAGCATTCACCAAAGGAGACAGACCAACCATGACCAACCCGCAGAGTACGCCGGAAGCCGTTGTCTGGGTAGCCATCGATATCGCCAAGGATCGCCACGAAGCTCTCATCGAAGCGCCCGGATGGAAGAGTCGAAAGAAGTTTCGGGTGCAGAACACCGCCGAGGAATTTCGGGCCTTTGCAGAGTTTCTGCACGGTCTGGCGTTGCCCGTTCGCATTGGGTTCGAACCCACGGGCAACTACCATCGAGCGCTTGCCTATTTCCTGCACTCCGAGGGGTTTTCTCTCGAGCTCATTTCTTCCCTCGCTTTAGCCCGCACGCGAGAAGCCATGCACAACTCTTGGGATAAGAACGATCCGAAAGATGCCCAGGTCATTTTGCATCTCCTCAAGGGTCGGCTCACCCAGCATTTTCACGACCCGCTGGTGCATAACTTAAACGATCTTCAGGAACTTTCAAAAACACATCACCAGGTCTCTTTGGAAAAGACCCGCACTCAGCATCGTATCCTGACCCACCACCTGCCGCTTTATTTCCCAGAGATCGCCCGCTACCACTCTTGTTCACGCTCGCAATGGTTGTGGAACTTGCTCATCGAGTTCCCGACACCTCGGTGCATTACCCAACTCCCAAAGGATGAGTTCGTTCGGAAAGCCTGGAAAGTAGTTGGCCGCAAGGTCGCTAAAGAACGCATTTTGACTGATATTTATCTCACCGCGCAGTCTTCCGTGGGCCTTCCTGCGGAAGAAAACTCGGAGGCCGTCACTATGCTTCGTTTCGTGCTGCGCCAGCTCCTTACCCTCTGTCATTTGCGCGCTACCATCGAAGAGAGAGCCAACGATCTCCTTTCCAGTAACGAGGACTATCAGCGGCTGCGACGCATTCCAGGGATCGGGCCGATCTCGGCCTTGACCATCCTCGCTGAGGCTGGAAACCTGCGACGGTTTTCTCATCACCGGCAGTTCCTGAAGTTCTGCGGACTTGATCTCGCCACCGAACAGTCAGGACAGTTCCGGGGCCTCTCACGACTTTCCAAACGTGGCAACGCGCGACTCCGGGCTGTCTTTTGGCTGGCCGCCGGCGTTGCTGTACGCATGCGCGAAAACAG
>Ga0302225_10000868_pt1 | contig 20639 bp, 18 predicted proteins | sample II_Palsa_E3_2_FD_193515 | JGI IMG/M metagenome (GOLD analysis project Ga0302225, IMG submission 193515) | Peat permafrost microbial communities from Stordalen Mire near Abisko, Sweden - II_Palsa_E3_2 | ecosystem: Environmental > Terrestrial > Soil > Palsa > Peat permafrost | place: Sweden...
ATGAAAAAGAAGATTATAGTACCCGATATTACTAACGTTACAATTACCGTCGACAACAATAATTTCGTGCAGGTTCCCGTCGACATTAGTGATCCTACCACCGATCCGGATGGTTACACCGGATGCTCGGCGGGGATCCCAACGGGGACAGATCGTGTAACTTTGAAAGCTCCCAATTTACTATATGTCAAGTATGGCGGCAGCGGTGTGCCAGTGCTGTTTGTTGTCACCATAGCCCCGGCGAGCATCTATCAACCCATCGGAATCGCCTTTTTGCAGAAAACATCTGCCGGCGATGCTCTCCGACGCCCGAAATTCGCCACATTGCGCAGCAATTTTATGTCCGGTATCGTGGCCATAAGCGGAAGCACTATTAGTTTCTCCGATGGCTGCTATACCAAAGGAGCCAGGTTTGAGTTCTACATCGGCATTCAGTGTATAGATGATAGTGACGAAAATTATGGTCTGCTAGGCATCCTTGATCCCGGCATACTGCACGATAACAATAGTCAATTATGATCAGAATACTATTTTCGAGCAACGACCAGAAGTCAGGCTGAGTGTTGGTCCCGTTACCGGTGAGCTTCGCCAACGCTCGTGACCGGCGAAGGCGCCTGCTACAAGCGCTATCACTCAATCAGCGATAGGTTTCCTGCTGTTGACACCGGTTGAGTCGAAGCGCCATCACCGCGAAAACGCCGTCTGCGGCGCGGGGGCCAGCCGGGTGTAATGGAGGAGCGCGCTCCGCCACCATGGGGCAAGATGCGCGGCGGGCGTGGCCCAGGCCTCCTGGTGCAGCCAATGCATTGACTCCGCGTCCATGAGTAGGGCCTTGCGGTCGTGCGGGGTGATCGCCTTGGGACCCTCGCTCAGGAGGGTGGTCCTGAGTGCGATGAACCGCTCCTCGGTCGCGCGGGGCGGGTCGTCCTTCGTGCGCAGCAGGGAGACGTGGACGGCGTTCACGTAGGGATCGAGGACGGCCTGCAGCATCCCGTAGTTGGCCTTTAGCCCTGGCGGAAGCTCGGGGGATTCGATTCGCCCAGCCATGGCGGCGGCGAGCTCCCTGAGCTCGGGCAGGGGATGGCTTTCCTCGGGTGTCTCGAAGATCCCATGGCCGCGGAGCCATAGGCCCAGCGAAGGCGAGCCGGTGAGATACGATAGCGGAATGGAAAGAATGAGGCCCGCGAGGATGGGGGACATCCAGAACCCGAGTTGCGGATCGATCCGGAAAACGATCCATGCCCCGAGCAGACCGAGGATCGTCTGGGCGCCGTGGGCGACGGCGGTTTCCGCCAACGCGGCAGCTCCTCCCCGGCGCTGGGCGCCCCAGGAGACCTTCTGCCCCAGGAGCGTGAGGCCGATGAACCAGCTGTGGAAGAGCATCAGCACCGGCGCCACCAGCGTGAAGATTAGGGTCTCGAGGAGGACCCCTTCGATGATCTTCCTCCATCCCCCAAACGCGGCCACGTCGGCGGGACGCGAGCGAAGGTCGAGCACGGCGAGTATCTTCGGCAGGAAGAGCAGCGCGATCGTGTAGGCGAAGAGACAGAGCGCCTCGCCGGAATAGCTCCAATGCACGTATGCGGCGAAGCCGGTCAGCGGCGCCTCCGCCTGTCCCGCGCGCTTCATCTGGTCGGCGATGACGGTCGAGAGCACCAGGAAGGCGAGCCAGAGCGGGGACGCCAGGTAGGAGAGGATGCCGAGGATGAAATGGACGCGGTTGACGGCGTGGAAGCCCTTGGCGAAGACGAGGCGCGTGTGCTGCAGGTTGCCCTGGAGCCACCGCCGGTCCCGCTCGGCGAGGTCGATGACCGTGGGCGGGCACTCCTCGTAGTTGCCCTCCAGGCCGGTCGCGAGCCAGACCTCCCAGCCCGCCCGGCGCATGAGCGCGGCCTCGACATAGTCGTGGCTCAGGATCCTGCCGCCAAACGGTCCCCTGCCTGGAAGCTCGGGCAGCGCGCAGTGGCGGATGAACGGCGCCAGCCGGATGATGGCGTTGTGGCCCCAGTAGTTTGCCTCGCTGAGCTGCCAGTAGTTGAGCCCCGAGGCCGACACCGGCCCGTAGAGCCGGCTGGCGAACTGCTGGAGCCGGGCGATGATGGTCTCGGCGTTGGCCAGGAGCGGCACGCCCTGGATGATGCCGACCCTGCGGTTGCGCTCCATCAGCTGCACGAGGCGGTGGATCGCCTCGCCCGTCATGAGGCTGTCGGCGTCGAGGACGACCATGTAGTGGTAGAGCCTTCCCCAGCGGCGGCAGAAGTCCGCCAGGTTGCCGGACTTCTTGTTTATCCCCAGGCGGCGCTTGCGGTAGAAGATCCGGCCTTCTGCCTGCAGCTCCCGGGTCAGCGCGAGCCACGCGGCTTCCTCCGCGATCCAGCAGTTGGAGTCCGTGGAGTCGCTGAGAAGGAAGAAGTCGCACTCCGGCAGCAGGCCCGCGCGCACCACGGAGCGGTAGGTGGCCCGGATGCCCTCGATCACGCGCCCAACGTCCTCGTTGCAGATGGGCATCACGACGGCTGTCCGGGCCTCCACGGGCCGCACGAGGTCGGCCGGCTCCAGGGTGTCCGCTATCCGGCACCTGTCACCCCCTTGCCGGCGCAGCAGGTATCCGACCAGGGATTGCGCGGCCCCCAGGGCTATGAGGACCAGAAGCAGCGTGAAGAGGATAAGATGGAGGACCTTCCAGGGGTCATAGCCGGTCCGCCAGTGAAGGTCGGCCATCGTGAGGATCGCGGGCCCGGTCATGAGGAGCACGATCGTCAGCACGCGGTGGCGCCGGCGGGAGGCCTCCTCGCTGGAAAGCTGCGATGGATCAAAGTGCACGTCGCACGTCAGTGACTTGCAGCCCAGGTGACGCCGAGGAGCCCGAAGATGACGAACCAGGAGGCCATCGCGCGCATGGGAGGCCATACCCTTCGGGAGGGAAGACGCGTATCGCCGGGCTCAAGGAGGCCGAACTCGAGGGTCTCGGGCGTCATCTTGCTCAGCCGAACCTCGGGACCAGGCAGGACCTGGAAGGAGCCCATCGCGGCGGCGAGGGCGGCCGGGACGGGTCCCGGGCCCAGGAAATAGTTGGCCCAGCGGCCCGGCAGGTCGGCGATCACGAGGGCGAGCCTGCCCTGGACCCGGATCCTCTCGTCCGACCAGTCGAGGTCATGGCCCGCCTTCACGAACCACGCCCCGATGTGGGAATGGGTGATGTCCATGGCGACCCTCACGGGGTCTCCCGCACCGCCCGCTTCGAGCCTCTGCCGCGCCTCGTCGATGATGAGCGCCGTGACCTGGTTGAGCTGGACGCGGCTTTCGAGGCCGTAGGCGCGCAGGTAGCTCTCGACCCGGAGGAATGCCTCATCCCATGCCGGATCAGCCTTTTGGATCGGCGGTTCTTCAGTGGCGGGAGAGAGTGTCATTTCGGTCTATTGGACAGCGATCGGAAAGAGTGTCCCCATGGAAACTCGATTTTGCCGGGAGAACTTTTGGAATCTGCAGGTAACATGATAGCGCCGGTCAAGTTAGGCGCCTCCTGCTTCCCGTTGAGTGGGTTCTATCGGGAAGATTCATCACGAGAACGTCGCCCAAATAACCATTCCTGCAAGTCCCCGGCACCGGATTGGAAAGGGCCGGCCGATGCGGTTCGATCCTGGGCCGGGACGGCGGCGGCCAATTGGGATTGAAGTTCCAGCCAACGGGGTTTCTTCGCCGCACGAAGATTCATAAAGGCGCCGCTAGGAAGGGCGGTGCGCGGTCGGAGGGTGGCCCGCGGCCGCGGTGCTATCTCTTCGCGATCGATGGTAAAAGACCGGCGCGGGCATCGAGCTGGCCGGCCGCGCCCCCCGATCGCGGAAGTCGCGGCCCGGATGTGGGTCACGCCCCGCGTGTGATTATTGCCGGGGGAATCTGTAGTAAGCAATAACGGCGTCGGATTTTCCCGGGCTTCACACACGACGGAGCCACGCGAATAGCCGACGTCTCCCCATCGATCGAAACGTCAAACAATCAAGCCATGAAATCATCCGCTAAATCCATCTCGCGAGCGGCAATCTATCCCGCTCGCCGGCCGTCTTGCATAGTCAAGGCATTAGCCCTCGTCGCCATTGTGATCGCATCCGGCCTTTTGGGACCATGCGTTGCCTTGTCATCGGCAGGACCGGCTGCGGTCAATTCAGGCACTCCCATGCCAGCAGCCGTCACGCAGGAGATAAACAGCATGGCGGCAACAATAGCTGCCTCCATTCGTGCGACACCTTCAAACCTCGCCACTATAGACGCGCTGCTGGCGGCGATCAACGGAAGCGTCGCCTCTGCTGCGGCCAATGAGTTTGTCTCGGGGTCTGCCAACTTTGCATCTCTCAATGCGGCGCTAAAGGCCGCCGTCGTGAACCTGTTCAGCTCTGACATGGCGAATCTGATGCAGCAGCAAGGGATCGCGCCCAACAGCGCTGCCGCAAACGATATCGAGACGGCCGCGCTCGGCAGCTCCGCCGTAGCGAACGGGCCATCAACCTCTGCGGTTGATGCGTTGAGCTCATTCGGGATCAGCTATTCGAACAGCGTTCCGATTGCGACCGTCAAGGTGTTCCAGGGCTATGCCAACATCTTTGAGGACTCGCCAAATCTCTCGAGCAGGCTCGGCATTCAAGTGACGGCCGCGACATCTGTCGGCTCCCCGACGCTAGCGGACTACATGTCATCGGAGTTGCTCTCGCATGATGGGGGAATCATCAACTTTTATCTCCTGATAGCGGGCCCCGATACGGTCAAGTATGTGGATGCGCAAAACACCTGGATCGATCGAAAGTATGCGATCGACAAGGACTACTCGTTCTTCGGCCTCAATCATCTGGCGGATCCGGGCACCTTGCGCCCATTGGATGCCGACGGTAACAGGGAAAAGCTCAACGAGGAGATCCTGGCCTACGATGAACATTCATTGTTTTACCTGCCGGTCGTTGGAGTAAAGGCCATCAAGACGTCGTTGGAGTCCCCAGCCTCGACCTCGACAACCGCCGGAACCACGACGGGAACTGCTTCCACGTCCACGTCAATGGCCGCTGCCGGCGTCGCATATTACGGGCTGGGCTTTGACGGGCCCCTTTTTCAGGAGGGCGGAGATCCCAACAATTCGGGAGGGGGGATCGGATTCGAGGCCCATGTCTCGTCCATATTCGCAAACAAGAATACCCTAGACAGCATCTTCCAAACCAAGAACGCGAGCACCCACACCTATGAATGGGGAGTGCTGGCCAAGGCCTATTATCATCAGGTATTTTCCATAAACCTGGGTTATGATGTTCCGGTCGGAGCCAATGCGAAATCATTCATGCACGCGGTGACGACGGTTTCGGTTGGCTACAATCGGTAGGCTATCTTTGGTCGGGATTCTGCATGCTGGACGGCATCCGTCCGTAGTGGCGGCGACAAGTTCCCGGAGGGCAGGTCCGCGGCCCTTCCTTGGTGGGATCAGACGGGACGCGTTCGTGACGATCGCAAATTGGGATTGAAGTTCCTGCCCACCCGACCCGAACTTGCGGCCAAGCGGGTCCGCATGATCCCGCGCCCGGCTTGTCCCAAAGACGCCTCGCTTCAGACAACCCCCCATGAAATCATCCCACCCGCGCCTCCCGTCCCAACCGTCTGTGCCCATCAGGACGTTCGACATTTCCCGCCGCGCCTTCATCCGGCGCTGCGGCCTGATCGCGGCGATGACCGGGCTTCCGCTCTGGTTCATCGAGCGCCAGCAGCTTGACGCCCAGGAGGTGCCCAAGACCCCGACGCCGAACGATCGCCCTGGAATCGCCCTCGTCGGCTGCGGCGGGATGGGCAAGGGCGACGCCAAGAACGCCAGCAAGTACGGCGAGATCATCGCGGTGTGCGACGTGGATGCGACGCATGCCGCGGCCGCGGCCAAGATGTTCACCGTGGGGGAGAAGGTGCCCGCGATCTATTCGGACTTCCGCAAGGTGATGGCGCGGGACGACGTGCACATCATCGTGAACGCCACCCCGGACCACTGGCACACGCTGGTCAACCTGGCGGCTGCCAGGGCGCACAAGGACGTGTACGGGGAAAAACCGCTGACGCTGACCATCGACGAGGGGCGCCGTCTCGTGAAGGTGGTGCAGGACAGCGGGATCGTCCTTCAGACCGGCACCCAGCAGCGCAGCGACGGACGCTTCCGGCTGGCATGCGAGCTCATCCGCAACAATCGCATCGGCAGGCTGCAGCGGGCCAACGTCTGGCTGCCGGCGGGAGCGCGCGGGGGCCCGTTTCCGACGGTGCCGGTACCCGAGGGCCTGGACTGGGATTTCTGGCAGGGACAGGCGCCGGCCACGGCCTACGTGAAGGAGCGCTGCCACGCCACCTTTCGGTACTGGTACGACTATTCCGGGGGCACGATGACCGACTGGGGCGCCCACCACAACGACATCGCCTACTGGGCGATCGGGATCCTGGCTCCTACGCACGTGGAGTCGAGGCGACTCTCCGAGCCCATACCGGGGGGATACACCGCCATCGCCGACTATGCGGTCAAGTACACCTATGCCAACGGCGTCGACCTCAACATCAACTCGACCGAGGACGACACCCTCTACGGGGCGGTCAAGAACCCCGGGGGCCAGCGGAACGGCATCCGCTTCGAGGGGACCGACGGCTGGATCTGGGTGAACCGGGACGAGATCACGGCGAGCGACCCGCAACTCCTGACGACGCCGCTCCCCGAGGGCGCGATCCGGCTCTACGAGAGCAAGAACCACATGGGGAACTTCTTCGACTGCGTCCGCTCCAGGAAATCGCCGATCTGCGACGTCGAGACCGGGCATCGATCCGCGACCATGTGCCATCTGGCCACCATCTCGCTGCGGACGGGAAAGAAACTGTCCTGGGATCCGGAGAAGGAGAAGTTCGTGGGCTGGCACTCCAAGCTTGCGAATGGCTACGTGACGCGGGAGATGCGAAAGCCGTACGACTATTCGTTTATCGACTGAGGCGCGACCGGGGCTGCGGAGCCGCGCGGGCAATGCCTCGGCGACAATCCGCCCGATCTTGCCAGCCTGCGGCAGGGCACCCATATCTCCGGAATGATTGGCGACGAGCCGGTTCCGGCTGACGACCGGCCCTACTTCAAGGTGGCGCTGAACCTGCCGCATGCGGGACGCATCGCCCGGCGGATCATCCGCATGCTGCCGGCGCGGGGGGAGCCCGGCGGCGACGCAACCGCGGCGGCGCGCCGGCTGACGGCCGAGCTCGTGAAGCTGCTCGATCCCTGGCTGGACCTTGACGAGAACCCTCCGGGCGCCGAGGCCGAGAAGATCCGGGAGGAGGCGGCGACGCTGGGCCGAAAGCTGGTCTACCAGATCGAGAGCGGACGATTCGGCCACGACCGGCTCGGGCAGTGCGTGCGAAACCTGTACGAATGCCTGGAACTTGGCCGCGAGGGCGCCGACATCTCGCTTCGAGCCGGGGAAAATCCCCGCTCGCTGCAGCGCCCGGGCTGACGGGCCGGCCCGCCGGCGTCAGCCCAGCTCGGCATCCGGTCGGTTGCCTGCATCGTTCAACGCCGTCCCGCTCAGGCCGAGGCGTCGCGACTCGGCCAGGATGTTCGCGAGCCGGCGCGCCGCCTCCAGCGGCGGAAGGCCGTCCGCGCGTATGTTCGAGACGCAGTTGCGGTCGGCGTCGGTGCGCTCGGCGTGCGGCTCATAGGTCAGGTAGGCCCCAAGGCTGTCGTGCGCGCTCAGTCCCGGGCGCTCGCCGAGAAGGATGATGCTTTGACGGCATTCCAGTATCGCGCCCACCGCGTCCTAAACCTTAACGCGAGCGAACGGCACGAGGAAGACAGCGTAGAGGGTCCAATTCCACCCCTTGAGGATCCTCGCGAGCTCGATGAGTGTCCCGGCGGCGTGGCTTCCCGCGGCCGTCCCCGAGAGGCCCCCGGAAACGAGCACGGCGAGATCCCTTCGGCCCCATGCGTCCGCCATTTCGCGGAGATGGTCGGCCGCCCGACCTGCGCGGCGTCGCCCGTCCCATCAATTCGCGCAGCGTCTCGAATTGGTGCATCCGCCGGCCGACCATGCAGGACCAGCCCGTCATGAGTCGACTCGGCCCCAAAAACCCCCGGCGGTCAACGCCGCCCTGACGGAGCCCGCACCCAGCCGGCGGGGCTAACTGATTTTTGATTTCAATTGACGACTATCCTTATCTGGTAAAGAATATATGTCATGGTAAAGACTCATATATCAAGTAAAGGACAGACTACGATCCCGGCGAAATTTCGGGCTCGTTGGAAATCGGTGGAGGTTGTTTGGGAGGATTTGCCGGATGGCAGCGCACAAGTCAGGCCAGTGCCTGACATTATGTCCCTCTTGGGCTCCGCCCGCACAGGACAAGCGCGGGACCCCGGCGAGAAGAGCAAGGCGCGCTTGGGGTGGGCTGAAGGGGGTGAGAAGGGGAGGGCGAAGAGATGAGCCCTCGTTATCATCTCGACGCCAACGTCGTGCTCCGCTTTCTGCGGAATGACGACTCGAATCAGTCTCCTGCCGCGGCAAGATTGTTTGCGAGCGCGAAGGCGGGAAGGGTTCGACTGGCAATCTCGGCCGTCACTGTTGCCGAAGCCTTCTACGTACTTTCTCGCGTCTACAAGCATAAGAAGGCTGATGCCGCTGCGAAACTCCTGCCGTTACTCCAGTCCGACGTGCTTGAGGTTGACCACCGTCCTCGCGTGCTTGACGCGCTGCAGCGCGTCACAAAGGCGAATGTGGACTTTGGTGATGGATATTTGGCGTCGACCGCAGTTGAGCATGGCGACGGGATCGCATCCTTCGATGAGGATCTCCAATCTTTCACAGATGTGGCAACTTTTGTCCCGACTTGAGGGCAGCCAGCTGGGGTACCCTCGGGACAACAGCAGCCGGACGGTCGGGAGGTGGCGGCGCTATCACGATCCTGGGACGCTGGTTTCCCTCCCCACGAGGACGATCGGCTCATGCAGTTCCCTGAGCCCAAGTCCCGGGTCAACCGTCAGGCCGGGGGCGGGGACATAGCCGAGCCGCCAGTCGTAATGCCGGAGAAGCTCGGCAAGGATCACGGGAATCTGGATCCGGGTGACATTCATACCGAGGCAGATGTGCGACCCGCCGCCGAAGTCGGTCAGGGCCTTGCGTTGCGCCGGTGCGCCCTCGAGCCAGCGCCGGGGATTGTAGGCCATGGGCTCGGGGTAGTATTCCGGCAGGAAATGTGGCAGCGTGTGCGCCTGCAGCACGCGGGAATCCGCCGGGATGGTCCGGCCCGCGAATTCCAGGTCCCTGATCGGGCGCCGCTTGAGGAAAGTGGCTCCCGGGTGAAGCCGCTCGCCCTCGAGGATGGTCGCCCGGAGCTTGGGAAACGGGGCCATGCCGCGGCTGAAGGAATCGGGCGCATAGCCGGCGAGCTCGGCGCGGAGCTCCCCGGCCCATTCGGGATCGCGGCTGAGGCGCTCCAGGATGCGCGTCGTCAGCTTGGCGGTGTTGTGGATGCCGGCCACGAGCAGCATGTAGGCGTCGTTCCGAAGCTCGACGGGGGAAAGCGGCTCGAGGCTGCCGGGATCCTGGTCGACCAGGGCCTGGAGGTTGTCCGGCGCGCGGCGTCCGGCCGCCCGCGCCCCGAGCTCGCGGTCGACGCACGCGAACACCCGCGCCTTGAGCGCGGCGTACCCGGGCCTGGCAAAATATTCCGCGGGCGAGGCGCTGACACCGACGCCGTAGATCAGCTCGCCCTCAAGCCTGATGGCGTCGCGCATCTCGCCGATGGAGAGCTCCGTCTGGAGGAGCGTCGCCCGGTTGAGCGAGAGGAGCAGGGCGGGAATCCACTCGTTCGCGTCGTCGCTCCAGCCGTCCCGCTTTCCCAGGAATCGCGCCGCCTCCCGGGCGATGGCCGGCACGTACCGCCCGACCGCCTCCGCCGAGAAGCCGGCCTTGAGGAGACGGCGCGACCTCAGGTGCGGCGCCCCGTCCAGCTGCGTGACGTAGGTCGGGCCGAACTGGTCCCTGAAGCCCGGGCCGGCGCGCTCGTAGCTCCAGTCCGACGTGTTCTGCCAGAAGAAGTCGTTCGCCTCGATCCCGGCGATCGTGACCCAGTCCGTCCCCCGGTAGCGCGTCCGGAAGACGGGGCCGAGCTCGCGGTAGCCCGACGTGAAGTAACCCACGGGATCCGCCAGGAGCTGCGGGCTGTTGGTCTCGGTGCCCGATTCGCCCGGGCCCGCGTGCAGCGGGATGGCGGCGGGGTGGGCTTGGATTTCAGGCATGTTCAGCTCGGGGACACGGGGCAATGAATCGGGGCGCGGGTCATTTGGCCAGCGCCGCCAGCTCCGGGGGAAGGAAGTCGAAGGACACGAAGTCCTCAAGCGGGAGGGGGGCCTCAATGACCTTCAGCCTCACGAAGAGGTCGACCTGCTCCTGCATCCGGCGGCGGGTCATCAGCCCGAGGCGCTCCCCGAGGGCCGGGTCGCCCGTCACGAAATGGTTCTCCTTCATCGCCCCCATGCTGAATCTCATGAAATCGTCCGACATCGCCTCGTTGCGCGCGAAGATCAGTTTCTTCGCGGGCGCCGGGTCCCCTTCAAGGAAATCCGCCCAGCCCCTCAGGGTCGCGGCGACGAACGCGCGCACCTCATCGGGGTGCTCGCGGACAAACCGGGCGTTCCCGATGATCACCCGGTACGGCTTGTAGCCGGAACTCGCGATGAGGAGCGTCCTCGATGCCACGCCCTTCTTCCCCAGGTAGTAGCCCTCGTTGGTCGCGAATCCCTGGACGATGAAGTTCCGGTCGGCGATGAATTCCCCGAGGCCGTAGTTGAGCGGGATGATCCCAAAATCCATGTGGTACTGCGCCTTGAGGTAGCTGATCCAGGCCGACGACGGGTCGGCCATGACGACCTTTCCCGCGAGGTCCGGAAAATCCCTGACCGGGCTGTCCTCGTGGACCAGCACGGCCATGGGATCCTTTTCCATGTAGGCGCAGACGATCATGAGCGGCAGGTGCGCCCGGCTGACCGCCAGGATCACGTCGTCGCTGCGGCCGAGCGCGAAGTCGGCGTTGCCCGAGGCCACCTTCTGCAGCGGGAATCCGCCCGGGCCGCCGTTCATGATGTTCACGTCGAGCCCGGCCTCCCTGTAGAATCCCCGGGCCAGGGCCTGGTAGTTGCCGCCCTCCTCGGCCTCGGCGTACCAGTCGGCCTGGATCGAGACCGGGGCCAGCGCCGGGCCCGCCGTCGGCGCGGGCCTTGAGCAGGCCGAAAGAAGCATCGCTGCGGCGAGGGGGACAATGAGGCGGTGGGTGGGCACGGCAGGGGGCGGGAACGGGTCCCTACACGAAAGAATCGTGCCAACCGGAAATTTCCAATTGAAAGGTTTCGGGAGCCGGCCAATCTGCCCGTCACAAAGGAGGACGGCCATGTCCCACCAATATTATATGACGGTGACGGGAAAGACCCAGGGGCCTTCAAGAGCCCGGGGACGGGGGCGCAGAAGGGCAGGATACCCGTGCTGGCAATCGAATTTGAGGTCATCTCCCCGAGGGATGCGGCCACCGGGCAGGCGTCCGGCAAGCGCGTCTTCAAGCCGATCGTCTTCAAGAAGGAGATAGACGCGGCCTCACCCCAGTTCCTCACCTCGCTCGCGACGAATGAGACCCTCACCGAGGTCGTGTTCCAGTTCGCCACCGTCGGCTCGGACGGAAAGGAAGCGACCTACTACACGTTGACGTCCTCCCGGTCTAAATCGCGTTCGCGATTTTGACCGGGATTCCCGAGTCCGGCAGCGCAATGGATGTAGTGCGCCGTCCGGGCAGGTATTCGCTTCGACGGCCGCGCTTGGGCGGGCCTCCACGAACAGGCACGGCGGTCCCGCCGCGCTGAATGATGTCCAAGCCGGCCCGCAAGTGATTGCGGGCGGCGTTTATGTCCGCATGCTCGGCATGCCCGCAGGAGGTGCAGACGAAGCACTCCCGGGTCGGCCGGTTTTCCGCCGAGACATGGTCGCAACAGGAGCAGCGCTGGGAGCTGTGGGCCGGATCGACCTGGACGGTCTTGCCGCCTCCCCAAAGTGCCTTGTAGAGCAGCTGGCGGCGGGTTTCCCCCATTCCCTGCGCCAGAAGCCCACGGTTTAATCCGGCCTTGCGGCGGACGCCTTTGCCCGGGGATTCGACCGTTCCCCGGGCCGATTGGGTCATGGACTTGATGGCCAAAGCCTCGAACGCAATCAGGCCGTGGTTCTTGGCCAGTTGCGTGGTCAGCTTATGGCGGGCATCCATGACCCGGGAAATGATATGGCGCTGGTAGCGCCGGCGGCGAAGGAGCGCCTTCGCATGGCGGTGCGAGCCGCGGGTTCGGCGGGCGACGGTTCGGGCCATGCGACGCAGGGTTGCCTCCTCGGCCGGCGTTGCCACTGGCAAGGAGACGATTCTCTCGCTCCCGTCCGTGCCCACTATCGCGGCCGAATGCACCACGCCTGCGTCCAGGCCGATCGCGGGACCCGTCGGCGCAGCGGGAAGAGCGTACTCTTCCTCGATCAGGACCGAGGACTGCCAACGGCCGGCAACGCACTTTACGGTAACCTGCTTAACAACGCCGGGGATCGGGCGACCGTGACGGCGCAACTTAACCCACCCGAGCTTCGGCAACTTGATCGCCCGACCATTAACCTCCAGCTGCTTGGGGTCCGGGAACCGGAAACTTGGCGTCCAGCGGCCTTTCCGGCGAAACCGCGGATACCTGGCTTCCTTGGCAAAAAAGCGGTCGAAGGCGCGGTCCAGGTCCTTTAGGGCCTGTTGCAGGCAGTGGTACGGCGCCTCCTTGAGGAAAGGGCAGCTTTCCCGCAGTTGGCCGAGATAACCCGCCAGATGATTGTAGCGCAGGGAACAGGCGACTCCCGTCGCGCCGGCGCCCCGCGCCGCCAGCCAGACGTCTTCCCGGTAACCGAGCGCCCAGTTAAAGACGTACCGGCTGCAGTCCCCGATCCGCTCCATGAAGGCCTCCTGCTGGCGATCAGGCTCCAGCCGGAACACCAGGGCCCTCAGGCGTGTGGCAGTCGTCGCTTTCATCTTGTCAGAAGATACGTTTACATTAGTCTCTTAACAATGAAAATTGACGTTCGTAGAGGAAGAAATGTCGTTTATTCACTCACCGTTCATTTAGTCTTTGTCACAAAATACCGGCGGGGCGTCATAACTGACCGGGTTCGGGAGCACCTGGAGCACACCTTCGTCCAAGTCTGCTCCAAGATGGGCTGCGCGCTCAAGGAATTTGACGGCGAAGACGACCACGTGCACCTCCTGGTCGAGTTTCCGCCCAAGCTGGCCGTTTCGCGGCTGGTGAATTCCCTGAAACTCGTCTCGGCAAGGCTTCTCAGGAAGCGCGATTTCCCCGAAGTGCGCCGCAAACTCTGGGGCGCCCACTTCTGGACCCCCTCCTACTATGCCGGATCCTGCGGCGGCGCCAATCTCCACACAGTCAAACGCTATATCCAAAACCAGCGCGTTCCCTCAATATGGGCGAGGCCTGACTCGGCCTAAGCGTTGCTTTGGCCCAGTTTGCGGCCTCGAATGAGATCAAGCTGACCAATGCCTCGGTCGTCCAGTTCAGGGAATACATGGAGACCCCCGAGAGGGGAGGGCCGCTTGTCGATTCGCGGCCGATGGACGAGATTTCGCTGGTTTTCCAGAAGATCGAGATCACGGACGTCCCGGGAAAGACGAGCTTCGCGGACGACTGGCTGGCCCCATGATGGCCGCCTGGGCCGCCCGTCCCTGAGCCTCACGCCCTGGGCGGCGGAAGCCTGTCGGGCGCCATTCCCGTGCGGACGTCGACCAGCGCGCAGACCTTGGGGACGTACATCCGCGTCTGCGCCGGGAGGGCCGACGCCACGCCCGCGAAGTCGGTCGCGCCGCGGGACGCGAGCTCCCGGCGGACGCGCCCCTCTCCAGCATTGTAGGCCGCGAGCGCCAGCGGCCAGCTCCCGAATTTCCCATAGAGCGCGCGCAGGTAGCGCGCGGCCGCCCGCGCGGACTTTTCCGGATCCTTTCGCTCGTCGGGCAGGAACGTGCCGAGGCCGAGGGCGTGCGCGGTGTCGGGCATGAGCTGGAACAGCCCGGCCGCCCCGGCCGGGCTCCGCGCATCGGGGTTGAGCGTCGATTCGGCCTCGGCGAGCCAGGCCAGCTCGGGGGGAACCCCCTCGGCGGTGAAGGCCTCGCGCAGCCGCGGCATCAGCGCGGCCGCGGCCCCCGGCACCGGGCGGGCGCGCTCGCGGGCGAGCCAGAGGTCGTAGAGGGGGATCGCGGGCTCCGTGCGGCCGGCAAGGGGCGGCCCCGGCGCCGGCAGGCTCCTCCGGGCCACCGCCTGCTTGGCCGCCTCGATGTCGTCAATCCTGAGCTCGAGCCAGTCCGCGTAGTCCCCGTAGCCCGGCAGGGTGCGCAGCGCGGCGAGCGCGGTGCGGGCCTCGGGCTCGTAGTCGGCAAGGTCCTCGAGCGAGTTGCTGTCGAGCGCGTGCTGCAGCCGCGCGGCGAAGGCGTCCCACTGCTCCTTCGTCGGGAATTCATACTGCTCCTTGACCTCCGGCGGCGCATACTCGTCGAAAAGCTGCTGGCCGAGCTTGTAGAGCTCGTCGGTGCTCGGGGGCGGCGTCGGCGAGGGCGGCTCCGCGCCCGCCGCCAGGACCCCGCCCGCGAGCCAGAGAGTCCAGCGCAGGCGCATCACGGCTGAAACCCTATCCGGCGGTCCCTGGGGGGCGAGCTTTGTCAGGCCCGGGCGGCCATCCGGGGAGCTGGCTGGCTGGCGCGTGCCACCCGTGATGCAACATTTCTGCGACAACTCCCGGAAAATCTGGCGCCATGATGGGGATTTAATACGGATACATGTTTTTACGTATTCTTTTGCCTGCTTTTTATTCACCGCCATTGCATCGGATTCCCGACTCGCCTAGCAACCTGAGCTCCCCTCAGTACCTCAGCCCAAATCAACAGCGTAAAAGGACCAAATCATGCCAACGAAAAAAGCTTCCAACCCCATTTCTGGCAGCGAACGCGGACTCCGGGCGGGATCCCGGCTCATCGGCCCCTCCAATCCCGCCGAGATGGTCGAGGTCACCGTGAGGGTCCGCTCGCGCAGCAACAAGCTGCCGTCGGCGGCGAAGATCGGGTCGACGCCTCCCCTCAGGCGCGTGTACCTGACCCGCGAGGAGTTCGCGGCGGCGCACGGCGCGTCCCCGGCGGACCTGGCGAAGGTGAAGGTGTTTGCCGCGAGGCATGCCCTGGCGGTTGTGTCCGAGAACCCCGCCGAGCGGAGCGTCAAGCTGTCCGGAACCGTGAAGGCGCTCAGCGCCGCGTTCGACGTGAAGCTGATGGAGTACGAGCATCCGGACGGCAATTACCGCGGCCGAATCGGGAGCATCCACCTGCCGGCGGGCCTCGAGAAGGTCGTGCAGGGTGTGTTCGGCCTGGACAACCGGCGCCAGGCGCGGCCGCATGTCTCAAAGGCGATGGACCACGCGGAGGCGCAGGCGAAGGGCCTGGCCACCTTCACGGCGCCGCAGGTCGCCCAGCTCTATGATTTTCCCACGGGCGTCGACGGCACGGGAGAAACCATAGGCATCGTTGAGTTCGGGGGTGGGTACAATGTGTCCGACCTGACGACGTACTTCAAGAACCTGGGGATCGCCATGCCTTCCGTCACGAGCGTGCCGGTGGACGGCGTCACCAACGACCCGTCCGGGACGGGCGCCGCCGACTCCGACGGGGAGGTGGCGCTGGACATCGAGGTCGTGGGCTCGGTGGCGCCGGGCGCCAAGATCGTGGTTTATTTCGCGCCCTTCACGGAACGGGGCTGGGTGGACGTCCTCGCGGCCGCGATGAGCGACAGCACGAACCGGCCTTCCGTCATCTCGATCAGCTGGGGCTTCGCCGAGGGGGCCCCGATCGGGGGCTTTGAATGGACCCAGCAGACGGTCGACGCGGTGAATGAGACCCTGCAGGCCGCGGCGGCCATGGGCGTGACCGTGTGCGTCGCCTCCGGCGACGACGGCTCAAACGACCAGGTCGGCGACGGGCACGCGCACGTCGACTTCCCGTCCTCCAGCCCCTATGCGTTGGGATGCGGCGGCACGCGGCTGACGGCGTCCAACAACAAGATCGCGAATGAGGTGGTATGGAACGACGGCCCGGGCTCCGGGGGAGGGGGAGGCATCAGCGAGCTGAATCCCCTGCCGACCTGGCAAACCGGCATTGTCCCGCCATCGGTCAACCCGGGCCACCCCACCGGCCGCGGGGTTCCCGACGTGTGCGGGGACGCCGACCCGGACACGGGCTACCAGATCTACTTTGCCGGAAAGGCCCAGGTCGTCGGGGGGACCAGCGCCGTCGCCCCGCTTTGGGCCGGGCTGCTCTCGCGGATAAACCAGAGCCTCGGCAAGCCGGTCGGGTACTTCAATCCCCTCCTTTACAGCACGCTCGGGAAATCGGGCGGATTCAGGGACATCGTCAAGGGCAACAATGACACCAGCGGCCACGTCGGCGGCTACTCGGCCGGGCCGGGGTGGGATTGCTGCTCGGGATGGGGCAGCCCCATCGGGGCTGCGCTGCTAAAGGCCTTCGGGGCGGGTGCCCCGGCGGCAGGCGCCGCAAAGGCGAGGAAATTAAAGCCGAAGGTTGTGGCCAAGAAGAAGGGCCGCTTCCTGGCCAAGAAATACCACCGCGCTTCGAAATGAAGAAGAAAAAGGCCCCGAAGGCGCCCAAGCCTCCAAAGGCGCCGAAACTGCCCAAGCCGGTCAAGCCGGCCAAGGCGCCGAAGGTCCCGACGGCTCCAAAGGCCCCGCAGCCCCCAAACCTGATCGGGAGCGGAGGGAGGCTGTTTGCGAACCCGGTCCCGGGCACGGACGAGACCACCTTCCAGGTCGATAACACGAGCTCGGCCTATTACAATTCGCCGTACTACCTGCTTCACCAGCTGCAGCTCCAGCCGGTCCCCCCGCCGAGCACGCCGCAGCCAAGCATGGACCTGGCCGACGTGGTCGGCCCCGCCATGATCACAGCCATCCAGGCCGCGAAGACGATCGCGTTTCACGTGGTGGGGGACACGGGGGCGGCCAAGGTGACGGCGACCCAGTCGGCGGCGACCGCCCTCGCGCAGGAGGGAAGCGTCGCGGACGCGATGGCCGCGGACGTGGCGGGCGGGGGCCCCGATGCCCCTGCGTTCTTCTTCCACCTGGGCGACATCGTCTACAACTTCGGCGAGGGCCAGTACTACTACGACCAGTTCTACGAGCCGTTCCGGGGTTACGACCGGCCGATCTTAGCGATCCCCGGCAACCACGACGGGATGGTGTTCGGGACGAACTCGGATGTCCCCCAGATTCCCACGCTCCAGGCGTTCCTCAGGAATTTCTGCGCCACGGAGCCCGGCCCCTCGCCGGACTCGGGGACGCTCGTGCGCAGCGTGATGACCCAGCCGGGGGTCTACTTCACGCTCGACGCGCCGTTCGTGTCGATCATCGGGCTCTACAGCAACGTGCTCGATGGTCCGGGAGTCATTTCCTCCGAGGGAGGGGCGTACACGACGATCACCGACGAGCAGCTGGTTTTCCTGCAGGCGGAGCTGACCCGGCTCAAGCCCGCCCGCAATGCCGGACAGCAGGCGGTCCTTATCGCCGTCCATCACCCGCCCGCTTCCGTGGACAGCCTCCACGGCGGGACGGTGGGCCTCGCGAACGACATCGACAAGGCCTGCCAGGCGGCCGGCCTCTGGCCCGACGCCGTCCTCTCGGGGCATGCCCACCTTTACCAGCGGTTCTCCCGGAGCGTGCAGGGCCTTGGGCGGGCGATCCCGTATGTCGTCTCGGGCAGCGGCGGCTTCGCGGCCACGGCGCCGCAGACCGCCTCCCCGGCGGCCGGGACGACCATCGGCGCCTATACGCTGGTGACGCCCCCGATCGTCGACTTCGGTTACCTGACGCTGGTCGTGGACATGACGGGCGGCGTGGGGAGCCTGACGATCACGTTCAAGTCGGTGGGCCAGGCGCACGTGGGCGACAGCGTGACGGTGAGCCTCGCGCCGAGCGGCGGGCCGGCCGCCGCCACCAATGTCAGGAGGGGCATCCCGCGGGTAGCCGGCCGGGCGATCCGGCGCAGACGCTGAGGGCCGCGGGCGCGCCCAAGCCGCCTTTTGCCTCGTAAAATCGCGCGTCGATCCGATCGTTCCGGGCTGGACCCCGGGCTCCTTCTCCCATTCCGGACACTCCGTCCACCCTCATGGCCGACAAGAGACTCCTTCGCACGTTCCCCAACCCGGCGCCGAAGCGCGACTACGTGATCGAGCACACGCATTACGAGTTCACGTCGATCTGCCCCGTCACGGGGCACCCGGATTTCGGGTCGATCACCGTGCGCTATGTCGCCGGCAAAGCCTGCGTCGAGCTCAAGTCGCTCAAGCTGTACTTCCACGCCTTCAGGAACGACGGGATCTTCTTCGAGGCCGTGACGAACACGATCTGCGATGACCTCGGGTCGCTGCTCAAGCCGCGGAAGCTGACGGTGATCTCCGACTGGAAGGGCCGCGGGGGCATCACGTCGGTGGTGACCGCCGAGTGGAAGGCAGGGCGCGCGGCTGACGGCGGCCTCCTAGGCTGACACGCTCAAGAGCCGGTTATCATCTCCCATGGCAGCTTGAGCGCTTGGGGATGCTGAGATTCCGTTTGAGGGCGCGATAAGCGGCCGACCGATCCAAGATCACCGCGTCTGGGTCGAACCTGGGCAGTGCGTCCGTATAATGACGAATCAGGTCGCCGCGCTTGGCCCCGGCGGCGGCTTTGTCGAATCCGTCGATGAGTTCGCGCGCAAGATCGTCTTCCAACGGCCGGGTCCGTGCGCGAAACCGGCTGGTGAACTTCGCGACGATCGTGGGACAGTGGGTGCCTGCTATGCTTTGAGCAAGTTTGGGAAAAAGCCCGAGTCTGCCTGGGCCAGGTGTCTCGAAAAGCGAGGGTGCCCTGTCGTAGCAGAAGGGTTTGGCCTTGGCATCCCAGCGGATTTCTATCCGTGCCTTTCTCCCCCGGATTCCATGTCTCATCAGACGAACCGGGGGTGTCACAAGCATAAGGCGGCTGCCCAGGCGTCCGCCTTGCACGAATGCGACGCGGTCTCCATCGGCAATGGGGCTGTTCTTGGGATGGAGCAGATTCCTTGAATGACAACCCGTGCAGCCGAAACTGCCGAATTCCCAGAACGGATCGGTGCGCTTGTCACCTTTCCGGTGCGGTTGCCTTAGCGTGACGATGAAGACGCGGCAGCACGATTCTGGATTATTTGCTGACACGAACTCGGGTCGTTGATCGAGAAACCAGCGATAGAAGCGATCCGCATCTCTGAATCCAGGCAACCGGACGCTGCGCTGGATGAAGCCATCCTTGATATCGAGGTCACCCCCCACTTCCAGCAGGTCACGGCGTACGCGGTAGGACTTGTTGCGAAACTCGCCTATGGGAATGCACCTCCGAAGGCGCCCAGATACGCCCGTCCGCACTCTCACCACGATGTCATCTTTTACTGGCACACGCCGAGTGTGGGCATTTTCATGCCACCGCTCGGCCGGCACCTGTATGGCAGCCACAATTTCTTCGACGACGTAGAGTCCGATCAGGGCATAGACCAGCCTGCACCCCGGATCGTCCATGGCACGAAGTGACGCGAAAAACGCGATAATGTCTCCTGAGCCAAGAGTGAGTGCTAACCCCGGATTTCCCAGATTGGCATGACGACTACTAGCAATAAGGATGCATAACCATATGAGGTTGAATGGTATAGAAACGCATAAAACCTTGAGAACACGAAATCCAATGGGTGCGACCAAAACCGAGGGTTTGAAGCTGAGTTTTGACCGACGCCTGACGTTGGAATTTCACGGCGCCCACATCTCTTCCGACGCGGGGCTGCTTGCCTATAGGGAGATGGACGACGTGCTCGAACTGACAGCGATGGGTGGTCGTCTGCTGAACGACTGGCGGACCGGAAGGAACACGCAGCATTCGATGTTGGCCCTGATTCGCCAGTCTATATATAGTCGGCTTGCAGGCTACGAAGACACCAACGATGCCGAGCGGCTCGCGGTCGATCCGGTCATGAGGCAGGTGGTCGGAGGACGAGCGACAGAGCACGCGGCAGCGTCGACAAGCCAGATGGCACGGTTCGAGACCGAGGTGCTGACACAGCCCCGCAATCTGGCCGCTCTTGCGAACGCCTCCGGCGAATGGATCGATCAATTGCGGGATCGCAGGCGACTGCGGGAGGTTGTCCTGGACATGGACAGCTCCGTAAGCGAGACCTACGGGGAGCAGGAGGGCACAGCCTACAACGGGCATTTTGGCTGCACCTGCTATCACCCGCTCTTCTGCTTCAACCAGTTTGGAGACGTCGAACGCTCAATGCTCAGGGAGGGGAACGTCCACAGCGCAAAGGATTGGAGGAATGTCTTGGAGCCGGTCGTGGCACGTTACCGTGGCCAGGAGCTTCCCCGTCGTTTTCGAGCAGACGCCGCATTCGCTCAGCCGGAGCTCTACCGGTTTCTGGAGGTCGAAGGATATTTCTATGCCATTCGCCTCCCAGGAAACGACGTGTTGCAGCGGGAG
>Ga0302225_10000902_pt1 | contig 20084 bp, 18 predicted proteins | sample II_Palsa_E3_2_FD_193515 | JGI IMG/M metagenome (GOLD analysis project Ga0302225, IMG submission 193515) | Peat permafrost microbial communities from Stordalen Mire near Abisko, Sweden - II_Palsa_E3_2 | ecosystem: Environmental > Terrestrial > Soil > Palsa > Peat permafrost | place: Sweden...
GGTCCGGCCTGTGGGGCCTGGGCCGAGGCCGTCCATCACCATCGTCCGATCGAGGGCGTGCGGGCGATCCAGGGCCTCTTGCCGCTCGCAAAGAAGCATACCGGTGAGGCGATGGAGAAGGCAGCCGCGAAGGCCCTCTGCCGGAGCGCGTGGCACCTAAGCGCGGTCAAGACCGCGCTCGGCGAGCCGGAGAACGTGGTCCAGGTCGACTTCCTAGAGACCCATCCGCTGATCCGCAGCATGACGGCCTACCGCGTCCCTTTTCCTCCATGAACACACCGCAACTCGATACCCTGTTAAAACAACTCCGATTGACCAGCATGGCGACGACGCTCGGCGTCCGCCTCCAGGAGGCCGCCGGCGGCCGCCTCACCCACGCCGAGTTCCTTGAACTCGCGCTCCAGGACGAGGTCAGTGTCCGGCGCCAGCGCAGGGTCGCCAACCGCTCGCGGGTCGCTGGCTTCCGGGTGCCGAAGACCCTGGACACCTTTGACTGGCACTTTAATCCCCTGATCCCGCGAAAGGAGATCTACGACCTGGCGAGCTGCCAGTTTATCCGCGAGGCCACGGGGGCCATCTTCCTGGGCGCTCCGGGGCTCGGCAAGACGCACTGCGCCTGGGCCATCGGCTACGAGGCGATCCAGCAGGGCTACCGTGTCCTATGCCGATCGATCTTCGATCTGGTCCGCGACCTGATCGCCGAGGAGGCGCTCGAGGAGAAGGAGCTGGCGCTGCGCCAGTACCTGAAGCCCGATCTGCTCATCATCGAGGACTTTGCGGGCAAGCAGCTGCCCAAGCACTCCGGAGAATACCTGCTCGAGGTCGTGATGCGCCGCTATGAGAACCGCTCGATGCTGATCACCTCAAACCGGCCGCTCGAGGAATGGGGAAAACTCTTCCAGGATGTGCCCGTCGCCAGCGCGATCCTCGACCGGCTGCTCCATCACTCCCGCATCGTCACCTTCGCAGGCCGAAGCTACCGGACCAAAGACCTCGACCTCGGCGGCGACGCCGCCGAGCCCCGCTCATGACCAATCCCCAGACCCTGATTGCCGAAAAGGGGCAAAGCCAGCCACGGCCTGCGGCCTATCTGGGGGCGATCCGCCCCCAGCCCCCGGGAAACGCGAAGCCCGTTTTGCTCTTGTCCAACCCGATCAACCTTCTATGACCCCAACGTCCCGTTCGCAGTGGCTGGTTTTGAATTAGGACCCCGACCCGTCATGGCTGGAATTGAGGTGACCCCTGACAGGAACCGCAGGTTCGAGATATAAGTAACTCACGGTGAATGACACCTGAACAACCTTTCCGTCGCGTTCACCAGAAAAAATAACGATGGTCCCTTTCCATGAATCGTCTTGAAGGTGGGCGAAAAAGGAACCGCCAGATAGTGGCATAGGCCGACCAAGGTCCTCGGATTTCAGAATCGCATATGATTTCCGTTTTGGGCGGCGGGCAGTCGATTCGAGTTTCAAGGCGCTCACAAAAAAGATCGTGACCTTCCTGAGTCGTAAAAAACCAAGCCCGTTTTTCGAATTGATCACCCGTCGGTACTGTGTTTCCCGCAAGGGTCCAGCATCGGACCACGCTTTCATGGCGAACGAGTTCCACGAGAGCATGATCGCACGCTTCTGCAAATGACCTGGCAGCTGGCGCACGCGCTCAGCCTAAACGACGTCTGCGATGCCCTGCGGCTGTGGGCGACACCGCTGCGGGCCTTGCGCGGAGCAAGTGCGCCCTCGAGAAACAACCTTAGTCACGCCAACAGCAGGAGGGCGAGGCGGAAGCCTAGCACCACCGCGCCAGAGTGAACTGCCCGGCTTCTCCGCCTATCTCATGGGACAGCACGCGTGAAACTCGACGAGTAGACACCGCTAAGGTGGAAGGCGTCGTACCCCAAAACTCGCCACGGCCGCCAGGGACCGCACATTATTGAAGTGCTGAACATGCTGCTTCCGGCGCGAACCAATAGTGGTTCAATTTCAACTTCGCATCGAATTCCATCCCCCATTCCATCTGAAATTACATAACTATATGACTGTTAATGAAAGACAGCGGTTTCCTAAACCGCTTATTGTGCTTCCCCCGGCGTAGTGGACACGCGTTGGGCGTGTTATTGTTCTAGTGCGAATCGATCAATTCGCTTTCGTCGAATTATGGTATTGATCGAGCGCTGTCGTTGCGATTCGGATCTGATCAACCTCACTTTGTAGGGGGAAGGCGACGGCGCGGCTATACAGCCGCCGGCCGGCGGCCTTGTTCCGTTGACCCGCCCGGTCGCGTGTCGGATCATCCGGGAATCGTGGATATTCGCGCTGAATGGGAGAAATCTTTGATCCACCGCTTTTCGGAGGCCTGCCCCAGGGCCGCCCTTTTCTCGGGTGCGCTGCTCGTTGCGGCATTCTCGACAATCTGGCTCGTGCTGCAGAGCCCCGATTTCTTTCACGGCTATGATTTCGTGCGGATGCACGTCTTCTACAAGGCATACTTTCGAGAGAGCCTCCTTGAGGGCCATCTGCCGCTTTGGAACCCATTCGTAGGCCTTGGCCGCCCCTTTCAGGCCGACATCGAGACGGCGACGTTCTATCCCCCAAATTACCTCGTGCTGTTCCTGGGGGTCTACGGCGGGGTCGCCGTTTCGGTATTCCTGCACCAGGCCGTCGCGATCTACGGCGGTGTGCGCCTGGGCCGGACGCTGGGGGCTGGCGCCGGGGCCAGCTGGCTGGTGGGCGCCGGGATCGCCCTGGCGAGCCCGTTTGCCGGCCGCTTGGCCGCAGGGGTAATCCAAGTCTATTTCACCCTCTGCTGGTGGCCGGTCCTCCTCTGGCTGGGAGCCCGGCTGCAGGACGGGTGGAACCCGAGGCTGGCCGCCGGATTTGCGGCCGGGGTGGCCCTGGCGATCCTTGCGGGCAACCCCCCGCTCCTGTTCGTCGAATTTCTTGGCGTCCTGGTCTTCCTCGTCATGCGCCAAGGCTGGCCTGCGGACAGGGAAAATTGGCGCATGGCCATGGGAAGGGCCTGTGGGCTGGCCGCCGCCGGATTCCTGGGGGCCTGCCTGGCCGGCGTGCAGCTCCTGCCATTCGCCGAGCTCGTCGGGCAGGGCAATCGGCCGCTTCATTCGGCCGCCTTCGCCACTGCGGACGGCATGAATGCCCTCAGCTGGCTTTCCCTCATCATCCCGGCATCTGCCACGTTCAGTGACAACTGGGAGCAGAACCTGCACTGCGGCCTTCCCGCCGTGTTCGCCGCATTGGGGGGAGTGTGGTTCTGGCGCGACAGGAACGTGAGGGCCCTGATCGGGCTGGGGCTGCTCGGCGCCTTTCTTGCGGCCGGGGACAGGACGCCCTTGCTCGGCTGGGTGGTCCACGTCGTGCCCGGGGCGTCGGCGCTGCGCCTTCCCTCCCGGTACGGAATCTGGATCGTGACGGCGGTCCTTGGCCTGGGCGCCGTCGCCTTGTCACGGCGCCCCGTCCGTCCCGTCTGCACGCTCGCGCTGGGCCTGGCGGTCTCCGCGGCGGGCCTGCTCTGGCTCAGGCAGTTCGTGGCGGCCGATCCGCGCGGCCTCGTTCGATTCTATGCCAGCCATTCGGCCGCGCTGCTCGCGGCCGCCGCGCTTGTCGGGCTGTGGCACGAGCGCGCCCGTTGGCCGGCGCGAGCGGGCCTCATAGGATGCGTCCTTGGCCTTTTCTGCGCGGGCAACTGGCTTTGGGCGATTTCCCTGCAGGCGCCCGTCTACTCCCGGGCGGCGGTTCCCCGCGACGAGGGGGCGGCGCGGGACGCGATGGCCGAGGCGGGACTGTTCACCGCCAGCCACGTGCCGCCCAGGATCTCATTCGATCCCGCGGACATTCGGGAGAACGCGGGCATGGCCCTGGGTTTCAGCACCTACAACAGCTATTGCAACCCCGCACTGGAGCGCGTCTGGACCTATTTCCATGTGGCCGCCCACCTGTCGCTGTCGGGCGTGGATTTCATACAGATGCGCCGCGAGATCTACGACGCGGCGCCCGGGTTCGGCTCCATGAACCTGGCCGCGACGCTCGATCACCAGCGGCGGTCGCTCGAGTATTATTCGCACCCGGATCCCCGTGCCTACCTGGGTTTCGACATGGAGGTCGTGCCCGATTGGAGGGCGGCCGAGGCGAAGATGGCGGACCATCACGACTTCCACCAAAGCGTGTTGGTGGAGAGGGATTCGGCCCCGGGCTATGCGCCGCATCCGGGAGTCCGCGCATCCCAGGCGGTCATCACCCGGTTTGAGGCCGGGCGTGTCACCGTTCGCACACGCGCGGAGGTGCCCGGGATCCTCGTGCTGAGCGAGGCCTGGTATCCCGGATGGCGGGCGATGGTGTCGGGCCATCCGGCGGAGGTGTTCCCCGCAAACGGATGGATGCGGGGCGTCGTTGTGCCCGCCGGGGAAAACGAGGTCGCATTCATCTATCATTCGCGCTTCCTTGGCGCCGGCGCGGTTCTCAGCTTGGCGAGCGCGGCGCTGGTCGCCCTGCTGGCATTGCGCCGGATCCCCGCCTCCGGCGGCAGGGGCGATGGCCCGCAATGACCTACCCGGAGGAACGAACCCATGAAAGCCGAGTGTTCGTTGTCGAGGGCGTCGCCCCCCGGTGACCGTCCGTCACCCCGCGTTGGACTTTGGAAGCGCGACGGGCGCGCTCCATTGCGGATAGCCCGGAATCACCAGCCTGCGCCTGAAGAGCGTGGTGCCGTCGGTCGCATAGAGCGTGTCAAAGCCGCTTGCGCCCCAGCAGATCCCCCGGACCGGCCCGCACGGGAACGGAAGCCAGAGGATGGCCCGCACCCGGCCATTCCGGTCGCAGACCTGGATGCCCATGGGGGTCGCGGCATAGAGGTCGCCCTGCAGGTCGACCGCGAGTTCCTCCGGGCCGCCTGCCTGGGGCATGTCAGCCGCATGCAGCCAATAGTAGGCTTCCTTGTCCCGGAGGTCCCCGGCGGCCGACACGAAGCTGTACACCCGGCTGCCGGTGCGCTCCGCGGCGAACAGGAGCGAACCGTCGGGGGAGAACGCGATTCCCGAGGCCGAATGGAGGCCCTGGTCGAGCAGCGTCCTCTTTCCGTCGGGCGTGATCCGCCAGATGCTGCTCGGCTCGTCGGAATGCACGCCCGGCTCGGTGACATAGATCTCGTTGCCGCCCATGACGAGGATGCGATCGCCTCGCATATCGCCCGCCACGTCCCGCTCCACTCCATGGGCATCGAAGGCGACGATCTCCCTCCGGGCCGGCACGGTGGCATACAGCGTCCCATCGGGACCGAAGGCCTCCCCGCTCACTTCCGGGATATCCCGGGAAACCACCCCCGGCTTCCCGTCGGGCCCGATCCGGCAAAGCGTGCGGCTCTTCGCGTCGCTGAAATAAACCTCCCCGCGCGGGCTTGAGGCCAGGCCCGCAGCCGATTGGTAGTCGCCGTCAACCCGCTGCCAGCCCTCGCCGGGACGAAGGATCGAGGCCAGCATGTCGTTCTCGGACTGGCCCGCCCGCACCGGGGCGGGCCATCCCGCCCACAGCCACCGCATCACGTCGGGAAGAATCACGTTCCCGGGGCCGCCGTCATGCCCGTGGACCCCCCATGCATGCTGCACGTCATAGCCCGAGAAGGTGAGCGCGGCCTCCATGTCCCCGTTGGCCATGAACCAGCTCCCGAAAAGGGGATTCCACGCGTCCGTTGAGCCGTCCTCCAGGAAGACGCGGATCGGCTTGGGCTCCGTCTTGCGTATGATCGCCGGGTAGTCGTTCCCGCCGCGCATCGACACGAAGGTCCCGATGATGCTGTAGACGCGGCTGAACGAGTCGGGACGCTCCCACGCCAGGGTAAAACTGCCGATGCCCCCGGTGCTGGCGCCCATCGCCGCGCGATCCTTGGCTTCGTGCGACAGGCGGATGGGGCGCCCGTCCCTTGTCAGGAGGCTCTCGACCCGGGGGAGGAGCTCGTCCAGGACGAACCTGGGGAAATTCCCGTTCGTGCTGTCGAACTCGTAAGACCGGTTCCACCGGTAGGCCGCGCTCCCCCTGGTCTTCCAGACCGTGCCCGAGGACAGCCCGACCGCGATCGTCACCGGCATGTCCCCCTTGGCGATCAGGTTGTCATACACCGTGGGCTCGTTCTTGCCGATCCCGTCCAGGTGAACCAGCAGGCAGGCCGGTTGGGCGGGGTTGTACTGGGCCGGAACGTAGACCCTGAAGGGGTTCTCGGTGCCGGGATATATCCTCGAGTCGGCAAGGGTCCCCTCGATGAACTCGCCGTGCGGCACTCCCGGGTGGGGCTTTGAGTCGTCCGTGGGCGGCCCCGACAACTCGCCGCGGATTTTCTGGACCAGGTCGGGCACCCCCGCCTCCGGGGCGGCCGGAGGATCAGCCGCAACGGCCCCGGCAGCGCCGGCGAAGACGGACAGGACCATGAGCAGGGAGCGGTGAATGACCCCAGGGGATAGGGGCGCCCGCGCATGGTGTCAGCCGCTATTATGCCGACTTTCAAGGGGCCCCCTGGACGTTAGAGGGACTACTGACGCGGGCGCCGCCCGAATTTGCGGGCCGCCGAGGCCTAAAATACGCGGATCATGCCGCGAGGGGAATGGCCGGGGACGCGCCGGATTCCCGGCCGCCCCATCCCGGCCAGCCGGGAAGGACCAGGGGAAGACGCGGTCGCAGGGCCTTTTCCCGCCCTTGCCGCCAGCGGCGTCGGCCCCCGATTTCCTAGTGGAAAATCGCGATCAACAGGGCGCCCACGCCGGCAACGGCGACCACCACGATCAACGCGGTCTTTATCGAGACTTTTTGCTGGACGCCCGGATTATAGTGAATGGCGGATGAAGGTGTTTTCATTGCAGCCGAAAGAGCACGTCCTGTACCAGAAACGCGGGGAGGGACCGCTTCAGCGCCCGCCGGGCGGCTCCGCGGGCCCGCGGCCGCCCAAGGCGCGGCGCAATGCGGGCTGAAGCTTCCGCTCCAGGATCCAGGCAAACCCGAAGGTCGTTGCCACGAGGAGCAGCGCGCGCAAGGCATAGCTCCAGGCGCTTCCCCGCGGAAGCCACGAAACCCTCAGGATGCCGAACTGGATCGGGAACCCGACGGCATAGATCCCATAGGAGATCGCCCCGATGGGAGCCAGCGTCCCCAGCGCCGACGGCTTGGGCTCCCATCGGAAGAGGACCCAGGCCAGGACAATCGCCGCCGAATAGCTCGCCATCGCGCCCTGCCCGGCGACGTCCCCCATCCAGATACCCCTGACCAGGCCGGCCGAGGCCCACACCAGGCAGAACCCGGGCAGCCACCGCCGCCAGGATCCGCCCCGGCCCGTCACCGAGAGGAGAAGCCACGCCAGGGCGGGAAGCAGGTCCAGCTTGTCGAGGGAGGGCAGGGGCAGCGGCCCCTCGGTATTGGGCACATGCGCCAGCCGAAGCAGGTTCGCCAGGGGCGCCAGGGGCCACATGGTGAGGATGACAAGGAGCGCGCTCGGCCAGTTGCCGGGCCGCCCCTCCCTCGACGCGAGCCAGGCGGTGGACAGGCCCGCGACCCAATACAGGCCGCCGAAGGCGTAGCTGGAGGCCATCAGGTGCTCGCCGGGGAGCGCCGCGGCCGCGACGGCGACCGCGGCTATCGCGCACACCACGATGCCGGACCGGGGCGCCAGCCACCAGACGCCAAGGAAGGCGAGGTAGTACAGGGCCTCGAAATTGAGCGACCAGAGGTTCTGGTTGTCCGGCATCACGTCGACCTGCCACCCGAAGGGATAGGGCCTGAAGTTCTGGAGGAAGCCGATGTTCCCGAGCACCGTGCCGAACGCGACCTGCGGCAGCAGGATCCAGCTCAGGAGGACCGCCGCGATGTTGACGGGCGCGAGCCGAAGGAGGCGCCGGCCCAGGTAGCCCCGGGCCTGCGGCCCGGAAAAGGGCGCCCGCACGGTGAGGCCGATCACGTAGCCGCTCAGCACGAAGAAGAAGAGGACCGCGACGGCCCCCATGTTGAACCACCAGAATCGCCAGGACGGCGCGTAGGCCGGATCGAGCCGCATCATCGGCGCGGTCGCGTGCGCGTACAGCACGAGGCAGGCGCAGATCCCGCGCAATCCCTCCAGGGCCAGGTCGCGGGGCCCCTTTTCGGCCGCCGGCGGGGGCGCGAGCCGTTTCGTCCACCCTCCGCTCACGGGTGATCCTCGCGATCCGGATGCGTAGATGGAAACGGGCATTCCACGGCCTGACGGAGTACCCAACCGGCCGCCGCTTGTCGATCCAACGCCCGCGCCGGTAGTGTCCTACTTTGACCCTCTATTTGTTGTGAATAGTTTCAACAAGTTCGGGGGCCCATAGTTCAATGGCAGAACGGCCCTCTTTCTGAGCCCATCCGTTATTTGTCTGAGCTCAGAAAGGGGATAATCTGAGTTCGACTCTCAGTGGGTCCACCATCGTACTAAGCCGATCTATCTGGAGGCAATTTCTGCGGCCAAGGCTCAGCTTGAGCTCCCTCTCGGCGGCTGTCGCGTTCAAGCTTCGCACGATTAACCATTGCGACTCTTACGGCCGTTTCCGCCGACGAAACTGGCGGCGCGTTTAGGACGGTGGTAAAACGATACGTGTTGACCTCCCTTTCATCAAGGTAGCCCCAGGCATAGACTATCTGCGCCGTCGGGTTGCCGCTGATGGCGAAGACCTCAACATCGCCTTCCCACGCGATCTTGCCTTCAAACTCGTTGCGAACCGGAACCGTTTCCTGGTGGATTGCCGAGCAATGATGGGATTTCTCTATAGCATTCTTGGCTTGAGCTAGGTAATCCATAAGGGCGACAATATCGGCGCAGCCTTGGAAATGAGCGTATCGATTTGATCCACAAACCCCGTCATAGAGGGATCGGGCGTAAAGTGGATCCTATGCCAAAGATTTCACTGAGCCAAGTGAGGTATCGCCCAAATTAGGACACCACCCCCGCGCCGGCGGTGTCCCGGGGCGCCGCGGCTGGCCCGCGCGTCTTTCCTTGAGGGGCGCGACCGGCGCGGCGATCCTCGGCCGCCCCGAAGCATGTCCGTCGAACCCGCCCCTCCGCCCGAAGCCGCGGGCCCCGCCCTCGCGATCCGGCGGAAGATGGACCTCGCTCTCTGCCTTCGCTACTGCACGAGCGAGGGGATCGTCGCGATCCCCATCGTCACGATGGCGCTGCCCGCGAGCATGGCGCTCACGGCGCTCGTCACCAAGGCCTTCCCGATCTCGCCGACCGCGATCGGGGTGCTGGGGTCGCTGCCCTTCGTGGGCAACTTCCTGCAGATCTTCGTCTCGCCGTTCCTGATGCGGTGGCGGCCCCCGAAGTCGGTCACGGTCGCGGCGGCGACCCTCCACATGCTGAGCTGGGTCGCCCTCGGCCTCCTCCTTCCCCGCATCCCGCGCGGCTCGGCGCACGAGGCGGCCCTGTGGATCCTCGGCTGGTTCTTCGTCTCGAGCTGCTTCGGCGCCGTGGCGGGCGTGACGTGGAGCACGTGGATCGAGGAGTGGGTGCCGCGGCGCATCCGGGGCAAGTTCTTCGGGCGCAGGAACCAGATCCTCCAGTTCTCGGCCGTCGTGTTCCTGATGGCGTCCGGATGGGTCCTCTCCAGCTGGGAGTACTCCATCGCCGCGTTCCAGGCCGTCATCTTCGCTTCCGTCTTCCTGAGGATCTTCTCGCTCCGGTGGCAGTGGATCAGCCCGACCCGCCCCCACCGGCCGCCTCCGGCCGCCCGCGGGTCGTTCCGCGAGCAGGCGGACGTCCTGCGGCGGTCGCGCTCGTTCCTCGTGTTCGTCGCTTTCGGCGCCGTGTGGAGCTTCGCCACCAACTGCTTCGGGCCCTTCTACACCGTGTTCATGTTCGACCGGATCGGGTTCTCGGCCCTGGACGTCGGCGTCGTGACGGCGCTCTCGCAGGTGGGAGGGGCGTTCTCGCTGCCGGCCTGGGGGCGCCTCCTGGACCGGTACGGGAACAAGCCCGTCATGGTCCTGTCGCTGATCCTCTGGCAGCTCTCGATGTTCCTCTGGTGCGTCGTGAACCCGGGAAACCGGGCGATGCTCTACGGGCTCTGGACATGGATCGGGGCGACCAGCGCCGGCTTCGTGCTGGGCCAGTTCACGATCGGCCTCCGGCTGATCCCGGTCGAGGCGAAGAGCCTGGCGATCGGCTTCAACCTCGCCGTGACGTCGCTTGTCGCCGCCGTCGCGCCGGTCCTCGGGGGCTGGGTCCTCTCGCACGCGCCGGCGCGGTGGGGCGGCCCGCTCGAGGACTACCATGCCTGCTTCGTCGCCCAGCCGATCATCGCGCTGGCGGGGGCCTTCCTGCTCCTTCGGGTCCGGGAGCCCGCCGCGAGCCCGTTCTCGACGGTCGTCGGGGCCATGCGGAATATTCGAACCTTGGGCGGCGTGCTGGGTCTCAGCTTCCTGGTGAACCACGTCTTTACCAACGACCGGCGCCGGGGGGACGGCCGCTAGCGGCTCCCGGCATGCAACCTTTGCCCGCCGGGCGCGTCTCGACATTGGCACCCCCTCCCCCTATCCTCCGCCGGTCATGCCCCAAACAATCAGCTCCCAGCGGCGCGCCTTCACCCTCGTCGAAATCCTGGTCGTCATCACGATCATCGGCCTCCTCGCCGGGCTCGCCATCGCCAACTTCGGCAAGCTCTTCGGCGGCTCCCAGATCGACGTCGCCAGGCTCTTTGTGAACCAGAGCATGAAGACCCCTCTCGTGACCTACCGCCTCCAGATGGGCGCCTATCCCTCGACCGAGGACGGGCTGCAGGCGCTCATCACGGCGCCCGCGGGCAAGACCGACCGCTGGCGCGGCCCCTATCTCACCGAGGGGACGAAGATCCCGATCAACGACCCCTGGGGCGAGCCCTACCAATACCGCTGCCCGGGCGTCCACAACAAGGATGGCTACGACCTCTGGTCGAAGGGCCCGGACCGGGCGGACGGAACCGATGACGACATCGGCAACTGGTGAACGGGGCGGTTTCACGCTCATCGAGATCCTGCTGGCACTGGCGCTCATCACGCTCATCGGCACGATCTTCATAAGCGGGACCAATTCCCTCCTCGCGGACAAGGGGTCGTCCCCCGACGAGCAGTTCTGGAAGGCGGCCTCGGCGGCCCGCAAGGAGGCCCTCGAGGAGCAGAAGACCGTCCTCCTGAGCTACGACCAGAAGGCGCACGGCTTCGTGCTGAACGACGGCGCCCAGCAGAGGACGCGTCCGGTAACGGGCCCGGACGACCTCGCGATCGACTTCCACCCGGTCAGGTCCGACTCGAGCTCCTCGATCCTCATCGGGGGCACGCTCGTCGAGACCGAGCCGATGGCGGCGGCGACGTTCTACGACGACGGGACCTGCACCCCGTTCCGCGTCCAGATCCGCACCAATGGCGGCGCGCACATGCTCTCGATCGACCCCTGGACGTGCGCGCCCGTCCTGCCCAAGTCCGATGCGGCGCCGTAGCGGATTCACGCTCGTCGAGGTCCTCGTGGCCCTCGTCATATTCGTGCTCACCGCGGTCGTCCTCGGGGGCGCCTACCTGAACGTGCTCAACAGCTACGAGGCCGCGCGCCGCGCGAACGTGAACGACGAGGACGTGTACTTCGCGCGGTCGCAGCTCCTCACCCAGTCCGACCTGCCGACCGCCCAGGCCGGCGCGGAGTTCGACGACGACGACCGCCACATCAAGTGGACGGCGGACATACAGCCCGAGAACACGACCGACCTGTTCACCGTCATCTTCACCTGCACGATCACGGGCCCGCAGGGCCAGCCGCCGAGGAATGTCGTCGAGACCTTCATGCTCCTGCGGCCCACCTGGTCCGACCCGACCGCCCGGAGCACGCTCCGGCAGAACGCCGCGAACCGGATCGCCCTGGTCCAGGGAAAGCAGGCCCAATGAGACGCCGCGGGTTCACGCTGATCGAGGTCCTCCTCTCGCTCGCCCTTGTCGGGATCGTGCTCGTCGGGCTCAACGTGTTCGTCTTCTCGATGGGCGAACTGTGGGGCAAGAACACCGATGTCCGGCTCTTCGACCAGCACGTGCGTGCCGTGACGCGCTACCTCCAGCGCGAGATGCTGCGGGCCTCGCTGCCCCCGGCGGCCTCGGTGAACGCCACCCCCGTCGGCGTCCAACCGGTGACGCCCTCGGGCGGGTCCCAGTCGAACCTGGTCACGTACATGGTGCTCTCGGGGGGCCGGATCCTCAACTGGCCCGACAACACCCCGCTGCCCGAGGTCTACTGCTCGCTCGAGGTGAAGCGGGACGAGGGCCTGTTCATGCTCTGGCACTCCGACCTCGAGAACCACTTCAACGACGACCCCCCGCGCGAGACGCTGGTCTCCCCCTTCGTCACGATGCTCGGCTACGACTACTACGACACGGATTTCAACAAGTGGACGACGGAGTCCTCGCTCCGCACGGACTCCTCGGGAAACCCGCTCCCGCCCCAGAGGCTGCGGGTCACCTTCTACTACGACCGGCTCACCCGGGTGGCCCTGATCGCCATCCCAGCGACGCAGCAGGGGCTGCCCAACCCGTGGTGAACCGCAGGCCGCACGCCTTCCGCGCCTCCCCGCGCCGCTCGTCGGTGATCGTGCTCGTGCTGGTCATGATGGTCTTCACCGCGACGGCCCTCACGGCGTTCATCGAGAAGGCGGGCAACGACCTCCTGGTCGAGGTCCGCCAGACGGACTCCATGCGGCTCAGGCAGGAGGCGTTCTCGGCGCTCGAGGTGACCCTGGCGGTCCTGGAGGACTTCCGGCAGGCGGACAGCGGGCTCCACAGCCCGGCCGAGGGCTGGGGCGACCCGCTCGGCTGGGCCGGCTGGTCGCCCTCCGAGGGCCGCACGGTCGACATTTCCTTCCAGGACGAGAGCGGCAAGATCCCGCTCGCCCACGCCGACATCACGACCCTCACGAACCTCTTCGGCTTCTGGGGGATGTCGACCGCGGACGCCGCGAAGCTCGCGGACGTCCTGCTCGGCTGGATGCAGACGGGCTACGTCTACTCGACGGCGGTCACGCCCGACTACACCGACGCGGCGATCCCGTACACGGAGCCCGGCCGGCCGATGCGCTCGTTCGGCGAGCTGGCCGCGATCGACTACGCAAAGGACGTCTTCTTCGACGAGAACGGGCTGCCGACCAGCTACTACGCGCGCCTCGTGAGCGACGTCTCGATCTTCACGTTCTCGCAGCCGAACGTGAACGGCGCCAACGCGGACGTGCTGGCGGCGCTGGGCCAGTACACGGACGCCCAGCGCCAGCACCTGACCGACTACCTGGGCGGCTCGGGCCAGTACGCCCAGCAGGGGCAGCAGTGGTTCCAGAACTCGGCCACGCTCGCCTCGGTCGCCGGCCTCGGCGGAAACGCGGCCCCCTTCGGGACGACGATCACCGCGCTCAGGATCCTGGTGACCGTCCACGAGGGTCGCTCGACCTACCGGCTCTCGGCTGTCGTGGCGCCCCAGGGGGGGGCGACGATCAACCAAACCAGCGCCACAAACGCAACCGCCGCGGCAAGCAATACGTCTGCCACCACGACGACCTCGGTGACCAACACCACCCAACCCGCCTCGACAGCCACGACCGCGAACACCGCCGCCGCGGCCTCGCAAAGCATAAATTATCCTTTTACCCTTCTGGAAATGCTGGAAAATGATGAGATTCCGCAAAATCCGCCCGACCTGCCGCCCCCATCCTGAGCATGTGCGCCTCCCTGGTTAATTTCCTCCGCGCCGGTCCCCCTCCTCCCAGGGTCGCGGTCCTTTCCGACGCCGTCTTTTTCTCGCGCACCATCGCCATCGCGGCGGGCACGTCGACGGCCGAGGTCGTCAACCAGGTCGGGCTGGCGCTCGAGGCGCTTTCGCCTTTCCCGCTGGCCCAGCTCTATTACGGCTACTACCTGCCGCCCGGCGCCGACCAGGCGCTGGCCTTCGCCGCCTACCGGCGCCGGTTCACCGCGGAGCAGCTTGAGGAGTGGAAGGGCGCCGAGCACGTGCTGCCGGCTTTCGCGGCCGTCCTGGGATGCGACGCCCAGCCCGCGACGACCGTCCTCCTCTCGGCGCCGGACGGCCTGACGGCGGTCCATTGGGCCCGGGGCCCCGTGCCGACGATGGTGCTTCACCGCCCGATGAAGCCCGACGCGACCGAGGAGGAGCGCGCCGAGGCGCGGGCAAGCCTCATCAAGTCGACCGGCGAGGCCCGCAGCATCGTGGACGCCCCGTCGCCGCCCATCCCGGGGGCCGGACGCAGCGACCGCGAAGTGGTCTTTGAGGCGGGAGCGCTGCGGTCGCGCCTGCCGGCCGAGGTCGCGGCCGCGCTCGATGTCCGCGACAAGGCGGACCTCGAGGCGCTGGCCCGCTCCCGCCGGCTCGGCGTCCTCCTGTGGCGCACCGCGATCGGGGCCGTCGCGGCGTGCGCGCTCTGCGCCGCGGGGGAGCTGGCGCTCATCGGGACCGGCGTCTGGGAGGCGGCCCGCAACGCGAAGGTGGCCGCCCAGAAGGGGACGGTCGCCCGCATCATGGAGGAGAAGGACCTCGCGAGCCGGATCGACGAGCTCTCGACCAAGCGCCTGCTGCCCCTCGAGATGGTCTCGATCGTCGCCCCGGAGATCGCGATGCCCAAGAATCCCTCGGCCATCCAGTTCCTGCGCGCCACGGCGAGCTCCAGCGCGGTCAACACCATCCAGATCGACGCCCAGACGACCAACGCGGGGGAGATCGCGGCCTACAAGACGGCGATCGAGCAGGCCCCCGGCTGCGACCGCGTCGAGATCAAGGACCAGCGCACCCAGAACAGCGTGGTCTCCTTCACCCTGATCGTGACCTTCAAGCCCGGGGCGATGACGCCCGCCACGTCATGATCCGCACCCTGCGCGCGTTTTTCCTGTCCCGCCTCCTCCGGGAGAAGCTCCTCCTCACGGGCATCGCCGTCCTGGCCGCCGCGATCTGGCTGACGAGCATCTCGAAGCGCACCAGCCGGTTCGTCCACACGGTCCGCGGCACGACCGCGGCCCTCGCCGAGCAGGCGCGCTGGCTGTCCGACCGGAAGGCGATCGAGGCCTCGGCGACGGCGGCGGCGGGCCGGCTCGACGCCGTGCGCACGCTCGACACCACGCGGCTGCTCGCGGAGGTCTCCGCCATCGCCACCGAGGCGGGGCTCAAGAACACTACCAGCGGCGAGCCGAAGGACGTGAGCAACGGGCAGTTCTCGGTCCACACGCTCCAGTTCAACGTCACCAAGGCCGACTGGGACACGCTCAAGCGCTTCTACCTGGCGCTGAGCAAGCGCTCCCCGTACATCGGCATCGAGCAGTGCTCCCTGCAGGTGGACCGCGCCAACCAGACGCTGCTGAGCGCGAACTTCCAGATATCGTCGGTCGAGATCGCGAGGAACTGAGGCTTCCTTGCCCGCGAGGGAACGAATGACCCCGAGCTGCCTCACGAACGCCGCGCGGCCCGCCGCGGTCCCGCTTGCCCTGTTCCTGATGCTCGCGCTTCCGCGCCAGTCCGCCCGCGCCGACGGCTCCATCACCTACGAGTACGAGGACTATGACGAGGCCGGCGGCCGCGTCGGCGTGCGCACCCAGGGCATCCTCATCGACCAGGCCCTCGGCGCCGGCATCCAGTTCTCGGCGACGCTGGTGGACGACGCGATCGCCGGGGCGTCCCCGACGGGAGCGCCCGCGGCGACCGCCTCGGGCCAGGTGCCGCTGCAGCACCTGGCCGACCACCGGAAGGCGTGGGAGACCGACCTGGCCCGCCGCTTCGGGCGGACCGACCTCTCGGCCGGGATCGCGCAGAGCCGGGAGCACGACTACATTTCCCGGGGCTGGTCGCTCAACACGCTGACGGACTTCAACCGGAAGAACACGACGCTCCTCGCGGGAATCGCCGGCCACGACGACGACGTGGAGACCTTCTACGACCCGCAGCACCTCTACGTCAGCAAGCACGCGTTCAGCGCGATCACCGGCGTGACCCAGCTCCTCGACAAGTGGACCTCGGTGACGCTCAATTTCACGTGGGGGCGCGAGACCGGCTTCCTGAACGACCAGTACAAGCTCGTCGTGAAGAGCCTGGAACTGCTCCCAGGCGTTTTCCTGCCCCTCGGATACCCCGAGAACCGGCCAAACGAGCGGAACACGGGCGCCGCCTATGCGTCGATCAACCGCGCGTTTCCGGCTGCCCACGGCGCCGTGGAGGCGAGCTACCGCTTCTACGACGACACCTACGGCATCGTCGCCAACACCGTCGAGCTGCGCTGGCTCCAGAAGATCGGCGACCATTTCACCCTGGCGCCCGAGCTGCGGCTCTACGAGCAGGGCGCGGCGGACTTCTACTATTACGACCTGGACGTCACGAGCATCGAGCCGACCCACGTCCCCAACCCCGGCGGCCCCGCCTATTCCTCGGATTACCGCCTTTCCTCGCTCGACTCCGTAACCTACGGGATCAAGGCGACTTGGAAGCCGAACGATCGGCTCGAATTCGTCGCGGCCTTCGACCGGTATTCCATGCGGGGGCGCGACGGGGTGACGCCCCAGAGCGCCTATCCCGTTGCCAACATTGTCTCGGTGGGTGCAAAAGTCTCCTGGTAGGCTACTTTCCGGCTCCCCATCCCATGCCCCTGGTCTCCCAGCAGAATCGAGCGCCCGATCCGATCCCCTCGGGCCAGGGCGCGGACCTTCCGCTCCGGCGCCTGGTGTTCCGCGCCATGGCGACCCAGTGCGAGGTGCAGTACACCGCGCCCGGCGGGAATGCCCAGGCGTCCGCCTTCGAGAAGGCGGCCGAGGGCTGGGTGCATGCGTTCGAGGCCAAGTACTCCCGGTTCCAGCCCGGCAGCATCGTGAGCCGGATCAACGACGCCTCGGGCAGGGAGTGGGTGCCGGTCGACGCCGAGACCGAAGGCCTCCTGTCGATGTGCGACACGCTCCACTTCATGACGCGGGGCATCCTCGATCCCTCGGCGCTTCCGCTCATCCGCATCTGGAACTGGAAGGCCACGCCCCCGGTGATCCCCGACAGGGCTGCGATCGCGGAGGCGCTGAGGCTCGTCGGCTGGTCCAAGGTGAGGCGGGAGCCCGGCAAGGTTTTTCTTCCCGAGAAGGGGATGGCCCTGGATTTCGGAGGGTTCGGCAAGGAATACGCGGTCGATATCGTGGCCCTGATCGCGAAGGACCATGGGATCGTCGATTCGCTGGTCGACTTCGGGCACGACCTGCGCGCGACCGGCGCGCCGCCGGGAAAGCCGGCGTGGCACATCGGGCTCGAGGACCCGAAGAGCCCGGGCAAGACATGGGCGAGCGTGGGCCTCCGCAACAAGTCGATCGCCTCGTCGGGCGACTACATCCGGAGCTTCCTGATCGATGGCAAGCGCTACGGCCACATCATCGATCCCCGGACCGGCTGGCCCGTCGCCAACGGGTGCACCCAGTCTACGGTGATCGCGGACACCTGCCTGCAGGCGGGAATGCTCTCGACGTCGGCGTTCATCTCCGGGGTCACGGCGGGGCTTGAGCTCATCCGCTCATGCCCGGGAGCGGAGGGGATCATCCTCACGGACAAGGAGCGGGCGCAGACCCGCGGATTCTTCAATTATGTCGCATCAACCTGACCTCCTGGAGGCGGAAACTACGTACTCCGGTCGCTTCCGCGGCCGGCTCCTTATTGCGCTAGTTGCTGCAGCCGTGGCCGTTGCATTCTCCGGGTGCTCCACGACGCAGGCGGTCCGGGTGAAACCGTGGCAGCGCGAGTATTTAGCCGACTCGACGATGGACCCGAACCGCGATCCACTCGGGTCAGCCATGATGGACCATGTATATTTCTCACGGGAGGCCGCCGAGGGCGGCAAGGGCGTCGGGGGCGCCGGTTGCGGATGCAACTGAATACCTGCTGCCCATAATGCCCAAGCGAAGCCTTTTCCTTCGGATCGACCAGGCCCGGTTGCCGGTCGCCGCCCTTCTCGCGCTGCTCCAAAGGACTCCGGCCGTCCGGGTGGCCGTCGCGGCCTCGGAATATTTCATCGAGTCGCCGATCGGCGCGGTCCTCAAGGCTGCGGCGGCATCGGTCGCGGCACTGGGAGCGGTCGATTCGGTGGCGGGCGCGAGCCCGTACACGCTGATAACTGGAACGCCCGGCCACCCGAGCCCTTATACGGTCGCCTTGGGTTCGCAGATTGAGGCGGTTCCGTTTGGTTTGAGTCCACAGACAATTGATCCTCCGGGATCATGGATTGTTACGGGCTCATTTCCGCCGGGATTGAGCTTCGGCGACCCAACGACCGGCGACGTCATCACGTCGGACGGCACTTACGACAACAGCACCCCTGTTTTGTCTGGAACCCCGACGGTGGCAGGCGATTACATCATGGGCCTCCAGGCTGTGGAGAACGCGGCCACCGCTGGCATGGTACCCGGTGACCCCGGAAACGATATGACTAACGTATTCACGTATGAGGTCATCGTCACTGGCAGTGCGGCACCGACCCCAACTCCCACTCCGACTCCTACGCCGCCACCGACCTCGGGTACGGCGCGCCTGATCAATATCTCCACGCGCGCCCAAGTCGGAACCGGCGGCAACATCCTGATCCCGGGATTCGTGATCAGCGGAAGCGGCACGGAGACGCTCCTGATCCGCGCCGATGGGCCCGCACTCACGCAATTTGGCGTCGGCGGGGTCCTGGCCCAGCCGAGCCTGAGCGTGTTCAACAGCGCGGGAACGTCCATCGCCTCCAACACGGGGTGGGGCACCAATGCCAACCCGGCCCTGATCGCGAGCACGGCGGCCACGGTCGGGGCCTTCGCGCTGACGTCGGGCAGCGCGGATTGCGCCCTCATCGCAAGCCTTCCCGCGGGCGCCTACACGGTCCAGATTTCCGGCGTCAACAAGACGACCGGCGTCGCGCTGGCAGAGGTCTACGAGGTGTCGGCAAGCGGCACCCGCCTGGTCAACATCTCCACCCGGGCCAATGTCGGGACGGGGAGCAACCTCCTCATCCCCGGTTTCGTGATCTCGGGCAGCGGCACCGAGCAGCTGCTCGTCCGGGCCGACGGGCCCGCCCTGACGCAATTCGGCGTCGCCGGGGCCCTGGCGCTACCCAGCCTGAGCGTGTTCAACAGCGCGGGTTCCGTGATCGCCTCCAACACCGGTTGGGAAACGAGCTCCAACCCGTCCCTAATCGCGAGCACGGCCGCCACGGTCGGGGCCTTTGCGTTCGCGTCGGGCAGCGCGGACAGCGCACAGATCGTGAACCTCACGGCAGGCGCCTACACCATCCAGATTTCCGGGGTGAACAGTTCGACCGGGGTCGCCCTGGCGGAGGTCTACGAGGTCCCGGTCCCTTGAGGATAGCGGTCGTGGTACCGCACCCACTGCTGCGGATTGCCCGGGCCTGCCTCGTCCCGTCCCTTTGGCGCCAGGTCCAGGTACTGGTAGGCAAGGTTCAGCATGTCGATGCCCCGTCCATAGGATGAGTAGGTGTGGAAGATCGCGCCCCGCCTGTCCCTGTAGAACACACTGACCCCGGGCATCTCGGCGCAGGGGGCGCGCATGAAACGATAGTTATAGAACGCCTTCCCGGTCTTCATTTCCTTCGGCGTGAAGGATACGGAGTAATCGTGGTTGAAGTCGGAGCGATGGGAGGAGACCCACTGGAAGCTCCATTTCATGCGCCGCTTGAACTTCGTCAGTTTCTTCAAGGGGGCCCTGGAGACGGCCAGCATCGTCACGTCGCGCTGGCGCAGGTGGACGTCGATCCCGTTGAAATTGTCGGCCCAGAAGGAGCAGTGCGGGCATCCCTCCTTCCACCGGGGATCCCACATGAAATGATAGAGGATGAGCTGGCTCTTTCCCCCAAAGAGGTCGGCGAGCGATTCCTTGCCCTTGGGCCCGTCGAAGACATAGTCCTTCTCGACCTTCTCCCACGGCAGCTCGCGTCGCTGCCGGCTCAGGCGGTCGCGAAGACCGGTGAATTTCTTCTCCCTGGCCAGCAGCACCAGGCGGGCCCTCAGCCATTCGGCATGCGGGACGACCTTGTGGGATGTTATCCCTTTTCCTTTGGTGGGCAT
>Ga0302225_10000903_pt1 | contig 20083 bp, 17 predicted proteins | sample II_Palsa_E3_2_FD_193515 | JGI IMG/M metagenome (GOLD analysis project Ga0302225, IMG submission 193515) | Peat permafrost microbial communities from Stordalen Mire near Abisko, Sweden - II_Palsa_E3_2 | ecosystem: Environmental > Terrestrial > Soil > Palsa > Peat permafrost | place: Sweden...
GTTCTCCCAAATTGCCCCGCCGCTTACTGCTTGAGAGGAACCCGACACGATGAATAAGATTTGGCCGACCGCGACGGAGGCATTGAGGGACGTCGTCCGTGACGGCAATACCCTCGCCGTTGGAGGCTTTGGTCTCTGTGGTATTCCTGAGACGCTAATCGCGGGTCTGCGCGAGCTTGGCTCTTGCAACCTCACGGTGGCGAGTAACAATGCGGGTATCGACGGTGTGGGGCTGGGAACGCTGCTTGAATCCAGACAGATTCGCAAGATGATCTCGAGCTATGTAGGGGAGAATGCGGAGTTCGAGCGTCAGTATCTTTCTGGCGAGCTTGAAGTGGAGTTCTGTCCGCAGGGTACGCTCGCTGAACGAATGCGCGCTGGGGGCGCGGGAATCCCTGGCTTCTACACCCGGACGGGGGTCGGCACGGCAATCGCCGAAGGCAAGGAACATAAGGACTTTGACGGTCTGACTTACATTCTCGAGCGCGCGCTCCACGCCGACGTTTCTCTGGTCAAGGCTTGGAAAGGCGACACTCATGGCAACCTGATTTATCGTCACACAGCGCAGAACTTCAACCCCAACGCAGCCATGTGCGGCAATGTCACGGTCGCTGAGGTGGAGATCCTCGTAGAGGCCGGGGAACTCGATCCGTCGCAGATTCACACACCGGGCATTTATGTACATCGGGTCGTGCATCATCCTGGTCCTGCCAAACACATTGAACGCGTGACCACGAGGACGGAATAGCCATGGCGTGGGACCGACAGCAGATGGCACAGCGCGCTGCCCAGGAGCTGCGGGACGGGTTCTACGTGAACCTTGGCATCGGCATGCCGACTCAGGTGGCCAATTACATTCCCCAAGGCATGAGCGTGACGCTGCAATCGGAGAATGGATTGCTCGGCATTGGCCCATACCCCGCGCCCGACAAAGTGGATGCCGACCTGATCAATGCAGGGAAGGAAACGGTGACGTACCTTCCCGGTGCCGCCATGTTCTCGAGTGCGGAATCGTTCGCGATGATTCGAGGGGGTCACGTCGATATCGCGATCCTCGGCGCGATGCAAGTTTCCCAAACGGGCGATCTCGCCAACTGGATGATCCCGGGAAAACGCGTCAAAGGCATGGGCGGCGCGATGGATCTGGTAGCGGGTGTTCGTCACGTCGTCGTTCTGATGGAACATACCGCCCCAGGCGGCAAGCCCAAGTTGCTGCGCGCCTGCACCCTGCCGCTCACTGGAATGGGCGTAGTGAATCGGGTGATTACCGAGCTCTGCGTACTGGATGTGACGCCCAGGGGGTTCGCCCTTCACGAACTTGCGCCTGCTGTCACCCTCGAGCAAGTGCGGGAGTCGTCCGAAGCAGAGGTGCATGTTTTCGAAAGGAAGGTCGTTCTTTGAAGGCTGCGATCAGTCAGGCAAAATATACATCTGCATGGGGCTTCCTCGGTGCATTCAGCGATATTTCCCTCGTGCACCTGGCCACACCTAAGCACCGCTGGACGCCGAGCCGATCCTCTTGCGCTCCCGCATTTTATAAATACAACTAATCAATCGTGCTTCCGGGGGTAGATTGAATTTCGACAGACTGACTGACGATCGGACACGTGATCCTCTAGAAATGGATAGGCATTGGGGCATCGTCGCTGCATGTGCTATCTGCCTCACCCTTTCTGTCGGAACGCTGCTGCTGTACTCCTTCGGTGTCTTCGTCCGCCCCTTGGCGAACCAGTTCCACTGGACACGCACACAGATTGCGGGCGCTCTGTTCATTGGCCAACTCATGGTTGCACTCACCTGCCCGGTTTGGGGCATGCTGGTGGACCGCTTCGGCCCACGCCGAATCATTCTCACCTCGCTGGTCGGCATGTCTATTGGGTACGCCTCGTTGGCGTTTCTAACGCCGCATCTGTGGCATCTTTACGTCGTGTTCGCCGTCTTTACCGTATTTGGCGGAGCCGCCTCTCCGGTTGGCTACGCTGCTGTGCTCATCAGAAACTTCGAGCGGCATCTTGGCTTCGCGCTCGGTTTGTCGCTGATGGGGATAGGGGTGGGTGCTGTGCTCTTGCCGAAAGCCGCCCAGCTGCTCATCGGGGCCCATGGCTGGCGAGGCGCCTATGGCACAATCGGTATCGTCACCTTGGTTGTCACGCTCCCTGCTGCATTGTTTGCGACCCGGTACGCGCGCACCCCGTTGCTCCGCACAGGGTCGATTGCCATGCCGATCCTGCCAACGGTGTTCACCCGCGCCTTTGTAGTGATGTGCACCATATTCGTCACCCTTGGACTTGCCAGCGGCGGTGTCATTGCCAACCTCGTCTCGATGATGAGTGATCGCGGCTTCACTCCCTCAGCCGCCGCGGGCGTCGCTAGCTTGGCCGGACTGACCGTCATTCTGGGCCGCGGGACTATTGGGTGGATGCTGGACAAATGGAATGCGGCCCGACTGCTTGCATGCATCGCGATGCTCATCGTGATAGCCATGTTACTGCTGGCCTATGTGCCGAGCCGACCTGCAAGCTATATTGCCGCGCTCCTTGTTGGCTCCGTTCTTGGGTCGGAGGTCGACTTCACTGCTTACCTGGTGCGGCGATACTTTGGTAAGGCGGCATTTGGGAGACTGTACGGTCTGGGCTTCGGCATCTTCAGCCTGGGCGTTGCCGCTGGACCACTTCTCCTCAGCTTCAGCTTCGACCGCCTGCACAGCTTTCGCCCAGGCCTGCTGCTGTTGAGCCTGTTCGCTGTAACGGCATCGGCGCTCACCTTTGCTTTGCCGCCCTTGGCAAGGGAACCGACGGTAAGGGTCCCAGCAACCATACGCTAAGCGCCTGCTAGGGAATCGCTTGCTCTGCCGCGTCATGTGCGTCCGGCATATCGCCGCGAATCCGCCCAGCCACATGGTCTTTCATTTCCCTCAATGCTTGGGCCGGATAGAAAGTACCGCTGCGCACCACGCCGAAGATTTTGTGCAGGTTCTGTGCAGTCTCAATCGGGTTGTTGTCAAGAATTACCAAGTTTGCGAGCCTGCCTACTTCCACAGTGCCCAAGTCGGCTTCGCGCTTCAAAAACTGCGCGCCAAGCAGCGTGGTCATCTGCAGGATCTTTAGCGGGGATAGCCCAGCTTTTTCAAGCAGGTCGAACTCCTGGTGGAGCGAAACTCCAGGAATGACCCATCCTCCTCCGTAGTCGCTGCCCGCCATCATTTGCACGCCGGCCGTATCGAAAGCCTGGATCAGTTTCACTTCGAGTTCATCCATGCGTTTGAGCGTTTCGCGTCCAGCTGCAGAGACCTTTTGCGTGTACATCTCAGAGACTTTCGTCCAGAACGCACGCGTCGACGGATGTATGTAGCGCAAATCGGGACTCTGTGTGTAGAGCGGGTCGTCGCCTTGTCGTATGGTGACGTTGCGAATCAGCGTCGGGCATTGCCATGTTCCATTGGCGGCGAACGTCTCGGCCAGTTGGCGAGCCTTCGCCTCGCTGAACGAATCGACAAGCTTCTGTGTTTTCACAAGCGCGTCGGGATCGGCGTTGAGGCGTCCCAAATTTGGATTTGCAATCATGATCTTGCCGGCAGCCTTCATCGCCTCGGGCGACAGATCTGGCGGTTTTGGGGGCTTCATCTTCAGAATAAAGTTGATCAGCCAGCCTTTGCTTGAGGCCGCAATCAACATTAGCTCCAAGGGTCCCATGTGCTCGATAACTTTCATGCCAGCGTTGGAAGCTTGCAGAACACTGACCCCCGGAGAGAGATGCCCGTCGTACGCAAGCCCCTGACGATTCGCTTCGGCAAGAGTCGCAAAAAAGACCTTTGGAGTCAGAAAGATCGTTTTGATGAAGTCCGCTCCCTCGGTCTTCTGGCGGTTCACTTCATAGACGCCTGCCTCTACAGTGGGTGCATTCACTGGTATAAGGATCTCGCCGCATAAGCTCAAGATCTCAGGCGAATACGCGTCAAGACCAAGCGTGCCATTGCGACGCGCCCGCAGCAGTTCGGTTGACCCCGCCATATGACGCGTGCCAGTGATGCCATGTGCCAGCATCAACATACCGCTTTCCCGCATGCCATGTTCTTCCTGCAACAGGTGCGTGTGCATGTCGAGATACCCAGGAACTACAAATTTACCTGCTGCGTCGATTTCTTCAGCCACCATTTGCGGCACTTCGCCGGCAGGGACGATCTGCTGAATCCGGTCGCCCAACAGCACGAGGGACATGTTTGGCGCCAGGCTTCCCGTACGAGTGTCCACGACGGTTACGCCTCTGATCAGAGTCGCGCCACGCCCATCGTCCTTGGTTTCTGTATTTGCCGCCGAATTCGTCATATCGTCATACCACCTCTGTTCAGCTATTTCGTTCAAGAAGTTTAGCGGCCTTTCGGCCGGATTGTCCTCAGCCTTGGTGCAACGCTCTCGCTATTCGGGGGAACAGCTTCACGGCATTCTCGTTGCCGATTGCACTCCGCACCTCAGGCGAATAGGTATCGCTTTCCAACGCTGTAACAAAAGGAGCGTTCATCGCCTTCAACAGTTGGAGCGCAAAATCAACATGTCCGGAATCGTGAACTTCAAGCTCGGCCTTGACGCCAAGCTCCATCATTCGAGCTGCCAATTAACGCACCTCGTCTGGCGTATTGATGCACACGGAAATCCAAAATGCCATCGAACAAGGATTTAGCGATGCCATGCGGGGCTTCAGCTCGACCAGCTTGGCGCGATCTGACAAGGGAATGCTAAGACCGACCCCGGTTGAAAGCTGGACCATAATTGGGCAGGCTGCCTGAATCCGCTCCATTGCCTCTCGCGCGATGTTCACGTCCGCCGTGGGCATGCCTCGCTCATCGCGCACATGGACGTGAGCCACGGTTACGCTTGCTGCGTAGGCTTCTGCGGCGGCAGTCGCAATTTTCTGCGGGGTGACCGGAAGACCGGAATTGTCGGCCTTTGTAGCCACGGGTCGGGAGAGCGCGGCAGTGATGAATTTGTTCATAGCGGGGCCGATGCTACGCGTCGCAGTTGATTAAGGTCAAGCAAATTATAAAGAACACGCTTGCTGGATCACGCCGATGTTTCGGGCGGCACTCACGTGCAAATAGAGTGGAAGGCCTGCTCAGGGCGGGTGCACTAGGAAGCATGTCGGAGCTCGAATCACTCGTCCTCTTCGAACGGAAGAGCCCATAAGCCGTTACGTCATAAATTATTGAAAATAAATATAGATAACTCAAAATACGAAAGCCGCGCGGTCACGGTAGAGAAAAATTAAGTGGGAGTAAACCGTACCAGCTAACTCTCGTCCAGAGCTCATTGCGCGAAAGAACTTGACAACTATCGCCCCAAACATGCAAGGTTCGTCCGCTGACGATTCAGTGTACATGTTCGCCGACATGGGTGCGGAGCAGAGATGCATCAAGCGGGAAGCGCACTTGTACCAACACCTTCTAAGGAGCCAACCATCTTGATCGCCTGCCGCGTTCGTCCATTTGTTATCCGCCTTCTTCTGCAAGTGCTGCTCACTGTCCCGCTATTTCTTGCCAACTCCATGCTGTTTGCGCAGGGTACGGCTGCTACGGTGACCGGCTTCGTGACAGATTCCTCGGGTGCGACGCTGCCAGACGCTACCGTCACTTACACCAACGTTGCCACGGGGGTGGTTAGTAAGGTCAATACCAATAGTGAAGGACTCTACCGCGTTCCCGGTCTGCTCCCCGGGACGTACAAGGCGATCGTCAGCATGAAAGGGTTCAAGACATCCGTACAAGAAGGCATCGATTTGCAGATCGAAGCTCAAGTTACCCTCAACTACACACTCGGTGTTGGCGCCGCGTCTGACGTAGTGACCATCAACGCGAATTCGAGCATTCTTGAGACGACCTCTCCGACGGTCAGCCAAGTCATCGAAGGGCGTCAGGTGGAAGATACTCCTCTCAATGGCCGCAACACGATGAACCTGGTGGCGCTTACGCCGGGCGTCGTTGCGCAAGGGGGCACCAACGGCGCGGCCAGCAACAACACCGACGGCGGTGCCTTTACCAACGCCAACAGTTTCGGCAACTATTCGATCGCGGGAGGCCTGGCCGCGCAAAGCGCTGTCTATCTCGATGGAGTGCCCCTCAACGGCAGTCTCAGCAATTTGGTGCCGTTCATTATTACGCAAGACGCCGTGCAGGAATTTCGCGTCCAGACCAGTGTCGTCAATGCGCAGTACGGCGCTTTCGGCGGCGGCGTTATCTCCTTCGGGACCAAATCCGGCACGAACAAGATCCACGGCTCAGTGTACGAATACTTCCGCAACACCATCTTCAATGCCAACGCCTTCTTCAATAATCTGCACGGCATCGCACGCCCCGAGTTCAATCAGAACCAGTTTGGAGCAACCATCGGAGCGTCGATCATGAAGAACAAGGCGTTCGTGTTCGTCTCCTATGAGGGCTACCGTCTCGCACAGGGTGTGGTCAATACTGGTCGCGTCCCCACACCGGCGGAACTGGACGGCGACTTTACCGCGGATCCGAAGGTCATCAATCCAGTGCCAACCCTCGGGCCGCAGGTTGCGCCCGGCGTCTACGCTTTCGCCCAGTACCACCAGGCGGAGTGTGGTGGTGTCTTGAACAAGTTCTGCATCGGGTCGGCGGTCAATCCGGGCGACGCTGTCGCGGATCCCACTGCGATTTACATGGCGAACACGCTACACTACTTCCCGACACCGAACGTTACCAATGGTGGGGCTTCGGTCAACTATCTTGCTAACGGAAAGGCAAATGCTTACTCCGGGCAGGAAACCATTCGCTTTGACTACAACGTCACCGAGAAGCAGAAGCTGTTCGCCCGCGTCACGCGCTTCGACCGCACTCAGGACCCCACGCAATTCTTCAATAACCCGACCGGCCCCCACGCTTTCACGGGCGTCGGATCGACCACGACTCAGTATGCCGCCGGTGACGTCATCACCCTCAGCCCCACGTCCGTTCTGGACGTGCGCATATCCTATTTGCGCTACTTCAGCTATCTCATCCCTGCCACGACCAACTTCAATCTCGGCTCACTGGATGGTTCCAGCCAGGCTGGATTCTGGAACGGGGCATCAAACAAGCTCACTCCATTTTTCCCTGACGTGCTCATCACGAATAACACGACGTATCCCTATACCGGCCTGGACCAGTTCGCCCAGCAGCCGCTGAACAATTACACCGTTTACGGCAACTATTCGAAGGTGCTTGGCCGCCACTCTATCAACGCCGGTGGGGAGTTCCACCAGGGAGAGCAGTACATCTTTAACCAGCCTTTCTTCGACGGCGCTTTCGTTTTCGCAGGGACGTCGACTTCCTGCATTCCTGCCGCGACGCCCGGCACAGCAACCTTCAACGACGCCGCGCATACCATTTTGAAGAAGTATTGCGGCCCCGTGGGTGGTCCTCCTACCAATCTGGTTATTCCCGCCTCCGGTGCAACTCCTGTGGCTGACTTCGTATCCGGTCAGTTCGCGACCGGAGTTAACGGCTTTGTTACGCAAGCCGTGCCCAGCGTGCTCAGCCACTACGCCGGCCTTTTCGTCAATGACACCTTCACCGTCTCGGCCAAGCTCGTCATCACGGCTGGTGTCCGATACGAGCTCCCAGGAAGCTTCTACGAAAAGAACAACCGCAACAACGTCCTGATTCCGGGCCTGGCCAACCCCCTGGTTCTCGTTGCTACGCCCGCTTATCCCAATCGCGGAGACCTTGTAGCCCATCACGCATTGTTCTCCCCGCGGGTCGGCTTCTCGTTCTCGCCATATCCGGGCACAAACCTGCGCGCCGGCTACAGCCTTGCGTACATTTCGCAAACGGTCGGGCTCAGCAATCCCCCAGCCCTCTCCTCGATTAACGGACCCACAACCTTTATCCCCGCGTCCTACCAGCTCTGTGCGCCTCTCGGCTTCACTGTAGGAACCAGTTGCAATGCGCCTGGCTCCGTAGCCAACACGACGATTCTGTCGGCTTCTGCGGGGCGCGCTGGGTACCTCGCTAACCCGCGTGAGTTCTATGGCCAAACCATTACCGGACGTGATCCCTTCGGCGGGTTCCCCTACTTGCAACAATGGAACGCCAACGTGCAACAGTCGTTCGGACCCAGCGCCGTCATGCAACTCGCCTACCTGGGCGCGCGGGGCGATCATCTCGTGATCAACAATACCTTCAACATCAACCAGATCCCCGACAACGCTCCTATCGGGTCAACCAGTCAGGCGAGCCGACCCTATCCCGAATACCAGAACGTCAACTTATCCGACCCCTTCTTCGGCGACACGTATTACCACTCATTCCAGGCCACGTTCACCAAGCGCTTCAGCAGCGGCGGCACGCTGCTAGCAAACTACAGCTGGTCGAAGTTCCTCGGCACCGCGGAATCCACTGGATCTCCGGTCGAAAGTCACTCCCAAGGGGTCATTCAGGATTACAACAACATAAAAGCGGAAAGATCGTACGTCAGTTTCGATGTGCCTCAGCGGCTGGTCGTCAGCTACATCCTCGACCTGCCCTTTGGCCAAGGCAAACACTTCCTCGCCAATGCGGGCAACGTAGTCAACGCGATCGTCGGCGGTTGGGATGCGACGGGTATCAATCAGTTCCAGAGCGGTTTCCCGCTTGCGTTGGTGTCCTCTCCAACGCCGGTGTCTGCGGCATTCGGAGGAGGCACTCCGCGCCCCAATTTCGTGGCTGGCTGCCATCAAAAAGCCAGGATCGGTTACGTGCTCTCCGCGCAGGAGCAGAGCTCTACCTTCAACACGGCTTGCTTCTCCGCTCCCGCGGGCGGCGGCGTAGCCTCAACCTATTTCGGCAATCAGCCGCGTACCAGCGGAATCCTTCGCACGCAGGGCGTCGATAACTGGGACTTTTCAGTCGGCAAGGTCACCAAAATCCACGACAACGTCAGCCTTACCTTCCGCGCCGAGGCCTTCAATCTCACCAACCGCGTGCAGTTCGGCGACCCCGGCCTTACCGTCGGTTCCGCAACCTTCGGCGTGCTCACAACCCAGGCAAACCAGCCGCGGTCTTTTCAGTTTTCGCTCCGCGCCAATTATTAGCAGGGATGGGCGCCAATCCCAGGGAGATGCCTATGGCTCCAACAGCGGCACCATTCAGTCGTGACTACATTGCCCCAAGGCCTTGCTCGGCATTGAGGGCGGAGTTACCGCGCTCGTATGACCGATCCGCTCCTTAGCTGCAATGTGGAGCTACGCCGCCGTGAAATTTCACATCATCAATCAGCCTTGTTGCAGCCAAACCTGATTTTGCTGGATAAGACTTGACACGGTTTCGGGCCGGTCAACACCAGGCAGGTCGGTGCGGGGCACGTGCCCCGCGTGCGTGAGCATGAAGGAAAGGAACTGGTAAGAGATTCGGTAGCCAGCTAGCTTGGCAGAATCGATTTGCGGAACCTGCGACGGGTTGAGCGGCAGCAGCATGTCCCGAATGTAGACCATCTGAAGACTCGCGATGAGCCATTCGCCTGCGACGCGCTGGACGCGCTCAAAGAGACGGGAGTAACCGACTACGTCGGCGCCAGCACCCATGAATGTGCAGATCGCATGAATGGCGCAACCTGTTTCTGCGAGGGCGCGGTCGCCTCGGATCTCGACAATGGTCGGGCCCATCTGGTGAAACGTGCGAAGCCCGTTGTCTGCCATCTTGCGACTGGCGTCTGCGAAGGCCTTGCCGGTGCCACGGAACCAGGAGATGTCTATATCAGATGCTTCCGTGTAAGAGGCCGCAAGCTGATCCCAGCGCTGCATGTCGCGCGCGGCGCGTTCCCGTTGGACGAGTTCACAAATGGCAACTCGGTCAATATGTTCACTCACTTTGTCAATTGCTGGCTTCATCACTGTTCTCGCTTTCGTTCGATAGATAGAGAAGTATGAATCATTGAACTCTCTTTAGGGAAGCACGTAGAAAGGCTCTTCGAGTAAATATTGTCTGCGGAACTCTTGACAATGATAGGCTCAGCCGGGCAGTCTCTTTTGGTAAACGTGTTCACCTTATATTGTGCGTTTGTTGAGGTGAGAACTACCAAACTTTATGTATCTACGGGGAGAGACTGTGCGCTTTGTTGCCTACCGATCGAGGGGAAGTCATGTTGATGCTTTGGGTGTTTTAAACGGAGATCGGTTGTTCGGATTTCAGAACGCTGGCCCTGCGAATTTAGCGACCCTGGTGGCCCAAGGAGACCCTGCGGTCCAGCAAGCCGGCCACCGGTTGCTCACAGGTGAAGAAATTGATACCGCGACCATCGAGCATCTGCCGCCCTTCGCGTTTCCGGAGAAGATCATTTGTGTGGGCCTGAACTACAAGGATCATGCAACTGAAAGCGGCTTCAAGGCTCCGGACTATCCCGCCCTGTTCGGACGCTTTCCTTCGAGCCTGATAGGACACAAGGCACCGATGATCCGACCGAAGGTATCGAGCATGCTGGACTATGAAGGCGAACTGGTAGCTGTCATCGGCAAACCGGGGCGTAACATTCCGAAGGAGCGGGCGCTCGAGCATGTCGCGGGATACTCGGTCTTCAATGATGGTTATATCCGGGATTACCAGTTCAAGTCCGCGCAGTGGATGATCGGCAAGAATTTCGATGGAACCGGTGCATTTGGTCCAGCATTCGTGACAGCCGATGAACTGCCGGTGGGCGCCAAAACCCTGCGCCTGACGACTCGTCTCAATGGCACCGTGCTGCAGGAAGCCAACACGAGCGACATGATCTTTGATGTGGAGACTTTAGTCTCACTGTTGAGCGACGCGTGCGAGTTGCAGCCAGGTGACATCATCGTAACGGGCACGCCGAGCGGTGTCGGAGTGGCGCGCGACCCAAAAATCTTTATGAAGCCAGGCGATGTGTGCGAAGTGGAGATTGAAGGCATCGGCCTACTCTCCAACACGATTGCGCAACAAGAGTAGCGAACGGCGACAAGCAGATAAGGAGACCCGTTATGACGATGATTCGCAACTTTACTCCCCGTCCAAAGCGTCCTGGCGAGCTTGGCGTCCATTCGCTTGACCACTTCAGTATCACGGTGCCGAAGATGAGCGTCGCGGAAGACTTCTATGCAGTCTTTGGGTTGAACCTGAAAGCAGAAGGCAACAAGCTTGACCTTACAACCTTTCATGATCACCACCGTTGGGGCGTGCTCACAGAAGGTCCGGCGAAAAAGTTGAAGTACATCTCCTTTGGCGTCTATGAAGAAGACATGAAACCGATACGGGAGAGGATTGAAGCGCAGGGTGTGCGTCTGATGGATCCGCCGGCCGGGTTCGAGTCGAACGGCACCTGGTTTGCGGACCCCGACGGTATTCTGATTGAGGTAAGGATCGCGGAAAAGTCTTCTCCAAATGAGAAGATGAGTTTCTCGATGGAATCAGTTCCGGCCGGCGCTCGTGGAGCTCCGTATCGCCGGTTGACCGATAAAGTACAGCCGCGACGAATGGCACACATCCTGTTGTTTTCAACGGACGTGCGACGCGCGATCGAATTCTACGGACGCACGCTGGGTCTTCGGCTTTCCGATCGGTCGGGCGACGGGATTGCGTTTCTCCATGGCATCCATGGCAGCGACCATCACATGATCGCTCTGGCACGGTCGAACGCCCCGGGCTTTCATCATGTGAGTTGGGACGTGCCGCATATCAACCAGATCGGCCTGGGCGCGATGCAGATGGCGGACAAGGGCTTCACTGCCGGGTGGGGAATGGGGCGGCATGTGCTCGGCTCCAATTACTTCCACTATGTGCGCGACCCATGGGGCAGCTACTCGGAATATTCCTCCGATATCGATTACATTCCAGTGGATTGCGATTGGGATGCAAGCGACCATCCGGCCGAGGACTCGCTCTATCTGTGGGGTCCGGAGTTGCCCAAGGATTTTATCGTGAACTACGAAGCAGACGTTCCTGCAACGAACGCTTCGGCAGAGATGGTCGCGGCTTCCTGAGGGAAGCCGCATAAGGTGGAGAACGTTATGGCAGTAGTAGAGCAAACGGATGTCCTGATTGTCGGGGCAGGACCGGTAGGTCTGGCGCTTGCGATTGAACTTGGGCGGCGCGGTCTGCGCTGCCTAGTTGTCGAGAAGAATGATCGCGTGGGGCTGAATCCGCGGGCGAAGACGACCAACGCGCGGACGCGCGAGCACCTGCGCCGCTGGGGCATTGCGGAGAATCTACGCAAGGCTTCTGCGCTACCCGCTGACTATCCCTCCGATATCATCTTCACCACTCGCCTTTCTGGACCGCAGTTGACCAAAATAGACAATGCGTTTAATTGCTCTCCCGAGAAGAACGATTTGTATTCGGAGTCGGGGCAGTGGGTTCCCCAGTTTGTACTGGAAGAGGTTCTGCGCGCGTATGCTGTGACCCTGCCGGGAGTTCAAGTACGGTTTAACACGGACTACCTCTCAGCCGTGCAGGATGCGCAAGGTGTGACCGCTACCGTTCGCGGCGCAGCGGACGGTCGGGAGTACCAGGTACACGGACAATACATGGTGGGCGCGGACGGTTCGCACAGCGTCGTACGGGAGACGGTGGGCGCAACCATGAAAGGAACTCGCAATATTGCACAGAACTTTAACGTGCAGTTTCGCGCACCGGCGTTAACGAAGCTACATAAGCATGGGCGGGCCATCATGTACTGGCAGATTAATTCCGAAGTACCCTCCGTACTGGGGCCGATGGGCGACGTGTGGTACTTCATTGCAACGCGAGTTGACAGCAAGATTGAAGGAACTGAAGAGGAACTAAAGGCGCTGATTCAGCGATCGACCGGTTTTGAGTTCGAACTGGAAATCTTGGGCAGTTCGCCGTGGGCGGCGCACAGCTTGATCGCTGACAAATATTCTTCCGGTCGCATTTACCTTGCGGGCGACGCGTGCCACCTTCATCCTCCGTTTGGCGGGTACGGCATGAATATGGGCATCGCGGACGGCGTCGACCTGGGGTGGAAGTTGGCTGCGATGCTGCAAGGTTGGGGCGGCGAGGGGCTGCTGGAGAGCTATGAGGTAGAGCGGCGACCGGTCCACGAGTGGATCATCGAAGAGGCCATTGCGAACTATAACGCACTGGGAAATCATCTGCAGTTGCCCGGGCTGGAAGCACCGGGAGAAACCGGCGAGGCAACGCGGCGCGAGGCGGGCGACGTGATCTTTGCGGCGAAGCAACGCGAGTTCCGGACTCTGGGGGCGGTGCTTGGGTACTGCTATGGGAACTCGCCAGTGATCGTGCCCGATGGTTCGGTGGCGCCGCCAGCCAACTCGAGCATCTACCGTCCTTCGGCTCATCCGGGCTGCCTGGCGCCGCATCTTTGGCTCTCGGATGGGACGTCGCTGTATGACCATTTCGGCGAGGGTTTCACGCTGCTCGTGACCACGGCACGTGATGAAACGGAAACCAGTCAGGCCGAGGACGTTGCGCATGCGTTGGAGGTGCCTCTGAAAGTCGTGCGACCCGAAGAACCTCGTTTGCGGCCGCGCTATGGGGCAAGTTTCGCGCTTATACGGCCTGATCAGCATGTGGCGTGGCGTGGGGAAAGAGTCACTGACTTGGGACCTGTGCTGAGGCAGGCAATTGGTCGGGCATAGCAAACGCCCAGTCAGTCGGGAGCCGCACGCCGTGCGTAGCTGCGAAATGGAGTAAGGCGAATGGAGAATGCTGTCTGCAAGTACCTTTGCAAGCGGAAAAAGCAGACTGGGACAGGATGAAGTAGAGAGCGGCCCAAGAAAGCCACTGCTTCGAAGTCAGCCGGGGAAAGCACTCATCAAGGAACATTTGCCCTTAACTAGGGATTACTGATTATGCCGATGAATATGGTTTACCGCATCACGCTACTGATTGCGCTCTCACTTCCTGCCGGGGTTCTGATGGGACAGTCCAAAATTGGGAGACAACCTGTGCTTGGCCATCGGTCGGCCCCTCTGCTGACGGTCGACGGACTACAGTTCAAAGACCTAAATCGCAACGGCAGGCTGGACGTCTACGAGGACTGGCGGCAGACTCCGGAGGCACGTGCGGATGATCTTCTGAGGCAGATGTCCGTGGAGGATATGGCAGGGACGATGCTGCACGGTACCCTGCCGGTCGTCGGTGGCCCTTTCCCCGACCTTGGCATCGGCGGTAGTGGCTATGACTTTAAGAAGACGCGCCAGTTGATCGAGAATGGAAGAATTACGACCCTCCACACACGGTATAACGGTGATGCGTTCGCTCTTGCCGAGGGTTCGAACAAGCTGCAGGAGATCGGGGAGTCTACGCGACTCGGTATCCCGCTCATCATCTCGACCGATCCTCGGAACAGTTTTCAGTACACGGCTGGTGCAAGCGTAGACGCGGGCCAGTTCTCCCAGTGGCCGGAGACGACTGGGCTTGCAGCGATTGGGGACGCCTCGTTGGTACGCAAGTTTGGCGATGTTGTGCGGCGCGAGTATGAGGCAGTCGGGGTACGCGAGTCGCTGTCACCCCAGGCCGACCTCGCCACCGAACCGCGTTGGGCAAGGTCGAACGGAACCTTCGGCGAGGACGCGCAGGTAGCGAGAACTCTGGTGGAAGCTTATGTTGAAGGACTTCAGGACGGAGAAGGAGGCTTGAATAACCGCAGCGTCATTTCGGTCGTAAAGCACTGGGTTGGCTATGGGGCACAAAAGGACGGCCTTGATAGTCACAACTATTATGGTCGTTACTCGGCCGTAACCGATGAAACTCTTCACTACCACATCACACCCTTCCTCGGCGCGTTTGACGCACATGTGGGCGCGGTGATGCCAACCTATTCCATCCTGAAGAACATATCTCTCAATGGAAAGAGTGTCGAGCCCGTAGGTGCTGGCATGAGCAAAGAGCTGATCGACGGACTCCTGCGTGGCAAGTATCACTTCAGCGGAGTTGTTTTGAGTGACTGGGCCATCACCGAGGATTGCGATGAGCTTTGCCAGCGGGGGATGCCGGCTGGCCAGCGACCTAGCCCGGGTCATGTCGGAATGCCTTGGGGTGTGGAAGCTCTCAGCAAAGAAGACAGATTTGCGAAGACGGTCAACGCGGGTGTGGATCAGATAGGCGGTACCAATGATTCCATAGACCTTCTTGCGGCAATCAAGGATGGAAAGATTTCCAAGGATCGTATCCGCGAGGCTACTCGCAGAATTCTTATCCAGAAGTTCCAGATCGGTTTGTTCGAGAATCCCTATGTCAATGCGGAACAGGCCAGGGTGACGGTCGGCAATCCAGAATTCGTGAGGCAGGGCGAAGATGCCCAAAAGAGCGCGACTGTACTGCTACAGAACAAGAATCAAACCCTCCCACTGGGTCCGAAGAGCAAGGTATATCTGGTCGGCATCAATCCTGCGGCAGCCACCGCACACGGATTCGAAGTCGTGGACTCACCTGATAAGGCAGATGTGGCCATTATCCGCGCAGCAACTCCGTACGAAGTACTCCATCCCGGTTATTTCTTTGGGGTTCGCCAGCACGAGGGACGGCTCAGCTTTCAAGCTGGCGACCCAGCCTACGATGCTCTGCTGAAGTGCGGAAAGACACCTGTTGTCTTGACCGTAAGCCTTGATCGGCCCGCCGTTCTCACCGGAGTCGTGGAGAAAACGTCGGCGCTGCTGGCGAACTTCGGTATTAGCGACAACTCTCTGTTCGATGTGCTAAGCGGGAAAGCAACGCCGGAAGGGAAGCTACCGTTCGAACTGCCGTCGTCCATGGCCGATGTCGCGTCTCAGCGAAGCGATCACCCGCACGACTCCCCGTACCCCCTCTTTCCCTACGGTTTTGGGCTGCACTACTGAAACCACCCGGACTGAAACCGAAAGAACGAGGAATTTGTTGATGAAGATTGGCTTTCCACCAGCTCTGACGCAGCTTAGCGATGACGAACAGCTCCTCCAATCCACGCTGAGGAATTTTGCGCGAGAACGCGTGGCTCCGCTCGTCTACAAATGGACGAAGCGCAACTCATGGATCGTGGCATTATTGCCGCGCTTTTTTAATCTTGGGCTAAGGGTATCGAGATTCCAGAGGAGTAGGGTGGCCCAGGAGGAAGGTTCTTCCAATCCATCCTCACGGTTGAAGCTCTCTCATCGGTCGACCTCTCGGTAGGCGTTATAGTCGACGTGCAGAACACGCTCTGCCTCAATGCGATTGTCCGCTGGGCCACGGACGAACAAAAGAAGCGCTATTTGCCCAAACTCGCCAAAGATACGATAGGTTCTTATGCACTCAGTGAAGCGTCATCCGGTTCAGATGCGTTCGCGTTGAAGACAAGAGCTAGGCGAGAAGGCGATTACTACGTGCTGAACGGGCAAAAGCTTTGGATTACGAACGCATATGAGAGCGGTATTTTCATCGTTTTTCGCGACGCTCGATCTATCTCTTGGATACAAGGGTATTACAGCCGTTGTACTCGAAAAGGGAACACCTGGGTTCTCGGTCGGCAAGAAAGAAGACAAACTGGGCATTCGGGCTTCCAGCACCTGTGAGCTCGTGTTCCAGGATTGCATCGTTCCGGCCGACGCGGCGAACCAGGGAAGTCCCAGGTCATCTCGGCATTAAAATTCTCCAGTCGTAGCGGTCCCGACCGGCAATGCCCGTCTATCAGCATGCGTCGATCTCCCAGGCACTAGATTCTCTCAAACCTTGAGGCTGACTGAAGCGCTCATTTCTTATCGATCACGATGATCACCGGGTTGGCGGTTCCGCACATTCCGTAGACTTCACCCGGATGACAGGCGCTCACCGAATACTTGAAACATCCCGTTCTCGCTGCGACAACTGAAGCAGAACGAGCGGAGCCTCCCCTGATTGCCCCGGTCGGATCGAACGGTGATGACGATCCGAGATCCACGACAAAGCCATCGCCCTTGTCGGTGGTCTTCCATACAACGGTAGTCCCGACGTTCACACAGAATAGCGAATTACCTTTTGCGTTCGGAATGCTCGGAGTCGAGGATGCGGAGTTAGCGGTCCGCTTCACATCCACGCTGCACGGATTGGAAGCGGATCCGCAGGTATTGGCGCCTGTGCACATTTGGGCGGCATTCTGGTCTGCGCAAACATTCTTACTATTTTGTGAGTGAGCCGCCGCGTTGCTCGACAGCAATGAGAAGGCCAGTAATGGCGTAGACAACCTGAGTACTGAACTTTGTTGGATCTTCATAGTGCCTCCCATTTCGACGCTCACGTACTATTTCTGCAAGCTGAAACAGTCGAGTGGCGTTCGACTAAATTTATTGATGACAACTCGTTGGACGCTGTGGGTCCTAATTAATGCCAGGAGTTCCCGCCCAGTCGAGTATGTCGACCAGTTTCCAAGGGTTTTGTGTCAGGTCCCATTGCAGTTGACCCTGGCTGTCAAGCACTAGCTCGGCAGCAGGATATAGGACTCCCGTGCTCTTGCTCTTGTCCTGATCATTGATTTCGAGGATGCCCGCAGTGAGATTGAACGATTGCGATTGCGTGTCAAAGAAAGCTTCGCCGAACCGGATCTGACGATTGGTCACGAAGACAATCTTTCGGCCCGTAGCGGTCGGAGTCATCTTGATAAAGGAACAGTCATAGCCGAGAGTTCCGGTGATCTCAACGTGGCCAACGGCCTTCATCTTCTGAAGAGCGTTCGACAACCCCTGGCCCTGGCCCTTGTTGAACGCGGTAACGAGAATCTGCCTGTCCGCCCTGGGTTGAGTACTCATAGATGTTCAGAGTTACTCCAATATTTGCACCCAGTTGAGTTCCCGTTCCCATCGCTTGAGCTTCAATCGTTTCTGTCTTTGTTCCAGCGGATACAGGCAAAGACGAAGCCATGAACATTCCGACGAGAAACCCAACACAGATCACGACCTTTCCAGTTTTTACTTGTCCGCGCATTTTTCTCCTCCTCTTTGTGCGTCTTCATAGCGACTGTCAGTTCTGACAGGTGTGAAGATACTTTGGATTCTGTAGGCTGTGCTGAGTGACACCCTAGGTTGTATTCGTACTGAAAACGAGCCAGGGGCGCTTACGAGCGTCCCCCACGCTAAACCGATCTGGCCTAGGCCGTCTAGCCTAATCCGTTTTTGAAGAACCGCTCGAAGGGCCATAAGTTCATCGATGGGCATAACTCGTCACCTGTAATTTAAGTTTCACGAAGCCAGCGGCACCGCACTCCCTCGCACCATCGGAGGTGAACCTACGAGTTAGGCTCGATCCGCGAAGATTCCAAATGTGAGCCGGCTTATCGCTGCGTTTCCCGCGAATAGCGCTGGCCGAGAAAAGCAGTTGGGCCCGATCTGTTACAGGTGCGTTGAGAGTTCGGAATGACAGTTCAATGGCGTATACACCGTGTGAACCTCATAGTTCCCAACCGAATGAAAAAATTGGGCGCGCGCAGGGGGGCTGTAATCGAATGGAGTATTGCGCGTTACTGAAGTTATCCGACGAAGAGTTGATGACTCATTTGCGGTCGGGCCGTCATGACGCGCTTGCGGTCATCGTGGACCGTTATCAACGACTGATTTGGAGTGTCGCTAAGAGGATTGTCGGTGACATAGGCGAGGCGGAAGATGTTGTCCAGATTGTTTTTCTGGATTTATTCCAAAAAGTGGAACTTTTTGACCCTCAGCGGGGAACACTTAAAGTATGGCTTCTTCAACTTGCGTACACGAAGGCCATCAATCGTCGCTATCACCTGAAACGCAGGCGCTTCTACGATCAGGATGAGATCGAGGAAGACGTAGTGGTCTTTGCTATGCCCCCGGGCGCGTCCCGTTATGGGTTGAGCACGGGAGAATCGTCCAGGCTCGTGCGCCAGGTGATGGACACTTTGAATCCGAACCAAAGAACGGCGGTAGAACTAATCTCGTTAGAGGGACTTACGTTTGAGGAGTTGGCGAGCCGGACGGCACAAACGCTTTCCAACGCCAAACATCATTATTATCGGGGGATGATGAGGCTCCGCGAGGTACTGTCGGAGAAGCCGGGGCAACCGGAGCAATCGAAACGACACCGAACAAAAGGTGGAACGGGAGGAACGAATGCTTGAGCACACCAAATACGAAGAGTGGTGTGTTCTGGCGGCTGCGGGACAGATTTCGCTCGAGGAATTCGCCGAGCTTCAGACTCACCTCCGGGAGTGTATCCACTGTCAGGGGCTACGCCAGGAGCTGCAGGATATACATTCCGTTTGGTTGACCCAGGCGCGACAGCAGGAACCAGAAATGCATGATCAGCACGTCGTTTTGCGAGCTAAGATTCTCGAAACGTTGCGAGAGGCTGGAGCCCAGTTCTCCGAAGAAGTTGATACCGGGATTACGGCGCCCCGAACCCCGCTCAGGCTATCCGAGGTAATCTTTAGGCCCACGCCAGCCTGGGCGATAGCGGCGATGGCTCTCATCGCTGCGTTCCTGGGCTTTGAGGCTGGGAGGCACAATCATGCTCGACAGGCGGATGTCCAAAAGGCCTCCCTTCGACAGGTTGCGGCTCCAACGTCTCGCCCCTTAGACGCCGCGGTCGCGTCCAACAATGAGCCAAAGGCCCCAGCTTTGCACACTTCGCAAGAAGCTTTGGAGCAGAAGCTCGCGGTCGCTGAATCCGAGCGCACCAAAGCGTTAGCGGATGCGCAGGCGCTGAGGCAAGACATCGCCGCCTTGCAAAGTAGCAGAGATCAGGATGCCAGCCAGATTGCTCAGCTTAAGACGCGCTCTCAGCAAGACGTGGATGCTAACGCATCGGCCCAGGCCGAGTTGCGTTCTTTGAAGGCATCAGAAAATGAGAAGACTGCCGACCTGGCTGCGACCGAGATTCAGTTGCGCGAACTGGAGGGCAAGCTCGCGGATCAGCGCACGGCGGCACAAAGGGAACAAGCGTTGGCAGAAGTTTCATCCAGCAGTGAAATGCGTGACGTGATTGCTTCCCGGAATCTGCACATCATCGATGTGGCCGATGTGACCAACAACGGCGTGAAAAAGCCTTTCGGCCGAATTTTCTACACCGAACGAAAGTCGCTGATCTTTTATGCCTACGACCTGGCGGGTGCCAAGGGCACAAAGACCTTTTATGCCTGGGGACATCGCGAGGGCGATCCGAACACGACTCTCG
>Ga0302225_10000904_pt1 | contig 20066 bp, 24 predicted proteins | sample II_Palsa_E3_2_FD_193515 | JGI IMG/M metagenome (GOLD analysis project Ga0302225, IMG submission 193515) | Peat permafrost microbial communities from Stordalen Mire near Abisko, Sweden - II_Palsa_E3_2 | ecosystem: Environmental > Terrestrial > Soil > Palsa > Peat permafrost | place: Sweden...
TCCGATGCCATGTTGCGCATTAATGGCGGGGTTTTATAGGTGCCGGACATAAGAAAAAAAACAATCATGGCCACCAAGAAAATCACCCGCGGTACTACCGCGAGGAAAAAATCCGTTGCGGAGAAGACTGCGCCCGCTAAATATCCTCGCAATGCTGTCGACAAATCGTTGCGAATACCGAAAGCTATACTTGAGCAGAACGCGGTAAAACCTTGCACTGTCGCGGAATCCGCAACCTTTTTGGGAGTCGGTGCTGCCGGCACCTATCAAGTAGAAGTGAGCTCAGGCATTAAATATGGGTTCCTCGAACGACCAAGTCCCGGTTACAGCCATGTTGGCTTGATTGCGTGGAATTGACCGATACGACGACCGCATATCGGTCGCCCCCATAGCTTGGCTAGGTCAGACCGGTCGGGCGCTCGGACCGTTCATCTCCAACTGGGCGACGGCTTCGTCGGAATGAGGTAAAATGCATGAAATCTCAATGAGAAATCAGTCATGCCTTCCGCCGCTTTACTTCCCCCCCCATCTTTGCGCGGTGCCGCGGCACATCTTGCGATCAAGCTACAAGCCGGCCGCGTCTATCGGCGGGAGGAACTCGCACGGTTGTCCACTGCCGTGGATAGACACTTGCGTGAACTGGTAGCCACGGGAACACTGAAAAAACTTGCTCAAGGGCTGTACCACGCGCCCAAGCAGTCCAATTTCGGTCTGCTACCGCCGTCCGATGAGCAAGTGGTCGGAGCGTTTCTGCGCGACAAGAACTTCCTGGTGTTCTCGCCCTCAGCCTACAACCTTGTAGGCTTGGGCACGACCCAGCTCTACAACCGCACGCTGGTTTACAACCACAACCGACAGTTCGATTTCCGCATGAAGCCTCGATTCCCTAAAAAACTGACGCCCGAATTCCTGTACGTCGATCTGTTGAACAATCTGGAAGAGCTGGCCGAGGATCGCGATGCGGTACTGCGCCAGGCGCAAAACAAGCTGCCTTCGTTTGATTCGGCTCGCCTGCAATCGGCGGCTGAAAGCTTTGGCAGTGTGTTGACACGCAAACGTCTCAGGGAGTGGTGCGGTGGCTGATTTCTTGCACGCACGGCGGGACTTCAATCAACTACTTACGCTGGTCGCTGACGAGCGTGGAATCGATCCCATGTTAGTCGAGAAGGACTACTGGATCATGCATTGCCTGTGGGGCCTTCAGGCCCAAGGCTTCCAATTCGAACTTAAGGGCGGTACGTCATTATCCAAGGGCTTCGGCGTCATCCACCGTTTCTCGGAGGACATCGACATCCGCATCGAACCGCCCGACGGAATGGATGTGAAAACGGGCCGCAATCAGGACAAACCGGCGCATGTCGGCTCGCGACGAGCTTACTATGATGAACTGGCCGCACGCATCCGCATTCCCGGCATCGACCGCGTGGAGCGCGACACTCAGTTCGACGACGACAAGATGCGTAGCGCCGGCATTCGCCTTATCTACACCCCGCGTGCGGCAGCGCTGGCGGGGGTGAAAGACGGAATCCTGCTGGAACTTGGATTCGACGACACGGCGCCCAACCGGTCAGTGACCATTTCATCGTGGGCTTTGGACGTCGCCCATTACCGAGGCGTCGACGTATTCGACAATCGTGCGGTGGCCGTGCCCTGCTACGCGCCGACACATACTTTTGTCGAAAAGCTCCAGACCATCTCCACCAAGTATCGTCGACTCGACGAGGCTCAGGCATTCCCCGCCAACTTCCTGCGTCATTACTATGACGTGTATTGCCTTCTCGGATTGGATGAAGTACGGCTGTTCATTCGGAAACCCGCTTATCAGGAACGCAAGGCGCAGCGTTTTCGCACCGGTGATGAACCGGTCATCGCCAAGAACCCCGCCTTCACACTCGCCAACTCAGTGCAACGTGAACGCTTTGCTCAGGAATACCGTAAAACAGGGGCATTGTATTACCAGGGACAACCCGATTTTGCTGCGGTGGTGGCCCGAATTCATCAATACATCGACGTGATGTAGAAAGGTGCGCGCTGGATCGGTATTGCATGACATCCATCAGACCCGACGCAGAGGCGCTATGCAACGCGATATCGAAGCAACATTGGGAGCCAATGCCAACAAGATTTATGCGATGTGCTTGCGTCATGCCGTGCATCATTTGGCATTGCCTCGCCATAACCACCCTGGCACACTGATGGCACAGCGACAATGAAACCACAGGATAACCGACGATAGAAAATTTCACCCATTATCGTGTTAGTCCCTGAATCACTTAGTCTCCAGTTATCGCCTACTACTCTCACCGACCATGAAAAACGCATTCGTAATGCGAAGGTCGGGGATTCGATGCGCAAGTTCAATGCGAGCGCCCATCGACCCTAAAAATCGCCACGGCGTCTTTTAGAGATTTGGCTTGATCCTCAAGAGATTGAGCGGCGGCGGCACTCTATCGAAAATGAAACAGCGCCGACGGCGTATCGATCAGCACCGCATGCAATTGGTCCGGGTCCGTCACAAAAGCGGACAACTGAGCACGGGCTGAACCTGCATCTTGCATATCTTCGAATTGCGTATGCGGCCAATCAGTGCCCCACACCAGGCGATCGACACCGAATTCGCGAACCAGCGCCGGCCATGCATCGGCTGCAGCAGCAAGCGCGGCAGCCGGATCGTGAGGGTTCGCACTGACGCGGTATGCCGCAGAAACTTTAACCCACACCCGCCCGCTGCTCGCCATCGCAAGCATGCTGGAAAAACCTGGGTCGCGCGTACCGAGCGCTGGGTCGAAACGGCCGAAGTGATCAATCACGACCTTGACCCCGCTAGCCAGCAGGGTAGCCGCGATTTCCCGCAGGCGCGCCGCCTCGATATGGACTTCAAGATGCCAATTCAGCGCAACCATGCGCTCAAGAAAACGCCCCCACGAGACATCGCCGAAGTCAGGCAGTTCGGCGCCGATCAAATTTGCCCTTGCGCCTACCACGCCTCTTGCATGCCATGCGTCGATCTGCCCTATATCGCGTGCCGGATCGACCATCACGATACCGCGCAGTTGCCCCGGGTGCATATCCAGACACGACAACAGGAAATGGTTGTCGGTACCGAGAAAACTCGGTTGCACCAATACCCCATGCGACAGGTTCCGGCTGGCGAGCATCGCACGATAATCATCCAGCGTCGCCTCGTAAGCCGGAGCATATCGGCGGCCGGGCGCGAGCGGCAGACCCTGCACGAAGACGTGTGCGTGGCCATCGATACCGGTCATCGGCTGCTCAGTTTGAAGCGTGGATAGCGGTTTTGCAGTAATCATACCGATCGATCAAATTGCGGAGGTTTCGCCAAGCGTGCGGCCACGCGTTTCCGGCAGCATCAGGATGGCCACTGTGACGATCGCATAGGCTGCGAGCGCATCGACGCCAATGGCGAATCCCAGCGAAAAATGTACACTCAGATGTCCGACCATCACCGGAAATCCGGCGGAAACGACACGCCCAAAGTTATAACAAAATCCGACCCCTGTACCGCGCGTGCCATGTGGGAAAAGTTCGTTGAAAAGCGCGCCCATGCTCGCCGGAATCCCCGCGGCAAAGAAGCCCAGCGGGAACCCCAGCACCAGCATTGCGTGATTCGACAGCGGTAAAAACACATATAGCGTCACAGTCACCATGCAACATAGCGCAAACCCCAAAATGGTCTGCCTGCGACCGATGCGATCGAGCAATATCGACGCGCCGATACATCCGCAGAAGAACGCGCTGATGATGACCGCGAGATACCCCCCGGTATTGAGCACCGACAGATGCCGTTCCGTCTTCAGAAAGGTCGGCAACCAGGTGGTGAGCGCGTAATAACCACCGTGCGCACCGATGCCCAGCAGGCCGCCGATCAACGTTGTGCGTAACATCCCCGGGGCGAAAATCGACAGCAGCGGAATACCTGCAGCGGAACTCGCTTGGGCGGCATTCGTACGCGTTGGCGCCGGCGGCTCCTCGATATTGCGGCGGATATAGATAATCAATAAGGCCGGCAAAATACCTAGACCGAACATGACCCGCCAGCCGAGCGCCGGCGGCAGGAACGAAAACACACCGGTATAGAGCAGCACTGCGGCAGCCCAACCCACAGCCCACGAGCTTTGCACCGCCCCCATGACCTTGCCGCGATGCTGGTTGCGTATGGTTTCGGCCATCAGCACGGCGCCGGCCGCCCATTCACCGCCGAAACCGAAGCCTTGCAAGGCTTTGAGCACGATGAACTCCGGAAAATTCTGGGCAAACGCCGACAACAACGTGAACACGGAGAAACACATCACCGTCAACTGCAAGGTTCGCACTCGGCCAAAGCGGTCCGCCAATGCGCCACACATCCAACCGCCAAGCGCAGATGCGATCAGTGTCACACCGCTGACCAAGCCTGCCTCGGTTTTGCTGATTCCCCATTCAGCGATGATGGCGGGGATCACCAGACTAAACATTTGCACATCAAGTGCATCGAGCGCCCAGCCACCGAAACATGCCCAGAACGTCCGGCGCTCGTTTTTAGAAACCTCGCCATACCAAGAAAACATGTAGCCTCCATGAACCTGTTATCGACAACGCTATTCGTTGAACTTCGGAAATCATGCGCGAACGCTTAACGAATCTCGATTTCGTAGGAAAAGTGCTGGGCTGCGCCGCGTGAGACACGCCATTCAAGCGGTGTTCCGTCGTAGCCATAGGCGATCCGTTCAATCACGACGACCGCGCTTGCCGGTGCCACTTGCAATGCGGCCACGTCCGCTGCGCCGGCGGTTTGCACGGTCAAGCGTTCGTCCGCGCGGGCAATCACGCGCCCGCATTGCTGTTCATATAAGGGATACAGCAGCGGCCCGAATGCATCGATCGGGCAGTCGGCGAGCGCGGCGAAAAGCTCGAGTGGCAAGCAGATTTCCTCGGCAACGATCGGCGTGTTATCGATCAAACGCAGCCGCGTCAAGTGAATGACTTTCGCGTCGGCCCGCAGCGAGAACTTGGCGGCAACTATCTTAGGGGCAGGCACGACAACGCGCTGCAAGATGCGGCTTTCCGGCGCCCGATGCTCACCTGTCTGCGAGTGGAAACGAAAAAAACGAAACAGCGATTGATCGAAGGTCGCACGACGCACGAAGGTGCCACGCCCTTGAAAGCGCTCAAGCAATCCTTCGTGTACCAGTAAATCGACCGCCTTTCTTACTGTCCCTACCGCGACGCCATAGGTCACCGCCAACTCCTGCTCGGTCGGCAGCGGTTCGTGGAGTTGCCATTCCAGCGAGGCGATGCGCTCGGCTAACTGATCACGTAAGCGGTGATAACGGGGAATACGATCGTCCACCATGGCACTTATTCAAAGAGTTAAATTCATATATATGATTATATGAATAATCGTCATTAAATATAGGTATTTACCCCTTGCCTTACCAATACCTCTTACACCGGCATGAGCAACTTGCTGAGAGTGAAACGGCACGACGGCAGGCAAAGGTGGTTGCGCGTCTTCCAGCGACCGCCCCAAATCATCGGCGACAAGGCGCTTGCTTCGTCGCAACGGCCCTGGCACCCAACAAAACCCTGGCGCCGCATGGCTTCCAGGGTTTTGTTGGGTGCGGTTTCGGTCATCGCCCGTGAGCCGTCGACCGTTACGGCGATACGCCCGTTCGAGGCGGCAAGCTAATTCTTTCTTCGTGCGTCGCTCAATTGCTGCTCACGTATGCGCGCATTGCGCACTTGCTGGTCACGCACCCGCTGGTCGCGTACACGTTGATCGCGCACGCTGTCATTTCTGAGGCGTTCGGCCCGGATTTCATCGTCGCGGGTGCTGACTTGCAACAGATGTCCGGAGGTAGCGAGGGACGTCGGCCCGTCAGGTATTGCCACAGATTGAGGCAGAACGTCGGTGGAGGTGAAACAGAGTACGCAGGTAAGAACGCCCGCCATGATCAAAAAGGGCGCTGAGGAGAGCGATGCAGGGCGTGACGACGAAGGCAGTGGCGACATGCTGAGGTCCCGGTATAGAAAAAAATACTATTCCATTTTCCATGCGCCAATGTCGGCGAAATAGCGAAGCCAACGGCCAAACCACGAATTTCAGCGGCAGTTCTGCTTCAACCGTCCCGGTTCAGGCGCGATTTCCCTCCGATATCGACCGGAAGCCGCATAAAATCAAGTTACCGGCTCACACAGTCCGCGCTTCCGGCAGCGGTGGTGTTACGATCCCGACTTTACAAGAAAGCCGGAAGTCACCATGTACACCTGCCAAAACCAACCTTGCCGCGAACGCTGGGACACCTCGGACCTGGAATTCGTCAATGAAGGACAGGGTTATTTCTTTCGCTGCCCTTTGTGCGGCGCGCGCAATAAAGTCGTCGAAAAGACCGTACCGGGCGGTCCTCGCGTGTTCGAACAGGAACGCCGTTGAGCAGCCGGTTTCCGGCCTTTGGCTTGAAACCGTTCGCCTCACCTTGCCGCCCGCCGCCAAGCTTACAGCTTGGCGACAAGTTGAAACGATTTGCAACAACGCTTTGTAGCCGGGGCTGCGCGCCTTACGCTTGGGTCATCAGCAACCTAACCTTAGCCCCGGATACCCTACTCCACGTGAATAAAGTCATTCAGTACACAGCGCTCGTTGCCTGCAGCACTTTGTTGGCAGCTTGTGTGGTCGCGCCGCCTCCTCCTCCCGCCCCAGATCCTCATATCGCCGCCATGCGTCGCGCCGAGCAAATCGAAGTGCGCATCGACCACGAATCGCATAGCATCGATGGCCATGTTGCCCAAGGCTTCTACCCGCCGCCCCAAGGTGCTCGTCTGCACCAACGGCTGGCCGGAATTCAGCAGGAAGAACACGATATGGCCGCGCAGCGCGGCGGTGGCCTGAGCGGTGAAGAACAGCGCGCACTGAATCAGCAACTCGACGCTACCGCGCAGGTTATCGGCCAGTAATCGCCAGCCCGCACTCAATCGCTGCCGCCCCATGCCATCGCTATCACAACCCAGATCAAGCCAGCCGCAAGCCGCTTAGTCGGCGGCTTGCCTGGGTGTGGTACCCCGGCTCGGGCGCGGCTCGGTTTATAAGCAGCCCTGTGCGGCATATTTATGTCAGAACACAAGTTTGGCGGCTCACGCGTCATGCGTCAGCCAGGAAATAACCGGTAGCAAACCGCTTGATTAAGCACCGGCCGGGCAGGTCGGGGTCGATCCGGCAAACCGATACCGGCAGGGCTCACGGCCCCATTGTCATTTTTTAGCAACAATCGAATAAAAGTCGCGTCAGGCACTGGCACAAGCCATATACGCAGACGGATAATTAAATCCAGATTTGGAGAAATAGCATGGACACGAAACCTGCCCGCATCCCAGCCCCCGATAAAGTGGTGAGCGCCGATCCGGAACCGGTTGCCGTGGAATTTCTTGCGACCGAGTTGCCTGAGCATGTCCGTGCTTTTTTTGACGAACTGCACAAAGAAACCTCGACGCAAAAATAAGCTTGGCGACCACCTGACACGACCTGCCGCAAACTGCGGAAGCGACTGATTTCGTGTCTTGCTTCATCATGACAGCGCCGCACGTATTATCTTGCGGCCTGCTCCGGGCAATACGCGGCCGTTAGCGCACCCCGCCCCCTCAGATCCGTTTCCCCCTCCCAGTCCCATGCGTTCAACTCGTACACTCCGTGCTCCCGGCATCCTGGCCAAGACTTCGATCGTGCTCGTAGCGGCAGCCGCGACCCTCGCCCTTGCCTCCTTACCCACCCGCGCCGCCACCGCCACCGCCACCGCCGACGCGGGCGAAGCGGCATTGATGAACGTGATTGCGCTGGTGTCGCAACGGTTGACGCTGGCCGATACAGTGGCGCGCTACAAATGGAGCAAGTCGCAGGACATCACCGATACCCCGCGGGAAAACGCCTTGCTTAAGGATGTGGCGCAACGCGCGACCGGTTACGGTGTCGAGCCGCAATTTGCGCGGACGTTTTTCCGCGACCAGATCGACGCCAATAAATCGGTCCAACAAGGACTGATCGCCGCTTGGCAACAGATTCCGCCGTCGCCGCAAGCGGTGCCGGACCTGGCTCAAAGTATCCGCCCGGAATTGGACCGGCTGACGGTCAGCATGCTGACCGCGCTGGGCCGCATCGAACCGCTGCGCCAAGCCGACGACTGCCCCATCGAACTGGCGCACGGTCTAGCCGAATGGCACCGGCTCAACCCCAGCGACACCTTGCATGAGCAAGCGCTTAAACAGGCGCTGGCCCATCTGTGCCTCAGCGGCGGCGTCGGCGCAACCGCTTGAACGAAGCGGCGACCGGGGCGATCCAATTACACCCGCGCCGAGCTGCCGCACTCAAACGCAAACGGTTTCGATTGAGGTAGCAGCGGCCAAGGGTGTGATATTTACGCGGCGCTCCTGCAGATACTGGCGCAGCAGCAGGTAAGTGTCATGTTCAAATGCGGGCGGCCGGGTACGGGCCGCCAATTGGGCCGCCAGATAAGCGTCGAGATCCTCGCCCGCCGCCACGCTGCCCAGATAATTCCAATCTTGCACCAAATGCCGTACCGCCGTGCCGCCGTCCTCGGTCAGCAGCACCGGTCCCGCGTACGGCCAGGACTGCACCCGCCACCCTTCCAGCGCCAAACGTGCGCGACTGGTCTGAGCGGCTCCCGACTCGGCGCCGACGCAGGCACCGCCGCAGCGTTTTTGCAGATAGGCCGAGCACGGGGCGCCGGGCCTGAGGCTTTTTTCCAGGCCCAAACCGGCCCGGCACAATTGATGTTGATCGGCCAAGCTGCCCAGCGCCGTTTCAGCTTCGCGCCGCGACATAAATAGGCCGAACAAGTCCGCCTCATGGGCAAAATCGTAATCGCGCGCATGGACTAAACGCGGCGCCTCCGCGGTGAGCGGAAAACGCCAGGCACACAGGGACGCACCGCGCCGCAGTTTCTTATTGTTTTGCGGCGCCAGCAGGCTGACCAATTGCGCATGCCGCAGCAAAGTACCTAGCTCCCCGCCCGTTTCCACGCACTCGACCCGACGCACCTGCAGGGCCAGCTTCAAGTCGCGTGCGGGACGTTTCTCGCGGACAAAGTGTGCGCTCACTCGACGCTTCAGATTGCGGCTCTTGCCGACATAGAGCGGAACATCTTTCTCGCCATAAAAAATATAAATTCCGGCCGCGGCGGGCAAATTATCGAGCAAGGCTTGGTCCAGAGCCGTCGGCAAACTGAAAGCGCTGACCAATTGCGTCACCGCGGCTTGAATCGCGGCGGCCGGACGCAAGGCATACAGTTTCTGCCAGAACTGCCACAACAGATCCGCATCCGAAAGCGCCCGATGCCGCCCCGACGGCTGCAAGGCATGACGTTCGATCAGCGCATCGAGGCCGTGCCGCTTCTCGGCGGGAAATAAAGCCCGCGATAACCTGACCGTGCACAATACGTCGGCACTGAACGGCACACCCGCCCGCTGGAACTCATTTTTCAGAAAGCCGTAGTCGAAACGGGCATTGTGGGCGGCAAAAAGCCGGCCCTTGAGACGCTGCGCCAGTTCGACCGCAATCATGTCGAATCTCGGCGCACCCTGCACCATCGTATTGTCGATTCCGGTCAGGCGTTCGATAAATTCAGGGATCGGTTGCTGGGGGTCGACCAAGGTGGTCCAGGTCGACACACCCTCGCGGCTGATTTCGACCACCCCAACCTCGGTAATGCGATCGGTGGCGGCATTGCCGCCCGTGGTTTCGAGGTCGACAAAAACCAGGGGGCGCTCCAATGCGGCACAAATTGATTCGATCTCAGCGCTGAACTGATGCGGTGTGACACTGGACATTCGACGGTTCCGGACGGGCGGTAAGGGTAAGCTGCCATTCTAAGCGCTACGCCCGTCATGCGCGCAAGGACCGGCCATGGCTCCCAATATCGGGTTGCGGCATATGCTGCGAGCGGGCATAAAAAAACCCCTGCAGGACAGGGGCTGGATTCTGCGAGGCGGCAGAACAGGCGGAAGGCGTATCTCCGGCCAACCTGCCTGCAGCGGGTCCCGCGAAACCCGCATCGGCATGGCGCCGGGCAGGTCTCGTGGGCACGCCCATTGATGCGCTTAAACCGGCTTGATATTCGCGGCTTGCTTGCCCTTCGGGCCCATCTTGACTTCAAACGAGACGCGCTGCGTTTCCTTCAGCGTCTTGAAGCCTTCGACACGAATTTCCGAGAAATGCGCAAACAGATCTTCGCCACCAGCGTCCGGGGTGATGAAGCCAAAGCCTTTAGCATCGTTAAACCATTTGACGATACCGGTTTCCATAAAGTCTCATTCCTAAAAGTTAAATAAAGGGGCCATGCCCCAAGGCAAGTCCATAGTGCCAAAGCGGAATACCACGCGGACCCAACCTCCAGCCAGCCGTGGCGCCGCTTTTAAACAAAGAACTTACCCGACTTCGTTTATAAGGACAGCGAGAAACCTCGTCAAGTCATTTTTTAATCATTCTGATTTAATCGGGGCATTAACAAACCTTGTTTTATAACAATACCTTAGGAAAATCACGGGCTTATTTGACGATGTAATAAAAGCGTTAAAACCGCGTTTTCAGTGTTTACCCGGTTGCAGATCCGCGACGACGCGGTAACATCTAGTTACAAGCTCATTTTATTTCGAGTAGCCACGCGAGGATCCATGATGCTTCCGGAAATCAAGCGCTTTGCCGATCGTCTGCTCCACGGCCTGCGGGTTTCAGCCGCCGCCGGTGCAACCCCAAGCAGACCTTCGTTGCTGGATGATGCCCACTATCATATGGGCGATCACTGGCAAAACCTGCTCGCGTCGCCGATGGACGCGCGCCATTATGTATTTGAAGACTGGAACACGGCAGTACCCGCCTTTGAGCTCGCCGACGTCCACTACGATAACGAACCGTATACACGTGGCGAAGCACGCAACATGCGTCGACGCCAAGCCTAAATTCGGATTTCCCGGCATTTTTTACTTGCCGGGAACTTTCCGTGAGAATAATTGTCGTTTTTCGCAAGCAATGGTTTTCGCTGCTTGACAAGCAGATTATGGTGTAGCAATCACACAACGAAGAGTGGTTGACTACCCTGTTCGCCCCCCATCACTCCCCGCTCCAAGCCTTTACCACCAAGCCTTCCAGCCTGACGCTCCGACTATTGCGTTTTTCAAAATAGACTATTGCGTTTTTCGACATACCTCTCCAGCGGCATCTCTTTAAACTCTGGCTTCGTCAGGAAACGAATCTGCCTGCACTGCAAAAACAACGCACTGCACCGCAGATCGCTCGCTTGCCAGGCTAAATTTTTAACAAGTTTTTTGCAGCCTGAGCGCGACAGCATTTTTCTTAAGCCCGGGTTTAATCGACTCGTTCATGTTTTTGGAGCTAAAACGAATGAAAAAGACACTTCTGGTTGCAGCGCTGACCGGCGTATTCGCAACGGTTGCCCACGCACAAAGCAGCGTGACCCTGTATGGCCTGCTCGACGCCGGCGTGAGCTACACCAGCAACGTTCGCACCTCGAGCGGTAACGGCAGCAGCGACGTGCGCTTCTCCAGCGGCATGATGCAGGGTAATCGTTGGGGCCTGAAAGGCGCCGAAGATCTGGGCGGCGGTCTGAAAGCAGTATTCGACTTGGAAAACGGCTTCAACATCGGCACCGGTACCAATAGCCAAGGTGGCCGCGAATTCGGTCGTCAAGCGTATGTCGGCCTGTCGAGCGACGTCGCAGGTACCGTGACCCTGGGTCGTCAAAACGAATTCATGTACGACTATGTCGGCCACATGTCGTTGACCGACTTCAACGGTCAAGGCGGTTCGACCTTCTTCCACCCGCTGGATAACGACAACTTGAACGGTACGTTCCGTGTCGACAATGCGATTAAATACACCAGCACCAACTACTCGGGCCTGACCTTCGGTGGCTTGTATGGTTTCTCGAACCAAGCCGGCGGCTTCGCCAACAACCGTGCATATAGCTTCGGCGCTATGTACAACAACGGCCCGATCAAGGCTGCCTTGGGTTACACGCAGGTCAACAACAACCCGGGCGCAGTGGCTAACGCCGCCGGCGGCGCGGTTGACAGCAGCGCGGCCAGCGGCGACACGAACTTCATCGCTCAGCGTCAACGCAACTTCGGCGGCGGCGCGAACTACACGTTCGGCCCGGCTAACGTTGGTTTTGTCGTGACCAACACCCAGTTGACCAACGCAACGGCCTTCGCAGGCGGTGCTGGCTCGGCCGTGCCCTCGGCATCGGCTCGCTTCACCAACTATGAAGTCAACGCTCATTACAGCTTGACCCCGGCATTGACCCTGGGTGCTGCTTACACCTTCACCGATGGCAAGTTCAACAACGTCGATAGCGACATCTCGCCGAAGTGGAACCAGTTCAGCCTGTTGTCGGACTACGCACTGTCGAAACGCACCGATGTGTACGCATTGGCTACATATCAGCGCGTGCATGGTCAGGCAGTTCAAGGTGCGGTAGGTGTTCCGACCTCTTTGACGGGCGCATCCACCGATATCGGCACCACGTCGGCTACCAACAACCAAACGGTTGTCGGCATCGGCCTGCGTACCCGCTTCTAAGCTTTAGTTGTTGGCAGTCTTGAAGTAAAGAAAGGCACCGTTCGCGGTGCCTTTCTTGTTTTAGCGCGACGCTTGGTGTCTGCCGCGCCTGGCCGGCCGCGCCTAGCCGGTCGCTGTACCGGCTGATGGTTTAGGCGCCCCCCGCTACTCTCGCCCACTACGTCGCGCCAGCATCGCCGCAAACGCCAGCCGCATGGCCTCGACCTGAGTGTTTTTATACGCCAGCACCGAATCCGCAGGTTCCGGGTGCACCAGCATTGTGGCGTTGGCCTCAAACACCACAATCCGCCCGTCCGCCAGTTGCGAAAAGTCGATCCCCGCATAGTCCAGCCCCAGCCGCACACCCACCGCCGTCAACGCCGCCATCGCGCGCGCGCCCAGCACCGCATGCGGGTCGTTCAAGAAACGCGCCTCTTCCGCCTGCTTCCAGGCATGCGCCAGCATCTCGGCAGAAAAATAATGCACCAGCCACGTGCTGGAGATGGCCAGATGATAGGGGTACGGGCGGCCATCGATAAAAATCATCCGGTACTTGCGAAAGAAACCGTCTGCCGAACGAAAATCGCAAAAGCGTGTGAGATAAAATGCGCCGGCCGTCTCGCGTTCGAGATGTGTCAGCACGGCAGCGGCGCCGTCGAGCTTGACCAGGCCTTCCCCGCCGTGCGTGGCGACCGGCCTGACCAGCCAGGCGGCACCTGCCGCCGCATCAAGCGGGAGGCACCGCGCTTCGAATCGAGCACGATCGACACGTTGCACTTCAGGCAGCAATAAATCCGGGATATCAGCCAGCAAAACCGGCAGCTTATCGCGTGCGGTAAGCGCCACCGCCTGCGGCGAATTCAGTATCGGCCGGGCCGCACGCGCCGCAAAGTCGTTCAGCCTGGGTAGGATGTCCGCGGCGACATCAGGGTCGCCAATCGCATTAAAAATAAGGGTCGAATCTGGCAATGCCGCGAGCGTCGCGATGTCGGCCGCGGCCGGCGCATATTCCAGCATATATTCGACACGCCGTATGGCGGGCGCGGCAAACCAGAGCTCTATCGGTACGTTGCCCCGCCCCGCGGCGCAAATCAGCAAAACGGTCGGTACCGCAGGACTCAGCCCATCCGGCGCCTGGTCAAATACATACTGCCGCCGGTAGGCGGCATCCGTGTGCCGCTGCGCCTCGTCATGACGGCCGGTGTCGCGCAACAAGACCGCCAAATTGCGATGCGCCGGCACCAATTCGGGGTCGACGCGCAAGGCGAGCCGGTACCAGAACTCCGCCGACGGTTTACGGCCCGTCATCAGATACGCGGTGCCGATATTGTAGATATCGAGCGCGGTGCCCGCAGTATCCGCAGCGTCGTTACGCAGCGCCAGACACGCCATACGGCAGGCCAGCGCATCGCTGGCCTGCCCAAGCAGCTCGAGCGCCAGGGCCAGCCCCTGGTAAGCCTCGGGAGCAGGTGGAGTGCAGGCGCAGGCCGCCAGGTAGGCACACCGCGCGCCCTCGGCATCGGCCGCTTGCAGCGCTACGGCACCGGCGGCCAGATGCTCGGCGAGCATGTCAGGACCCGATACAGGATGGCTGGCTCCCGGATGGCCGGCCCCCGGATGGCCGGCCCCCTCGCCCGCACCTGGCACGCCGTGGTCGGCCGAAAAAGCAGCGAAAGGGACGGGGGAAGATGTCGACATGATGCCCGGCGGTTAGATAGGAGGCCCATAAGGGCTCGGCGCTTAACCAGGCGCTTAAGTCGCCTTAAGGTCAAGTCGCCGTAAGGCAGGCAAACCGCACCTGCGGAGCGGAGTTAACATGCTCGCCGTCAAGACCGAGGTTACGGCGCGCGGAAACGAAAAAGCCTCCACCAAAGGCCCAGGTGGAAGCTTTTTATTCTGCCCAATACGATGAAACTTACTGTCGCTTCTTTTCTTCTTTTTTAACTTTTTTGATGGCCTTTTTTTCTTTCATGGTCTTGGCGGGCTCTTTCTTGAGCGTTTTTTTGGCGTCTTGGCTTTTACTCATGATTGACTCTCCAGATTGGATAAATACGAATGATGTCGCATAACGTCAGTATGCCGGAATCCGTGGCAAAACCTCACTCCGTTTCGCGGCAAGGAGATAATTTTATCGAATTTCAGAACCCGCTGCCGACAGCATCCGGTGACAGGCTCAGCACCGGCCGGTACGCCGCCACCCGGTTTCTTCCATAAAATTTGGCTTGATATAAAGCATCGTCGGCAGCCTTCAACAAAGCCGAAACATCGGCAAAATCACCGGGCATCCCGCTCGCCACGCCAATACTGACCGTCACCCATCCATGCTGGCTCGCCGAGTGCGGCAACGCCATGGCCCGCACCGCCTCCCGGATACTTTCGGCAAGACGCAGGGCATGCTCGGCCGATGTCTCCGGCAACACCGCGACAAACTCCTCACCGCCATAACGGGCCGCAAGATCGCCTGGGCGATGAATATTTTCACTGATGCGGCTGCCGACCTCGATCAATGTCTCGTCGCCGGTTTGGTGACCGTAGGTATCGTTATAAGCCTTGAAGTGATCGATATCGATAAACAATACCGACATGGCCTGCGACGAGCGCTGCGCCCGCAGCCATTCCAGTTCAAGGATCTCATCGAGCGTGCGCCGGTTGACCAACCCGGTCAGCCCATCGGTGCGGGCCAGGCGTCGCAATTCGCTTTCGGCGCGTGCACGCTGCTTGAACTGCGACGCGAACATCATCGACAGGCCGATAAACGCCAGGCCGAAGATCAGCATTAACGAGCCGATCACCACGGTTCGCCGCATCCAGCCGCCGTAAAAATCGCCGGCGACAACGCCAATATTCAGGATCATCGGCAAGCCGTCCAGCTTGTCGAATACATATAAGCGCCGCACCCCATCAATCGCCGCAGTACCGATAAAAGATCCATGCTCAGCCGCCGAGAACCTGGCGAAGTTGGGCGTATGTTTCATATTCGCGCCGATACTCGACGCCGCATAAGGTTGACGCATCAGCAGCGTGCCGTCGGTCAGCGTCAACGCGATCGCACCGCCCTTGCCCAGCGACAAACCCGCAAATAACTCGCGAAAATACTGCAGCTTCAAACCCAGTATCACCACCCCGGCAAATGAGCCATCGGGGTTGGAAATCCGTCGACTCAAGGCGATGGTCGGTTCGCCGTCATGCAGGCGCGACAAGAAAGGGTGACTGATGTAAAGGCCGGCATGCGGATTGTCCCGCTGCACGATAAAGTATTCCCGGTCCGCAAAATTCGCCTGGCGCGGTACCGTCTCTTGCAATTGATCGACCACGATATTGCCCGAGGCATCGAGCACCAGCATGGTCCCGGGATATTTCGCGGAAACCGCACGGTCGAACAACAAGGAGTACTGTAAATGCCGCGGCAAAGCGCGGATTTCCGCTTGTTGCTGACCATCGACCACCGCTTGCAACGACAGCGCGTAGATTTCGAAATTGCGGGTAATGTCGCGCTCGGCTATCAGCGCCACGTTCCGGGACGTTTCGCGGCTGTGCTCAAGCGCATCCTCGCGGCTTTGGTACAACACCAAGCTGCACAAACAAAACATCACCGATGCCAGCACGATGCCGCAGTAAATAATGGTGCTGGGGAATAGCGAAACCATCCGTATCCCAGCGACACTGAACGCGCCCAGCTTGTCGTTGCGTCGGCTCATATTTACCCTGTCACGATCTTTGCGCGCGATGGCGCGTCGGGCTGCAACACAGCTTGACGCATGATGGCGGATCGGGATGCCCCCCCGCCGAGTATCGACATAGGCTCGATTTATCATGGCGCGCCGATCCCTCGACTAGCGGTTTCTCACACCACGACTGGCATTCCGAGTTTAGTATGCGGCGAAAATAAAATGAGAGGTATCGCCGTTTGCGCCACTATCCTGCCGCCGCCGTTTGATATAGCCCTTCGGGTCTGCCGCAGAATGACCGCTAGGATCAGTGACTCAAAGACAGGCCTGCCGACGCTTGCATCTCAAGCGGTGACGTGAATGGACGAAGAGGCCGACCGCGCCGTGGAGGGGCTTACAACCCCCGTTGGCGAATAGGTGTCGGCATAAGAAGCTGGGCCGCGAGCCTGTGCGTTGGTGCTGCTAGTGTCATTGCCGGTCGCCGCGCCCGCGGTATTTTGGCTGCCGGAAGCGGATTGCGAGCTACGCGACGCAGTTTGGGAGGCCTGGGATGAGGGCTGCGTGGACGAAGCCGAGGACAAATGGGTAGAGGTACTCGACGCCGGCGAGCGGGCGTTATCGAATTTTGTCAGTGCCGCGGACGAATTGCGCAATAACGTCGATACCTGATTCGAATAGATCGACGCCAAACGGGCACTGTACAACGGTGAGACATCTGAAATGGCCATTTTGACCTCCCAGGACAGCCGGTCTAGCTCAACGACCCAAGACCCTGCTGCCAGCCCGATAGACCGGATTCCACGGTTTTAGTATAGGACGTCCTTCCTGAAAAAATTAGGGGCTGGGAGACGACAGAAATGGGTCAGACTAAAAAATTTGCCGAACTGGAACACAAAATGTCGCCGGAGTCGCGCGCACGTTCCGATGCAATTTATCGCCAGCTTCTGACTGAAATCCCTCTAGGCCGAATTGCGTCGAGCGCGCGGTCTATCGCAAAAGGCTCTTGCGGATGTATTGCATGTCGATCAAGCCAGTATTTCAAAACTGGAGCGTCGTGTCGACATGTACATCTCTACGCTGCGCAGCCACATTGAGGCGATGGGCGGGGAACTTGAAATTGTGGCGCGCTTTCCCGATGGCGCGGTGAAGATCGCCAACTTCACCGGTATTGAATCGGCAGAAAACGTGGCCGTCTAGCGGACAGGAGGCTTTTCGGAATAAAACACGAGGCGTCTCTTGGATATCCCACTCCTGGTGGGACCAGACTCTCTTTAGAGCATCTGGCGGCACTTGGCATTTTTCACCCCGCTAGCTACCAAGCCTTTACGATGACCGAAGTCACTCGTTTTCGACAGGTCGTTGGCTTTCACCGAGACGGTCGATAGGTATATCTTTAATTGTTATTTGCGCCTTTCGTTTGGACTCGGCGCGGGCAATGTTCGTGGCCTGACTCAAGTCAAGCGTGCGCGGCTAGATCCAGCACTTCATCCGCCCATTGATTGATGCTCTTGCCAGCCGCTTGGGCAGCGATGCTGACGGCAGCATGCACTTCCGGACGGATGCGCAGCATAAGCTTGCCGGACGCCGGTTTTTCCGGCGTCACACCACGCTCGGCGCAGTCAGCGAGAAAATCTTCAATGGCGATCTCAAATTCCTTGCGCAACTCGATCACGGCCTCGCCATGGAAACTGATGATCGAATTCACGCCCAGTACGCGCCCGACGAAAATGTTATCGCGCTCGTCGAATTCGACACGGGCCGTATAGCCCTTATGTTGCATGATATTCATAGCTTCACTCCTGCGCGCTCGAACAATTCGCGCGCTTCCTCGATCTGATATTTGCGAGCTTCCTTGCCCGGATGCGGGCGATGGCAACGCCATTCTTGACCACTTAGAACGATCTTGACGCGTGAGCCTTCCCGTTCGAACACATCACCGCCCAGCGACTTGACCAGCGATTCGATGTCGGCGAATACGACGCCGCCAGATGTGGGTTTTTTGAAGATCGCGTCGAACGTTTTGCGGTGCTTTGAATTCATCAACCGATGATAGTTAATTCTACCATCAACTGCAATCACAATTTGCTATCAAAATGACGCTTTTGGGCCGGTTTTTCGCTTATAGACTCATAGGCAAAAGCCTCGGCTTCGGCATGCTTTCGTCTGCACGACTAGGGCGGTATTGACGATGCTGGTCGCGGACGTGCACGTCCGGAACAAGCGATTGCGGGAACGCCTGCGCGAAAAACGCGGCAAGCGGCGTCGAAGAATAAAAAAGGGCTACAGGCCGAAGCGTGTAACCCTTGATTCACAATTGCCACAGATTTTTTCTTACCAAACTTCTTACCAAATCGCTGCGCAATTGAAAAAGGGTTACAGACCGAAATCTGTAACCCCTTCAAATAACTGGTGCGGCTGGCAGGATTCGAACCCACGACCCCTTGGTTCGTAGGTCTGCGTTCGACGTACCTTTCCTTTAAAATCAATGCCTTGCGCGACTCGCAAACTCGATTTCCAAGGTGAAACAAGGCTGTTCGAGGTGATTTTAGGTGTGTCCAAGCTGCAATTTAGCTGCAGTTGGTTTTGGGGCAGACTGGCGGGCAATCTTCGCTTTCGCCACACCATTGAGTCGGTTCAAGCTCCATGAACCTTGCTACGGCGGGCCACCTTCGACAGTTCTGGATCTGGCTGGGAGCCGCCATAAAACGTCGTTCGTCTGCACCACCAATCGGCATTTGGCCGTCAGCAGACAGCTATTAAACGACCGATCGACTCGCGACGATGCAGATAGCATTCTCCCCGCACAGAGTATTCTGCGACTTCCAGTCGTTATCACGATGCCAATTAGGGCAAAACTCGGGAATTGGGACCATAACCGACTGATTCCCTCCGGCGGTTGGGGAAAAGCGCTATTGTAAGTTATCGATTTTAAAACGGTGGCAGACTTTTATATAAAATATGGATCTCAGGAAGCGTATGAATGCTAAAACCGAGGGTTCTATCGACCCAGCTACGATATTGAATTGAGTTTGTTGACAAAATCTTCAATGTGCACGGCGACCTGCTTTACTAATTTCTGCACACTCACCGGATCAGGTAGATCTTTGATCGCGCTGATTAAATAACCTGCTCCGGTGTGAGCAAATTCCGATCTTTTCGTCGTTAGGATGTCGAGATCATTCCGAAGATCAATAAATCGGTCTTCAGTCTCGAACCCGAGCCTATCGAAGAGCTTCGTCAAATCCCTCTGATTCAAACCGTTATTTTGTCTAACCTCGTTACGTTTATCGGTAAGCCGAGATATTATCAAGGCAAACGCCTGATTTGCGACCTTTGCATCCTTTACGGGTTTTAATGAACATATAGCCACAATTTCCTCCTTTTTTTTCTTGTCACCACCCACCAAAAGCGGAGTACACTTCTTTATAACATCTGCAGCCTTAAAGTTTGAGACAGGTTTACCTTTTACTATCTCCGATTTTAGTTCCTCGACAAACCCCTCTATTTTACCAATTAGATGCAATGAGCATGCTTCGACGAATTCTTCTGTTTCAGCGTAAGCAAGAACCACGAAAGCTTTAGTTTTATCCAATTCCCTATCCGGTAGGGCCGTACTTTTCTTCGAACTTGCAATCCCATTTTCAATAAGATGTTCCAATGACTTTAAGCGATTGTGATATCTGGCAAGTTCTCCCATTAAAATTTGCGACATTACTGTTCCAATGAAAATGGCACATCACACCCGGTGACCCGCTTCACGGCCAATAAAAATAGGCTGAAACGCGTTGATGTGGCGGTGAGACTTTTTGAAGTGG
>Ga0302225_10000916_pt1 | contig 19868 bp, 10 predicted proteins | sample II_Palsa_E3_2_FD_193515 | JGI IMG/M metagenome (GOLD analysis project Ga0302225, IMG submission 193515) | Peat permafrost microbial communities from Stordalen Mire near Abisko, Sweden - II_Palsa_E3_2 | ecosystem: Environmental > Terrestrial > Soil > Palsa > Peat permafrost | place: Sweden...
CGCCAGCGTGTGCAACCGAGAATGTGCCGGTTACGACAGCGGCGAGTGCGATCTGATACGCCACGAGGGCCGTCGCGTCGTTCACCAAACTCTCGCCCTCGAGTATCACGAGCGTATCGCGCGGCAAGCTCAGGCTCCGCGTGCTCGCGATGACCGCGACGGCGTCGGGCGGCGACACGATGGCTCCGAGTACAAAGCACACCGCCCACGGTAATTGCGGGAGCATTACGTGCGCGACCAGGGCCACCACGAACATCGTCGCGAGGACGAGCCCTACGGCGAGCAGCGTGATCGCGCGCAGGTTGCGCTTCAAATCCCGCAGCGAGGTCGTGATTGACGCCCAAAAGAGCAGCGGAGGAATAAATATTAGAAAAATGGTTTGAGGATCGAGCACCAGGCGAGGTAGACCCGGCACGAAAGCTACGCACAGGCCTCCCAAGACGAGCAATGTCGGCAAGGGTATACGTGCGCGGTCCGCGACTAGCCTCAGTCCCGCGGTCGCAGCAAACAGGAGAAGAACGAGGGCAATGACTGACATTCGTTTGGCGATACGGTAGCGGAGCGCTTGCGCTCCGTGCAAGCCCTACGTCGTCCCTGCAGGCCATTCACTTCTTTCGGCAAGCAACGACCCCAGTCGCCATTTACCCATTCGCTGCGCGACGTTGGAGCTGATCTCCATCGAGTCACCGCGGCTCATCCGGCCTATCCGATGGAAGAGAGGCCGTCAAATATCCCGTCGGTGAAACGCCATTACATCACTGCTCCCCTGCGGCCACGACTATGGCGACCAGCTTCTTAATCCATGAGCTTGCGTGCGAAGTAGGTCATCTCAAGGGCGGTGGTATGGGCCTTCTCCTTGAGGTTCGCCCCGGCGGCATGGCCGCCCTCGATCACTTCATAGTAAAGATAAGGAATACCGTATTGGGAGAGGCGCGCGGCAAACTTGCGCGCATGCTGCGGCCCGACGCGATCGTCTTTGGTCGTGGTCCAGATGAAGGGCTCGGGGTACTTCGCGCCCTTTTTAACATTGTCGTAGGGTGAAATCTTCGCAAGAAAAGCGGCTTCATCAGGATTTGCAACGCTGCCGTATTCCCCGACCCAGGATGTGCCGGCCGCGATCTTCTCGTATCGCAACATGTCGAGGAGCGGAACCTGGATGTCCACCGCGTTCCACAGCTCCGGATGCTGCGTAAACTCAACGCCCATCAAAAGGCCGCCGTTCGACCCGCCTTCGATACCGAGACGCCGTGGCGTGGTTATCCTGCGTGCGATGAGATCGCGCGCTACGGCGGAAAAGTCGTCATAAATCAATTGTCGATGCGTCTTCAACCCTGCCTCATGCCACGCTGGTCCGAATTCTCCGCCGCCGCGGATGTTGGCGAGTACGAACACACCGCCCTTCTCGAGCCATAGCTTGCCGATATTGGCGGAGTAGTACGGGGTCATGGAGATCTGAAAACCGCCATAGGCGTAGAGAATGGTCGGATTGCTCCCGTCGAACTTCATGTTGCTGGGATGAACGACGAAGTACGGAACTTTCGTGCCATCGGATGATGTTGCCTCGAACTGCTCGACAGTATCGTGCGAGGCATCGAACTTCGCGGGAAGTGTCTTGATTTCGCGCGGATGGTTGTTCTTTGTGTCGAGCAGCCAGAGGCTCGTCGGCTGCAGAAATCCGGTGACCGAAAGATATGCGCTGCTGCTATGCAGGTCGGTGTCGGCGATGCCGATCGTTGCGTTGTCTGACAGGTTGAGCGCAGTACGCTTCCAGGTGTTATCGGCCTCTCGACGGTAGACCCAAGCGCGCCCGCGCACATTATCAAAGGTCGTCACGACCAACGAATCGCGCGTCGCCGCCGCAGCATCGAAACTTTCGCGTGGTCCGGGCGCAAAGAGAAGCGTCGGTTTCAAATGACCAGGATCGCGAGCAGCTTCGGATGCATCAATGGCGACGAGCGAACCTGTTTTGAAAGTTGCTCCATTGACCGACCACGCTTCGGCCAGGTTCACGATCAGCTGATTATCGATGAGTGCAGGAATTGTCATTTTGCGCGGCAGCGCCAATTTTGCAACCTTTCCCATGGTCACGAGGTAATTTTCGGATTCGAAGGTCGTGACCTGCCGAGAGATGAGGATCGCCCGATGACCCGTGCCGTCGTTCAGCACAACTGCACCGGCCCCGACATCGTCCTTCGTGCCGCGAAAAACCTCGTGCGCCTGCGATAAGGTTTCGCCGCGCACGAGTTGCTTCACTACAAAAGGATATCCCGAGGTCGTAAGCTCTCCGGGCCGCCATTCGCGCGCGGCCAAGAGCGTGCTGTCATCCTGCCAGACGACGTATTGCTTACCATGTGGCAGCATGAAACCGCGCGGCGCGAACCGCGATGAGGGAATATCGAATTCGCGCCAGGCCGATGCATCCTCGCCCCCGTCCGAGAGGCTTAACATGCAATGATGCTCATCAGGCTCAGTGCAGGTCGTACCTTGCATGACCCAGTTGGCCTTTTCCGCCTTGGACAGAGCGTCCAAATCTAAAACGGTAGTCCATTGAGGAGCCGCAGAGAGATAGCTCTCGGGAGTCGTCCTGCGCCAGATCCCGCGCACGTGATCACTGTCCTGCCAGAAATTGAAGATTGCATGGTCCAAGGTGTTGGGAGTCGGAATGCGATCCTTGGCTTCCTCGATCGCGAGCGCGTCATTGTAGAGACCGCTGTAACGCGGATCCTTCTCCAACTCGGCGACGGTCTTATGATTCTCGGCTCGCACCCAGGCCATGGCGCGAGGGCTGTCGACCTGTTCGAGCCACAAATAAGGGTCGGGTGTTTGCGCATTTACGGACGACTGGGTGGAAACCATGACCGTGAAGGCGATCGATCCTGTGAGAAGAGATCTCAACGACATACGCGGAATCCTCTTTATAGTTCATATCCGATTTCTGCAGAGTCGATTATCCATAGACGGCTTCACGGATTATATCCATCGAGATTGGCTGCGCCGGCGGCTCGACTACTAACTCGATCGTCTCATCGACTGTGTAAGGGCAGACGGCACGATAGGTGCGGCTCACCGAGCCGCACACGTGATCCGAAGGGATCGGTGGCGCTCATGCCCACCTGAATCATCGTGGTCGTGCGCACTACCGTAGCGGTCACGCTCGCAGCGGCGAAGCTATCGCCGCAACGCGCAGCGGCGCCGCAAGATGGTTTTCATCGGAAGCCGTCATCGTGGATTTTCATCAGTGACGATAGCGCATGCTGAAAGCGAGTAACGGTCAATATTCTTCGAATGGATTGCAATCTTGCGACTGCATCATCATCGATTATGTCGCAGCGTTCGCCTCAATTGATCGACAGCTCACGCGCGCAGTCCCAAGAATTACCGCGGTCGCTTCCGCGGAGCAACACATTTTGACTGGCGCCCGATACGGCCTTCGCATCGATCTTTACCCTTGCGAACAGGTGAGAAATGAAATATCGCGCTTGCTCTCCCGCGCAGCCGGAAATATTCAGAATTTGAAATTGGTAACCCGTGGACTGACCCGGCGACGCGCGAGTTCTCGGTCCCGGATTCGGATGGACTTAAGCCTCTGATAGTGTTAAAAAAGCGCCTCAGCCTCGCACAAGATTTCCGCGAGACTAGAGCAATTAGCCTACTGATAGCTCGCGATTTCGGCGACTAATATTCGACGCTGCCCGGGGGGTAGTTATGGCAACGGCTCTGGTGCGCCAGATCGTTCTACGGGCGCAGGGCTGCGCCGCCAAATCCCGTAGGTCAGTCTCAGGTCTCTTAAGAATTAAGATCCGGATACAAAGCTTTGGAAAATGAACCGGAGCTTGGTGGCGGCCTTATCGGCCAGAGCAGCCACCGAGCTGTCTTTATCAGCTATGCCTCGGAAGACGCGGAAGCAGCGCAGCGGATTTGCGCAATCCTGCGTGCCGCAGGGATTGAGGTCTGGTTGGATCAAAGCGAGCTGCGTGGCGGTGATATCTGGGATGCGGCGATCAAACAGCAGATCAAGACGTGCGCGCTCTTCATTCCACTTATCTCGGAGCACACGCGCACGCGCGGGGAGGGCTACTTTCGCCTCGAATGGAAGCTCGCGATCGACCGCTCACATTTGATGGCAGCTGATAGGGCGTTCCTGGTGCCGGTCGCCATCGACGCGACGCGCGACTCGGACGCCCGGGTACCGGATAGGTTTCGCGAAGTGCAATGGTGGCGACTGCCTGGGGCTGAATCATCGCCGGCCTTTGTCGAGCGCATATCACATCTGCTGTCATCTGATGGTAAGGGGGCGGGCGCACCTTCCCGGGTGACCGTTGGGTCGCCAGCCACTACGACTGGCAACAGCACAATTACTCCTGTGCCCGCGGATGCGACTGCAAAAGCAGGTACATCATGGTGGTCCAAACACACACGAGCGCCAATGGCGGGACATCGCCCTATCGTGGGGCGAGAACGCGAACTTGACGTATTTCGGGCGGCGTTTGACCGCATGCTTGCAGGCCGCCGTCAGCTTGTGTTGATTTCCGGTGAGCCCGGCATCGGCAAGACACGCTGTGCCGAGGCTGTCGCAGACATGGCGGAGGATCAGGGCGCACTTGTGCTCTGGGGGCGCTGTCACGAGGAAGCCGGGGCACCACCGTACTGGCCTTGGGTACAGATTCTTCGGGCATATATAGACGCGTCATCGCTCGACGAGGTGCGTCTCAACATGGGCCAAGCGGCGAAGGATATCGCCGCCCTCGTGCCCGAACTCCTCGACTCATCACAGCGGATCCAAGAAGCGCCGAACGCCATAACGGATTCGAGTCCGGCCCGCTTTCGCACTTTTGACGCCATCCGCCAGTTCTTCCATCAGGCCACACTGCAAGTTCCGATGACGCTGGTTCTGGACAACTTGCACTGGGCCGACACGCCTTCACTGGCACTCCTTGAATTTCTGAGCCAAGAGTTGCTGCGCAGTCGATTGCTCGTCGTCGGCACGTATCGCGATGCCGCCGCCTCAAGAAAGTCCCCCTTGCAGAGCACGCTTGGCGCTCTGAGGCGCGACTCCGATATTGAGCGCGTGCATCTTGCTAGACTTTCTCAGGTTGCCCTCGGTGAGGTCGCCGAGCGATTGTGCGACGTCAGCTTGACTGAATCCGCCATCAAGATGATTTATCAACAGACGGATGGGAACCCCCTGTTTGCCATCGAGTTGATCAAAGTACTAATCGATGAGAGCGTGGGAGCTGGAATTGCGGCAATGCCCACGCGAATCCCCGCTGGTGTACATGAGACAATCGGTCGACGGTTGATTCGACTGTCGGACCGATGCAACGAGATACTGTGTATTGCTGCCGTTTACGGCAGACAATTCACGGCTCGTGAGATTGCTGCCGCCAAGGAAGAGGACGTCCGGCAAGTGTTGACTGACTTCGAGCCAGCCATTCAGGCCGGTATAATTCAATCGACCGGCGATGTGTCAGACGGATATGAATTCACGCATGCATTGATCCGCGAAACGATCTATGAAGACTTACCTTCGGTCGATCGGTTTCGATTGCACGGCCGAGCCGGGGACGCACTCGTCGGCGTTCATTCCGCACACCTAGAACCGGCACTTTCTCGGATTGCGCACCATTACCATGTGGCAGCCGCGCTGGGATATACCGACAAGGCAGTTGATTACGCGCTGCGGGCCGCCGAAAGTGCCGTTCGGGTTTACGGCTTTGAAGATGCGCTTCTGCATTACGACCGAGCCATCAAGACCATGGAGAGTGGCGGGCTGATGCACGATGAGCGCCTCGCTCGCGCCTACATTCTAAAGGGCTCGGCGCTGAAGCAATTGGGACAGATCCAAGAGTCGGTTGAGGTACTGCTTGAAGCTGTGAACCGGACGCGTGTATTGGGAAGCGCCGAACTGCTCGTCGACGTTCTGATGCTTCTTGCGATGACGGCGCGACACGTCGAGCAGGAACATTTCATTCCGCTGCTTGAACGCGCATTGAAACTCTTGCCTGAGGTTGATTCGGCACCACGCGCGAAAGCGCTGGCAACGCTGGCGTTTGCGCAGAGAACGCTGGCGGACAAATTGCGAATTCGCCTTTTGGTAGACGAAGCTCTGGATTCAGCCAGTAACAGTTGTGATGCGACAGCGCGCTGCTCGTGCTTCCAGCTCACGAATATGGCCCTACGCGGTGATCCTGAAAGCTTGCTCCGTCGCCTCCTAATCGGACGAGAATACGTTGCGGTGGCTCGCTCGACAGGTAACGCCGACGTATTGGCGGACGCCTTTCACTGGCAGGCTTTGAACTATTTCGAATCTGGGCAACTCGAGGACCTCGAAGCACTGCTCGAGCAATATGACGGGCTCAGTACTGCCCGTTTCGGACTGCATCAATATCAGACAGGTGCGCATCGTGTGACCTTGGCGTTGCTGCGCGGCGATTGGGCGGATCTTGAATCGCGTATTGAGGGGCTACTGGAAATCGGTACAAAGACTCGTCGCGACGATGCCGACGGTGTCTACGGGGCACAGATGTTTGCCCTGAATCGCGACCTTGGCCACGTGCACGCAATGGCGCCACAGATAAAGGAGCTTGCAGCGAGCGGAAATAAGCGCATGTGGGAGCCTGGTCTCATGCTCATTTGCGCAGAGATAGGCTTGATCGGTGAGACGCGTGCCATTTTTGATCGGCTAATCGAGAATGGCTGTCACGCCATACGCCGCGACGACATGTACGTGACCGGTTTGGTGTTTTGTGCTCAAGCGTGCTGCATATTGGCGGACGCCGAGCATGCCGACTCCCTTTATCAGCTACTACGCCCGTATGAAGGGCAAACAGCCAATCATCCGACGGCCGTATGCTTCGGTGCCACCGACCTTTACTTGGCCATGCTCGCTGCAACCGCAAACCGACCGGATCTTGCCAGCAAGCACTTTGAGAAAGCCATGGCGCTAAATCGCGCCATGCACGCGTGGCCGTCCCTCGCTCGGACGCTGTTCCGGTACGGCGCCTTCCTGGTCACGCGGCAGACAGAAGCCGAGCAGCATCTGGGCCTGCAGCAATTGCGCGAGGCCGAGGGTCTGGCGCGCCGGTTCGCAATGAAGCGCCTCGTCATTGACATCGATGCGTTGCTGCATGCACGGAGCGGGGGCGTCACGTTCCCCGACGACCTTACGGCTCGCGAAGTCGAAGTTCTACGTTTGCTTGCTGTCGGACGCACGAACAAGGATGTTTCGCAGATACTGGCCATCAGTCTCAATACCGTCGCAACGCATGTCCGCAATATTCTGAACAAGACCCAATGCGCCAACCGTGCCGACGTCGCGGCTTACGCAATTCGGCACGGCCTTCAAGGCGTGCATTCAGATCTCGCTGTCACTTAATCATTCTGGAGATGACCATGCCTCTATTCATGATAGAAAGAAATTTCGCCGAATCGCTGAACCCTTCTGCGGCAGATCTCAAGGCTATTGGTGATGTGAACGCCTTATGCGGCGTCAAATGGTTGCATTCGTTTCTTTCCGCGGACAAGCGCAAGACTTATTGCCTGTATGAAGCGGAAAACGGGAATGCCATCCGGGAGGCTGCGAGGCGCGCCGGACTTCCTGCGGATATCGTTATGGAGCTTGCGGGTCAGCTGCGGCCGGAATCAGCGGCTGCATCGTGACATGAGGCCGGGGCGGAAGGCTGTGACGGACTGGGAGCGTCTTGTCGAACCGCGGGCACCAGCTGGCAGCGGACCCAGCCGTGAATTAAGTTCGCCTGAGCTCAAGCACGCTGACTAGAAAGTGAGTGCAACTTCTTGAGCAGGGATATTCGCGAAAACGCAAAAAACGACGACTGCAACACCCGTATTCGTTCCTTGTGGCGAATAGACCGTCGTCGTGGGCTGCAAGACCTTTTCAACCCAAACCCATGGCCTGCCGGCAACAAGACGGTCCTCCCGGGTTGTCGTCACCTCCGAACCTGCATCAGGGTTCGGATCGGGTACCGTTGCTGGCCAAATCGACACTTGAGTGTGTCCAGCCGAAGGCTGCCAGGAATCCGCCTGCGCACGCTGACAGCCGATTGCAACCATAACGCAGAGAACAAAGCTCTACTCCTTCATCACGACCATTTCTCCCCACGGCTTCGCAATCTGATCAACCTTCATTTGAGCCTTTTTGTTTTCCCGTCAACAAGAGTTGGCTCACATCTGTCGGACACAGAGGCCAGATTTCCTAAAGGCAATTTTTGAACCCTGACGGGGCCGTCTAGTGTTGAATTTCCGATACCGAACATTCGTGCCGTCGCTTCTAGCGGCCCGGGCTAAAGGAATGAGTGCGGTTATTACCTACCCGGTAGCTTCGGCTCGGCCACATTGCCCAACGGGCCAAGCCTCGTGCTAACCTTCCTCTCAAACGACCGAAAACCAATTTAACCTTAACCCAAGAGGGAGTTCCGTGGCGGCAGACGCCGAAGTCTTCGTAAGTTATTCGCGGGACGACGCGGGTCGGGTCCTTGAGCTGGCCGCAAAACTTCGTGCCGCGGGGGTGTCGTTGTGGATCGATCAAGGTGGGATCGATGCCGCCACGCAGTGGAGCGAGCAGATCGTAAACGCCTTGGAGAACGCCAAGGTATTGCTCCTGATGGTTACCAAGTCGGCGGTTCACTCCCACAACGTCGCCAAGGAGGTGGTGCTCGTCAGTGAGCGCAAGGGGCACATCCTGCCCGTGCACCTCGAGCCGACAGTGATTCCGCCGGCGCTGAAATACCAATTGGCCGGTATCCAGCACGTCGAATACTTCCAGGATGCCGATTCCGATGTAAACCTTAAGTCGATCCTGCGCTCGCTTGAGCGGATAGGGGTCGCGTTTGCTGCGCCGCAGGGCACGAAAGCGATCACTCCGGGCAGTGACCCCGACGCGCGCACTAACGTGCGCTCGCCGGCGCCGGTCGAGCGCGGTGCCTTGGCCGTGATGCCGTTTGACAACATCAGTCCCGACAAGGAAACGGATTACTTCAGCGACGGACTGACCGAGGAGCTGACTGCACGATTGTCGGCGGTGGGCGAGATCGAGCTTGTCTCACGTTGGGCGACTAAACAAATGAAGGAGCGCACGCACGACGTGCACGCTATGGGTACTGAACTTGGCGCCCGCTACATTGTGGGCGGCAGCGTGCGCCGCTTTCAGGACTCGGTTCGCATCACGGTCCAACTTGTTGACGTCCAGACAAACCGGCAACTCTGGGGAAACACCTACAAGGGCAAACTCGACGATATCTTTGATATCCAGGAACAGGTCGCCCAGCAGATTGTCGAGGCGCTGAAGCTCAAGCTTTCCTTCTCGGAGAAAGTGTCTCTGACCAAACGGCATACCGTCAATGCTCAGGCCTACGATCTCTACCTGCGCGGCCAGGAGTATCTGGTCCGTATGACCAAGCGCAGCGTCGAATACGCGATTCAGCTGTTCGAGAAGGCAATCGAGCTCGACCCTCGGTATGCGGCGGCGTACGCGGCCTGCTCGAGTGCCTACGGGCAAAGATATCAATACTTCGCTCGCGAGGAGATGTACCGCGTCCGCGCCCAGGAACTCTCATTCAAGGCGCTGATGTACGACGCCAACCTGCCGGAAGCCTACACCGCGATGGGGCTATCCTACTTCGTATGGGGGAAACTCGAGGAGGCCAGCGCTTCGAGCCGCAAGGCGGTCGAACTCGACCCGGATGATTTCGTGGCCCACTGGACGCTCGGACGCATTCATTTCACCAACGGTGAATTCGGAGAGGCCTATGGATTGTTCCGGCGCGTAATCGAGCTCAAGCCTACGTTCTTTACGGCTCACATGGACTTGGCGATGACGTGTGACGGACTCGGGCGTCGGGAAGAAGCTCGCGCGGCACGTGATCGGGTGATGGAGCTGCTGCCCAATTACCTGCTGCAGAACCCGGACGACTCGCGGGCGAGAATGGTTCATGCAGTCGCGCTCGCGGAGATAAACCGGAAAGACGAGGCCCTGCGCGAGGGCGCCAAGGCGCTTGAGATCAGTCCCGATGATCCTCTGATGCTTTACAACTGTGCTTGCCTGTACGCTCGGATAGGCGAGGCGCAGCGCGCCATCGCAGAGCTGCGCCAAGGCATTGCCAAAGGTTACGCAGACTTTGGGTGGATGAGAAACGACCCGGATCTCGCATCGTTACGCGAAAACCCTGAGTTCATCAGGCTGACGCAGGGGACTTAGTAGAGTTAAGCCCACAGAGGAACTCCGCAGCCGCCCCGGAGGTTGCCTATCTCTATCCCGCGTGCGGCAAGCCGGAAATAAATTAACCTACGCGGGAAGTTACCTGGCATTGACCTGCGGCGGCTGACGCCAGATTTCCTGTTCAGGCCCGCCGCGTTGGCCCAAGCCCGTACATCAATCGAAGCTACCGTCAAGCTGATCGCTCTGAGGATGTGAGTGTGTGTGGTGTGTGTGGTGATGCCGCCGCGCTCTTGATCGCGATAGTCTGCAAAAACGGCTACCATGCCGTTTGCCAGTCTGATTCCAATAAGAGGCTGTAATCAAAGCGTTCCCCCTAGAAGCGGGCAAGACGCCGTCCCGTTGCAGCCTGCTGCGCGTCCTGGGCATGGCATTTGCGCTCGCAGTCGGTATCGGAACGACGATGGGCGGCGGGATCCTGTATGCGCCAGGAAATATTGCCGCATTGTTGCCGAACGCGTGGCTGTATATGGCGGTGTGGATATTCGGCGGCATCAACGCGCTGCTCGGCGCTACGGTGTTTGCCGAACTCGGCGCAATGATCCCGCTCAGCGGCGGCCCCTACCCTTTCGCCAGACGCGCGCTAGGCGATTACGCCGGCTTTTTTGTTGGCTATACGCAGTGGGCGCTGGACTGCGCTTCGGACGCCGCGCTGCTGCTGTTGGTTGGCGAGTACGCCTATGTGTTGGTGGCGTCACTGGCCGGCCATGCCGTAGCAGTCGCCTTCGCGACGCTGATGGTAATGACGATTTTGAATTGGCACAGCGTCCGCGGCGGCGGTCGCATACAGATAATCACGACCGTTGCAAAAACGATTGCGCTCGGCGCCGTGATAGTTGCCGCGTTTATCATGCCCCAGCCAGCTGCCGCGGACGGTGCCATCAGCCTGCCGACGCCCCACGGTATCGCCCTTATCGCCGCCTGGATGCTCGCAATGCAGGGCGTGATTTTTGCCTACGATAGCTACTATGTGGTGACTTTCTTTGGCGAGGAGTTGCACGATCCCGGCCGCGAGATTCCGCGCGCTATATTCCGCGGACTGGCGGTTATCATCCCGACGTACCTGTTGCTAAACGCGGCGTTTTTGCGAACCTTGCCGATAGCGAGGATGGCAAACGAACCGTTCGTCGGTGGCGCAGCCGCAGCAGTTCTCTTCGGCGCTCATGGCGATCAGATCATCCGCGTCATTGTGATCGTCTCGCTACTGGGCACGATCAATGCGGGCGTGCTGATGACGGCACGCGTGCTGCTAGCGATGGGGCGCGACGGCCTTTTTGCGCATCAGGCTACTCGGGTTAATGCTGGCGGCACTCCAACAACGGCGCTGCTGCTAAGCACGATCGTCACGGGAGCTTTCCTATATTCTGGGACTTTCGGCGCCGTGCTTGGCGTGATCGCCCTTTTGCTGGCAGTGAACTATCTGCTGATGTTCATCTCCCTGATCGTGTTGCGCCTACGGGAGCCAGATACACCGCGGCCGTATCGGGCCTGGGGATACCCATGGACCACAGGCATCGCGATCTTCATCGGACTCGCCTTTATCGTCGGCGTTGCGCTCAGCGATCCGCAACACAGCGCAATTGCGCTTGCCATCTTGCTGGGCAGCTATCCGTTATTTCGCGCTACGCGGCGCCTGTTGCAGCACAAGCCGTGAAGTCAGCCCTTGTACGTTAAGGACCTGCGGCACTCGCCAGCGCAACTCCGTTCAATTGGCACTAGCAGTGCCATCTTAAGCGAAGCTCCGCTCAAACTTGGAATCGCAAAGCGTCTGCAGCGAGGAGGGCCATCCGATAGACGCTGCCAGCTCAACTCCGAAGTTCGCAAATTTGGTACTGAGGTCGCCGCCATGTCGTACATCGCCACCAACTTCCTCAGCGACAACTTTACTCGCGATCGAGAGGCGTCGTGCCGCCGGTGAATTGCAATTTGGCCTGTTCCAGGCGATAGCGATGCTCGCCCCGCCAGCCCATGAAGTGACGCAATGCTGTCAGGGCATAGACAACCTTGAACGCCCGCAGGCGACGCATGACTTTCGGCGAATCGAACAAATCGCCCGCCAGCATTGAAATCACACCCTGCTCCATCTGCCAAAGATTGCGTGGCTGCCGAAAAATCCGATCCATGATCGGACCGTTGAACCTGTAGATAAAAAATGCGAACCGTGCCATGCCCGCACGTTGGCGCTTTTCCAGCTTGCGCAGCAAGCTAGCCTCACGTCGTGGCTCATTAAGCGCGCTATCCACGACCTTCGCGGCTTGTTCGGCCCCACTCATGGCGAGATAGACACCTGAAGAAAACACCGGGTCGAGAAACGCGAATGCATCACCGACCATTACCCATCCTGGGCCGCCCATCCTCGTTGAATCGTATGAATAATTGCCGGTCACGCGTACTTCATCACCAATCAACTCGGCCTGCTCGATACGCTTCCTAAGGCCTTCATTCTGATTCAGGGTCTCCATTAGGAAGTCGACCGTCTTTCCCTTGCGCTGCTTCAGATAGGCAGGGCGACATACCGCCCCGATGCTCATGACGCCTTTGGGCAATGGAATCATCCAGATCCAGCCGTGCTCGAAGCGATAGATGCTGATATTTCCGGCATCCTCACCGGCGCGACACTCGGCGCCACGAAAGTGACCAAATATTGCAGCGCTTTGGTGCTCCATGTTTTTACGGCGTAGGCGTTTTTTGGATGACATGAACGTATCGCGTCCCGTTGCATCCACTACATACTGCGTCGTAATCCGGTAACTGTTGCCCGCTTCGGTGTGGACCTCGACGATGCTTCGCCGAGAACTCACTTGCTGGACCGCAACCACTGCGTGACCTTCCCGCGCATCCGCGCCCGCGGCACGCGCGTGGTCGAACAACATCTTGTCAAAGTCTTGCCGCCATACTTGATATGCATGCGGTGGACTGCTTCCAATGGCGCGATTGAAGGCAAACGTATTGTAGCCGCGCTCATTGTCCGCCTCGAAGTCGGCGCCGGGCTTGAACACACCCATAGCTCGGACCTTGTCCAGAACGCCGAGCCGCTCGAACAACGGCAGATTCATCGGTAGCAGGGATTCGCCGATATGAAAACGTGGATGGTGGGCCTTCTCCAGCAAGATGACCTTGCGACCGAGCCGGCTGAGGAGGGTCGCCGCCGTACTGCCCGCCGGGCCGCCCCCCATGACGAGGACTTCGCACTCACAGTCCATGGTCGTAAACTCCACCCTGCGGATCTACAGCACTGCAAAATACCTCATCGGTGCGCAATTGTCAGATGCGCTCTACTGCACCTGTTCGCGAGTCGTTTCACGCCACGTCAGCGAAGCGAGCACAAGTTCTGGCGAGAATTGCCTGAGAGTTGCCCCCTAGGCGGCCTGCGGAGCTGCAGCACGCATATTTCAGAGGCAGCAGCGATTGTGGAGTTCTCTGCTCCGGCCTTCGAGATGGCGGAGCCGCGCTGCGATGCGTACCGCGCGCTCAGTCGTCTATGAGCCGCCTGTGCCGCTAAGCGCAACCGTTTGCGTGCCCGCGCTATTGCCTGTCGTCACTTTCAATGTTGCCTGTGCAGGTCCGCTCTGGGTGGGATCGAAGGTAACCTTGATTGTGCACTGAGCGCCTGGTGCGACGGAGGTTCCGCAACCGTTGGTGCGCGCGAAGGGATCAGTACTCGTGCTCACGAGCCCAACGGATTTGATCACGAGTGGAATCGTGCCGGTGTTGGTGACGGTAATGCCTTGCGGGACGCTCCTTTTGTTGAGCGGCTGTGTAGGGAATACGAGGCTATCCGGCGCGAGAGTGTAGCTCGAGAGCAGGCCGTAGACTGCGACCTGATTCGAAAAGGTCGCCATATATACGCGCGAGTTGGCAACGAGAGGCGGGACGAATTTCGCGTAATTGCCGAATCCCTGGCCCGACCCCGTCGAATCCCAAAGCTCCTGCGACAGATCCTCCGCGTTGAATGCATAAAGGGCACCCGGCACGGTCGGCACCTCATTGGGACTCGTGGTACCGGTCGGCAAGTTCGCCCAGATGATCCCGGTGTCGTGCCGCGATCCCCAGGCGGAGAGCGCGAGTACGCCGCCTGGCCATATGATCTGCTGGGTTCCGGTATCGGTTGGTGTGCTCGCGAATGAACTGCCGTTGAATGCGAAGGATTCTATGTAGCTGTTGTAGCTGGAGTTATAGATGAGTGGGGCGCCGACCGAGGGCGCGCGGTTCCAGTAGACCGGCCCGCCGCGGAACGGGCCCATGGGAAATTCCTGCACTACGGCATCGCTCGAATGAAACTTGCCCATGTTGCTCTTGTCGAGGAGATAGAACTCCCCTGCCTTGCCGCCGCCTGCGAGAAGATTGGTGCCCGGGATGATAAGTGGACCAGAGCTCGCGAGATCTTGGTCCCCACCATCGAGGCTGATCCAGTTGGACGGAGTGAACCAGTCGGTGAGTTTCATGCCCGTGGCGGGGTTGAGCTTGAGCGCGCTTTCGGAGAAATTGTGGACGCCGTCGTAGGCGTTCTTGGTGTATGCATTGCCGACGTATACGAAGGCATAACCTCCAGAACCGACGGCGGGCGGACGACCCGACTGCCACACGCCTCCGCCCTGTGCAGTAGTCAGGGTTGCAAACGCTCCACTCTGCATCAGCGTGCCCTTGTCGTATCCCATCACCCAGCCGGCGTAGAAATCGTTATCGGTCTCGGCTTCGACCGCGCCAAATCCAAGCACCACCTGATCCCCCGCGAGCGCGAGCGAGACGCGCTGCGTCTGATAGCGAGCGTTGAAGAGCACTCCCTTGTAGCTCCCCTCGATCACGGTGCTCCCGAAAGGCTGGCTGCCGTCCTCGATATCGACCGCCCAGAGCCGATAAACCATCGCGTTGTTCTCGACCGTTCCCGTGACGACATACAAGTAGTTCGTCGCAGGGTCGATTACGGGCGTGCTCAGGATGCCCAAATTGTTGGTGATATTCTGGTTACCGTTGAACACATATTTTGCAACTGGTATGGGCGTCGCCTCGGGGATGAGCGCGGCAAGATTCAGGCTCCAGAGTTGATCGCCGCTCTCCGCATCGAGGGCGTAGAGCGTGTCGCTCATCGTTGCCACGTACACGACATTGTGCGTCCCTTGGTTTGCAATCGCGACATTGGGCACGTAAAGCGGCTGTGCGTAGATGAAGTCGTCCACCGGAATCGTGAAGAGAAGGCCAAATGTTGACGGGTTGACGTTCGAGACATTGAGCACAATCTCAGTAAGATTGGCGCCCGTGACCGAAGGGTTGTAGCCGCGTTGCAGAACGGGTTGCGGACTCTGTGCTCGCGCGAGACCCGCCGATCCCATCGCCAGAAGAGCGGTGCTGGCGAAGAGTGCCGATAAGCGTAGGGCGGACCGCGAGTCCGCACGCAGAGTTTGGTGGTGCATGAAATCCCCCCAAGGAATAATCCGATGTTCTTGTACTTAGAAGCATATACGCGTTCGTCAGGCCGCGACTATGGGGCTTTACATATTCGGGGTTTCGCGCTCAAATCCAGCCGGATCGGCAACAAGCCGGAATAGTGCGATGTGAAGCGCGCCATCCTCGAGCACGGGCGGCAAAACCGCGATTCCGCGGGCGGCGGACGCCGTGGCGGCACCTGCCAAAACCATGATTGTCCTCCGGCCGCAACGAGCGAGCAGGCAAGGGCGACTTACGCGAGGCCCCCTTTGGCGTCGGCTTGGCTGCGCCACTAGAGACAATATTGGAGGGGTTGTATGTTGGAAGTGAGTCAAGGAGAAGCTGACGCCGCGTCGTCGTCGCAAGAATCAGTTGTTAACGGCTTCTTGCACCAAGATTTCAGTTCATACCCGAGTGTACGCAGGTTTTTACGATGCGCCCACGGACCTCGGAAAGCCGCGCGAATCTCCGCAACTTCTGCGCGTAGTCCCATCAGCTTAGTCAGCCACTGCCAATCATCTGTCCGAGATCGCGATTCGACGCCCCGAGCGCCAGAAGCAATTGCATCAGGAGATTGAGCGAGATAGCCGGGTCACCGGTTTCCATTTTCGCCACACGCAACTGGCCAGCAAGACTATTAGCCACAAGGGCTCCATGGCGCCGCCGCCTGAAGTGGGTTCGGCCGTTCCGGTCGACTGACTTTGGCTCTGCGTTGCGGTCCCGTCGCTTTCACCTGATGTCGGCGTTGATACGGTGGTGTCGCTTCCTGAAGCCGAACTAGCACTGTCGGTCACCATTCGAACGAATCCATGCCGTTCATTCTTCGCATCAAGATAGGTTCCCGTGATTGATCCGTCTGAATTGATACTGTCCGCCGACGTCACTAACGGAGAGCCATTTCCCTTCGGCTCATCAATGACCGTGATATCGCCACTGACGGCCCGCACAAACCCATGTTGATTAAGAGATGCATCCTTGAAATATCCCGCGACAATCCCGTCGTTATTGATGCTGGTGGGAATAACCCCGTTGGTATCTCCCGGGATGTCAAACTCCACAATGGTGCCATCGGGTGATCGTACGAAACCCCTCAAGACCTCGTTTGAATTGCGCGCGGACCCCGTGATCGCGCCGCTATCGTTGATGCTGGTCGGATTAGTACCGTGGGCACCGTCCGGGACGTCGAACTCGGTGATAAATCCATCTACGCTGCGGACAAACCCATGGCTATTCTCATTTACGTCATCGTAGGAGCCAGTCACGACACCGGCGGAGTTTATGCTCAGCGCACTCGTGCCGCGGGTGCCATCAGCAACATCCAGGTCGACGATGTTGCCGTTTAACTCACGGATGAAGCCGTGCGTTAGCAAATCAGAGCCGTTGTACGTGCCGACGATCACGCCGGCTGAATTGATACTGACCGGAAAAGTGCCGCTCCCCGCTTGACCGCTGGCCCCTGGGCAGTCAAATGCGGAAATATCCCCGCTGGGTGCCCGGATGAATCCGTGATAAACGTGCAAGGCATCCGCGAAATCTCCAATGATGGTACCACCCGAATTGATGCTCCATGGAAACGTGCCACTGCTGGAGTCTGTTCCCGCGTTCGGCGCAGCAAAATCCACGATGTCCCCACTGGACGATCGTAGGAAACCCCGCGTAACGCCGTAGGCGTCTAGGGTGTACCCCGTAATAGCACTTGATGAATTGATGCTTGTGGATATCGTCCCAAAATAGCCGCTTGTCCCTGAGTTCGGCGCATCAAATTCAACGAAAGTCTGCGCTGATGCGAGTTTCGGCGAGCTTACGAGGGCCGCTGCCCCGACCACCGCTACTAGTAAAGCTACTCGGCTCATCGATCGTCTCCTCTTATAGATGTCACTTAGAGTCAACCGCTAAGCGCGACTGTGTCTCAAAATCAGTCCGTGCCGCCTCAACACCGCAATCCATCGGTCGCTGAAAAGCCATAAGCATTGGTAGCGGTAGCGATTATTCCTCTACTAGTAGACGAACAACGATCGGTAATCCTGCGCCAAACCCGCGCTCATCTGCTAAGCCTTGCCGGCTTTGATCCAAAACGGTCATGTTTTTCGTAACGCTTCGTCGGCGAGTACCGCCTCATCCGGACGATATGGCGAGCTTCATGCCCGCCGCAGGTCTTTGTGAGCCAACAGTGGGAATAAAAAGGTCCGCTCCGCAGTCTTGCAGACCGACAGAGCCAATCAGCACTCGAACGGCACACAGAGCTGAGCCATTCGAACATCGGATGCCAACTGCGATATTTTGACGACAACTCTAAGGAGCAAATGCCATGAAAGATGCATTGAACAATGGGTCCTCGAAGTTTGGGCGCCGAGTGATGATCGCGATTGTTGTAATGTGCACGTTCGCGGCTTCCGCCGCTTATCCCAGAATCTCCAACAATCTCGTTGTGGTCCCGCCAACCGATCTGCCGGAATTAGCGCGGCAAACAGGCGAGGCAATGCTTCTCCACGAGACAATCGACGGTAGAACGCTCCTTTACATCGAACAGATTCACGGCACTCAGCTGGCTATGTTCGATGTAACTGATCCAGGTCATGTCAAAGGCGAGGGCTCGGTGCAGATCGACGCCCCTGGAGTGTTTGACTTTGTTGCCACTCTTGGAAATCGAGCAGAAGTTGTCCGGTTCAGGCAGGGCCAAGGGAGCGCGGTGTTGGATTTGCATAAGGTCAACGCCCCCACCCTCACCAAGGTTCAAGGGTTGACATTACAGGGCGCGACCGTGGCTCTGGGCGACGATGGCTTCACCGTCACCAGCCGAGCCGATCCATATGCACGGTCAACTCAGGACTTTCAGGTGGTCGATGCAACCATTTTGGGAGATCCGAATCATGTAATTGATGTCAGGGAAGTTCGCGAAGAGCTTACCAAGCACGACACGGGAACAAGCTTCTTCCTCACGCAGAACGGCCTATACGTTGTCAGGCGCCCCACCGTAGAGAGGCAGAACGAGCTTCGCGAGCGTGAACGTATGCTGCGGTACGTCGGTGGATGATTTGACGAGTGGCTTAGCGGCTACGGGAAATTTCACTTGGAAACAATCGTCATCTCACTTGCAGGATCATTCTTTTTAATGTGTGCGGAATGTATTGAAATGATTGCGAAGTGCGCCCCAGGTGGTGGAGGTGCTCGGAGGTCGCATAGTGCTCGCGTCCCAGCTTTACAATTCGTTTGCAAGAGGGCTTTGACTCGGATGCAAAGGGAAGCCGTCAGCGCATAGCATCGCGAATAGCTCCGTCCCTCTCCGGGACTCGCGCGCGACACATGCTCGGTTCAACTGCGCGTCTCGCCATGTCCCTTCTCTCACGACGCCAACTTCGCCTGCAGGAAGTTGCGGCCCATAGCGCCGAGTTAGATGATCGATCGCCGAAGCACCATGAGTTCTTGCTTCGGAAGCAGCGAAACGCCTCGGAAAACGCGCACGCGCAAGCGTGGTGACGCACGTCGTCGCCGCTAGCCGCCGTGGGAAGATACGCCTCTGAAATAGCAACTTATCCGCGGTGATAAGTCGGATTGTTAGACGCACGGCGCGGGTGCTGATCTTATTCCGATCGCTTTCAGCGAAACGGCTCGCCTCTACGGGTTGACGCGATTGAGGAGACGGCGAGGCATTGCTGATTCCGAATCACTGATCTCGACTTCGGCTTTTAAATAATTCTTGGGCGCGTTAAACCATCTTTCCATGCTGCGGTACTAACTGCAGAAAGCTCTTTTTGTATTATATTTTTTAAACACCGCAGGACATTATCAATGAAATCCCATCCAATTATTGCAGGTCGCGCGTCAACGGCGTTTGCCGTTAGCGTTCTTGCACTCTCGATCGCAGCGTGTGGCGGCGGTGGCAGCAGCAGTCAAATGACGCAGCAAACGACCACCGGATTCACCGATACGGCTTTGGTGTCTAACAAGGTCGGGGTCGTCGCTACGGCCACCACTATTGACGCTAACCTGTCGAATCCATGGGGTTTGGCAGCTGCACCCGGTTTGCCATTCTGGATTGCGGATAACAATAGCAATCTAACAACACTTTACACTGGCACGGGTACGATTCAGACGAATGAGGTCACCGGATCGAACACAGATGCAATCGCCATTCCAGCATCTGCAGCCGGCGTGCCAGCCAATCCCAACGGTGAAGTCTACAACGGCGCAGGCGGCTTCCTCATTCCTACGG
>Ga0302225_10000933_pt1 | contig 19706 bp, 16 predicted proteins | sample II_Palsa_E3_2_FD_193515 | JGI IMG/M metagenome (GOLD analysis project Ga0302225, IMG submission 193515) | Peat permafrost microbial communities from Stordalen Mire near Abisko, Sweden - II_Palsa_E3_2 | ecosystem: Environmental > Terrestrial > Soil > Palsa > Peat permafrost | place: Sweden...
GGCGAAGTAGGCGCCGGGACCGTACTGGCCGCCCCGCGGGTAATAGAGCTGGCCGAATCGGTTGCCCTCGATGACGATGTGCGAGGTGGGGTTGGCCGGGGAGGTGCCGCCGTAGATGGTGTAGCCTCCGCCCGCGAGCAGGTTGTTCTCGATGGTCTTGTTCGCCACCAGCACGCCGGAGCTTCCCGCGTCGAGGTTGATGGTGTCGGTCTGTACCTGGTTGATGAAGATCGTGTTGTTCTCGATCGTCAGCGGCTCCGTGCCCCCGTTGACGTAGAAGCCGTTGGTGTGATCTCCGGGGATGTAGCCGGGGTTGTGAATGTAATTGCCGTTCACCAGCCCGGTTGATATCTGGACGCCGGTCCTGAAGTAGGAGATGTTGTTGTCCTTGATCACCATCCCGGTCGAGTCGCCGTAAACATCGTCGATCGCGGAGTTGACACGGCCCGTGGTCGCGTTCTGGCCGCTGATCGTGGAATTCTCGATCGTTGCGCCCGTGGTGTGCGTGAGGCTGATGCCGAAATTCCCGTTGGTCACGACCTGGACATCCTTGACCGTCACGTTGGCGGCATCGATCACGAGGTTATGGGGAATGTAAAGGCCGCTGAGCACCGTCCCCTTCACAGTCACGATCACGTCGTTACCCGCGGCGTTGTAGTGCCAGCCCGGCCCGCTGGACACCTGGCTCGGGACCGACTTCAGGGTCGTCCCCCTGGGTACGCCGGTGTTCGTCGCGTCCGGGTAACCGCAGGTGCTGGGCGTGGCTGCGCAGTTGGTGAGCACCGCGGCGTGTGCCCGGCCCCCGACGAGGGCACCCACCGCGGTGAGCGTCGCGACGCCGAGCACGGCCGTGCCGTACAGCCAGCGCCGGCGGCGCGTGGAGGCGCGGGCGCCGGATGCGGGCGAGGTGGGTGAGGCGGGCGAGGCGGGCGAGGCGGGCGCCTTCCGGCCGATGCGGATATGGGTGGCGGTGTTTCGCTTCGTGGTCATGACATTGCCTGCTCTCATGTGCATCTTTCGATGTCATGATCACCATCGGCGATATTTTTTCCGTCCATCAGAGCTGAATTCCCTGTGTACAGGGAAGCATTTTCCCCGTACTTTCGACTTGGTTATTTCGCCCCGATTCCTTTGGCCGTGGTTTCCTTTCCCGCCGGGGTATTACGCCCCGGGTATTACGCCCCTGCGCCGCGGACTCCGGCGGGATCCGCGACCGCCTGCCCGCAGGGCCCGGCGAGGCGGTTCCCGCCGGCGTGCGTCGCCCGGAGCGCCAGTTCGGCTGGGTGACGGTGGCGTAGCAGGCGGGTCGCTGCCGGCGTAGACGACACGGCACCGGGTGTCTACGGCCCGGCTGTCTCGCGGGGCCCCATGGGCAGGGCTGGCCAGCGACGTGGCTCGGTCGACCGCCGGGCGGGTCAGGGCATCCGTGTGGAGCGCGGCCCGCGGTGCGGGATGGCCGGCATTACCGAACGGCGTAATCCGCGCCGGTAGCCGGGCGGCCGGGCTGGCCGGCCTGAACGCGCGGCCGGGCCTGAGCGGGCGGCCGGGCCGGAATACCCGGCCGGTACCGCGGCGGAGCGGATCAGGATGCGGGTTCGGCCATAAGGCGCCGCATCCCCAGCGGGACGGATCGCTCGGAGCGCCAGTGCGACGGGAGGTCCGCTGCTGCGGCTCCCAGCAGGATCCAGAATCCTATGCCGGCATGAAAGCCAACCACCTGCCGGTTCGACCGCCACCGTGCGCAGATGTCCCCTAGATCCTCTTGCGGCATATTAGTCAGCAGGAACCATGAGCCCGGCGGGCCGGCGGCGACGACCGCCGGTATGTCCGAGATCTGCCGGGCGTCGACGACCACCCTTCCGTTACCGCGGGTCAGTTCTAGTGGGCTCCTATCGGCATCCACGAACCGCGCCTCGCCGGAGCAGTTGACGATGCGAAGCCGCCGACCCGGTGCGCGCTCGATGATGTTATCGACGTCGCGGCGGATGTCGGCGAGTACGATCGGCGCTCCGGTGATCCGGCGGGCTCTTCGCACGGTGAGCGATTCGCGTAGCCATGAGTAACGCCAGCGCTGGGACCCGAGCCAGCCGCCGGACGAGCTCCTGGCCGTGTGCCGGGCGACTACCCCGCATGTGGTCCGAACGGGAAGCATCTCCGGGTAGCGGGCCGCGACGGCGGCGTGCGCGACGTCGAGCCTGGCCAGGTTTGCCGTGCGGCTGTTGTGCGTCAGCGGGATGTCGGTGGCCCCTACGCGCAGTCCGAGCCTGCGGACACGCAGGCCGTACTCGACCGCGTACGCATGCCAGGCCATGTCCGGCGACTCTGTCAGCGGATGGCGGAGCACCAGGGGGCGGGGCACCATGAAGAGCAGCTCGTCGACACTGTCCACGTCGGCGGGCTGCTGGACGGGCCCGCCCAGGAGCACGGCCCTGTCCCTTATCCGCCCGGCTATCCGGCCATCCCTGCGGACGCCCACCGCACCAAGGACGCCGAGGCCGCCGGCCCGCATCTGGCCCGCGACCCGGATCACCGCCGCCAGCGAGTGCAGGAACACGTCCTGGTGAACGAATACGACCACGTCGTTTCCGGCCAGGGAGGCTCCGTGGTTCAGCGCGGCGCCGGCACTCCGATAGCGTCCGTCCACATTGTCGACGGGCAGATACTCCACGCCGGGGGCGTGCCGACCATACGCGCGGACAGACCGGTCAAGGCACTCCCGGCGGACCGCGGGGTCGTTATACACGCAGACGATGGACACCGACGAGTTGACGGGCACCGACGAATTACCTGTTGTGCCGGACATGGTCCGGGCCCTCCAGTTGACGGGGCACGGTGGCCACGGGGACCGTGGGCCTGGCTCCGGACGGCGGCGCGGCCGACTGGGCGGCCGCCGTGACGGAGGCGGTGCGGCTGCTGTCATCACGCAGCCAGGTCAGGTAGCCGCTACGGGCGCGGGCGCGGCTGGCCCTGAGCCGAGCGAAGACGCCCACCGATCGGACATGCATTTTGTCAAATTCCAGCGAGTTTCCTGAGCTGAACATTATCTAGGCGTCTTTTAGTGGTTACTTCGCTTACCTCGTCTGGCGATAGCATCCGAGTAGGCGCAGCGGGTCTCAGCGGCCAGCCGCTTATAATTTATCACATCGAGATCCAGCGTCTCAGGCCGAGTGGTGGCGGCAGCTACCAATGCGGTTCGTAGCGCATCCGCTGGTGTTCCGTCGCAGAGCCATACCCATTCACCTCCGAATACATCGCGCAAATTTTGGTTTGCTAGCGTATCATTCAGTACGGTCGGCCTACTTAGGGAAAGCGCCAAGTGGGCGACCCCCGAGTTTAGCGCGCTCCGGGCCATATAGGGCATGAGAACAACATCCGCTAGCGCGAAGATGGTCGGTACTTCGTCGCCATGGATGAAGCGAAGCAGCAAGTGAACATCCTTGGCCTCACCGGCCTCTTTCTTGATGACTTCCGCGATTTCCGAATCCATCGGACGGCCTGCTATCAGGAGCTGCGGTCGGGGTTCAGGCAACTGCCTCCAGGCACATATTATGCCGGGCAGATTTTTATACGGGCGTATCAGTCCAAAACAGAGGAGGACAGGTCGATGATCAAGCTTGAGCTCTTTGCGGAGGATCGCGGCCTTTGGCGGAGCCGTGTAGTGGTCGCGGTAATGACCATGTGGCACTACTACTGTTGGAACTCCCGCCAGTCGGGAATGCCGTTCAACAAGCAATGATTTCGCCCCTTCGCTAAAGGAAATTAGGAGGTCGACCTGGGAAATAAAGAACCTATTGTAGGCGCGCCAAAGCCGAGGACGAGAAAGCTCGTGAGGCTCCAGGTCATGTCCTGTCCATACGAGGGCGGCTCCACGACGGCGTGCGAGCCAAAGTAGACCCAAAATGACTACAACATCGAGCGGCGCAAGCCACGGACGTTTCCAGCGAATAAGCCATTCGGGAAAATGTATATGAATTACATCAGGCCGGCTCAGAAGATTTTTCTTCCTAGCGCAAGAGCTGATCGTGACGCCGTGCCGCACTACTTCGCTGAAGAGCAAAAGCAGCGAAGGATTATCAGTCAACTTATCCGGTCCAGGGCTCATCAGCACCTGCAGAACTTTCTCCTGAGAGCGCTTTCTAACTCGGTTCTTGCGATCCACCTGCACACCCTCTCCGGCCTTGACTATGTACGGATGGGGAGTCAAACATTTGACTACTCGGCTAGTCTGGTCGACGACGCTGCTCAAGGTAGCTCATCGGACTGGTCGGAGGCTTGTTGTGACAGGCCGATTACAGCAGCGAATGAGTTGGCGCGGCGCTCCCAGGTATGCCTAGCGGCGAACGCCATGCATTGACTGGCTCTTGCGGGGACTTTTGTCGCGACGCTGGGGAAGCCGCCGCCCGCCGCGGCGGGACTGTCGCTCGCCGCGAGTCGGCGAATGGCATTGACAAAGTCAGCGCTGTTGTTAGCAAGCACCATGATACGGTCGGCCCATCGAGCCTGTTCTCCACGAGTGAGGTCAGCGCGCAACCAGTGGGCCGCCGGAATGTCCGAACTGACCACTGGTACACCCGCGCCAAGATACTCGAGCGTCTTCAGCGGAAACGATGCCCGGTTGAATGGTGTATCCCGATACGGTGTGATCCCGATATCGATAGCAGCCAAATATGACGGCACCGCCTCAGCCGGAACTGGGCCGGTATAATGGACGCGCGACCTGTTGACCAATTCTTTAAACCGTTGCTGTTCCCACCGCCGATCCAGCGGGCCGACAATCAAGAGCGAAAATCCGGCGTCGGCGATTGCACTCAGGACCGACAGGTCGATCCGATCAGATAGCTGCCCGATGAGACCTACAACCGGCTGAGGCAGATCCTTCAGCTCAGGCAGCGCAGCCCGCTCGTCGACCTTGATCGGCCGGCAGCCGTTGGGGATAACGACGGGGTTGGCGCCGAAGCCTGCCCACCGCTCTGCTAGCTGCGGCGAAACCGCCGCCACCACATCCGCCCGGCCCGCAACTCGGATTTCCTGCCGTAGCTCGTAGTGCGAAGATAGGCCCATAAGCTCAGCTCCGGCCACATAGTCGTCGGTGCCATAGAAAACATTTACGACGTTACTGCCCCAGTAACCGAGGAGGTCACCAGGATAGGTTGCCACTACGGCAAACGGCTGGATGCCGAGTCGGCGCAAAGCCCACCTGGTCTGCAGCCGCACAAGTGCGGCCGTCGTCATGCGCATACCAGGCCGACTCAACCCCGGCATGGCCTTTGGCGTTAGCCGAGTGACTTGGCGATTTACGACAGAGATTTCCGGTCTGAGGGAATAATGAGTCGCGCTGCGCCGCAAAGCCGCCGTAACTGGTGAGACTGGCGGATCGACCCAAAGAATACGGGCGTGGCCCGCCATTGCTGTCACCATGAGCCGGTCGGTGCCAGGGATACCATCCCATGACACACCCGCCAGCCAGACCAAATAATGGTGCTCTTCAGTCAAAGGATCTCCTCGTTGGGGACGCTCGCTGCGATGCCGCCGTGCCGGTTGTCACGCACGCAGGACGGCTGCATGCTGAGTAAGGCAGTTTTCCGCGTTGAAGCGCGTGACAGACTTTTCCGCTGAGTCGACCGGCAGCGACGAATTACCTGTTGTGCCGGACATGGTCCGGGTCCTCCAGTTGACCGGGCACGGTGGCCACGGGGACCGCGGGCCTGGCTCCGGACGGCGGCGCGGCCGACTGGGCGGCCGCCGTGGCGGAGGCGGTGCGGCTGCTCTCATCACGCAGCCAGGTCAGGTAGCCGCCACGGGCGCGGGCGCGGCTGGCCCTGAGCCGAGCGAAGACGCCCACCGACAGGAAGTACCCGACCCGCGGCAGCATGCCCGGCCGACGCCGGATGATGGCGGTCAGGTCGGATATCCGTGTCCGGTCAGCCGAGCCATCGGGACCCTGCGCGCGTTCGATCTGCGTGACCCCGGTCACGCAGCGGGCTCTGCGGCACAGCAGGCCGGCAAACGTCCTCGGCGGGTGAATGATGACCCGGGCGCCGGGCACTAGCGCCGTCTCGTGCGGTTCGAACATCAGCGATGCGGCAAGATCGTCGGCCTGAAGCGGCGGCAGGTCGGCCAGGCGCCGGTGCCCGGCCTCGTTCACGGCGATGGCCCCCCGCCCCCACAGTCCGCGCTGGACCCCTGGCAGCAGCGTCCAGACGTCGTAGTACCAGCGCACCTGCCACGGTCGTCCGGTCATGACCTGTTCCCGCCGCGGCGCGGCAGCCAGCACCCCGGGCTGGCACAGCGCCGCCGCCAGTGCCCGGACGTCGTGTACCCGCAACTCGACATCCGCATCGACATAAATGCGCGGAAAGCTTGCGGCAGCGCGGTCTCCCGCGGTCAGCGCCTCATGCTTGCAGGCGACGGGAAGGGTAAGGACCCGGACGGCCGGCCCGAATGAGGCCGCCACCTCGGCAGTGTCATCTGCGCAGCCGTTGGCAACGACTATTATGTCCAGCTCGCCCGGGTCGGCGCCGTTTATGAGCTGCTCAAGAAGGCGCCGGATTACTCGGCCCTCATTGTGCGCGGGAATCACGACTGTCGTCACGTCACAGCATTATGGGCGACGGCGGCGGCCGCGGCCAGCGATTGGTGCTGCGCCAGGAGATTTATTTCCTCGACCAGCGGGAACATAACCCGGAATATCCAGGCGTTTACCCGGATATTCAGGCAGGCCTATTGCGCTTTACGGGCGTCGGGGGCGGCTGAGAAGGCTGGGGTGCTGCTTGGGACGGCCGGGACTTTCGGGACGGCCGCCTCGCCGCCGCCCTGTCGGAGCCGGATGAACCCGGCCCGCATCCGGAAGACAAGCAGGCCGACGACGGCAAGCCCCGCCACGCCGCTGACCGCGAGCGCGGCTAGGTCGCTCGGCATCACGCACGCCGTGCCCGCCGCGGCGAGGCCCGCTGCCGCTGCGCCGGCCAGCGGAAGCCACAGGCGAGAGCCCAGCATGCGCCGCCGGATGCCCGCCCCCCTCAGCTCGTGCAGGTACCACGGCAGGATCACGCCGCCGGCGACCGCGGCCTCGGCCGCGCCGACGCCGGCGATTCCGGCGAGGCGGGCGCCGACGATGAGCGCGGGGATCAGCGCCAGGAGCCAGCCAAGCTGAACGGTGAACACGACGCGGGTCCTGGCCAGCACCACGAAGTAGTCGTAGGCCAGCTGGAAGAAGATCGTCAGTGCGGCGAGCAGGGACAGCCACAGCAGTACCCGCGAGGCAGGCAGCCAGCGCGCGCCGTAGGCGAACATGACCAGCGGCACGGCCGACCCCCCGATCACCAGGCATACGGGCAGGGCCACGGCGCAGAGCAGGGCCGCCGCCGACAGGAAGGCCGCACGCATGGCCGCATGATCATGCTGAAGGCGCGCGAACGCGGCAGGCGCGACATTGCGGACCGGCAGCGAGAATATAGTGACGGGCCAGGTGGCGAGGTTCAGCGCGAGCGCGTAAAAGCCGAGGGCGGTGGCGCCGAGCACGCGGCCCACCACGAGCTGGTCCACGTTGGTGACGGCGAACACTACGACCGTCGACCCGGCCAGCGGCGTTCCGTACCGCAGCAGCGCGCGGGCCCTGGCCCGGTCGAAGCCGAACCGCAGCGGCTCGGGCGAGAAGATTATGTACAGCACCGCGGCCGCCACCGCGCCGGTGATCCGGCCCACGGCCAGGCTCATCGCGCCCAGCCCTGCCCAGGCCAGGCCGATGGATACCAGGGCGCCGAGCCAGCTGTTGACCTGGTCCGCGATCATCCTGCGGTCCTGGCGGAAGTGCCGGTCCAGTAGCCCCACCGGCGTGCAGACCAGACCGTCGAGCACGACGCTGAGCGCCAGGACGCGGATGATGCCGGCGGCCGCCGGTGCCCCCATCGCCGAGGCGTACCCGGGCGCGCCGAAGAAGCATGCGGCGTACAAGGCGACGCTGCCCGCCACGGCGATGGTCGTGACGGTCGGCGTGATCTCGGCCGGATCACCCGGCCAGCGGACGATGGCCAGGCTCACCGACAGGTCGTTGAGGCTCAGCATGGCCAGCAGGGCGACCCACGCGACGGCATAGGTGCCGAACGTGTGCGGGCCGAGCATCCTCGCCAGCACGACCCCGATCCCGACCGTGCCCAGCTTGCTCAGCGCATTGCTGACGAAGGTCCAGCCAAGGGCCCGGGCTGCCGTGGCCGCCAGGGTGGTCTTCTCGGCCGGCCCGGAGCCGCCCGCGGGCCGCATGTGCCGCCGCCCCGCGGCACGGAAACGGACACGGGACCGATACCTCGGGCCGCCGGCCCCGGCGCTAGCGCCGCGGCCGCTCACCCGCGCGCGGCCAGGAAAGCCGCACAAGTGTCGTGGGCCTTAAATGCCGCACAAGTGTCGTGAGCCTTAAATGCCGCACAAGTGTCGTGAGCCTTAAATGCGGCATACTGAATGAAGGCCTCTACTGCGGCATTCTTACCCGCGGCAGGTCCGGGCCGCGGGTAGTCGGCAGCTATAGCCGCCGACCTGGCAGAGAACATGCCTCAGCCTCCTTCTGTATTCCACGGGCACCGCATGCCGGTGGCGCGATATAAATCCAGCCGTGAGACTATCCGCTTTACCCGGAGAAGACGAAGCCAAAATCACGCCAGGGGGATAGTGGGGCGCCACGGGCTTGCTAGTATCTGCCGTGCCGAGCACTTGGGGGACTAACGCCGGGAATCGTATGTGCATACTACAGATCAAATCCCGCGCAGCTTCACGAAATTTCCTGGCGATAACGGATATATCGGCGTCAGGTTCGGAGAGGAACCATTTCGTTGACTGAGCGAGCCTTTGGCGTTCTGCGGCATATAGCTGGCGGGCGGGACCAGGACACCGGGGGGCGGTTTGCGGCATGAGGGTGACCGACAGTGCGGTCGAGACCGACGGCCGCATGCCGGCCGACAGGAATGCCGCCGTCCGGGGCGCGAGGTCGTGGACGAGCGCCTACCTTCGCCGGGCGGCCCTGGCCGACGGGACGTGCGCCCTGGCGGCTGGCGCGGTGGCGGCCAGGGTCCGTTTCGGGGGCCCGGCCTACCTGCCGCTCACCTACGTGAGCCTCACGTGCGGGCTGCCCTTCGTGTGGTGGATGTCGGTGCTGCTGGCCGGCGGGTACGACACCCGGTTCATCGGGCTCGGCTCCGATGAGTACCGCCGCATCCTCAGCGCGGCGGTCAACCTGGCCGCGGGCCTGGCCGTTTTCTCCTACGCGGCCAAGCTCGACCTGGCCCGCGGGTACATAGCGATTGCCCTGCCGTCCGCGACCGCCATGGACCTGACGGCCAGGTACCTGCTCCGCAAGCGCCTGCACAGGCGGCGCGTCCGGGGCTGGTGTGTGCGGCGAGTCGTCGCGGTGGGCCATGCGGCCGCGGTGTCTCGCCTGGTCACCGTGCTGCGTCGGGACACAAACCACGGCCTTGCGGTGGTCGCCGCCTGCCTGGTCGACGCGCCGGAGGGTGCCGGGCCTGATGGCGCGCCCGACGTGCCGGTGCCCGTGGCCGGCGGCCTGTGCGGCGTCGCGGCGGCCGTCGGCCGGTTCGGCGCGGATACCGTCGCGGTGCTGGCCTGCCCCGAGATCGACGGCAGCCGCCTGCGCGAGCTGGCCTGGGAACTGGAGAAGACCGATACCGATCTGTTCGTCGCGCCGGCCCTGCTCGATGTGGCCGGGCCGCGGACGACCCTCCGCCCCGTGGCCGGGCTGCCGCTGCTGCACGTGGACCACCCGGAGCTGGCCGGGGCCAAGCAAGCCGTCAAGAGCGTGTTCGACAAGACCTGCGCCGCCTTGGCGCTGCTCCTGAGCGCGCCACTGTTCGCCGTCATCGCGATATCAATCAGGCTCGCCGATCACGGCCCGGTGTTCTTCCGCCAGACCAGGATCGGCAAGGACGGCCAGGGCTTCACCCTCTACAAGTTCCGGACCATGGTGCCGGGTGCCGAACAGCGCAAATCCCAGCTTGCCGCCCATAACGAGGCGGACGGGGTCCTGTTCAAGATCCGCAGGGACCCGCGGGTCACCCGCCCGGGCGCCTGGCTGCGCCGCTGGTCGCTTGATGAGCTGCCGCAGCTCATCAACGTGTTGATCGGCGACATGTCCCTGGTCGGGCCGAGGCCGGCCCTGCCGGAGGAGGTGGCCTGCTACGGCGGCCACATGCGGCGCAGGCTGGTGGTCAAGCCGGGCATGACCGGCCTGTGGCAGGTCAGCGGCCGGTCGAGCCTGCCGTGGGAGGAAGCAGAACGGCTCGACCTGCGCTACGTGGAGAACTGGTCGCTCGGCCTGGATCTGCAGATTCTCTGGAAGACGGGATCCGCGGTCATCCGAGGCTCCGGTGCCTACTAGCCGCGGACGGGCGCGCGGCGAGCACCCGCATGTCCTGATCCTGGTCCAGAATCTTCCCGTGCCTTTCGACCGGCGGGTCTGGCAGGAGGCCCTGGCCCTCGTCGCCGCGGGATACCACGTGCATGTCGTCTGCCCGCGGACCCGAGAGCACCCCCTCCGCCGCGAGATGCTCAGCGGCGTACGCATCTATCGCTACCGGCCCGGCCCCGAGGCGCGACGGCTGGCGGGCTACCTGGTCGAGTACCCGATCGCGATCGGGGCTCAGCTCTGCCTCGCGCTCACGATCCACGCCAGGCACCGTGTCCGCATCGTACAGATCTGCAATCCGCCCGACCTGCTCTTCCTTGCTGCCCTGCCGCTGGTCGCGCTCGGGTCGCGGCTGATCTATGACCACCACGACGTTTGCCCGGAGCTGATGATTGCGAAGGGCCACCGGGAGGACGGCCGGCCGGTTCGCCTGGCCAGGCTGCTCGAGCGCCTCACCTACCGCCGCGCGGACGTGTCGATCGAGACCAACGAGAGCTACCGCGATATCGCTCTCGGGCGCGGCGGGATGTCGCGCGAGGACGTGTTCGTGGTGCGCTCCGCGCCGGAGATCACCAGGTTCGCCGGCGCGCGGCCGGACGAGAAGTGGCGCCGCGGCCGGAAGTACCTGGTCGGCTACGTGGGCGTGATGGGCCGGCAGGATGGCCTGGACTACCTGATCGAGGCCGCCCGGATGATCATCGCGGACCTGCTGCGCCCGGATATCCAGTTCGTGCTGGTGGGCTCGGGTCCCGAGCTGCCGCGGCTGCGCGAGCGGGTCAGGTCCCTGGGCCTGGACGATCAGGTCGTCCTCACCGGGCGGCTGTCAGATGAGGATCTCGGCACGGTGCTCGCGACCGCGGACGTCTGCGTCAACCCGGACGAGGCCAACCGGATGAACGATATCTCCACAATGAACAAGATCATGGAATACATGGCACTCGGCAAGCCGATAGTCCAGTTCGACCTGCACGAGGGGCGCGTCTCCGCCGGCGATGCGAGCCTGTACGCGACGCGCAACGACGTGGCCTCGCTCGGCAAGTGCATTGTCGAACTCATCGACGATCCCGGAGCGCGGGCCCGGATGGGCCAGCTCGGCGCCCGGCGGCTGCGGAGCTCCCTGAGCTGGGAGTCGCAGGTCCCGAGGCTGCTCGCCGCCTACGACCGGGCCGCGGCCAGGCGCAAGCGCCGCTGAGCGCGGCCCCGACCCCCTTGATGTGGAGTTCAAGCGCGTCGCAGCCCGCTCAATCCATGGCTTCGGGGCCAGGGTGAAGCCGGTCATGCCGCCCAGGAACAGCCGGCGGCGGCCGAGCAGGTCCCCGAGCCGGCCCTAGGGTGCTGGTCGGTAGACACGAACACCGTTCTAGCTCAGCGGACTGTTCTTGCCGAAACGAACGTTGTTCATAACGACACAGAACACCGTTCGTTTTGTTCGCTATACTGCCCGTATGTCACCGACCCCGCAGCAACGGCGCGTAGCCCGGCACCAGCAGCCCGGTGACGCGAGCACACCCGTGGCCCGGCGCGGCCCGTCCGGTGGCGCCAAGAAGCCGATCACGGTCGAGGCCATCATCAGCACCGCCTTCGGCATCGTGGAAAACGAGGGCTACCAGGCCCTGACGATGCGGCGCGTGGCGGCAGCGCTCGAGACCGGCCCTTCCTCGCTGTACGCTCACGTGGTCAACAAGGAGGACCTGGACGAGCTGCTTATCGGCCGCCTGTGCGCCGAGATCGACCTGCCCGAGCCGGACCCCGCCACCTGGCGGCAGCAGATCACCAGCATCTGCACCCAGCTGCGCGACCAGTACCTGCGCTACCCCGGCATCTCCCAGGCCGCCTTTGCCGTCGCTCCGTCCAATCTGGACACACTGCGCGTCAGCGAGGGAATGCTCGCCATCCTGCTCGCCGGCGGCATCGACCCGCAGGCCGCCGCCTGGGCGACCGACTCCCTGACGCTTTACGTCAGCGCCTACAGTCTCGAGATCTCCCTGGTGAACCAGCAGCGTAGCCACAGCGACGGCAGCTGGGTCGTCAGCCGCGACGAACTGCTCCGCCGGTATGCTGCACTGCCCGGCACCTTCTCCCACTCCAAGCGCTACGCCGCCGAACTCACCGCCGGAACCGGCCACGACCGCTTCGACTTCACCATCGGCCTGATGATCGACGGCCTCGCACACCGCTAGGCAACAAGCCGGGGCCGCGTCGTTGCCGCGCTTCCGGTGGCACGCCGCGAGTCGCCGCTGGAGGGCGATCTCATGCCCGTAGCCCAGCTCATACAAGAAAGGTGATCTATCATTTGCGTGCATTGTTCGTTTTGACACGAACAGTGTTCTGAGCTAGAACAGTTGTCATGTCTGAGTCCACCGAAACCACGCGTACCCCCAACCATAAAGTCCTCTTCGGCCTCGGGCTGGAGACCGGCGTCCACCAAGTGAGCGAGATGCTCGGGCACGCCCGTCTAGCCGACGAAGCGGGTCTCGACGTCGTCAGCGTCGGCGACCATCCCTACTTCGCCGAGCGCGTCGACGCCTACGCCGCGCTGGGGTTCGTTCTGGGCGCAACCAGCAACATCACCGGAGCGGTGATCTGCACAAACCTGCTAAGCCGTCCCGCTCCCATGCTCGCCCGGACCGTCACGGGACTGGCTACGATCTCTCGCGGTCGTGTCGTTCTCGGAATGGGTGCGGGCGGGCTGTGGGAGGAAATCGCCGCCCTCGGTGTCCCCCGCCTGTCGCCCGCAGCCCGAATACGCGCGCTGGAAGAGGCGATCATGGTCGTGAGAGCGCTCTCCGGCGGCGGCGATCCGGTCACGTTCGACGGCGAGTTCTACCACGTCACCGGGCTGACACCCGCGGCCGCACCAACGCCACCGATCTGGACCGGATCGCTCGGCCCGAAGGCGCTGGCAGTAACCGGCCGACACGCGGACGGATGGATACCAGGACACCTCGCGGACTGGCGCAGCACGCAGGTTGCCGAGTCACGGCCCATCGTCGACGAAGCGGCTGCTTCGGTAGGGCGAAACCCTACCGATGTCGACACCATCTACAACGTGTCAGGGCGCCTTGCCCGGGTCCCGCTACCAGAGACCCGCGACGACGACGGCCGCTGGATCGGGGGCGGAGTGTCGCAGTGGGTAGCGGAACTGACTTTCGCCGTGCTTGAACACGGCGCCGCCGCTTTCATCTACTTGGTCCCTCCTGGCGACAGCCTCAGCGACACGACAGTGAACCTCTGGGCACACGAAGTCGTGCCCGCCGTCCGCGAAGCAATCGCCAAGCGCTGACCTCCGGCGACCGGCAAGCGAGCTCGATCCACACAAGATCGCAGCTAAATGGCCCGTTCGGGCCGGCTCGAAGCGGCTCCGCTTCTTTCCCCGCCCCGGAGGCCGACCCGCCGGTGGCCGCCCCGCATGCCTCGCACGCGTCCGGGTGCTCCGCCTGGTTGAGCCGGCGCATTCCGGGCAGCCGCGATGCGCCCAGCAGGCCGGGTCACCGGCTTCCTTGTGCTCGGCGGCTGGAGATGAGGAGACGCCTGCCGCTTCTCGTCCATCGACGCCGTCATTCGCTGCCCTGCGGTGTGTGCTGCCAGCGCAGGGCGAGGAGGGCGATGTCGTCCCCGGCGGGCTCACGGCCGACCAGGGCTCGCATCACCGAGGCACAGACCCTTTCCGGCGGCTCTGGCGAGACGGTCTGGCAGAGGCGGGCGAGGCGGTCATCGATGGGCGTGTGCCGGCGTTCGACCAGCCCGTCGGTGAAGAAGCACAGCACCGTGCCGGGCGCCAGCGGCAGGGTGGTGGTCTGCCGGCGCGGGTCATCGGCGACGCCGATCGGCACGCCGACCGCGATGTCGGCCAGGCCGGTACCGCCGCCTCCAGGCCAGATCCGGCCACGTCGCCCATCACCAGGCATAGCTCGCCGGACGGCAGGGTGAACACGTCGTACCAGTCGCCGCTGACCCGGCCGTCCCCGGGTACGTACCGGGCGGCGATCTGCACGCCGGGCACCGCGGGCAGCTCCGGCGGGAGCAGGCTCTGCTGGATGGCGGTCGCGGCGGCGCGGTCCTCACGGGACCTTAAGCGACTGCACGGCCAGGGCCGCGCGATCGGCGGCCATCTGGAGCAGGGCCGTATCGTCGCCGGTGAATACGCGGCTGCCGACCGAGCCGACGTGCAGCACACCGATCACGGCACCATTGACCAGCAGCGGCACCCCGATCAGCGACCGGATCCCTTTTTCCAGCAGGATCGGGTTGAGCACGTTGCCGTGGTCGACATGATCCAGGATGATCGGCCGCGCTTCCGCGGCGATCCGGCCGGCGAAGCCCTGGCCGACCGGGAGACGCACGCCCTGCCTGACTTCCTCCTCCAGCCCGCTCGCCGCCGTGGCGATGAGCTGCCGGGCGGAACGGTCCAGCAGCAGCACCGCTGCGGTGTCCGCGCCCAGGCTTTTCTTCACCCGGCTCAGCAGCGCGGTGAGAAATTCATCGGCGCCCAGATAGGACAGGGCCGCATCGGTGATCGACCGGATGTCCCGGAGATTGTCCTCCGCTTCCGGCGGCGGGCTGAGCGGAGTAACCACCAGTTTCAGCCGGGGTAGCACCGGCAGCAGTTCCTGCAGTAGCACGCGCAGTTCCAGCCGGGCGAGGTGCTCGCCTAGGCAGCGGTGCGGGCCGCCGCGCCCGAAGGTCGTATGCGGATTCGGTGAGCGGCGCAGATCCAGCCGGTAAGGATCTTGGAAGACGTTCTCGTCCCGGTTGGCCGAGGTGTACCAGACCACGACCTTGGCACCGGCGGCGATCCTGGATCGCCCGAGCTGGACGTCGCGGGTGGCGGTGCGGCGGAAGTGGTGCAGCGGGGTGGTCCAGCGGAGCAGCTCCTCCACCGCGATGCGCCAGCCGCGGTCATCGGCGGCTGCAGGCAACGGACGCCCCCGTCGGCTGGAACGTCTCCGTCCAGGACGGCCGACTGCTGGCGGGGCGGGGGGTTGGCGGCGAGCCTGATGACGCCACGGTTGTGGTATCTGCCCCGGTTGAGGACCTGGCGCTGATCGTCTGGAAGCGGTGGCCGCCGCCACGCCCGGGAGTGGACGTCTCGGGGCCGGTGGATGTCCTCAAACGCTTCCTGTCGACGGACTACATCCCGGATCCGCGGACCACGCCCGCACACTGACCAGCGCGCCGACGGCATGCGGCTACAGCTGTGGGAATAGGTCTGAGACCCCGGGCGGCTGACGTGCACGGGTCGGCTTACGCTCCGCCCGGGTACGGTACGGCCGCGCGGGCCGAGCGCAGGCCTGGTTTATAGGGCACGACGTCTGGTCACCGCTCGCAGCCCGGCCAGGGTCCTCCGTCCGCGAAGTCGAATTCGGCTGCTACCTTTTCGTACCCTTTCGCCTCCGCCGAGCGGCTCGTGCGGCCAGCGCACGCTGGGAGATCTGCGAGCCTTGGCGTCACGACCTGCGGGTCTGCCGAAAACGCCCACGTTCAGCGGCCTGCTGGACATTAGCTGGTTGCCATGCGTCAAGATGAGTCATGAGAGCCTGGTGGGTGCCGCCGACGCTGCGGGGCTACCGGGCAGCGTGGCTGGGCGCCGATGCGCTGGCCGGCCTGACGCTGGTCGCTGTGGCTCTGCCGGGGCAGATGGCCACCGCCCGGCTGGCGAACCTGCCGGCGGTAGCCGGGCTTTACGCCTTCGTCGCCGGATCCCTCGTCTACGCCCTGCTGGGCACTAACCGTCACCTGTCGGTCGGAGCGGACTCCACCATCGCGCCGCTGCTGGCCACCGGCGTGGCGTCGGTCGCAGCGGCCGGAACTTCCGGCTATGGCGCCGTGATGGCCTTCACCGCCGTGCTGGTCGGCGGCCTGCTGGTCGCTGTCGGCCTGTGCCGCCTCGGGTGGATCTCGGAGTTCCTGTCCACCCCGGTCATCACCGGAGTCCTGGCCGGGATCGCCGTCGAGATCGTTGTCCGCCAGATCCCGGTCATCCTCGGGGTGAGCGGCGGGGGAACCACGACCATCGACCGAATCCGCCAGGTAGCCGGCCAGCTGAGCCACATCAACGGCTGGTCAGTGGGCATCGCCATCGGGGTCCTGGCCATCATCGCCGCCGCCCAGCGCATCAGCCGCCGGCTGCCGGGGACGCTGCTCGCCCTGGTCCTTTCCATCGTGGCCGTCAACGCCCTCGGCCTGGCGTCCCGCCACGGCGTGGCGATCGTCGGTGCCGTCCACGGCGGGCTGCCGCCGGTCCGCCTGCCGTCGGTCTCCTGGTCGCAGCTCCGCCGCCTGCCCGGCCTGGTGCTCACCGTGGCCTTCGTGTGCATCGCGCAGACCGCGGCCACGGTGCGGGGGTCGAGCGCCGGGGCCCCGGCGGCCACCGATGTCAACCGGGACCTGATCGGCGTCGGGGCCGGCAGCGTGGCCGCCGGGCTGATCGGAGTGTTCCCGGTGGACGCCAGCCCGCCCAACACGGTGATCGCGACCGCGGCCGGTACCCGCTCGCAGCTCGCCAATACCATCGCCGCGGTCGTTGTCCTGGCCGTGGTGCTGGCGGCCACCGCACCGCTGGCCGACCTGCCGCAGGCGATGCTGGCAGCCATGCTGGTCTTCATCGCCAGCAAGCTCTTCCGGGCAGGTGAGCTGCGGGCCATTCTCCGCTTCGACCGGATCGAGTTCGCGCTGGCGGCCGTCACTCTCCTGGTCGTGGCCTTGGTCGGCATCGAGCAGGGGATAGCCCTGGCGCTGGTCCTCTCGCTGGCCGACCGGACCCGGCGCTCCGCCCGGCCCCGCGACGCCATCCTTGGGCGAGCGCCGGGGACCGACCACTGGATTCCGGCCGACATCGGCCTTCCCACCGAGCAGGTTGCCGGGGTTCTGGTGTACCTGGTCTACGCCCCCCTGTGGTACGGCAACGCCGATTACCTCCGCTTGCGGATCCGTCACCTCGTCGACGCCATGCCCGGCCCGGTCCACGCGGTCGTCCTCGACGCCGCCGGCGTGTCCGACATCGACTACACCGGCCTGCAGGCGCTGGGGGATCTGGCCACCGAGCTCGGGCAGCGGGGCGTAGCCATCGGGATCGCCCGGACCTCGCACCTGGTCCAGTACGACCTCAAGCACGGCGCGATCCTGAAACAGCTTGGCCCCGACCACCTGTTCCCCTCCGTGGACCAGGCCGTCAACGCCCTCCAGCAGCGCCCCTGAGCCGGCCGGCTCCCGGCGTCAGGCTGACCCGCGGCCTCAACCGCACCAAGGAAAAACGATGTCGCGGGCGGTACCGCTTGCTATCTTCACGCCGGTACGGGCGCCGCGCGAGGGTTATCTGGGGCTGACATAAGAACCCGCGAGCCATATGCCAAATCCTATTTCCGAGCGGGTTAGGTCATTACTACACTTAACCGATGGGAAATGTATATTTTTGCTTTGCCCCCGTGAGTACGACCGTCGCGATGCTGATCTGCGCGGCAGCGGAGTCTGCTACCGCAAAGACGAGCCGCGCGTGAACGTCATCCGGAGATTCGCAAGCCTGCGGTGGGCCCCATGGTGCCGCGATGACTGACGAGCAGCGGGAGGGCTCGCGCGCCAGCCTCGGCATCCTCGCAACCGGCGCCCTGGTCGTCGGCGGCATCATCGGGACGGGCATCTTCGCCGTGCCGGCCGCGGTGGCGAAGTTCGGCTGGGTCGCCTATCCCGCTTTTGTCGTCGTCACCGCGGGGTCGATCCTGCTCGCCGTGACGTTCGCCGAGCTCGCCCGGGAGGATCCGCGTGGCGGGGGGCCCGCCTACGCGTATGCGCAGCGGGCCTTCGGGCCGTTCACCGGATTTCTGTCGGCGTGGGGGTACTGGATCCAAGGATGGACGGGGCAGGCGACGATCTCTGTCGCGGGCGCCGGTTACTTGATTGCGCTGCTCGATGTCAGTGGCACGGGCTGGGTGCTGGCTACCTCCCTGGTCCTGCTGTGGCTTCCCGCGATTGTGAACGTGATCCGGCCCGGCGCGGTCGGCGGCGTGCAGATCGCGGCCACCGTGCTCAAGCTCCTCCCGCTGCTCGCGATTGGCGTCGCGGGCATCGTCATCTTTCACCCGGCCGATGTCGGCAGCCCGCTCGGCCACACCGGCACCGCCGGCGCGCTCGGCCCGGCCTGCGCGGTTCTGCTCTTCAGCTTCCTGGGGATGGAGGGCGCCGGGGTGGCGGCCGACCGCGTCAAGGACCCGGCACGCACAATCCCGCGCGCCACCGTGCTCGGCGTGGTGGCCTGTGCGGCGGTCTACGCGATCGGGCTGCTCGGCGTGCAGGGCGCCGTCCGGCAATCGGCGCTTATGGCGTCATCGGCTCCGTTCGCCGCCGCGGCCCGAGCGATCACCGGCGCGGGCTGGACCGCCAACGTGGTCGAAGTGATCGCGGTAATCTCGGCCCTCGGCGCGCTCAACGGATGGACGATGGTGAACGGAGAGATGGTCGAGGCCGCCGCCCGCGACGGCCTCTTCCCCGAAGCCGCCGCCAAGCGCGACGCCCGCGGCGCGCCCACCTTGGCCATCCTGCTGAACACGGTGCTTGCCACGCTCCTGCTCATCAGCTACTCCGCCGGAAATGTCGTAGGGCTGTTCACGACCCTGGCGCTGCTCAGCACGTTCGCCTACGTTTTCACGTACGTCCTGTCAGTGGCGGCGTACCTGTTCAGGCTCGTCCGCGCCGAGAGCACCTTCACCGGCCGGCCGTTGCTTGCTCAGTCCGTCGGCGCCGCGCTGGCCCTCGCCTTCAGCATCTGGATGATCGGCGAGACCGGGAAGGACACGGTCTTTGACGGCGTCATCCTGATCTTCATCGGCATCCCGGTCTACCTCGCCGACCAGTGGCGCCGCACCCGCAGGGCCACCGTCGGCGCCGCGACGCCTACGCCGAGCGACAGCGTTTAGCGCTCGGAGCGACCCAGGCGTCCGAGTTCGTCCACGTGTGGCAGAGGCGGGCGAGGCGGTCATCGATGGGCGTGTGCCGGCGTTCGACCAGCCCGTCGGTGAAAAAGCACAGCCGTCACCGGACAGTTTCCGGTGACTAGGTCACGCGAGCGGCATGGGGCGCTGCGGCCGGCTCGTCCGCCGCCGGTTGGCGGCGGCGAGTGACCACCATGGCACCCGCGGTAGCTGCGACAAGAATGAGCAGTACGACGACGTAGTAGTTTCCTGCTATCAGTTCCAGGCCGCGCCAGGTGTACTCGAGGTTGTGCCCGCGGTTCGGCGCGAGCCGCAGCAGACCGCGGGGAAGCAGTCGCGCCCTGGGATCGTAGCCGCCCTCGGCGCCGATGGGC